>OLRK01000734.1_pt1 | contig 34150 bp, 45 predicted proteins | sample 1672911 | NCBI WGS metagenome assembly OLRK01 (sample SAMEA3136736, study PRJEB25190) | human gut metagenome | biome: human gut; feature: human-associated habitat; material: faeces | place: Austria | collected 2013 | reverse complement strand
CTAACTGCGGCATTCTGCGGCGCAAATCAGCATAATCATGGCCTGCTGGTCAGTTAGGCTTTGCAGGGTGAAGGGATGGCCCTGTGCATCCTGGTACGTTCGTCAGCGGCTGCGCCGCGCTTCGGGGCGATGTGGCTCCTGTGCTGCCCTGGTATTTTCGTTCGCCCCTTCCATCCGCTTACGCGGATTAAAAACGTGATAACAATCACTTATCGAGTAAAAAAACGGGAGAACACTTGCAAATACGACTTGAAAGTCGTATTATTATTTCATCGAAAGGGGAATGGCCCCTCTCACAATAGCCCAGCAGGGCAGGAGATTTAAAAAATGAATATCCAGGAAGCATTAAACGTTTTTGGATTATCCGGCGAATTAACTGAAAAAGATATCAAAGCAGCATACAGAAAAGCCGCCTTAAAATATCATCCAGATCGTAACCCGTTAGGGGCTGAACTGATGAAAGCGGTAAATGCAGCTTTTGATGTATTGATGGCAAATATTGATAAAATAAATCAGTTCCAGAGTACTGATGAACATGCTCGATATAATTACGGTGATGACCTGGAAAAAGTATTAAACGTTCTTTCTGGTTTATCTGGTCTGGTATTTGAAGTGATAGGTAACTGGGTCTGGATTAGTGGAGAAACTATTACACATAAGGAAACTTTAAAAGAAATCGGGTGTAAATGGGCGGCAAAGAAAAAACAATGGTTTTATCGTCCAGACGAACATAAAAGTTACTGGAATCGTGAAGAACACACGATAGAAGAAATCCGCGCAAAATACGGTACAACCGGACAGCGCAGGGCGACAGGGTGGCAACGCGTGGAAACCAGAGTCTAACCAGAACGGGGGCGAGAAGCCCCCGATATTATAGCCAGCCCGTCTTTTGGGGCATCGAACCCAAAAAGACGGGAACAGGAGCCACGTAGCAAAAAGGGAAACAGATGAACTCTTTTTTTGAACAATATCACCCTGTCTTTGAAGTTGTCTGCCGTATCCTGGGGAACGGCTGGCGCGTGAACAAACTTGATGATTGTTCGTCTCGTATAAAACTGACGTCACCGCAGTTTAAAAATTACTCTGTGCATATTCGGATGGAAAAAGACCGGTTTTCTGTTGTGGGGAGTGTGGATAGTCGCTCCTGGCGTAGTCCGCATCATGTTTGCACGTTATCCAGAAAACGGAATCCCGTTGATATTGCAGCCGATATCGAGCGAAAAATTCTGGTAAATGCTTCGCAGGAGGTGTTACAGGCGATTGAGTATGAGAAACACCAGGTGGAAAAAAAGGACGAAATTATGATCCTGAAAGGTATGTTATCGCAACTTGTCCAGCTTGAAAGCTGGTATGGGGCATTGACAGGCTTTAAAGCTGAAAACGGATTGAACGGTAAAGTCACCGAACAGGGCGACAGTTATGATTTACAGATTCGGGGCTTGAGTATAGATCAACTTGTTAAAATTACAGGGTATTTGAAACAGTTATGAGAAAAAATAAAGGTGATGTGACTTATTTTCTTGAAAAAGAAGGTGACAATTACAGGCTTACAAAAAGGATAAAAGCCAGAACAAATGTTAAAATCGGGAACAAAACTACGAAAATCACATTGTATGATGCCGTACTGAATGAGAATGAATTACAACATATTGATTTTACGTGTGCCGGATTAAGGAAAGACGATGAGACGCCAGTTAAGAATTTAATTAAGGAGTTTATGTTAAATGAAACCCGATAATACACCTGAAAATGTAAAAAAATTACGTTTAAAAGCAGGATTAACACAAAAGGAATGCAGTCATATTTATGGTGTTGGGCTAAGAACCTGGCAGAAAAAAGAGGAAGTTAATACTCAAAACAGTCAAAGTCTGTCACTGGTTGAGTTTGAGTTTCTTTTGTTACTTGCAGGAGAACATCCTGAATACGTGCTCTGCAAAAGGGAGTCAAAATAAAATGACCTGTGATGGTTTTATATTAGTACCTGGAGTTGCGCCCGTAGCTCGCTGACGCTCACACGCGCAGTACAGCGCCCCGTCCAGGGGAACCCTGGACGGCGTAAACTCGCTGGCGCGAGCGCTAACTGCGGCATTCTGCGGCGCAAATCAGCATAATCATGGCCTGCTGGTCAGTTGGGCTTTGCAGGGTGAAGGGATGGCCTGTGCTGCCCTGGTATTTTCGTTCGCCCCTTCCATCCGCTTACGCGGATTAAAAACGTGATAACAATCACTTATCGAGTAAAAAAACGGGAGAACACTTGCAAATACGACTTGAAAGTCGTATTATTATTTCATCGAAAGGGGAATGGCCCCTCTCACAATAGCCCAGCAGGGCAGGAGATTTAAAATGAAATGCTCATCTGTTTTTACTTCAACCACTAATCATGTTTTCACATTCGAACGAGTAACGCTTTGCACTATTATCCTTATGCATAAGGATACGGGACAACAGTATGTTGTCCTATTTACTGATAACAATAAAATTCGTGACTATAAAACCGGAATTGTTCCTCAGTTTGGCGAACTTAAGCAGAGTGATGTTGATTTAGTCCTTTTCTACAGGGACGAATATGAAAAATATTTTGATTCGTTAAAAGATGGCGATGAATGCTTGAGTTTTAAAGATTTTATTGAGTGCCTTCGTTAAGCATTATAAATGCAGGGGGGAACCCTGCATTTTCTGGAAATTTCAATATTGATTCTGAAATTGTCTATTAACATCAATGCAAGGGAAATTCATGAAAACGTTAAAACAAGCCGCAATGCAGTTTGCATCTGATCTGCGTAATAATCGCTGTTTTAAAGCTGCTTATAATGATGCTCTGTTAGAGCTTGATCGGGAAGATTTAAATGCCATTGTACAATGCACATTTCTTTTTGAGCCAAAACGAACATTAGCCGAACTTGATAAATTAATTAAAAAGATAGAAGTAGAAGAAGATTATGAGTTTTGTGTATCCCTTGATAAAGGTAATGGATTACACGAAGTCAGAACATTTAAAAGTGAGCGTGAGGCGTTGGATGCTTATCGCATTTTGACCCTTTACGGATACACAGTAACTATAGAAAAGAAGGAGGGTAATGACTGGCTATTCAAGGTGTGATCAGGTTGTTCCACCAACCTGATCACGTTATCGACAATCAAAACTGAATGAGGTTTTTAAATGTCAACGCGGCAGATCGTACAGCTTGCTGATTCCCTTGTCAAAGGCTGGGAAACCAGAATTCCGGCAATGAAATTTAGTGAATGGGATCAATTCCGGTGGTGGTTAAACTACCTGCAAGGGTATGAAATGTTTTAAATAAAAAAAGGGGCTTTCTGCCCCTTTGTATTTTTTGACAAAAATGCTATGTGTAGATCTGTATTTACAGTCTTGTGTGGAGGATGGAAAGGAACCTGATACCCCGTTTAAAGGCGTGTTTAACGTCAGGCTTGATCCAGAACTGCATCGTCGGGTAGCAGAAATGGCGATGGAAGAAGACTTATCGTTGAATGCCTTTGTTAATAAGGCTCTGGAAAAAGAAGTCAGCAATCATCGCGCAGGGGCTTAATTACCCTTGTTTTTTATGCCCTGTAAGGGCATGGGAGGCGCTTTGCGCCGGAAGCCCCGCAGCGCAGCGAGGACTTAAAAAGCGTTACGGCTTCAGCCGTAACAATTCCCAGCCCTGCCAGGCCTGTTTTTTCTTTCACAAATCTATCAGCTATACGTTTGCCAGATGGTCGAAGACGAAAGAACCTTTCAGCAACGAAATCTGGGCATATGCAGCGACGATTTTATAGCCAGGCACAGTGCCACATATGGTACAATCAATGCAGGATAGACAATCATGGTCAAAATGTTAACATTTTATCCATGATTGTCCAAAAACGATGTTTTTGCCTGTGCCTGCCGCAGGCTCTGTTGGGGTGAGTTATGAAGATGATAGCGTTCAGACTTAGTGATGATGAGTTAAAACTTGCAGAGCATAACGCTATATCAAGTGGGTTTACCAGCATCAATACATTTGCCAGGCATAATGTACTTAATGTTGATGTTCAACCATCAAATATACCCGTCAGCAATGAATCATCAAAGGCTGTTAAAACCTGTTTATACCCTCATGAAATAGAACTTGTTAAACGTAATGCAGCCCTTCACGGCATGAGCATGAGCAGAGAAATTGCTATTCGTGTGCGTCAGTCTTTGTTAAAGAATGAAGTCTGTCTTTACCCTGATGAAGTTAAGGAACTTAAAAAATTATCAACTGCTGTAGATCGTGTTGGTCGCAACATTCATTTTATCATAAAAGGTGAAAGATTTTGCACGGTTAACGATCCTGATTTCAGAAAAGACGTTGTTGAAGTGATTGAACTATGTAAGCAAATTGATTCAAAACTTGAAACGTTAACCAAGAGTGTTGTTAACAGATTTGGGTGATTTATGGGTGTGTATGTAGAACAGGAATACCGTATTAAACGCGCTAAAGGGACTGGGCGTGATCCGAAATCTCCTAAGTTATCGGGAAGACATATACATGCCAGTAAATCGGCTTTTAATCATAAAGTCAGACATGGCACAGACAAGAAAGCATATACCTGGACGCCAACAAAAGAAGTCACTTTTAAAATCACAGGTTCAGGGAAAACTGCCGCAGGTATCAAAAACGGTATTGATTACATTACCCGTAATGGTGAACTTGAGGCTTACTGTTATGATGGAAAAGGTTCCGAGCAAACAGGGAAAGGAGAAGACTTTAACAGGGAGTTTACTTCAACTTTATCTAAAGGAAATGATTACTCCAGAACATATCGTGGAGAAAACATCGATCATGTGAAAAACATGGTCTTTTCACCACCACCAGAAGCTGGAGTAAGCAGGGAAGACGCTCTGAAAGCTACGATAGAATTTCTTAAAGAGACTTATCCAAACCATGCTTTCGTTGCCGTATACCATGATGATAAAGAAGATCATCCTCATGTACATGTTAATATTAAACTTCGTGATGAAGAAACAGGAAGGAGATTAAGACTTACTAAGTCTGAAACCAGGAAGTTCAGAAACGGTTTTCATAGAAAACTGAAAGGTATGGGATATGATGTTACCGCTACATGGAAAAAAGATCCCGAACGTAAACGGGAGATTGAGCGATTACAGGCTGAAAATCCGAAAAGACTCCGGAATGTTTACAAGGTTGTGGATTTTGGGGAGACTTCATATCAGAATAAGGCAGGGGAAAAACGAACACCTTTCCTCACTTATGAAACTTTAAAAGGTGGAAAGCAGGTTACGATTTGGGGTAAAGACCTGAAAAATCATTTCGAGTCTGAAAAGCTCCAGCCAGGAACGCTTATCAAAGTTAAAAAACTGGCTCCTACGCTTGTACGTAGCCCGATGTTTAATGATGATGGAACTGTTGCAGGCTACAGGGAAACGCATCGCAATAACTGGCAGATTGAAAATATTGCCCTTGAGCGGAACAGAGAACGTCAGGTTCATGAGCGTGAAACCAGGCAGCCGGAAGAGAGCGACGTTAAAAAGCAGCTATCCAGAAAACATGAGCAAGGTCACAATATCGGGTTTGCTCTTGAACACGGGTTTACAAAGGATTCAGAAGAACATAAAAAACTAAGAATACAGCAAGAGAGGAACTGGAAAGGCCTGGGATTTTAATTTGATTTCGGCGCAGGTGAACAAAGCGGCTACTTTGCTCACCTGCTAATCACAACAACCTACGAGGGAGGTTATCATGACTGAGCATGATGCTATCTGCATTTCTGCACTTCATCAAATTTTTAGTGATGAAGAACATTTGAGTGAGCAACAAAAAGACATTATTCTGATGTACGCTTATGGCTATACCCTGAATGAAATTGCTGATTTCAAAGGACTAAAGCCTTCAACTGTCAGAAAATATCTTGATTCTGTAAGAGCTGAACTGGGAGGTGTCTCGTTGGCAGGGATCAGAACACTGGTACTCATTCGGACTAATGCCCTTCTCGTGTCAAGTCTTTCCAGGATCAGTGAGAGGGGGAATTTATGAAAAAATATCTGCTTTTTGCTTTGCCGTTCTTCGTTGTTGGTTGTAGTGAAGAAGTAAAAAGTGTGGATTGGTGGGGGCAGCATCTTACGGAAGCTAAACAAAAGCAGGCAGAGTGTGAGAAGTCTGGCTCTGATTCTCAGAACTGTAAGAATGTTAAACAAGCATTGTTTATTCAGTCTCAGAAGGATGCTCCAGTCCCTACATTCGATTAACTAATGTTTAAATCATACTAAAGCGCCCATATGGGCGCTTTTTTTTGCATGATCACACGAATCATAACATGACCATTTTGTCAATGGTATTTGATCGTATTGTTGAGCATTGTTATTTTGCGAATCATGTTCGCATCTAAAACAAATCCAAAACACACTTATAGTGGATTGATTAAATGAAGGAGAAACCAGATAAGTCATCGGAAAAAGGGGTTTATGTCACAATAAAACTCGATCCAAGGTTGAATGCATTTATCGAAGAGAAAACGAAAACATCTTTGCTTAGTAAGAGGAAGCAAATTATTTACTTATTAATGCAGAGTATGCGTATTGATGGATATATGGAGCGTTAGCTATGGCGTCTTTATTCCCAGCATTGTTGCTGTGTGCGGCGTCAGTTCATCCGGATACGATAAATGATATTGCACGGGTCGAGAGTGGCTTCAATCCTTATGCTGTGGCTGAAATTATTCCTGAAAGGGAACGCGGTAGCTATGGCAAAAGTGTTATCAGTCATATGCCCAAAAGTAAGGAGGAAGCTCTTACAGTTATCAGAGAAATTGAAAACAGAAAAAGACGTTATTCTGTCGGATTGATGCAGATTACCAACAGTAATTTTTCTTTTTATTCCACGTCCGCAGAAAAACTCCTTGATCCGTGTGAAAACTTGTCTGTTTTCGAAAAGATTATCGTGGATTGTTATAAACGAGGGAGGAGCCTGGAGAATGCGCTTAGTTGTTACTATACAGGAAATTTTAGTAACGGTAAGCGAAAAGAAAAAGAATTTAATAATACAAGTTATGTTGAGCGAATTGGTTATACAGGGAACGAAAAAAAATATGTTGTACCAGGTACAAGAAGCAACGGGGGAGAACAGCGAAAAAATCGTTCACACAATGCGTCAGTTATCTGGCCCGAAACCATTCTGAAATCTGCTTTTGTTGATAACTCACATCCAACAAAAGTTATTAATTAACAGGACTTATAAAATGTCATTTAAGAAATCAGTATGTAATCGTATCAGTTCATCTGTCACTGCTGTAATGCAGCGTAAAAATAAGGTAGTTATGGCAGTCGCCGGGGCAACAGTTGCATCACCGGCCTTTGCGGATGGATTTTCAAAAGCGGAAACGCTGCTGGAAAAGGTTAAAACAGGGCTTAGTGGTCTTTCACTGGTCACGGTGACTATTGCCTGTCTGTGGGTCGGCTACAAGGTTCTGTTTGGTGGAAGCACGATTCGTGAATGCTCACCTATCATCATCGGGGCAATTGTTATCGCCAGTGCGGCTGAAGTTGCATCAATGATGGTTAACTAATAAAGCGGGGACGATAGTATGTCTACACTTTATAAAGCGATGACACGCCCTGCTATGTATGTGGGTGTTCCTGTCGTCCCTCTTACTGTGGTTGCAGGGGCGTTATTTCTGGCGGGGGTTTATATCAGCAAGCTGATCTGGCTGGCTATTCCTGTCGCGGTTTTTGTTCTCAGAATGATAACTAAACAGGACGACCACATTTTTAACCTTTACTTTCTTAAGCTGAAAATGCTCGGAAACTCAGTGTGTAATCGTTTTTTTGGCGCACGAGCGTTCCTCTCCGGACAATATGAAGCTGTTGAAATTGATGAGTTTGTTAATGCCATGAAACTGAATGAGCGAATCACTACTGGTAAATATATCCCATATTCAAGCCACGTTGATAAAAACATCGTCAAAACAAAAAACGGTGATTATGTAGCGACATGGCAACTGATGGGGATTAACTTTGAGTCAATCTCTGCGGAGATGTTAGAAACTATTGACTCACAGGTTGCCACTCTTGTTCGTTCATTTTCCGGACTGCCCGTTTCATTTTATAACCATTCATGCAGGGCGAGTTTTTATGATGCCTTTACCACAAAATCAGGTAATAAATATGCTGATATAATATCAGATTGTTATTATGGTTCGATGAAGAAAAATAAATTCAAGGGGAACACTCTTTACTTTACGCTGATCTACAGACCAGACGGGCGTGTAGAAAAACTGGAAAAACGCAAAAAAAGTATTAAAGAAAAGAAAGATGATATTAACATTCATGTGAAGAGAATGAATGAAATGATTAATACATTCTCTGGCGCTCTTGATAAATTTACCTGTAAACTTCTTGGTATGTATGAGGAGAACGGAAAGGTATTTTCTTCTCAACTGTCATTCTATAATTATCTTCTGACAGGGAAGTTGCAAAAAATCAGAGTAACTGATTCTCCGGTGTATAACGTTCTTGGTGGAGTGGATGTGTTTTTTAACCATGATACCGGACAGATATGCCGCATTGATGGAAATAAATTCTTTCGTTCTATTGAAATTAAAGATTTCTGTAGTGAGACTGCATCCGGTGTTTTTGATGTGCTCCAGTATTCTGATGCTGACTATATTATTACGCATTCATATACATCCATGAGCAAATCAGAAGCATTGAGTACCATTAAACGTGCGGAAAAACAGTTAAAGAGTACAGAAGATGATGCGGTTACTCAATTGCAGGAACTGGAAAAGGCAAAAAATGATATTGTGTCCGGTGATATATCCTTTGGTTACTACCATTTCACGCTAATGGTAATGGCGGACAGTATCAGGGAGCTTGACGAATCTGTAAGTAAAATTACGGCAGACTTTACTGACCTGGGCATTATTCCGGCATTGTCAACCATGTCATTGCCAGCGGCATATTTTGCCCAGCTTCCGGCGGTTTTTCATTTAAGGCCACGTTTATCTCCGGTATCGAATGTAAATTTTGTCGAACTGGCATCATTCCATAATTTCTACCAGGGGAAACGCGATAAAAACTGCTGGACAGAAGCGGTTGCTATTCTCAAAACACCAAGCAAACAGGCGTATTATCTGAATTTACATAACTCAGTACTGTTTAAAGATGAAACAGGTGAAAAGAATCTTGCTAATACTAAAGTTATAGGAACGGCGGGTTCAGGTAAGACAATGTTTCTGTCATATCTTGCCTGTTCATTACAGAAATACAATAACCCCGAAACTTTTGCTGATTCTGCAAAAAATAAGAAGTTAACGTGTGTCTTTCTTGATAAGGACAGAGGGGCTGAATTATGTATCCGAATGCTTGGTGGGGAATATTACACCGTAAAAAGCGGTGAGCCGACAGGATGGAATCCTTTTGCTCTGGAGGCAACAAAACGTAACCGTATTTTTGTCAAGCAACTGATGGAGATTCTGTGTACCAGAAATGGTGAAAGATTATCGACAAGAGAAAGATTGCTTATTAGCGAAAGTGTTGATGCTGTGATGGATTTTCCTCCTGGCGAAATGCGGGAATATGGCATTACCAGAATGCTTGAGCATCTTATGCAGAGAGATGATCGGGATGAGCAGGAGAACGGGATTATCCTTCGGTTGTCCCAATGGGCTAATGGTCAGGCTCATGGCTGGGTTTTTGATAATGCTAAAGACACATTCAATATTCAGCATGTCAATAATTTTGGCATTGATGGCACCGAGTTTCTTGATGATCCGATGGTATGTGCACCAATTACTTTCTATCTGCTGTATCGCATTACGCAGCTTCTTGACGGTCGGCGTCTTGTTATCTTCCTGGATGAGTTCTGGAAATGGCTACAGGATGAAGCATTCAGCGACTTTGTCTATAACAAGCTGAAAACAATTCGTAAGCTGAACGGGCTGGTTATTCCGGCAACTCAGTCTCCGGATGAAATACTGAAGAATAAGATTTCACGGGCTGTGGTTGAAGTATGCAGCACCAGTATTTATCTGGCTAACCCTGATGCCGATTACAATGATTATGTGGAAGGGCTTAAGCTGACACCAGAAGAATTTAATATTGTTAAAAATCTTGATCCAATGTCGAGACAGTTCCTGATTAAAAAAAGCAGTCTTAAAAAGGGGGATGGTAAATCATTTTCAGCACTTGCGACACTTGATTTATCGGGACTTGGTGGATATCTGAAAATATTGTCTGCTAGTGCAGATAATCTGGAAATTTTTGAAAGTATTTATCATGAAGGAATGGAGCCTGATGACTGGGTTCCTGAATATCTCGAACGGGCAATCTGACAGGTGAATTTATGAAGCGTGTAAAAACATTTATGCTGATATCATTATTGACGGCTTCATTTTATAGTAGCGCAGGAATTCCGGTTGCTATTGATGCCAGTCCGGAATGGGCTGTTGAAGCCGCAAGATGGACAGAACGACTCAAACAATGGTCCGAAACTGCGCAACATTATCAGAGTCAGATTCAGGCATATAAAGACCAGTTAGCCACGGCAACAGGTATAAGGAATATTGCGGCATTCACAAATGAACTAAGTAATCTACAATCAGAACTGACAAATATTTATAAGCAGGGGAACAGTTATATTTCTGATTTTACCAGTAATCCCGAAGGTGCATTGAGCAGCCAGGCTAAAAATCTGTTCAGCAAGTATGGAGCCTTCGATATGTGTAATACGGGCTATGAACGTAATGATAATCTCTGTAAAGCACGGATTGTGTCAACGGCTGCCAGTATTGAACAGGGAAATGAGATCAATAAGCAGTTATCAAATGCAATGTCTCAGATTCAGAGTTTAAGTAGCCGAATTGAGGCTTCAAAGGATATCAAAGAATCCCAGGATTTGGCTAACGCATTACAGGCGCAGTCGTTAAAAATGCAGGCGATAAAAATGCAGTATGATGTCTGGAATAATAAAAATAAAGCAGATCATGAGATGTTGATTACACAAGAACAAGAGGCCTTTATTAAACAGCAGAAAGAAGCTGAACCATTAACTTTTGATTAAAAGGTGGATATATGGCTCAGGGGTTTTTCGTTAAATATAATTCTACCGTTATGGATTCGGTAGATAAAATCAGCTCCAGTTATCAAACACAATTTGCTAATGATATTATGTCGTTAGCGACGGTATCGGTTACGTTATATGTACTATGGAAAGGATATCAAATACTTGCCAGTAAAACTCAGACGCCCTTGCAGGATTTAGTATGGGATCTATCAAAATTTGCAATCATAATCATGTTTATAACTAATGCGGATGGGTATTTAACTGCGGCCACTGATGCGTTGCAAGGCATGAAAGATGGTTTTTCTGGAGGGGTGAGTGTCTGGCAAACTTTAGATAACTTATGGAAAAGTACGCAAAATCTTGGCGCGGAAATATACTCTTTAGATAAATCAACATATGTTAAAGATCAAGGTGTAGTTGGACAGTTTTTAATATGGACTGGCTCGCTTATTTTAATGGCTGTTAGTGTGGTTGTTTTTTTAACAGCAGATGTAACGATGAAACTCCTGATTATTACAGCACCGATATTTATCTTTTGTCTTATGTTTGGTTTTATTCGGAGCATGTTTAATAATTGGTTACAATCGTTATTCTCCAGTATTCTGACAGTTCTATTTGCCAGTTTAGTGATTCGGATAGCAATGGATTTTCAAGGGATGATCCTTTCCCATGCTATTCGTGCTGCACAAACAGGAAATGTAAATCTTGTATCTACAGGTGCTATGGGCTTTATGGCTGGGTTTTTGGGGGCTTTATTGGTTCTTATAGCTAAAGGTTTTGCTGTCCAGTTAGCAGGTGCAGGTGTTGAAGGTGCTGTTCAGGGCGCAGCCATGATGGGGCTGGGTGCTGCTGGTATGGCTACTGGTAAGTCTCTGATGCTTGGCGGTCGTGCTGGTTTAGGTTTTGGCTTAGGGATGGCCGGAAGAACGGGCATGAATTCTTTATCTGGGAAAGCAGGGAATCTGATGGGGCGTGGTGCGCGAACAGCCGCTGAATGGGCGGGTGAAAAGGGATATCAGGCGCTGGCTCCGACAGGTGCTTTGGGGATGAAGGCGAGAAGACTTGCATCCCTGGAAAAAGCACGAGCGAGGAATGCCGCATGAATATAATGAAACGTTTTTTTTATGTGATGTCCCTGAACTGGATACTGACGTTTGTTGATAAACATATCACCTCCGGATGGAGCAGGAAGAGAAAGCTAATAACCCAGCTTATTATTTTAATCACGGGAATTACCTTATTTAAGGTCTTAGGTGGAATCAGTCAGAGCTGGTTGTGACATGCTTCATTATTTTGTCATGATACTTTATTTTGTCCTAATCCTTCTTTTAGGAGTGTTTACCTGCTTCGCAGGAATAAGACTTGGTTTAGGGCTTGCGGGGAAATGGAGAAAGGGTATGGATCTTCGCTTTTTGCTTCTTATTGGTGGGATTCTTTTTCTTCATCTTGGCCTTTATCTCTTAAAGGTGTTCGTGAACGCTTAATAAGGTGAATTTATGCGATGTGTGATTCTTTTGTTTTTCCTGTTTCAGATTTCCGGATGTACCACAAGGAATACCCTTCCTTCTGATGTTTCCGGCGAACTGGAACCCATTAACCACAGCCAGGTAATCAGTTATGAGTGAAAAAATCGAAAAGAAGATTGAGACAGCTAAATCCTTCGAAAGACAACTCTATGCAGAAAATGAACGGTCTAAGAAAAATGCATGGCGTGTTGCAGTGGCAGCATCATTACTGTCCTTATGTCTTGGGGCTGCAATTTGTGTTCTTGTGCCATTAAAAGAAAAAGAGCTTGCTATTGTGGCTGTTGGCGAAAAAACAGGCCGTACAGAACTGATTACTCAGGTTAAACAGGAAAAGATCCTGCAATCTGAAGCGCTTGGGCGGTATTTTGTAAACACGTATATTACTTTACGTGAAGGTTATAATTATCCGTCTCTTCAGTATGATTATGAGACTGTACAGCTATATAGCTCGAATACAGTAAAGGACGATTATCTTCGTCTGTATAACAGCGATATGGCTCCTGATAAAATTTATCATAATAACGGTTCTTACGTTGCGGTTGAGGTCATCTCCAATATTATTTCTGACGCAACCGCGCCAGATAAACTGGCCTCTGTGCGTTTTAAAAAAACGACGAGAAACTTCACGACCGGACAGGTTTCAGTTTCATACTGGACGGCTCGTGTGACATATCGTTTTGAACCAGAAAAGTCGGTTAAAAGTTCCAGTCGTGAGCTTAATCCTCTCGGTTTTACGGTAACCAGTTACCAGACAGATCGGGAAGTCAGGGGGGAATGATGAAGAAATTATTTATTGCTACATGTTTATTGCTTCCTGGGCTTGTGTATTCAGCAGCGACTCCGTTACCTTCTGGATTTGATGCAAGGATGCAGACTGTGAGTTATAACGGTGCGAATACGACCGTTATCCGGTCAAAGACAGGATTTCTCACATCAGTTGTTTTTGATGAAGGTGAGGCTGTTATCAGTGCAAAGGCTGGTTTTCCTGCCGGATGGGAAATCACAACCGATGATAATGTTGTTTACATCAATCCGCGTCCCGTTGTTCAGGAACAGGAAGGCGATGAAGGCGAAAAACTGAAAAAGGTTTTCCAGCCAACAGAAAAGGAATGGGACACGAATCTTTTTGTCAGAACAACAAAGCGGATTTACAGTCTTGATCTAATCCTTCTGTCAGAAGAAAAACAAGCGCAACCTGCTTATGTTGTACAATTCCGCTATCCATCAGAAATAGCGAAAAAGAATGCAGAAGAAGTAAGGCTGGCAAAAGAAAAACAGGAAAAACTCAGACAGAAGAAACTGATTTCTGAAAGTTTTGAAAAAGCCGATGCGCCTAAAAACTGGGATTATTTCATGCGAGTCAATGAAAAATATGACAGTCGTCGTATCGCCCCTGATTTTGCTTATGATAATGGCATATTTACCTTTTTAGGTTTTAACTCAGGGAAAGTATTCCCAGCTCCATTTGCTGTAAGAGATGGTCAGGAACAGACACTTGCTTTTAATGTGGAAACAAAAGGCAAGTATAAAATCATGGTTATCCACAACGTTAATGACAAATTTGTTTTACGCTATGGAAACAGCGTTGTTGGTGTTGTGAATAAATCTTTCGGAAAAGTATTAACCGACCAGAGGAATACATCTTCTCCTGCGGTAGAACGTGTTGAGGTGAATAATGACTGATATGAAAAAAACAGATGATTTAGTTGATGATGCGAATCAGTCAAAGCTGGAAAGTAAACCCGTTCATGATATCGGTGATATCAGGAACAAAAATAATCGTATGCGTTCTGGCTTTCTGTTTGGTCTGATGGCTGTATTAGTTATTGGTATTTTTGCGCTGAAAACATATAAAAATTATTTTGCAGATGACCAGCAGAAAGCATCAGAATCAACAGGCGATACCAGCATTTCTCAGGTAAGTAAAATCCGTACTGGTCTTGGTCAGAATTTTGACCCTGTTGAGAACAAAGCAATTATCAATCCAGGCGCTACTGGTTCTGGTAATACTGTTTCTGACGGTCATAAAGAAGTGCCACAGGAGGGGTTCAGGAAATATTTGTCAATACCTGTTGCTGGTCAGGGAGGGAGTCAGACTGGCGCGAGTGGCAGCAGCAGGACATCGCAGACATCAGAGCCACAGGAAGAAAGGAAAGAATCAAAAGAAAATGTGCCTGGTAAATCAGGAATGAAAGTGACTGCGATTAATCTCGATCCTGATCTCTATATTGAGGAAAACAGGCTTATACCGTGTGCTTTAACCACACGCTTTGTTTCTGATGTTGCAGGTCGTATCAGTTGTGTTTTTACAGAAGATGTATGGAGTGCTAATCACCACACAAAATTACTGGAACAGGGAACTAAGGCTTTTGGTCGTTACCAGACCGGAACGCTGAATCATGGACAGGGCAGAATGTTCGTTATGTGGGAGCAGTTGCGGACGCCTGATAATAAACGAATCGATATGGTAAATACAGCAGCGGCTGGTCCCCTGGGGGAAGCAGGCATTGATGGATGGATCGATTCTCACTTCTGGGAGCGTTTTGGTGGTTCTCTTATGCTCAGTATGGTTCAGGATGTAGCGGCGGCGGCGGCGGATAATGCACCTGGTAAAGATCGTAATGTGGATTATACCGAAAACTCACGACAGGCAATGGCTGAAATGGCTAAAGTTGCACTTGAGAATTCGATAAATATTCCTCCAACAATGTATAAAAACCAAGGTGACATAATCACTATTATGGTCGGGGAAGACATTGATTTTTCTGATATCTATGAGTTAAAGGTAAAATAGTATGAGTGGCGTTATTCCTGTCAGCATTAGCAATAAATCGCTCGATTTTTATAAAAATCAAGTATTCCAGTCTTTTCTTGATATTGAAGGGCTAACAGAAATTGCTGTCAACCGTCCTGGTGAAATCTGGACGGAAATTAATGGTGACTGGACATTCCATAATAATGACGGTGTGACCTTTGATTTTTGTAAACGTTTTTCTCAGACGCTGGCATCATTTCGGGGAGATGAAATCGGCGATACCAAGCCATTACTTTCAGCAACACTGGAATCAGGAGAACGTGTACAGGTCGTTTTTCCTCCTGCATGTGAGAGAAATACTATTTCAATCACTATACGTAAACCATCGACACGGCAGATAACGCATAAAGAATATGTGGCGAACGGTTTTTATGATTATGTCCAGTCAGGAAAAAAACACAGGACATACGATGATGAGCTTCTTGATTTATTCAGAGCGAGAAATATCGCTGCTTTTATGGAGCTTGCCGTAGCAGCAGGGAAAACCATTGTATTTGCCGGAGCAACGGGTTCCGGTAAAACAACCTATATGAAGAGTCTCATCGATTTCATACCATTGAATACGCGGCTGATTACGATTGAAGATGCGGAGGAAATCAAATTTTTTATTCATAAAAATTATGTGCATCTTTTTTACCCTTCGGAATCCGGCAGTGATTCCGGCTCTATCATAACAGCAGCGAAATTAATCAAATCCTGTTTGAGAATGAAACCTGACAGAATTTTACTGGCGGAAATTAAAGGTGGCGATGCCTGGGATTTTGTGAAAGTTGCTGGTTCTGGTCACAGTGGAAGCATGACGTCCATTCACGCGGCCTCGGCAAAAGATGCCATCATTCAGATGGTGACAAAATGTTATCAGAACAGAGAATGTCAAAATCTTCCTTTTGATGTTCTTCGTAAAATCATTATGGACAGTATTGATATTGTTGTTCATGTAGGCAGGGATGGTGTTGTCAGGCATATGAGCGACATCTATTACAAAGGGGCTGAATGTGAAAACTTTTAATAAGTCGCAATCTGTTTTTATATTCGCTGTTATGCTTGTTGCGGCATGGTTTGCAGGTTCATTTATTTTCTTTGTGCTTTACTTCAGCCAGATAAAGAATCTGAAACCATTGAAGGCTGTGTTCAGATCCATTGATGCGTACAGGATGGATATTTTTACAGACAGCCTTACTTTATCTGTTGTGACTACGGATATCAGAGTTTTAGCCTTTGTTGCACTTGGAGCAGGATTTGTCGTGTCTCTTATTATCCCTGTTGCGGCGTTGATAAAACTGAACGAGAAGAAAGATAATATTTTTGGTGATGCGCGATTTGCGACAACTAATGATATTCGTGAGTCTAACAGTTTCACGCTTGACGGTGACGAAAAAGACGGGATTATCGTTGGTATAAAAGACAAGAAAATCATACGCTATGTGGGAGCAGCATTCAGTGCGATGGGAGCCGGAACAAGGGCTGGTAAAGGTGCAGGTATAGTCATCACTAATCTTATGAAGTACTGGTGGAGTGTTATTATTCTCGATCCAAAAAGGGAGTGTTTTAATATCACCAGTCTTATCAGGAAGGTGATTTTAGGTCATGAGGTTTATAAATTTGATCCCTTTAGTCCGGTAACGCACCGCTTTAACCCTTTGTATTATGTCAGCATGGGAACGAGTGAAGGTTTTAATCAGCTTGAAAATCTTGCGTTGATTATTTACCCCTATAAGACAGATGGTGCGGATGCTGGTAGCTATCTTAATAAGACGGCGGGGGGTGTTTTTAAATCTTATGCTGTCGCTTTATGGTTTATGATTAAGAATGATAAGGCTGGACTAAAAACGCTTGATATTGAGCCTGTCTTCTCAATGTCTAAAATTAATCAGCTTTTTGAGCGTGCAGAACCCGAACATCTTCTTTCATTCATGAATGATATTCGTTCAGAATTAAGGGGGAAAGACAAAACGCTTGCTGATATTGGTGTCGCTGGCCTTAAGGCATTCATTGAGATGGAGGATAAAACAAAAGCACAACTCAAAAGCAACTTTCTTAATGGATTATCACCGTTTGCTAACCCCAATGTGGCAAATGCTACTGATGGAAATGATTTTGATTTGCGGCAGGTGCGGAAAAAGCGGATGACAATTTATTTCTGTATTTCTGGTGATAATGCCAGGTTGGCTGAAAAAATAACAAATATTTTCTTTCAGCTTGCTATACAGGTGAATCTTGAAAAGATGCCAACGGATGATCCGGAAATAAAACATGACTGCCTTTTTCTACTGGATGAATTCCCGTCAATTGGTGCTGTAGATTACATCAAGAGTAAATCTGGACTCATTGCTGGTTACAAGCTGAAATTGTTGATTGTTTACCAGGTCGGCTCTCAGCTTGAGGAAATCTACAGTTATGCAGGCAGTAAAACATTACTGGCAAGTGCACCCTGTAAAATCGTTTATTCCGCTTCTGATGTTAAAGATGCGCGGGAGTTATCAGAAGCGATGGGAACACGAACAGTAACTATCGGTTCGAAAAGCAAAAGTCGTAGTCGTGGAGGAACATCGAGATCTGAATCAGAAAGCCTTATTGAGCGTCCACTGGTAACAACAAATGAACTACTTACACTGAAATTTAGTGAAGAAATCCTGGCAATGAAGGGAGAAAACCCGATTCGTTGTGAAAAGGCATTCTACTATCTCCATGAGTATTTCTTTGGTGATTTTGTGAAGGTTGCTCCGGAACTTGCAAACATTTTCCCCAGGAAGAAAGGAAAGTTGGTTATGCCTCCACAGAAAGTATTTGAAAATGAAATCGTCGCAAAAGGGTATCTGGCAGTAAAAGAAGTTCCTGATCTCGATAAAGCGGCATAAAGGAGAACATGATGAAGAAGTTAGTGTTTTTATTGATTTCTATCCTTGCTGGTTGTTCATCACCGCCAGAGCCAACACCCGTGCAGTTTGAAAAGGCAAATGAAGTGATCAATCCCTCATTGCCATATGTCCCCGATTTTCACGGTGTCATAAAGTCAGACGTTAGCGGTAAAGGATGGGTTTATGAGATCACTTCCTTATCCGGAGTACAGGCCAGAACGCCGACGTTTTATTACGCTCTGGCTCATGCGGACAGGATTGTAGTGACAACACATGATGCTGGGCTGTGGTTTCGAATCAGAGATCTGTTGAAGATGGAAGGGGCAACAGCAGTCGTGGAGTGGCGAAACGAGAAAAGTTTTTTACCTGAACAGGGAAAAATAGTTTTCATTAAAGCACAAAACGAGGTGAAAAATGACTGGAAAAAATAGAGTGGTTTTACCTGCCTTGCTGGCGTTAGGATTAATATCAACAAATGCTAATGCATCTGATCCTTGCGCTTCGGTACTTTGCTTATATGGAAAAGCAGTCGGGCAAGGTGGAGGGAGTGAGTGCAGAAGTGCTGAAAAGGATTTTTTTAATATTCTGAAAAAGAAAAAAGGAAGCATTCGCTGGAGTAAAACATTTGATGCCCGTAAAGCATTTCTGAATCAGTGTTCAACGGCTGATCCGGCTGCTATCTCAAAAATTATGAGTAAGTTCGGACGCGTTAAGGGCTGATTAAAACCTGATACCCGCGCCAACGGGTATCAGTGGACATACAGGAGAAAAATTATGAGCGAAATCCGATTTGTAACTCTGGAATCCGACTTTAACAATATTAAAGAAATTTATTCTGATGATGAGTTAAACCGTTTGCTGGAAGCTGTTAATCAGAATTGCCCGACCAGAATTGTGTTGGGTAGCGTGGAGAAGGGGAAAGAAACACCACTCAAGTGGTGTTTTAGAACAATACCAGAGCGTATTTCAATTGAGGAAATCGATGAAATAAAATTTATCCAGAATCCTTCTGAACAGGGATAAAGGTAAACGCCGCAGATTCCAGATTTTAATCTGGGATTTGCGGGGTTGAACAACCGAAGGGCGTTAGTTTCCCGTTATCCATGAGGTATATATGAAAGCAAGAAGTGTGAGAGTTGCCGGAATTGAAATTATCGATAGTGTTAAAACGGTCGCTTATGTTTTTACTGAGGCCTTACTGTTTATGGTCTGGTTTTCGGCAATTGTCTATGGGCTTTATCGTGTTGTTATCGTTTTATGGGATGATCCTTTAAAGCCGCAATCGCTCATGGAATTTCTTAATTTCATAGTTGAGTTGTATAGCTATGTACTTCCTTCGTTGGCTGTTATCGCAGTGGCTTTAATCGCCGTTTTATCCATTTGTAAAATACTCTCAGCAATATGGGAGGGAAGAAAGCAATGAGACATTTTCTTAAGGCTCTTTCCTTTGTTGTTTCCCTGTTACCAGCTACATTGTGTGCGGCTGAAATCCAGGGGAAAGTTATTCGCGTTCTCGATGGCGACACCATAGAAGTTAAAACACTACCCGCGAAAATTGTTGTGTATGAAGTTCCGATCAGGGTTCGATTGATAAATATCGATGCTCCTGAAAAGAAACAGGCTTTCGGGCACTGGTCAGCAAATCAGCTTAAAGCTCTGCTCGCAGGACAATCAGTTACCGTCTCTTATACGCAGACAGACCGCTACGGACGCATTATCGGTCGTGTGTTCACGACGAACGGCACGGATGCCAGCCGCTTTATGGTTCAGTCTGGCGCTGCATGGGTATATGAACGTTACAACACAGATAAATCATTACCGGCTTTGCAACGGGAAGCGCAGGAACAAAAGCGTGGTTTATGGGCTGACAGTAATCCGGTTCCACCGTGGGAATGGCGACATAAACAGAACTGACGCGCGTTGCTTGTCCAACCCCTCCACTACCTTAAATAAATTTCAGGCAGTGTCACGGTTTTAAATATACATGGTGCGCTTATGGGTAAATTAACTCTGGTAGAGCAGGCTTTACGGCTTCACAAAGAATATTACGGTGAAGATAATTTTGGAACTGTCGTAAAGGATTGTGATTACTATCCTAAAGTGGCAGAGATTTTTATAAACAGAAAGAACCGTAAAATTTATTCGAATCTGGATATCGAACCTGTTGCTTCAACCGTTGTTCATACGGGAAGTAACCCTGTTATGGCTAAAGCTGGGAGAATTAAAAAACTTATGTTCAAAGATGGTTCTGGTGCATACAGGATTCATCTTGGTCAAAATGAAGTTGTTCATATTATTCGCTTCATTCTTAACTCTAAAGTCAGGATGGAGTACGCCGTTGGGACTACTAAAAGTATGTCAATGCTCCACAATCTTTGCGAGGCAGGACGCGCTAAATTAAACCGCTCATTGCCACGTAAAGGTATCTGGAAACTTGGGTACTATGATGGTGTTTATTATCACGGTAAGGCAAGAAAGGAGGAAATTGAAAATGCTATGCGTTTCTCAGTTCATCCAAAATTTGACGAGCTGGAAAACGACTTTAATCAGTTCTTTTCTGATATTGATTTCTATACCCGGTATGGTCAGTCAGGTATGCGTAAAGTGCTCTTTACTGGCCCCCCTGGAACAGGCAAGACAACTATCGCAAAAGCTTTGGGGGCAAAGTATCAGGATAAGTATGTTTTTGTTTATGCCGATGATTACTTTAAAGATGTTTGCTACGCTGCTGCTCAGAAGAAAATACCCGTCATTATTATAGCTGAAGAGGTTGATGAACTTTATCGGGCTGATGCCGGAACGTTAAGTTTTCTTGATGGAGCTGATACACCGCGAAATGTCGCAGGTACATATGTGATCTTTTCTACAAACTATCCAAAACGCATCGACCCACGTATTAGGAAACGTCCAGGTCGAATTGACAGGATAATCTCTGTAGGTGCTTTCAGAACCAAAGCTGCTGCCGCTTGCGCCAAAATGTACTTACCAGAAGATGTAGAAATTGACCTTAAAGAGCTTGGCGCAGTGCTGGACAGAACGACTCCGGCTGAAATCAAGGAAATTATTAATATCGCAATCGGAATGATTCGCGGAACCAAAAATGAATTATCAGTGGATGTAATAAAAAATGCTCGTGCCTTTTTGAAAGGAACCCTTGATCTGAGCGTGCAGGAAGCAGATGAAGATATAGAGGAAAGGGAAGAGCTTTATAAAAAGAACGGGGCGCAACCTGACTATTTAAGTTACCTGGAGGATTAACACATGCAATATGCATTAGTTGATGCGCTGGAACGAAAATTTTTGCTGGATGCTCTTGAATTTGGTGTTCTGAAGGACTGGAAAGAAAATCCGGTAAAAGAACTTCCTGATATTGATGAATCTGTTCACCCCTTCCATATCTGTTATGGTGGATATTTATTAAACCCTGGTGTTTCAGATTCAGATATTAGCAGAAAAATAAAAGACCAGGCAGGATTCTGGCTGGCAGCTATTGATGATACCCGCATGGATTGTCATTCAATAGCTTATTATGATATTCACACACTCCCTCTGATTTCGTGTGGTCATCAAAAGATAGTTCCTTTTGCCGCGTTAATAAAAGCTGATGAATGCATCATTTCAAAAATTGCTTCGTATTCTGGTTTTGCTGTAACAGCCTTTTTGAGAATTAAAGAGTGGGATATTGCAACTAATATACTTAACCGTGAGGGAATTTTTGCCTTTAATGGCTGTGAGCGCAGATTCAGAGTAGTAAGTAAAGATAACTGGCAACATACAGTATCGGAAGAACGCGCTATCCGTTGTGCCAAAAGATTAATTCAATGTAAAGGATAACAAAATGAGACTTTTTATCGCAGAAAAACCCGCAGTAGCAAATGATATTGTTAAGGCACTTGGTGGCAATTTTACCCGCCATGATGGCTGGTTTGAAAGTGATAACGCCATTGTGACTAACTGTTTTGGTCATATTATCGAATCACAGCCGCCGGAAAACTATAATCCTGAATACAAAGCCTGGAAGGTTGAAACGCTTCCTTTACGTCTTTATCCCGTGAAGTATCAGCCTGTTGAAAGTGCAGCAAAACAGGTTAAAACGATTCTCGAGCTTATCAGACGTGGAGACGTGACTGAAATTGTTCACGCTGGCGATCCTGATGATGAGGGACAGCTACTTGTTGATGAAGTCCTGGAATATGCAGGAAACACAAAACCCGTAAAGCGCGTTCTGATTAACGACAACACGCTTCCGGCAGTGAAAAAGGCACTGGCAAATCTTAAAGATAATCGTGATTTCAAAGGGCTTTACCTTAAGGCGCTGGCGCGTTCAGTTGCTGATGCCGTCTATGGCTTCTCCATGACGCGTGCTTACACCATTCCGGCAAAAGCCAGAGGATATCAGGGTGTTCTGTCTGTCGGGCGCGTCCAGACTCCCGTTCTTGGCCTGATTGTGAATCGTACCCGTGCTAACCAGAACCATAAATCCAGTTTTTACTACACCATGACCGGAGTCTTTCAGCGTGGTGCTGATGTTATCAGGGCGAACTGGAAGCCAGGGGAATTTGCTCCGCTGACCGACCGTAAATTACTTGATAAAGCGTGGGCAGACGGAACGGCAGCATCCCTTGCAGGAAAACCGGCTACAGTTGAAGCGGCAGCAACTGATGATAAAAAAACGGCTGCACCGTTGCCGTTTAACCTGGTCAGACTCCAGCAATACATGAACAAAAAGTTCAAAATGACGGCACAAAAAACACTGGATATTACGCAACAATTACGTGAAAAATATAAAGCGATTACTTATAACCGCTCTGATTGCTCATATCTTTCTGATGAACAATTCAGCGAAGCGCCGCAGGTTATCGATGCCCTGAAATCAGTCTTTCCTCAGTCGCTGGATATTGATTCTGCACGTAAAAGCAAAGCGTTTAACAGTGCAAAGGTGACTGCGCATACTGCAATAATCCCGACCGCCAGTGTGCCTGATGTTAACGCACTCAGCACCGATGAGCGCAATGTTTACCTGGCGATCGCACAACACTATCTTGTTCAGTTCATGCCTGAAAAAGCATACCAGGAAGTATCGGTTGCCATTCAGTGTGGTGATGAGTCGTTCTATGCCCGTGCCAGAAAAACAACTGACAGCGGATTTGAGGCGTTTCTTGGCGCGGAAACCACAGACGAAGGTGAATCAGAAGATAATGATGATTCCGCTTTTGAACTGCTCTGTAAAATTCGCACAGGAGAAACACTGACGACAAAAGAAGTTGTCGTTAATGAGAAGAAAACAACACCGCCGCCATTATTTACCGAAGCCTCCTTGCTTGCTGCGCTTGTTCGCGTCGCGGATTTTGTCACTGACCCAACGATTAAGAAATTGCTGAAAGATAAGGATAAAGACAAAAAAGATGAACATGGTGGCATTGGTACGCCAGCTACCCGCGCAGCCATTCTGGAAACACTGAAGAAAAGAAACTATATCACGCTGGAAAAAGGGAAACTTATTCCTACTGATACCGGATATGCGCTTATTGATGCCCTGCCTGGTATAGCGGTTAATCCTGATATGACAGCATTATGGTCTGAAAAGCAGACAGCCATTGAAAATGGCGACCTGACGGTTGAAGAGTTTATTAATGAGCTGTACGGTGAACTGACAGGCATGATTTCTGATGTTGACCTGGGCGAGATGAAGATTGAACCCGCTGCGCCAGCAGGGCAGTTTCAACGCCTGGACTCTCCCTGCCCTTCCTGTGGTAAACATATTGTTATCAGACCAAAAGGTTATTTCTGTACCGGATGTGAATTTAAAATCTGGAGTGAGTTTTCTGGTAAGAAAATCACCCAGGCGCAGGCAGAAAAACTGGTTAAATCAGGGAAAACCGATTTGATTAAGGGATTTAAAAAGAAAAGCGGTGGAACGTATGATACAGTTCTTGTTCTTGAGGATAAGAAAACAGGGAAGCTGGGTTTTCCGGTAAGGGCTAAGAAGTGAAAACAAAGCAGGAATGGCTTTTTCAGTTAAGAAAATGTACATCAAGAGATACTCTTGAAAAAGTTATTGAGATTAACCGTTACAAACTGCCTTTATCAGAATCAGAGGCATTTTATTCTGCCGCAGATCATCGCCGCGCAGAACTGGTGATGAATAAACTGTATGATAAGGTTCCTTCCGGCGTCTGGAAGTACGTCCACTAAACAAGAGGATTAATTATGAGCGAACTGACTAAAGAAGATGAATACGGCATTATCAGCCGGACTATGATGAATATTCGTTCATTGCGTGTTTTTGCCCGTGAGATTGATTTTGAGCAGTTGCTCGAAATGCAGGAAAAGCTCAACGTTGTTATTGAAGAACGTCGTGAAGATGCTGAACGTGAAGCGGCTGAACGCCAGGAACTTGAAGCCAAACGTCAGCAGGCCATTGAATACATCATATCTTTAGGTCTTGATCCCGAATCACTCCTTGCTCCTGTAACAGCTGATACAGTGAAAACTAGGCGGAAAGCCAAAGGCGGAGTAAGAAAGGCTAAATACCGCTTTAAGGATGAAAATGGCGAGATCAGAGAATGGTCTGGTAATGGCAAGCGTCCGCTTGCTTTACAGAAGCTGCTTGATGAGGGCCATTTCATGGAAGATTTCCTCATTGACAAACTGCAACCTGGGCAGGTTGAATAAAATAATCGTGATGCCGTCGCAAACAAGTTTGCGACGGCAAATGGAGGGGACAGAACAGCCAGCGGCGCTGGCAAGAAATTTTATCGTTTGATAAAGAGGGAAAATGATGATCAAATCAAAAAAAGTAGTGGTTATTTTTGTTGCTTTGAGTTCATTCTTGCTGGCAGGGTGTGATTCACCAAAAGATGCTAATAAGCAAAACTTTGAAAAAGCTATTAATACTCGACTAGAGAAGGAATGCATTACCATTAGTCCGCTGGGAATGTTTGATAGTAAGCCTTATCCGGTTCAGATAGCTGTGGCTCAGGCTAATCGATACACATCTCAGGAACGGGCAGATGAAATAAATTCTCGACAGTTTTCCGCGCTGGATGTACTGGTCAAAGCCGATTTATTGACAGTAAAAAATACCCTGGTTGATGACGTTATTGGTTTTACTAAGACGGGTAAAAAAGTGCCAGGTCGTGAATATGCTCTGACAGATGAGGGGAAAAAATATCTGAAGTCTCCGGAACGACCTGATTTTTGCGTCGGTCATTATAAGGTGGATGAGATAGTTGATTTTACCGAACCTGGTGATGCTATGGGAATGAAGATCACGCAGGTGAATTACACATTCAGTCCCACCAGTATCGCTGAATGGGCGAAACGCGATGATGTTCGGGCTGCATTTTTAGGACTTGAGTCTGATTTGAAAGAGAAACAAACAAAACATATTACACTGGTTTTGAAAAATGATGGATGGTCTGCTGAACGGTAGGCTGTAATGGTGTTGCTACGTGAAAAATACCCCACGTATATCCCCTGCTTTTTCACGGATTTCACGTAGCGCACCGCCGTTAATGACTCTATCAAAAATACTCACCGATATTTTTCGCACTGCAAACAACCTAACTCACTGTAAAACAACAAATCAGCTTCTCGCCGGTGACGCATCGAGCACGCTGGCCAGCGCGATCCTCAGCTGCGACCGCTACAGTATTTTTGAACAAGATTACCCTCGCTCCAGTTTAATTCGCCAGGCAGTTAGACATACAGGTCATTCTGTCCAGACTTCATTAGTTACAACATTCAAATATTCTGTTCCTTTATCCGGTGCCCTGTTCCGGCATATGTGCCCATATCCTGGGTTATTCAGGATAACCGCTTCCTTTTCGCCCTGCCCTGTCGTTCATATCCACCTGGACAAAAATGCATTATCGGAAAAAATGTCCAAATTTTTTTTTTGGTGATCGGAATTTTTGTTGTCGGACGCACCTCTGCTTCAGGTCATAATTGCTGGCACGTCCAGAAAAACAGGTGCGGAGATTAAAAAATTGAGTGACTTACCCGCCAGCATTTTCCAGATTTCACGTAGCGACGCCTGGAATTTAACCATCTCTCCCGATGCAGCCCGTAATATGCGGGATCTTGCATCACAGATTGGCGCAGGAATGCCAAAATATCTGATAGCACCGGAAGTCTCACTGCTTCTCTCCTACATCGATGATCTGAACATACGTATGTACTTTGAGACGCTCTGGAATACCGGAGCACGACTGAACGAAGCTCTGGCGCTGAAACCTGCCGATTTTATGCTGACTCCGACGCGGCAGTACCCGCAACCCGTGGTGATCCTGAAAACACTCAAGCAACGTCTAAAAGAAGCAGAAAGAAGACCAGGACGTCCGACCACCAGACATCCACCATTACATCCTGATCCGCGATACAGAAAACCACCAGAGCCTGCTGTAAGGCTGGTTCCTGTTCTGGATGCCGGATACGCATTGCGTATGCGGGAATACCTGGCGACCTGGAAAAAGCGGATCAAACATCAGCCTGTGTGGGACATAACATCGAGACAGACACCGCTGAACTGGATAAACACCGCAGTGGCACGGGCAGAGCGTGACGGCGTAACATTTTCGGTTCCGGTCACTCCTCACACGTTCCGCCACAGCTACGCCATGCACCTGACAATGAGTGGCGTTCCTCCGCGCGTCCTGCAATCCCTGCTGGGACACCGTTATGCAAGAAGCACCGAGATTTACACCCGCGTTTTTTCGCTGGACGTCCTTACAGGAAGTGGCCTGTCCTTTACCTGCGATCCACAGCTTGCAAAACAGCTTCTTGGGTACCCTGAGCGCCTTAATAATGAGTAATAATACACACCATTAAACTATTGCCAGCACGCAATTGTACGGTTATACTTTCACCACAAAAGATTGTGTATTAATACACACTATTTAACCAGGAGGATTTTGTGATGGGAAAAATCATTACAGTTGCAGGACACAAAGGCGGCATAGGAAAAAGCACCGTGCTTTGTTCCTTATGTGTATGTGTCATAAAGAAAGGGAAAACAGCCTGTTTCCTGGAAACAGACTCACAGGGAAGTATCAAGGATTTCATCGAGGATCGTAAAACCAACGCCAGACTGTCAGAAATACCGTATTTCGAATGCTACACGGATATTCCGGCTATGGCACAAAAGCTGGCCGCCCGCTTTGATTATGTGTTTGTTGATACACCAGGCATGAAATCTCCGGCGTTCGTTAAAGCTCTGAGTTGTGCTCACATTCTTTTCACATTCATTGAGCCAGGATCAGGCATTGAGATCAACACACTGGGACGGCTGGTTTTCGACATTAAAACAGCACAGGCCGGAGTCAATCCGTCAATGAAAGCATGGATTGTCCTGAATAAGTGCTCAACTAACCCGTCAGACAGTGAAGCGTCAGAACTGCGCCGACAACTCAATGATGATCCAGACTGGCTTCCGGTTCCCCGCCAGCGTATCTATATGCGTACTGCGCATAAAAAAGCCTATAACAACGGTATGGGCGTACATGAATACGATGATAAACGGGGAAACAAAGCCCGTGGCGAGATTGAGTTATTGTTAAAAGAAACGGATATTCTGTAATGTGTATTATTACACACCAAATTTGATAATATACCCATATCCGATGCGATATACGGCGGGGATGGCTTATCTGACCAAGCCTGGCAATTTGCAGTACGTGGATGCCGGAACTTTCCCTGCCATAAATGATGTGTATAGTTACACACCTTATAAAAAGGATACCTTATGGCAAAGATCCCAAAGAAAATAGATCAGGAAATTAAACCACTGGATTTACGCCAGTTTGTAAGTTCTGCTGCACAAAAACCAGCATCGGCATCCGCAGTAACGCGTATAAATCTGACTATGACAGATGATGATCTGGATACAGCGCAGGTGTTCCAGAACAAGTACGGTGCAAGCCGTGCTGAAGTAATCAGAGCAGCACTGGCAGCGTTACGTCTGGTATCAGCAGAAGAACGTCGGAGGCTGTTTGATGATATAAGGAAAAACAGCCCGAAAGCAGGAAGACCAACCGTGAATAAATAGAGTGTTTTATTACACACTATTAAAGGGGATAAAAATATGCTCATAAAGATAATTAAATCTGTATTCAATTTTTACATGCTCTGTGTGCAGCCTTTTATTGGACTGGTTCTTGCGGGTTATGGTGCATGGAAATTTTCAGGTGACAGTATCTCAGCATTACTGGAACCAGCATCGTACTTTGTCATTGGAACTGTTGTTTTGTTTGTATGGTATATAGCATGGCAAAAAGAACGTTCTAAAGAAGAAGAGTTTAAATCAAGTATAAAACCAGAAGATTTTGTGAAGTGAGGATACGTAATAATACCAGTTTATAATCAGACATTAGGGCACTCAATCTATGGAACACTGCATCTTTGATTTAGGCATTATAAACTATCATCCTGTCATTACATGGACAGTACCAGTTGCATTTTTCTTTTTAGTATTGCTGGCTGGTATAGTATTCAATATTGGCAGGAAAAGTAATCTAATCGTTTTCATCCTGGCAATGTTGCTCCCAGTAACAACGGTTTTCATTTTTATGTTACTGGGCGGTAAGATCGATATGTGCTGACCAATTAAAAGAGGATTAAACAATGATAAATTCAATCGCGTTTAATCTTATAGCGTTATGTATAATATATATATCATCACTATTTAAAAAAAGTAACTTCAGAATATTTTATATAACTGTATCTACGTGCTCTTTATTATTATCATGTGTACCAAACAAGTACGGTATGATTGGTATAGCAGCATTGGTATTTACAACTATGTTAGGACCATTATTAATTATTTTAGAGGATAACAAACAATAAATTATGACAATGCGTTTGTTAAGCCCGCAAATATGTGGGCTTATTTTTAATTTCTAATATTTTTACTCTTCATCATCTCGCAGGAACTGACAAAAGTCTTCGCTCCCCATCATATCGACAGTATTTTTAAATTCGAAAAAAGAAATTTCTGTCATAGCACACACACGCTGGATAATCAGTTTTTTCTTTTGCTGTCTGACGGTTGCAGTTTCACCAAACTGGATAACAGCAAGGACTGTTTCATCATATGATTTCAGGACAAAATCACAGGTTATATTCTGCACTTCACGGATTAATTCTTTTACAGCTTCCTCGCTACCATGAGGACGAACAAATTCAATGAGTCGTATTTTGGGAAAAACGGAATAATCAGGTATAATATTACGTGAAAGAATGCCTAAAAACTCTGATTCCTTATTTGAGAGTAAGGGTACTTTAGTAAAACAATCAACCTCCCCAATGGCTGTAAAAGCATTGGTTGTCAAAGCTGGATTGTTCTTAATAAAATCAGAGAATACATTTTCAGTTGATGGCAAAACAACAGAAGAATTCTGTTGTTCATCTCGTTTTTTATTACGGTTAAATATCATTTCATATTCCTTTTAAAAGAGCCTGCGGCAGGCACAGGAAAAAACATCGTTTTTGGACAATCATGGATAAAATGTTAACATTTTGACCATGATTGTCTATCCTGCATTGTTCTTTACTGTCTGTAAGATCAGCGCTCATTCTTCCGGCGTTCTCCCGATACCAAAAAGACGGAACGCAAAACGGCTTTCGATCCACCATTCAAAAATCTGCTCTGCGCAACCACAAACAGTTAAGGCGATCCATGCAGCAAGAACAATGTAACCACTGACATCTGCACCCATGTACCAGGCGATAGTTAACCCCATCACTGCGATACCGCCTAAAAACTGCAACAAGAAACGAAATCCCGCAAGAATCCCCAATGGAATAACAACAACCAGATAAAGGGAAGCAGCCAGAAGGTATCTGACAGGTGTCAGCAGATAAAAGAACCTGGATGTTTTCTTTTTGTCAGAATAAACGGCATCATTTGCAACATCTGTTGAATGAGCGCCCAGGTCTCTCCTGATACGTTGAAAATCCACGATGTTATCTTTCATATCATCCTCTCTTTTAAGTGAGTTATAAAAAGAGAAAAAACAGGTAACGTAAACAGTAGCATTCTTTAATCACTAAACCAGAACGACTCTTCGAAATCCCATCCGGTTATTTCATGCCATAACTTAACCTTCTGAAGATCTGGCCTTGATAATTTTAACTTATCATCATATTCCCTTAAAGAGATAAGATAATTTTTCATAACATCGATACATTTTTTTGCCCAGGCTACCTCCGCAGAGCTTCCTTTAATGACCCTTGGTCTTGATGGCAATCGAGGGCGTAACGGTTTAGTTGCTATTTTTTTTCCATCATGTGTTTCATTCTCTACAAGATATGTGAACACAACAGACTCGATCTTTCTGCCGGACTTAATACCTTCATAGGTAACACTCAGATTCGTATTTGCATTGATAATATCAACAGCAGGATCAAGCACCCGTTTCTTAAAATCCTTATATACTGGATATTTCCCTGTAAGCCCGGTTCGCTCCTTCATCCATTCAATGGTTATAGGATCTGTCGAGATCACTCCACTATGTTTCTTATTTCTGTTCAGATTCTTATATTTATACAACCATGAATAAAGTCGAAATGAAAATGGCGTATCCAGTTTCACCATATGTTCAAGATTCATTTGTGTAAATTCGCTTTTCAGTTCATAAAGATATTGACTAACCGAATCTGAAAAACGCAAAGTTATGTCACTTTCACTATTCCCAACACCATATCTTATTGAAGAAAACCAGAATCGTTTGACTGCATCGATCCTTTTTTTTGCCTCGTTCCATTCATACGTAACAATTGGCTTTGAGCCTAAAGAACTCGCAGCAGATTTTAACTGTTCATAACAATTTTTCGAATCTAAAGAAAAAGTGTCCCTGTATTCCTTCGCAAACAATGTATATTCATTTGCAGGCTGTGGTTTACGGCTATCAATCTTAGTCAATGCCAGATACAGAAGACGCATTTCAATTAGCGTTATATCGTATGCACCTTCCAGCAATTGATTTCCCTGTGCCAACAAACTTTGAACATCATTACAGTCGCTATTTTTATTATTCTTTAAGACCATACAGCTCCCCTTCCTGTGAGTTAAAAATCAAAAGAAGTTTCTCACACCCAAATTAGGGACGCAATTTTTTTTTGTCCCTATATAGCTAATAAACCATAAATCTGTCCCCTGTTTGAAGGGTCAAACCTGGCTGAACGGCGCATTTTCACCCTCAGTCAGAGGCAGTCAATACAGCAAACCAGGAGGGAATGCATCATCAAAAACCCATCGAGCCAAACATCCTAAATGTGATCTAAGTCACTAATCCAATTCAGATTCATAGAGAATCCATAACGAATCCGAGTTGAATCTAAAAAAAGTTATCCACAACCTGTGGATAAAAAAGTTATCCACACTAAATCTGTCCCTAGTTGACCATAAATCTGTCCCCTTTTAACCATAAATCTGTCCCCTGATAAAAACGCAAATAACCATAAATCTGTCCCCTTTTAACCATAAATCTGTCCCTAGTTAGCATTGCAATCAATTGAAAAACAAAAGAAAAAACGACCATGAAAAAGGAAATATTATATGTAACATAGGAGTGATCTATCTTTTAGAAAAAAGAAATTAGAAAAAAAGAATAGAGCGCATTGTGAATTTTTTGAGTTGGAATCAGCAAAATCACAAGATGAGGTCAGACCAGAGCGTACGGATTCATATGCTGCATCGAAGACATTCCGCTTCCTCGCTCACTAACTCGCTCCGCTCGGTCGTTCGACTGCGGCGAGCGGAGTCATTTCTCACATATCGCTGGTAATTCTGTTGTTGTTCCTTCGGTGATGAGTCGCTTGATAGCCTATAAAACACGTTCAGAAGCGTCTCAGGCGCACGAAACGGGTTTAAATACCCCTTAGGGCATGGGAGGCGCGAAAAACGCTTACAGAGGCTTTCTGTTCATCAGAATCTGATCCTGTGAAGACCGAGAAAGTTCTCATGTTTAGTCACAACCTGAATATTTCATTCCGAGGGCGGTTTAATATAACTAGCTGATTTTATTGAAAGAGTTCTTTTAATTATGATCCTCATTTTGCTAACCGAGGATCTTCTCATGTTTCAATAAAATACCTTTAATATCAACATGATATATTCTTTTGCCAATTGATTTATGTGACCACTTCATTTCAACGATACATAAATCAACAGATCCAGCAATGCCCCTCCCCAAAGTGTCACAGAGAAGCCCTGAATCGCTCTCTGCCGCTTCGTTCGATACAACCATGAGGAAAACCATGCGAAATGAAAAAAATCGCTTAAAACGCGATACAGCGCGTTTTAGGGGGTATTCACAAAACACACGTTGCCTTGAAGAAATTTTGATCAAGATTTAACTACTATCCGGATCATGACTACAGATCACAGCAACAAGGCTGCTAAAAAGCGTTGAGAGGCGTTAAACGCTGTTAAGACTAGGGCTAAGTACAATGAAACGGAAAAAATGCTCAGAATGCGTTACAGAACCTTCCAGAAAGCTAGGATTTCTCACTTTAAAGAGACATTTTTCTTGATCTGTTGTCACTTATAAGAGACAATGTACACAGGTTAAGGGAATGAGGGCGGCAAGATGCCTTACACGGCGAAACGATATCAGACAGAAAACGGTGAGGTTCCGTACACCGACTGGATGAAAAAATTAAGACGTAAAGACCAGACCGCAGCGTTAAAGGTGGATTCCAGAATTGCCCGCGCTATGGGCGGAAATTTTGGAGATCATAAATTCGAAAGGGACGGTGTATGGGAATTACGGGTTGATTACGGTCCTGGTTACAGGGTTTATTATTCAATCGAAGATGGCGAAATAATTCTTCTGCTCATTGGAGGGAATAAAAAAACTCAGACAGCCGATTTAGATAAAGCCGTTAGTTATCTGCAAGATTTTAAAAAGAGGTCAAAAAAATGACAGCAACCAAAAATGTGAAGTCGCAGAAAAATGATTATTCGGCATCCGTTGATCACAATGCCGCCATGATTGAAGAATTGCGCGCAGATCCTGATTATGCAAACGCTTATCTTGCTAATGCCCTGGAAGAAATAAACGAGCCTGGTGGTTTAGGTGGTTTTCTTGTTGCGCTACGTCAGGTAATCGAGGCGCGAGGGGGGATTTCCGAAGCTGCCAGGAAATCTGGCCTTGCCCGTCAGAGTATTTACCGCGCATTATCCCCCAACGGTAACCCGACCATCACAACGCTTGCACAACTTACATCGGTAGCCGGATTACAGTTCACTCTCAGTAAATCCAGCCACTAATCTCTCCAGTTCCCCCTAAGCGGGGGAATTTCCATGCCATCAAAACCGCAGTTATCCCGCCCGACGTTCACCGGTATTTAATCGGCAAATCGTACAATTGCGTACTGGCAATAGTTTAATGGTGTGTATTAATACACATTTAAAGGCGATGTGGATGCGTGTGTTAATGCTAATGTATGCATACATTAGCATTAACATAGAGCAGATTCTGGCGCGTTGCGCCCGTAGTTCGCTGATGCTCACACGCGCAGTACAGCGCCCCGTCCTGTTGCGACGCACCAGGACGGCGTAAACTCGCTTGCGCTCGCGCTAACTGCGGCATTCTGCGGCGCAAATCAGCATAATCATGGCCTGCTGGTCAGTTAGGCTTTGCAGGGTGAAGGGATGGCCCTGTGCATCCTGGTACGTTCGTCAGCGGCTGCGCCGCGCTTCGGGGCGATGTGGCTCCTGTGCTGCCCTGGTATTTTCGTTCGCCCCTTCCATCCGCTTACGCGGATTAAAAACGTGATAACAATCACTTATCGAGTAAAAAAACGGGAGAACACTTGCAAATACGACTTGAAAGTCGTATTATTATTTCATCGAAAGGGGAATGGCCCCTCTCACAATAGCCCAGCAGGGCAGGAGATTTAAAA
>OLRK01000730.1_pt1 | contig 34224 bp, 51 predicted proteins | sample 1672911 | NCBI WGS metagenome assembly OLRK01 (sample SAMEA3136736, study PRJEB25190) | human gut metagenome | biome: human gut; feature: human-associated habitat; material: faeces | place: Austria | collected 2013 | reverse complement strand
TCCGTAAACCTCTCCACCTTCATGTCTTTCTGGCGATGCAACTGCTGGTTGAGGTGTCTGACATCCTCTCCCATTCTTGCCGCCAACTGCCTCTGCGAAATGCCTTTCTCCTCCAGGCAAGTGATAATTGTATCCGCTGCTTTCTTCAAACCTTTTCCTCCTCAATAAACTGTTTTGTTTCATCGCTGTCTCGCACCTATTATTCATGCGGCATCTCGTAAATCTTCGGCAAAACCCAAAATGCTTCTGGAACACCAACAGAGCCTCTCAGTATTGCCGGCCCTCCCCGGCGATGCAGATATTCTCCATACTTTCGCCAGATTTCTTTGATAATCTCTTTCGCCCGTTCTTCGGAAGCATAATCGCCAATCCCCCAGCAATCATCTTCTCCCGTTCCGAACCACGCCAGAACGCGGCACTTCCCACTAACTTCTTTGCAGCGCTGGCAGTCTCCAAGATTATAGGTTGTAATGGCTTGCAGGGTATCCACATTCACCATTACCTCTCCATCCTGACTTAAAATCAACATTTCCTTACTCCTCCTACATTTCAAATAAATCGAACAGGGATAACTGTCCCTGTGGTAGCACCTTCTCCGCTCCAAGGATGGCTTCCATCCGCTTCCGACAATCCAAAAATGATTCCTGATAAAGTTCCGGATTTTCATGCCTCCTCATTTCAACCAGCCTGCCCCCATTGATGGAATCCTTGAGTCCACTAACACATCTAAGAACATTCAAAACATGAATGTTATCTTTCTGTTTTTCAGTGAGGCGGTGCAAATTTTCCTTCAAATACTGGTAATTTGCATCACTGATATAAACCTCTAGGCTATGTACTGCGTGTTCCTTGATTTCGTCCACCCTCGCCATATATAGTCTATCTACTGCGGGCGGCAGTTCCATGTAATATTCCGGAGGGTACTGCTCTGGTATCAGCTCCTCCTCACACTCTCTCTTGTAATAGATGATGTGGTTTCTAACCAACTCTAGGTTCGCTCCGTCTTCCCAGAACGGATCTCCTGTGCCATTCTGGTAGATGTGTTTCCACCTTGCGAAAGAATCTTGAATACTCTTTCCGAGTTCATCCGCCCTCTTGTTTCCTTTCACACAACTCACCTTCTATCGTTCTCATCCAAAGTTAGCTCATTCACAATCTTCTCCACAGCATTTTCCAGAGCGACATTAAGCGATATATTGCAATCCTCGTACTTATAGAAACATGCCAGAATTTCTTCAATCACTTCGGGCTTTGTATTTATGTACGCATACTTCCATGGCTCCAGATCTCCATTCTCATGCAAGGCTCTCAAATGCTCTTTAATGTCATTTATGCGGTCAACTCTATCCACCTCCTGGCTGATTGCCCCCATCAGCGTTTCCGAAAGCTCCACCCAATGCTCCGTAATATAGAATTTTGCATATCTTCCATTGCTCCCTGAAATTTCATAATGTCGCTCTCCATATTCCTGGCAAGCAGTACACAAAGGAACCACCACATACTCGCTTGCATGATTAGCAGCAATTTCTCTCAGTTTCTTCTCCAGTGATTCTATTTGCTCTGACACTCCTAAAACAGAACACCCATCATATTCTTCTGTGTTCCATGCCCCATGCAGGACATACAAAACTATCTTTCTATTTTCCATCAGCATAACCTCCTGAGCTTCATTTAACGCCATATGCAGCCTTTTTCCGGCTACAAAGGTATATTTTATAGGTTCATCATTTTTCATTGTAATACGGCCCTTTTACAGATACGACCTCCCATACCTCCGCATAAACTCTTTCCGGGCAATCCTGCTTTCCAAATCCTGAGCTTCTTTATCTCCATCCTTATCATGGATAGCATCCTTCAGAATCCAATTACGTTCCCACATCGCCTGCCCCAGCATCTTTGACAATTTTTCAGCCATCGGATTCTCATGCACTCTGCCAAGCAGCTTTCCGAGATTATGGCAGTTATTACAGGCCGGAACAACCAGCCCATCCTCATCCGCTTTTTCTTTATGTGCAATCCCGAATATCAGATGGTGCTCACACTCCGTTGGCCTGCCGCAGAATATGCAAATCTCACTATTCTCCGTTACCTTGCTTTTGTTCTTATCCATACACTACCTCACCAAACAGTGCGTACTGAATGATTGCGTCACACGCAACCGCATCAACATAGCAACAATCAATCTCCAGTTGTCCATCAACCATATCCAGACAGTTGCATCCAACCGGATTTTGTGCGTACAGCTTAATTCCGTTCAGCAGTCTCTCCAAATCCAGAGTGTAGACTTTATCTTCCTCTCGATCATGCAGCTTCAACTGACCTCCTCTTGCAATCTGCTCATGTCCGTATTCTCCAAGATATTTACCCTCCACTTCTGCTTTATCGCACCAATATGCAATGCCGCCTTCCAAAGCTCCAACCATAATGTCATCTATATCTTCCTGGGAGACAGCAATCTCCATTTCAACTTTCAAACTTACATTCTCCATCATTCTTCCCCTCTTTCTCCCAACATTTCGGGCAATATATCTGACCGCTTCCTTGCATCATGCTCATATACTCTTTGCGGCCATACTTGTCTATGAAGCACTTTGAGCAGAATGTGTTGCCGCACTTCTCACATCCCCACAATTCCCCGTGGAGATCATCTGAAGCATCCCATTTGTCCCGAAATCCGCAGCAATCGCAGGAATAAGTATCACTTTCACTGTGATACGCCATTTTCTTCACGCTCCTTTCCGCAGTACGGACACTTCTTTACACCGTAACACCAGAACCACTTTCCACAGCTACATTCTGCCAGTTCCGGTTCGTCACCCATCCACTGTTCGTCCAGATATGTTTCCGGATGCTGCCAGTCAACCGCTCCGAATACCGCCTCTGCAATATCGTCCTGGTCGTTGCATATCCGTAGGAAATCTTCCCTAGTGTACACCGTGTCGGACAGCTCCGGAACATAGCACGGAACTTTCACCTCATGGTAGAAAGCATATTCATCCTTGAAAATCATCCCCTGCCCATAGAACTCACGGACAATTTTCTCTCCATCTCCGTTTTCATCCGGCGGTGTGTAACTTCCGACCTTCAAGTATTCTGCATCCTGCATATCACATCGTCCTTCCAAAAAACCATATTAAATTCTTCTATTCCTTATACAGCTATCTTAATTTCACCAGTGTCACGATCATATAAATAAACTTCATAGCTTAAAATTTCATCTGGAGCAACCTCGGTATCATTCACTTCTCGAACCATCTGTCTAAGTATGTCTATATCAGCCTGCCCTGCTGGAATTGCTAAAAGTTCATGTATACTCGAAGGTAAAATAAATAGATCATCTCCTACTTTTTCTGCAACTTCTGCTATCTTCTCTTTAAACAGCAGGATATTGGCGCCATTTATCTTTCTTTTGTTTGTCAGAACAAATATATTTGATCCATATTCAATTTCTTCCACCCCCGTAATCTCAGCCATCACTTGCTCCATTGTCTTAATAATGAATCCAACTTTCTTTGTGTTAATTCTTTTTTCAACAACTTCATATCCTAATCCTGCGATTAACTTTACTCCATCAACTAATTCTCTTACGATTTCTTTTCTCATAACTTTCCTCCATCTATTTTTTCTCCAACCATAATGCCAAGAGACATCGAACCAAATGCCAACAGAAATACCGCTGATAAAACTTCTCCTGTTATAGCCAAAACTGCTAAGCTCAAAAGAGTCAGCAGTCTAATTACCGATTTCAAAATTCTCATTTACAACCATCTCCTTCTGTGGTATGCTTTTCGAATAAGAGGAGGGTATGAACTCCTCCTCCCCGGACTGATGTTAGCCACACAAGCTGCCAATTATGGCAAGCACTGCGACCGCAATTTCAAGTAAGACCAGCAGCCAACTAGCCACTTGAAATGCTCGGCTTTCATTGGTCCTTTTTTCAAGCTGTTCTATCTTCGCTTCCAGTTCCTGAACCTTCCGCTCCAGCTTCTTCAACTTCTTCCGGTTCCCAACGGCTATGTACCTCCTATCCGCAATCTATTGTGGGATTTTTGATTGCGAACGTACGATAGCACCTGCGTACTGAGTGTCAATAGAAAAACTGAAGTTTTTCAAATTTGTACACTCTCCTCCAAATGTCAGTTTAATTTTCTTTCTGTGGATAGGTTATACTGATGTGAACACGCTCACTTATTTCTTTCCTAATTGCTTCACGCATTGCCTCTCTAAACTCATAAGCATTGATTTTTGAATATATAATTCCACTGATATTGTTCTGGGACAAAATATTTTTTACCTGTTTTTCAAGTTCTTCTTGCATAACCTCTTTCGCCATTTCATACAAAGTGTTTTTGTTAATACCTGCTTCATTCAACATCTGTCTAATTTCCTGTCTTAATGCGATTACTTCCACTCTCATTTTTTACCTCCATCAAACATTAATTTTCTTCCTCACTGAACTCTGCGTCTTGGCAGATTGGTTCCCCTGTTTCCGCGTCCGATATATAGATATCTTCCTTGTTGCAAAACCCGCCTGCATTGTTTTTGCAGGCTGCTACATCACATGCAATGCCCATAATCACGATATTGCCTCCAAACTCCAATCTATCTCCTGCTATCTCCCGTAAATGTTCCCATCATCTTTTCTCGCCAATCCTCAGCAGCCGGCGGGTGATATGGCTCCTCCACTGGAATCCAGTCATCAGCTTGAACATTTTCCATTTTGGAAATAGTTGCTTTATCCTTAATCTGCTCGATTTCTTCCGGATCCAGCCCGGTGTACTGGCATAGGGTGTCTGGGTCGATTTCGTACGCAGCAACCGTTAATGGGCTGCCTTTGTCTCCACATAAAAACGATGTGGCGATATATGATGCATCATCCGCTTGCAAAAGCGCGCCTTCACAAGCGCCTCCACCAGCTTCACCTGCACTGCATCCACAAATTCATACTCTGGTATCCGCAGCCCTGGATGCTCCCGGAGTTCCTGCATCTGCTCCTTAAATTTATTTAACTCCATCTTCCTAACCTCTCAAATTTCTCTCTTGCCTCTGTAACCTTCCCTGTATATGGGTTGATGGTGTCCTTTAGCTCGGATATCTGGAGCTCATAGTAATTACCATCCTTTCCCTTTATCACGATACAATCATAACCTGTCGTAAAATACTCATTACTGTTGGCGTACCGCCTGGTTTCGTGGCCTTCTTCTTCCAGGGCTCCTTGTATCAGGTCGATTATTAATTCTGTGTTTATATGGAAATCCGTTTTCATAGTTTCACCTCCTTCGCTGCTAAAAGCTCCACCGGCATCCAGAACTGCTCTCCTTCCAGTTCCAACTTCACCATTTGCTTCCCAGGCTGAACCACTGTTGCCAATGGTCCAATGTCATCTATCTTTACCTTTGTCCCCACCTTCATACCGTTTTCACCTTCTCTACCAGTTTCTCAGCGTCTTCCCGGCTCTCAAAGTACTTCAAGCTCTTGCAGCTGTTCTCCGGCTTACAGACAGCATCAATGACGCTTGTGATTGCCGCTCTTACATTTCCTTTATCATCCACCGAAGAAGTAACACAATAATAGGTCTTCATGCCGCCGAGTGTCAGTTCGTAAGCATCCGCTTCCTCTTTCGTGAGCTGTTCCCGATACTCTATATATCCCCAGGCTTCTCTACCGATCTCCTCACAGAATGTCTTGGTATCAAAATTCTCAATCTTCTCAACCAGCTCTTTCTTCGGGAAACCACCCAGCATAACCGGGCGCATTGTACTGTAATATCTGAACATTTTTACACCTCCTCCCGGTAATATGTAACGTCAATCCATTCGGCAACTTCTTTCAAAGTATCAAATTTAAGATGAAGGTCTGCCGTATCTTCCAGAACGCTGTACTGCTTCAAGTAGCGATATGAATTGGGATAGTAGATAATAAGCCCATCGTTGTACTCTCCGTCATAGCGGCCAAAAACATCTTTTGGCATTTCCATATCAACCGATCCAAGACCCCTATATCCTTTTGCCTTGTCTGCTGCTATCTTCTTTTCAAGCTCCGCTAAAATCTTCTCTACCATAGCTCTCTCCTATCAATGGTTTTACTGATTTATTATCTTGCTCGTATCGTAGCTGGAATTTTCCAATTTGTCAATAGTTATACTGAAATAATATTTGGAATATTCGAGTTTTATCCACTAACTTTTCCACACTATCCACAAATAAAATAGCCACACCTTTTTTCAGATGCAGCTATCTATATTTTTAAATAAATGACCATATATAGTATATATAATGGTTACGGTTACGGTGACGGTATGATCAAGGACAAAATGCGTGACAATCCATGGATTGTCCTATGGACGGTCACATGGACGGTAGAAAATCGAAGGGATATTATATATAGGAAGAAAGTCATTCAAAATCAGTCAGCGAAATTACTGATACCAAATCGAATAAAATATGATATAATTTCTGTATCCGTTTTATTTCAAAAGGACATTTTCTAGACAAATGATGTGACAATCCATGGATTGTCCTATGGACGGTCACGAGGACGGTAGAATTTCAAAAGAAAAAAAGAATATTGCATTCCAGAATTGCGTATGCTATAATGCCAGTAGGCAAAGGAATGTAGCAAATTCCATGTGAGCAAAAGCGAAGCCCCGGATTGTGTTGCCGCACAGTCCAGGGCTTCTTCTTTTCTTTTATAGTGGCAAAGCTCCCACTCGGCTATTTGTTGTCCTTGTCGTGCCTGTCAAGCCATTTGCCGATGAGGTGGCAAACCACACCTGCTGCGACAGTCACAAAGAATGTAGCAAATATTTCCATATGAACACCTCCTCCCGTTGCCGGGTATCGGTTGGACAACATCAGAATTATATCACAGCTTTTTCGACTCTGCTACAACTTTTTCGACAACTGCTTCAGGCTCTATCTTCTGTAGCTTCTTATTTACCTTTTTCCGGCCTTTTACTTCTCAGCGATATAAAGTATAGACTGATTGATTTTGAACAGAATCCGAATTTTTGCATAAAACAGCAATCTTATTTTTATCGAAATTTGATATTGACACCAGCTCCATTTGTGAGCAGCAAAAAAGAGCCTCTCAAATGTAAATTGCGGCAGAGAAGCTCTTTTGCTTTACAAATCTTCATTAATGAAATCAGCACAGTCCAATTCCCGATATGCTTTCTCGAACACATTCTTCGGGGACCATGAAACATAGCCATCTGAATAAACTACCTTGTATCCGGTTCTACCATCTTTCGCCTGTGGCTCTGCCTTTACAATCTTTACTCCAATGTAATTTTTCATTCTTGGCCCCCTCTCTGTACCAACAGCGCCCCATCCGCATCCGGGGTCAATGTCACTGGCTTAGTCACCATCCGGCCATCATCATCCATGATATACCACTTGCCGTCAATGGTCTGCTGGCCTTTTACCATAACGCCATCTGCACCCAGATAATACCAGTGCTGCTCATGCTGATACCACGTATCATGTACCATCAGGCCTGCACCATCAAACCAGTACCATTTACCATCATCCTGATACCAGTCATTGCACACCGGCTCCCCTGTATCGCCCAGGTAGTAACGCCAACCTCCGTCCTCTTGCTGCCATCCAGATTTTTTTACTGGCTCCACCAGCGCTGCCTTAAAATCTGTCCACAGCTGCGGCTGATCCAGCATCTTCCGCGGGCAGTATTTGCGCTTGGCGTCATAGTGCCGGATGACATGATCGGCCCCGATACCCGTCTCTGCCATGATCTGGTGTACAAGCTCAATGCAGTTGGTCCAGGCGGTATTATAATCAGAGTCCGGATTGACGCAGATCTCAATGTTGATGCTATTAACATTGGTTACTCCCTGCACCAGTGGTGCATCATACTGCTTGCCTACGGCCCACGCTCCGTCGCTGTAATCCAAGGTCTGTACCGCAAGAGTATCATCCACATACCAATGCACAGAGGTAGACAGATTGCCGTTGCAGTGAGCCTGGGCATGCTTGGCGGCCCCAGCGCCTTTTTTATAATTATCTGTTTCGTGCACCACTATCCACTTAGGGTGATTCTCTCCGGGATAGCAATGTATCTGCTTGATTTTTCTCTGTATCTCCATAACGTTTTCCTCCAAAATAAGGCCCCGAGAGATACCCGGGGCCCCGCTGTTGCGATATCGCAAATCACTTTGCTTCATTTTCCTTGTCCGGGAATTCCTCCGGATGTTCTGCGGCCCACTTGTCACATTCCTCTGTGAAAGTAGTCCCTGGGAAGGTTTTCCAACCATGTCTCCTGCAATATTCACAGTCTTCCGGATGGGATTTTCCTGTACCCGGGCCAAACTTAGCCATATGCTTATTGTACTTTCTCTCTTCCTCTGGGCTATCAAATGTAATCTTTCTGTTCTTGTAATCGTAATTCATATTATTTCCTCTCTTTCTTTGCGCTCATAGTTTAGGTTTCTGCTGACGCTTACCCTGGCCAGCCCGGGAGACATACGGACCACCTCCTTTTAGGTTTTCCCCTCTGCTTCAATTTCTGGTAATCCTGCAACGGATGTTGCCACCGACAGGATACCGGACAGCACGGATGCACTGGCTACCATCTGCCAGTTGACGTCACCCATAGCTGCAGCCGTCCCAATCGTGGCTACAAACGTCTGCGCCATGGTCTTAACAGCCCGTCTGGCTGCTGCATGTACCCACTGCCTGGTGTCCACGTCTGCCCGAAACACACAATTCTTAAGCATGATCTCACCTCCTTTCAATGAAAAATTAGGGCCGCTGCCGCTCCGACAACTGCCCCAATCAATGCTCCTATTAAATTATCCCACTGCCTTCCAGGTTTAGCTTTAAGCTCCGTCACATCATCTGTGAGCTGCCGGATGGATTCATTCATATGTTTGATTTCTTCCGTCTGGCGCGACATTTCTACAGCCAGATTATGGACCTCATCGACGATATGCTCCACATTGTCCATACGGTGCTTTAAAGATCCAATCTCGTGTCTATAGCCTTCTATGACAGTAGCAATCTCCTCGTCCGTCATGCTCCCTCCTATTTCTCAGCCATAATCTCTGCCTTTTCTTCCCGGGTAATCCACCCTCGCTTGATAGCGTTATCAAGACCAGCCTCGTTAATTTTTCCCTGTAAATATAACCTCTTTACCGTTGCATACATAACTCCCATTTAGATACCTCCTAACATTGCCACTAAAATTTCGTCCTGCACTGCTTTCACTTCTGACAGTTCCTCACGAACATCTGGAAGCTTAAACATCACAACTGCAATATCCGCGCGAATTTCTTCGGTCATTGCTGACGGTTCCTGACTTGTTTCCGGCTGTCGTACCTCGACCGGATAATCGTCAATCTCCTGGATGCTGCCAGCATAAATGTAGCCATCCAGCGACTGCATTAACTTACCATCTGCATCCAGCAAGTCGATGCTATCTGCAGCAGTCACAGTCTTAGCAGTCGCCTTAATTTCCGCCAGGGTCTTACCGCCCATCTGGTGCTTGATAGTAAGATATCCCTCTGGTGTCGGGATACCAAACCCTCCTGTTACAAGGTCAAAGACTTCATTTCCAAATTTTACTTTTTCCATTCTTTTCTCCTTTCTGTGGAAAATTGTATTTTTATGTATTAAAAAAGACCCTAAAGGGGTCTGAATTTTCATTCTTATTGTGTGTAATACCAAGCAAAAAAATAAGCTTACCAATGCCTCCCCAAATCGCCTTGTCGAGGCTGGTACTCTCAGTTATGAGCGGTACGAAACCTTTGTGGTTAATATTGATGGATTCAATTATATAGTGCCAATATCCTTGTATACAGGGAAAGGCATATACAGCGTTACGTTATGAGGTCACCACCAATCCAGCAACCCAAAATCGGGCACTAAGAATAACGTGGTTCGCCGATGGGACTGTGTATACAAATTATCTTGACTTTACACTTTAGCATATAAGTATGCAACCCTAACCATGTACGGAACTGCTTCTGTCGCGTTTAAGCGAACAGACCAATATCCTGTAACAGATAAAATTCCCAGATTATTAGCATTTGATATTTGATATGCCCCAAGAGATACTACGGCAAAAATGTTTTTTGGATTGTCGTTGGAATAGCTGTACTGATTTCCATTAATCGTCACTGAATAGATGCCATTCTGTGATGCAGCCACAATAATGTCAACGGAATTGAACGCCTCCCTGGTAATCTGGAACTCATCTGCTGCATATAATCTGATTTCTGGGGTTGTGTTAGTAGCTACAATCGCATCCTCCCTGATATATGTTCCGTCATCTCCGGTACAGTGAAGCGGATACGCAGTCCTCTTATTTGCCGCTCGCCGGATACCTCCATACTGAACAGCGTTATCCAGATTAAGTCCGGTAGCTGTTGCTGGATATTTCGCATAATAGCTATCCTGTGCTGTTTCCCACAAATCAGCAATTTGCCCTCCGAAGGATGTTACTAGGACATTTAAAAAAGAAGGGCTTTGAAGTCTGGTATCGAAACCAAAGCCTTCCGTCAAATCACTATGTATCTCTTCCAAAATGGTATCCATCCTTTTCAGAACGAACCCCTTATCCGTCACTCCGTAATCCGACATTTAATTTCACCTCCTCCTTAATGGTTTCATAATCAGTGAGTGCTGTATAGTAAATCGTGGCAGCTCTCGTCTTACTGTCGTAGGTAATCAATACATCCCTGACATCAGTTACTTCTTCCACTTCAAAAATCTTCGACCGGACAATACTCTCAAACGTATCAATATCTGGGTTTTTAATTAGTAAATCACTCATGTACGGAAGTCCTTCATCGACATTCCATCTCCACTCGCGCTCAAACCATAGCAGCCTGATGCGTATTTTCTGAGCGACCGAATTTCCTAATGCTATGTCGCCATGCGGAGAAATATATAAATCTCCATTGGAGTCCAGCAAAATGTCCATATCTGTACCCTCCTTCCATGTGGCTTCATATTTGCCTTTTAATCGGGCTGACAGCTTCCGGTGTAAGAAATATTGCCTTTCACCTTTAAATTGCCCCCTATGACTGTACCGCTCTCTGAAACTGTTAATTTTGTGCCACCGACATCCACCTGGACATCATCTCCTCCTACAATGACCTCCGCGCCAGAAGAACCAATTATAACGGCGTTCAGCTTTACTGCTTTTGCTATAAGATTGCTTCCCCCTTCCAGTAGCCCAGGAATAACCATAGCACTTGTTAAGTCGAACCTGAGAGAACCTTCTGACGCAGCGCCACTTCTCCATGCGTCCAACTCAACTTCTGAAACAATGATGATGCAGCTATCCCCCTTGTTCACCGGAAAGGCAACTCCAACTCCTGCCTGCTGGCAGAAAGGAAAAGTTAGCGGGGCTTCTGTAATTACTGGATAATCAAGTTCCTTTCCATCTGAGGTCACATACTTTCCGACTGGCTTCACTGTAGCTGTTCCGCTCCCGGCATTAAACGATACAATCTCCCCGGGCATAGCGGTATGAATTTCATTTACTACCGACCTGGCGGTTTTTTCTACTTCCTGCGTAAATTCCTGAATCATCTCCTGCCTCCTATACTTTTGCCAAGTCTTTAATGTTGACAGCAGCCGTTACTGTACTTCCAATGCCTATTACTACCCTATCACCTTTTACCTGGATTACATCATAAACAGAATACCAGCAGACAAACATTCCACCGGCATATTGATACCCTCTCGTCCTGCTTCCAGATTTGACGGTCCGTATCACCTTTACTTTATCGCCCTTCTGTATGCTGCCGCTTGCAGATGCCTTTTCGCCGTTTTCAGAAGAGACGGCTTTCTTATCCAACTTCGGGTTCGCTGCAATCTTTAAAAGCTGTGCTGTACATATCCAGTCACCTTCCATGTTATCGCCATCAATCGTAATCTTATGTACCAAAAAATAACCATTGGCAGTAGAACTCCTGAGTTCTACGATGTCATTGACGCCAATAGCACCGTTCAGGAAGTATTCAACCTCCCATCCGGTTTTCTCCTCATCTCCCGAGCCTATGGTTATCTTCTTCGGCACATTTATTAGACCGGTTTCACTGGATAATAGATAACCCTTTGTAGAAACAGACCTTCCGGGCCATGTGATTTGAATAACCTGGTTCTGTATTGTCCAGCTATGGCCGCAATATTGCGCCAGCTTTTGTAATGCGTTTTTTGCCTTACCGGCATAGCTAAAACCATTCGGCATTGTCTTAAAAGACAAATCACTTGCAAACACAATCGACATTCCCATGGCATTGGCAATCCGCTGGTACACCTCCTTGCAATTCACTTTTCCGTTTATGGAAACACTTATCACACTATCCCTAAGTTCCACCATACCATCAACAACCTGAAGCTCTGTCATCCGGTCTGCGTTCTCTCTCGTTGTAATAGCAGAAGAAATATTTCCGACCAGAACCAGCGCCATATTACTTCCGTACCCTGCTTTCAATTCGACAATGCAGTCTTTCTCCTCCACAATGTTTAGGCTCGTATCTGACAGGTTCCAAATCTGTATCTTTGCATCATTTGGATTTTCGGCATTTGACTTCTCAATGCTGAAGCTGATATGAAGGGCTTCCTGACTGGCGCTGGTAATATTGCCAATCTCAAAGCCCTTCTTTCCTTTCCGTCCAGCTTTCAGTGTATACCTCCGCATAAAATTTTCATCAGCCATCGTTATCCTCCAATTCTATGTTAGGAATATAAATAAACTCTGCCGTCTTATTGACAAAAGCATACCGCCCAACTGTTTTACTGTCAGACACACACCCGAATATCCCGTCAGGAATGTTTGAATCTGTGTAGTAATGCAGGATTGGAAAATTTGGAACGATGCGAGTCATGGCTATAATAGGATTATCATTTTCATCATACAATCCAAAGCTCCAGTAATCGTACTTCTCATTGTAGGTAAAGCGAAGTCCATATTCCTTGCCATCAATCGACAGCGTGGATATGCTGTCATTCATATCCGGCACATCAATATACAGCATCTACTCATCTCCCTATATAAATCCAAGACCACTCGCTGCCCCGTACAGGATTGACTGGTTCTTCTTAGCAGCACTTCCAGAACCGGAATTGCCAGCTTTGCTGGAACTTCTCGAATTTCCTGTTTCTGAACTGCCGGAAGAACTTCCGGTACTGCTTCCAGTCTTACTTGAGGAAGGGGAAGTCGATGCTTTCCCAGCATTTGCCATTGTTGCTCCTGCCTTCATAACATAAGACGGGATTGTGACGGTCTTTCTCTTAGTTATCCGAACCTTATGTGCAGTCACAGAAATTTCCCTGGCATACCCAATGTCCTTCGACTTCTTGATAGATATGTCCGTAATTCCCATGTCTGTATAAATAGTATCGGAAGTTACAATTTTCGTTAGTTTCTTTTCCAGCCACTTTTTTTCAATCTGATTACAGATCTTGACTACCCTGTCAGTAGACGTTCCATGCCGGTACAGCCAAGTTACAGGTGTATTGCTGACATAGAGCGTCAATTTGATACTGACCGGCTCATTGATAATTGTATCTGATACAGGGAATCCCTCCTCGACTGGATAGGCAGGTATCGTGGAGGACAGCGTTTTCTGCTCATCAATCAGAGCATCAAACTCTATGCCCCATCGTCTATTAACTTCTTTGCTAATTCTTTCTTCGCTGCTGTCATTTCCGTTACCTCCGATTTCTGTTATTTATCGTACTCGTAACGTAGCACCTGCGTTTTTGGTGTCAATAGGTATTTCAGAGAAAATACTGATAATTTTACATAGCTCTCATCCCATTGTTCGGCCACAATCATGTCAAGTGCCTTATAGCAATCTTCATTCGGCTCAACTTTCCACCATCGTCCACCTTCCTGGGTAACACTAAACTGATTTTTCTGCATGATAACTTCTTCGACCGAATTTGGGAACCTATTACTCCAAACACGATTCAGCACCACCATGATAACAAGCGCTTTGCCTTCAGTATCTTCACCCTCAGCTTCTGCCATGGCGATTTTTGCCAGCAAGTAGGTTTCTTCTGCGTCCAAGTCTATCGAAGTAATGGATGGTTGATATGTAATTTCTGCCGGCTTCTCCCATTTCAGATTTTCTCTTTGCGCTTCCAAAAACATTGGAGCTGCTGCTTCCAGACAATTTTTCGCTTCTACAGCATTGCTTGTAAGCTCCATCAATCCGCTCACCATGTATACCATAGCTCCGCATACGGCGAACATTTTCGCATTACGCAATAGCCATCGTTTTCTTCGTCTGTTCATCTGCGCTCCTTTCCGTTAGCGGCATTGTGAAAATTCCAAGGTTGATTCCAGCCATCTTAGATACTGCCTCGCAGAACTCTTTCTCATTGCCTATTCCATATTCGCTTTTCAAAATTTCTTTCATCTTAGCAGCATCCATAACCTTTACCTATCCTTTCAACGCCTTTTCGCCAACCAGCTTCATCTCACTGATTACCACTGCCATTTCGTCCAGCTTCCGAAGTATCTGTTCCAGTTCCGGCTTCTCGTCATCACTGATAACTCCATCTGAAGCGATACTCACCAAACTATTTTTCATAGTCTTCAGCCTATCAGAATCGAATTCTTTGAGCATGCGAAGCGCTATACCCTCAATACCATTGATTTTTGTTGCAAGCAGCATTGCTCTCCCTATCGGACATTCATGCTTGCAGTATCCGTATTTCAATTCTGGAGCGTTATATAAATCCGCCATCAAAACCACTTTGTCTACCGGAACAAACTTCGTATTCCCTAATTCATAATCAGCCAGAGTGGACACTGATATTCCGAGCAGTTCCGATGCACCTTCTCTGCTAAATAGCTTGTCATTGTATTTTGCAGCATCTTTCCTCGCACGAAAGTAAACATTTTCATTCTCTTTCATGGAGCCTTTTCCCATGTTCGTCACCAACCTTCCATGATAGAATTTAATTACTATTTAACGAGCAGGCAGTTTCCGGGATGTTAAGCACATCACTAATCGCTTTCACCGCCGGTTCTGCGTAAATCCGTCCATTTACCACGGCGGAAGTGTATTCCCTGGACAACCCTACTTTTTCAGCCAACTCTTTTACGGTCATATCCAGGTCAATCATCGCTTTTTTTGCCTGCTTGCACCACGGCGACAACACTTTTCCCATTCTGACTATCCTCCTTTCAGTACGGATTTGTAATTTACATTTCCGCAGTTCTTTGGTAGAATAGGATGGAAATGTAATTTACCTTTCGTATGGCTTTTCCCTTATCGTTTTGCCTTACGTTAGGTTGTAGTGATTTGTAATTTACATTAATATCGTAACTGGAATTTTCGAGTTTATCAATAATAAATTTGGAATTTTCCATTTATTTTTGGAGGTGATTTTTTGTCAGATTTACTCAAACGAGTTTACGCCCTCATGGAAAAAGCAGAAATCAAGCCTACTCAGCTTGCAAAAGAGCTCGGAATGTCAACTTCTACCTTCTCTGACTGGGCCAGAGGCAAAGGCAGTCCTTCTTTAAAGGCAGTCATGCAGTTCTCAGAGTACTTCAACGTATCGCTGGACTACCTGGTATACGGCAAAAGCTATGAAGCATCTTCCACCTCTGTACTGGAATTTTCCAATTCCGAAGACGAAGAGCTGCTAAAGAAATTTCATCTTCTGCCGCCGGAGTTACGCCAAAAAGCAGTTGGCTATATTGAGGGCATGATTTCAACAATGCCTAAGCCTGAGGGAAAGGAAAGATTATTAGGATAGCATATTATCTACGGAGGACTGACTAATGGCTTACATCGGTAACGAACTATTTTCAGTGGGACACCACACCATCAACCTCACTGTAAATGACTTTTGGAGGTGGTCTTACTCTGATTTAAACGATAGCATCTGTCGTTCAGCACTGGCGAAGTTCATTGTTGCAGCATCTCTGGAGGTCCCTAATTTGAACCACAAGCTTTCCGGAACATTGAAAAGACCTTATGACCTCATCTCAAAAGATGGATACCGGATCGAGGTAAAATCAGATGCATACAACGAGTCATTGGATGAAGAACATCCGGATTGCATTTCATTCGGGATTGCTCCAGTGGAACTGCCGGGTAGAATTAAAGAAACAAACGCTGCGTCCACTCGAAATTCTGATATTTTTGTATTCTGCGTCTACAATGCCGTTGCAAAAGACGAAACGCCTTTGAACCTGGACTTTTGGGATTTCTATATTCTTCCAACAAAGGTACTGAACGAAAAAAAGCCTATCCAAAAAACCATCACTTTCCAATCGCTCATGCGGCTGGAACCAATATGGTGCGACTACTATGGAATAGGCGATGCAATACTGAAGGTTATGACCGCCTGAGAAATCGGGCGGTTTTCTATTGGAGGTAAACTATGGCATATAACAAGCTCTCATTGCCTGGGCATATCCGGGTGGCAATCTATGTCCGGGTATCTACCATGCATCAGATCGACCGTGATTCTCTGCCAATGCAAAAGCAAGACTTAATAGCATACGCCAAAATCATGCTCGGCACTGACGATTGTGTCATCTTTGAGGACGCGGGATATTCTGGCAAGAACACAGACCGCCCCAAATTTCAAGAGATGATGTCCCAAATCCGCGCAGGCGGCTTCACCCACCTTCTCGTATGGAAGATTGACCGTATATCCAGAAATCTTTTGGATTTTGCAACCATGTACAATGAGCTGAAGGAACTGGGCGTGGTCTTCGTCAGCAAAAATGAACAATTTGATACTTCTACAGCCATGGGCGAAGCTATGCTCAAAATCATCCTGGTATTTGCGGAACTGGAGCGTAACATGACATCGGAACGTGTTACAGCAACCATGATTTCCAGGGCCAGCAACGGGCTTTGGAATGGCGGCAGAGTTCCTTATGGCTATGAGTGGAATTCTGAAAGCAAAGAGTTCTCGTGCAATGCTGATGAATGCAATATCGCTCGCATGATTCATGACTTATACGAGGAGGAGCGTTCTCTGATTCGCGAAGCACGGATCCTCAACGCAAAGGGATACCGTACCAGAGCTGGAAACGAGTGGAATCCCGTATCTCTACTCATAATTCTTCGGAATGTTTTCTACTGCGGTGACTACCGCTACAATGTGTTGAAAGAAGGTGACAGGCAGAAGGTGAAGGATGAATCCGAGTGGATAACGGTCGAGAACCACCACCCTGCCATTGTCAGCCGAGAACAAAAAATGCGTATTATCTCTATCCTGGACTCTAATTCCCGAATCAACAAAAAGAAAAACAACTACAAGTCCGGCAAGTACACCCACATCTTCTCCGGACTTGTGTTCTGCGGAAATTGCGGGTGTCCAATGGGAGCTGCTCCGGCATCTCTCCGTGCAGATGGCTGGCGTTACTCAAAATATAGCTGCCCTACCAGAAGGAAAAGCTCAACAGCCTGCATTGGCAAATCAACATCTGATCCGATTGTAGGCGAGTTCGTTTTCAACTACATACTCAATCTGCTAAACGCCCAGCGAGACTTCTCCGAAATCACATCCCCGGACGAAATGCAGGACAAATTGCTGACCGGAAACACCTTCAGCTACATAGACCGCATCCAGGAGGATGGCATACTTGATTTATATGCTGTTCTAGCTGCAGGAAAGGTTCAGGGAGCAGTTTATGGCAAAGGCGCGAATATTCCTTCAAAACAAGAAAAAGGCTCTGAAATCGCCTCCCTGCGTATTGAAAAGCAGAAAACAGAACGTGCCCTGGACAGGCTCCGCAACCTGTACCTCTACTCCGAAGATGCCATGTCTGAGAAGGAATATCTCCTGGAGCGAACACGCCTCACAGAAAAGCTAGAGGAAATCAACGAGGAAATCGGTATGATGCAGTCCGATGAATGGCAGCAATCCGTCTCCGATGAAACCTTCATTGCCAGAGCAAGCGAATTTATCATTGCTCAAAAACTTACAGACCGGAACTATATCAATTACAAGCGGTTGGCCCAGTCTGTGGATGCTGAAGTCCTGCGTTCATTCGTAACCAGTATCATTGACAGCATTATCATCCAGGATGGCAAAGTGCAGCGTATCACATTCAAAAACGGGCTATCTCATACTTTTATCTTCAAGAAATCATAGCTGCTCCCAACATCAGTGTCACTAGCAAAAAATACCCGGCAGGCAAAGCTCTCCTACCGGGTATCTCTATGTATTCTTACGCTATCAGGCTCTCTCTGATTTTACTAACTTCAATATCTTCTTTGAATCTTGTTCCGTCTGCATTGAGAATCAGTACAAATCTGATTACCGTATTACCTTTCGCTGCACCTTCGATTTCCTTGAAGCTTGCAGTTCCGTTTGCAAGGCTTTCGATGTTCTGCTCTGCATAACCGATAATGTCCTTTCTTCTTGCACCGCATAACTGCTCCGTCTTTGTCTTTAGCTTTCCAGATGTCTTCTTTTCTATCTGTGACTCAGCTGTTGCTCTTTTTCTGGTGTACTTTTTCTCAGACACTATCTTGTAATATGCTCCGTACTGATTTTTCATTTCCTTCAACTCTACTTTTCGGTAATCATCAGTTCCAACTTTCACATCAGCTGTTACCATCTTTTCATCCTGGGTAATCTCATACACTTTTTCTACTGTTACTTTCAGTTTCTTTTCGATTGTCGCAATCACTTTCTTGTTTTCCATAATGCCTACCTCCTTCTGATTCTTCAAAAACCATCCTATTTAGCACCTATGCTATCAAGCATTTTTTTGCAGCATATAATGTCCGAAGTGCAGCTTTAACATCACCTTTATGAATTTTAACGACTTCTTCAATCTGAACTTCATCCATATTTAACTGAATTGAAATCTTCGCTAACTCTGCCGCCATTTTCATTGTTTCGTTCATTTTGTGCCTCCTAGTATTTCCTTTGTTTTATCGTACTCGTACTCTAACACTGACACCTACGTTGTCAATAGTTTTACTGAAGTTTTTTCCGAAAAAATCAAAAAGAGTTCCAGGAGTCTTGCTGACTCCCAGAACTCTTTTACTTCACAAATGTAATATTTTGTGTCAAATTATAAACATGGCATCCCCAAAGGAAAAGAAGCGGTAGCGCTGGCGAATCGCCTCTTCATAAGCAGCCAGCACATGTTCCCTTCCTGCCAGGGCGCTGACAAGCATAACAAGGGTTGATTCCGGGAGATGAAAATTGGTGATCAGCCCATCCAATATCTTAAATTTATATCCAGGATAAATGAAAATATCCGTCCATCCTGATTTTGCCTGAAGAATGCCGTCTTCTGTGGATGCAGATTCTACTGTTCTGCAGCTGGTGGTTCCTACACAGATAATGCGCCCTCCTGCCGCCTTGGTATCATTGATCTTCTTTGCCTCTGCTTCCTCCACCACATAAAATTCTGAATGCATGTGATGATCCAGCACATTTTCAACCTTAACCGGACGGAAGGTGCCAAGGCCCACGTGAAGAGTCACATGGGCGATCTTTACTCCCATGTCCTCAATCTGCTTTAAAAGCTCCTTTGTAAAATGAAGGCCTGCTGTGGGGGCTGCCGCAGAGCCCTCATGTACCGCATAAACTGTCTGGTAGCGGTTCTTGTCCTTCAGCTGATGAGTAATATAAGGCGGAAGGGGCATCTGCCCCAGCTTATCCAGGATTTCCTCAAAAATGCCCTCATAGCTGAACTGGATCAACCGGTTTCCCTCATCTACTGTATCAATGACAGTTCCTGTAAGAAGGCCTTCACCAAAGTCAATGACCGTTCCCGGCTTTGCCTTCTTGCCCGGCTTTACCAGGGTTTCCCATACATCCCTTTCCCTGCGCTTTAAAAGGAGGATCTCAATTTTAGCGCCTGTATCCTTCTTTACTCCGAAAAGCCTTGCAGGGATCACCTTTGTGTCATTAATGACCAGACAGTCCCCGGGCCTTATATACTCTGTGATATCCTTAAAAATCCTGTGTTCTATATCACCTGTATCTTTATCCAGAACAAGGAGCCTGGAGGAGGAACGATCCTCCAGAGGATCCTGTGCAATAAGCTCCTGGGGAAGCTCAAAATAAAAATCTTTTACGTCCATTATATCCTCCATTTATTCACTTTCTGCAGCAGTATCAGCTGCTTCCATGGCACCCTGTGTCTGGGCACTGCTCTCTGCTGCCCCTGATTCTTCCAGCACCCCCGGGCCTGGATTCTCGGATGTTTCTTCCGTTTCTGCATCCGCTCCACCTGCAGGCTCTAAGCCACCCGGGCCTTCTTTGTCGATCAGCTCTACTGCGCTGTCACCGCCGTTTTCTTCCTCTGAGGCAGTAACCACCGCACCATTTCTTAAATCACTGTAGATACCTGCCAGAAGTGTATCGGATTCAATGGCCTGGCGCAGGCGCTCATTGGTCTGGGCAGACAGAAGACGCACATCCTCCGTCTGATTCTGCTTTGCCACATAATCTGCCTCATCTCCCACTACGTTTTCCCGGATAATGTAATTCCCATCATCTGCCTTTGCCACATAGCACCACATCAATCCAGGCGCCAGTGTATCCACCCGCCTGAATTTTACATCATAGGTCACATACACCACATAGGAATCTTCTGTGAGCCCCGGCTTTGTGTAACAGGTAATTCCCTGATAGTCCTCGATATACACAGATTCTGCCTTCAGCTCTTCCCTGCGCTGTTCCAGACTTGGATCATCCTCTGATTTTCCAAACAGCTTGAAAAGCGCCGCTGCATCCTGATCTACCTTTGCCTGGAAATACTGGCTGATTATCTTATTTACCTGCGGGATCTCATCCTTTTTAAGCTCATAAGCAGAAAAATCCGTACTGTACTGGCTGTTGTCCGGAGCAACCGATTCTGTTTCCTGCTGTGAGGCCTCCTCACTGTCACCATGTATCTCTATTTCCAGCCGTTCTGTGGTTTCCGTTCCGGATGTCCCTACTGTCTCTGTTTTATCCCCTCTTCCCATAAAGAAGATTACTGCTAATACCACTGCTGCTGCAATCAAAACAACAGCCGCCAGCCTTATGTAGTTTGCTTTATCATAGCCGGAACGTCCCCGCCTGTTTCTTCCTCTGTTTTCTGCCATCTTTTAAGTCCTCCCATGTCCAAGCCAACCGTATCTTCGCTCTATTCTAGCAAAAACCTATGGAAAATGCAATACAGCCACATCTTACAAAAAACCTACGGTATCCGTTCAGCCTGCCATCCTGCGAACCATATCCGGACACAGAAAAACCAGGGTTTCCCCTGGTCCCTCTGTGTAATGCGAAATAAGGTGTCAAAAAATGCGTCTGATAGGAATCGAACCTACGCACGCGGCTCCGGAGGCCACTGCTCTATCCACTGAGCTACAGACGCATCTCAATTATAATACTACAGATTTCCAAAAACTTCAAGCCCTAATTTTCACATCAGATGGACACATAAATTTAAGGCGAATTTAAAATCCACCCTTGACAAATCACATGAAAGAGGATTAAGCTATGTGTACTCTAACATTCTTAATTTATTTTTTCATTTGCTGTATTCACAGCAGGAGGCTTGAAGCTTCTGGCCAGTTTCCCTTAGGATTGCGTTCATTAAAAATGGATCCTCTATTTTGTTTACACAATTTTAAGCAGCACCTGCAAATTAATATAAAAGGAGGTATATCACTTGGTATACGAAGAATTTCTCATGAAAGTTAAAGATGAGGCGCAGAAAGCCCTGGGTTCCGGCTATGAACTTACGCTGCGCAGGATCCCCAAAAACAACGGCATGATCATGGACGGGCTCTGTATTGCCAAAAATGCCTGCCGCATTGCCCCGGCTCTTTATCTCAATCCCTTTTATGAGCAATACCTGAGGGGGCGTCCTGTCCGGGAAATCACCGGCGAAATCTTGCGGCTGTATCATTCTAATCAGCCGCCCAGTGAGCTTGACTGCCGCCTGTTTGAAAATTTCAGCGCCATACAGTCAAAAATTGCCTGTCGTCTTATCCACCGCGCCTCCAACCGGAAGCTGCTCTCCCAGATTCCCTTTATTCCCTGGGAAGATCTGGCCCTTGTATTCTATCTGTGTATCCAGGAGGACGAGCGGGGGCTTATGACTGCCATGATTTATAACCAGCACCTCACTGCCTGGAACCTTTCTTTAGAACAGCTGAAGGCGATTGCTATGAAAAACACACCCCGTCTGTTCCCTCCGGTTATTTCCAGCATCTCCTGCATCCTGGAGGAGCTGTCCCGGGAATTTTCTTTCTCCGCCAACCTCTCCCTTTGTCCTCCTGATTCCCCTCCCTTTTATGTCCTTACCAATTCCTGCGGCATTAACGGCGCTGTCTGTATGCTTTATCCCCAGGTATTAAAAAACTTCGCGGAGGGAATGGAGCATGATATCCTCATACTTCCATCCAGCATCCACGAAGTTCTGCTTCTTCCAGATGAAAACGATGTCCCCTATGAACATTTAAGTAATCTTGTCACCAGCATCAACCAGTCCGAAGTTCCCAGCCATGAACGGCTTTCCAATCAGGTTTACCGTTTCTCCAGAAGCGAAAACCGGCTTCAGGCAATTTCTAACTGCCATCTTCCTGTGTGCTAAAAATTCATCCTGCTTCAATCTCCATTCAGCAGCCATTATAAGATCAGGCTTCCCACCTGAAATACCAGCACTGCTGCTGCCCATGCCACTGCCAGCTGGAAGCATACCATTCCCAAAGTCCATTTCCAGGAACCAGTCTCCCTCTTGATAGTGGCAACTGCAGCAATACATGGGGAATACAAAAGGCAGAAAATCATCAGTGCATAGGCATTTAAGCCCCCAAAGCCTGCCGCAGCCAGCTGCTGTGACAGATCAGCCATTCCTGCTGCCGAATTAACATTGCTGATTCCAAACAGCACTGTAAAGCTGGATACTACCACCTCTTTTGCAGAAAGCCCGGAAATCAGGGCTACTGCCACCTGCCACATTCCCAGACCTGCAGGACGAAGCACAGGAACCAGGATATGGCCCACCATTGCGCCAAAGCTTTCCGACACATCTGACACAAAGCCTCTTGGCCCCAGATTCATAACAAACCAGAGCACAATGGAGGCAATAAAGATCGTAGTGCCTGCCTTGCTTAAATAGTCCTTTACCTTGTCCCACACATAAATGGCAACTGTCCTTGCATTGGGAGTCTTATATTCGGGAAGCTCAATTAACAGGGCATTCCCTCCATCCTTTTTCTTATCAGCCCTGTGAACCACAAAAGCCACCAGAATTGCTATACACAGGCCAATCAGATACAGGGAATAGGCAACCAAAAGTGCATGGTCCGGGAAAAACAATTCTGCAAACAGGACATAGATCGGAAGCCTTGCAGAACAGGACATAAAGGGTGTGATCAGGATTGTCCTCCTTCTGTCTGCCGGGCTTTCTAAGGCCCTGGTCGCCATAACTGCCGGAACTGTACAGCCAAAACCAAGAAGCATAGGCAGGAATGCCTTCCCGGACAGTCCTACCATACCCATTGTCTCATTCATGACATAGGCCACTCTGGACATATAGCCGCTGTCCTCCAAAAACGCCAGCGCCAGAAACAGGATAAAAATATTGGGGAGGAAGGTGAGGATCCCGCCTACACCTGCAATAATTCCGTCTACGATCAGCGAAATCATCCAGGGTGCCGCATGGATGCCGGTTAAACCTGCCAGGACGCCCGCAGAAATCACGTCCAGAGCACTCTCAAAATATCCCTTCAGGAAATCGCCCACTGTAAATGTAAGGAAAAACACCAGAGCCATGATCCCTAAAAAAACAGGGATTCCCCATACGGGATGGGTCATAAGCCTGTCCACTTTATCGGTCATTGCCGATTTTTCTTCCTTATTTACCAGACATTCCTGAATGATCGCTTCAATATAGTCATATTTTTCGTTAATGATCTGCTTCTCATAATTTTTTGTGAGGATCTGGTCAATGTTTTCCAGGGGGTGATCTTTTACTACCACCTCATCAAATTCCAGGAATTTAATAGCATGCCAACGCATGTTGTCCATTTCCCCGTATTTCTTTCTGAGAGCGTCCTCCACCTGACTGATCTTTTCTTCCAGCTCCCGGCTGTAATGAACCACCACTCCCTGAGGCCCTTCCTCATAATGATGTACCACTGCATGCATCAGCACATCCAGTCCGCTTCTTTTTCTGGCTGATACTGGTACAACCGGAATGTGTCCAAGGGTTTCCGGAAGGCGGTGCATATCAATCTCCATCCCCCGCTCTTCCACAATATCCATCATATTTAATGCCAGGATGACCGGCTTTTTCAGTTCAATGAGCTGCATGGTCAGATAAAGGTTGCGCTCCAGGGAAGATGCATCCACTACATTAATGATCACATCAACTTCCCCATCCTCAATGCACTTTCTTGTAACCTTTTCCTCAATGGTATAAGAAGTAAGGCTGTAAATGCCAGGAAGGTCAATAACCTTAATAGGACGCCCTTTATAGCTCGTTTCCCCTTCCACGCGCTCTACCGTAACACCGGGCCAGTTTGCCACCTTCAGTTTAGCTCCTGTAAAAGCGTTAAACAGCGTGGTCTTTCCACAGTTTGGGTTGCCTACAAAGCCAACGCGGATCGGACGTCCATTTCCTTCTTTATGATCCAGCAGGGAACCTGGAGCCTTTTGATGGGCAGTTCTTCCGCCCCTTGCTGTTTCAAATATCTCCCTTCCCTCTGCCTGCTTTAACTGACTCATGCATCTTCCTCCCGGACTGTAATTCCTTCGGAAAGCTTTTTCCCTAAAGCCAGTCTGGTCCCTCTGACTTTAATAATAACACTTCCGCTTCCTTTTTTATTTAATACGCTGACCTCTGTTCCTTCATTTACGCCCAGTGCCTCCAGACGCCTTGTAACCTTCTCGTTAATACGGACACTGACAACGCGATACTGCCTGCCCGTTTCACATTCATTCAGCTTTTTTTCCATAGGCCATTCCTCCTGCTGCTAACAACCGTATTGTATGTCAAAGAGAAAAAATTGTCAATGAAAAGGATTGTATTTTGAGACCTTTTCAAGCAGGCTCTCATGCTGCAAAAAAGAAGCAGATGCGTCAAACGCACCTGCCTCTGTTATCCTCTTATTTCATGTTGCCTGTCTGTTCCCACAGGAACCAGTTTTCTTTACTGTACCCAAACGCCGGAACCATCTACATAGTATCCGTCTGGTGTCCAGGTTGATTCATACATGGAACCATTCTGATGGAAGCAATACCACTTTCCTCCAATGGACTGCCAACCTGTAAGCATTGCACCGTTTCCATCCAGGTAATACCACTGACCATTCAGACGCTGCCAGCCTGTAAGCATTGCGCCGCTGTTATTGAAATAGTACGTTTTTCCTCCAATGGACTGCCAGCCAGTTACCATGTCACCGCTTCCATTTAAGTAGTACCACTGGCCATTGATTGCCTGCCAGCCTGTAAGCATTACACCGTTTCCGTTTAAGTAATACCACTGGCCGTCCAGACGCTGCCAGCCTGTCTGACGATAGCCGGAATTATCGAAGTGGTACCATGCGCCATCAATCTGCTTCCAGCAGTCTGACGGATATCCGCCCATATCATATGCGTACCACCAGCCCTTAGAATCCTGTCTCCACTGGCCGCTTCCGGAATAATTTCCGATTTCATCCTCATCAATGGTAAATGTGTCGGAATCCTCGGACCACTCACCTGCCTTGTTATTATAGCTTGCAATGGCTCTTACGCGGAAGGTATAATCACCTTCTTTATTAAAGTAGCCGCCAAAGTTATAATAGGTCTGGGAAGTACTTACAGTAGTGACAGTCCGGTCATTGCGGAGAAGCTTTACCTCATAACTCTTAGCGCCTTCCACTTCATCCCATTCTGCCGTTGTTTCACTCCACTCCAGAGTCTCTGCCCCGCTCAGCTTTCCGCCAACCCGGTCCAGCTCTACGTAAACCTCCATGAAATCTCCATCATCATAGATTTTTGCCCGCTTAAATTCAGCGCTGCTGCCGCTTATACTGAAATGACTCTTTGATGTATAGGAGAAGCGGTAGCCGTCATCTGCAGACAACTCTACCTTTACCTCCGGAACATCTCCAACCGTCCATACATCCTTATCCTCCGCATTTGTATACTCTGCAGATTCAACTGTATAGCCATTTCCTTCTCCCCTTACAGAAATGTCACCAATATCATCCCCTGTTTCCGGCTCCTTTGAATAGGAAAAGCTCAACCTTACCTTGTCAATCTTTTCATCTGCTGCCAATGATGGAAAACTCATTCCCGCTGCAAGAATCACTGCCATCATCGCACTTACCATACGTCTTGCCTTCATTTGTATTCCTCCTCCTTTTATGAAATCCCTGGATTAAATCCATTCTTAATTTCTTTCTAGCTCTATTATAAAGGAAAGAAAGCATATATACAATTTCTTTATCCTTAAAAAGTTATTACAATTTTCAGACAATACCTCTTTTTTACGGTTCAATGCAGAAGCAGCTTTCTTATCATTCTTTTTATTCCAGCTCCAGAAGCATTTTCTTCACTTCCACCATACGGTCACGCAGCTTTGCTGCCTCCTCAAAATTAAGCTCTGCCGCAGCCTGATGCATTTTCTTCTCAAGCTCTTTTGCCAGCTTCTTAAGCTCTTTTTCATCCATGGATTCCGGATCCTTCTCAAACTGCCTGTCATCCGCCTCTACTGCCTTTGAAATTGCAATTAAATCCCGGACTGCCTTTTTGATCGTTGTAGGGGTGATGCCATGTTCCTCGTTATACTTCTGCTGGATGCGGCGGCGGCGCTCTGTCTCCTCAATCGCCACCCTCATAGAATCAGTCACTGTATCTGCGTACATAATTACGTGGCCTTCCGAATTTCTGGCTGCACGTCCGATCGTCTGGATCAGAGAAGTTTCTGAGCGAAGGAAGCCTTCCTTATCTGCATCCAGGATTGCAACCAGCGTAATTTCAGGGATGTCAAGCCCTTCCCGCAGCAGGTTAATACCAACCAGCACATCAAACACATCCATACGCATATCCCGAATAATCTGAGCCCGCTCCAGCGTATCAATATCCGAATGTAAATATTTCACCCGGATTCCCACCTCGCGCATATAATCAGTCAGATCCTCCGCCATGCGCTTTGTAAGGGTTGTGATCAGGACTTTATGATGACCTGAAACCTCCTTATTCACTTCTGAAATCAAATCATCGATCTGTCCTTCCACCGGGCGCACAGAAATTTCCGGGTCAAGAAGTCCTGTAGGACGTATGATCTGCTCTGTCCGCAGAAGCTCATGCTCCTCCTCGTATACAGAAGGCGTTGCCGAAACAAACAGCATCTGGTTGATCTTACTTTCAAATTCACTGAAATTTAAAGGTCGGTTATCCAATGCAGAGGGCAGACGGAACCCATAATTTACCAGCGTTGTTTTTCTGGAACGGTCACCCGCATACATTCCCCTTACCTGAGGCAGGGTAATATGGGATTCATCTACAATGATCAGAAAATCCTCCGGAAAATAATCAATCAGGGTACAGGGCGGCTGCCCCGGAAGCGTGCCTGTTAAATGGCGGGAATAGTTTTCTATTCCGGAGCAGAAGCCGGTCTCCCGCATCATTTCCACATCAAAGTTAGTCCGCTCTGAAATTCTCTGAGCTTCAAGAAGCTTGTCCTCGCTTTTGAAAAATGTCACCTGCTCCTTCAGCTCTTCCAGGATATGCTCTGTGGCCTCCATCATTTTTTCTTTAGGTACCACATAATGGGAGGCCGGAAAAATAGCTACATGGCCCAGCTGTGCCTGCACCTCTCCCGTTACTGTATCAATTTCCATAATGCGGTCTACCTCATCACCGAAAAATTCAACCCTGAATGCCTCTTTATCTGAATAGGCCGGGAAAATATCCACTATATCCCCCTTAACGCGGAAGGTTCCGCGTCTGAAATCCATATCATTGCGGTCATACTGGATTTCTATAAGCTTATGAATCACCTCGTCCCTGTCCTTTATCATTCCGGGACGCAGAGAAATTACCATTTCCTTATAATCAATGGGACTTCCAAGTCCATAAATACAGGAAACAGATGCCACAATGATCACATCCCGCCGCTCTGACAGGGCCGCTGTGGCAGAATGGCGCAGCTTGTCGATCTCATCATTAATAGCAGAATCCTTTTCAATGTAAGTATCTGTCGAAGGAACATAAGCCTCTGGCTGATAATAGTCATAGTAGCTCACAAAATATTCTACTGCGTTACTCGGAAAATACTCTTTGAACTCACCGTAGAGCTGTGCTGCTAAAGTCTTATTGTGCGCTATTACCAAAGTCGGCTTATTTAACTGGGCAATCACATTCGCCATGGTAAAGGTCTTGCCGGATCCCGTAACTCCTAGTAAAGTCTGGAATTGATTGCCTTCCTGGAATCCTTTAACCAGCTGTTCAATGGCTTGTGGCTGGTCGCCGGTGGGGGCGTATTCGGAATGTAATTCAAAGAGTTTTTGTTCAGTTTGCATAAAATCAACCTCCGGAATCTATCGTAAAAAAGGACGCCTATCCGCCACAAATTCGTCAAGGAACTTTTCATTTTCGTCAAGGAATTTTTCCAACTCAGAAGAAAATATCTCCTTGACGAATGCCGTTCACAATTTACTTTTTTTGCAACCTGGCATACCTGCGTAATTCTATATGGACAAAATAAGAAAAACCATATAAAAAGCAATTTTAGGATAACCTTGTTCTGCGTTTACTATATCATAAACCATTTTAAAAGTATAGATGCTACAAACACCTGTTCCTCTACTTTTACATAGTCTCTGGGAGGAATTCTGTTACATCCACCACGATTTCCAGCAGCTTGTTTTTGAAGCATTCACTTTCTTCCATATTGGGAAGCACTTCTTTCATGTACTCCTCAATTTCCGGAACACCATCCGCTATGATACCTCTATTATCGGCATAAACATCCATTGTTATGAGTTCCTTAGCATGCCCCATGAGCTTCGATACCGCTTTCGGGTTAAATTCCTCTTTCAGTAAAAGCGTACAATAGGTGCTGCGTAAATCATGCCAGCGAATATCCGGCAGCCCGTTTTCAGCCAGAAGTTGTTTATAATACTTGCAGTGAAAGCCTTTGCTCCTCGGTCTGCCATAAGTAGAACAACAGATATAGTCTAAATCCTGAAACTCTCTCTTACGGCGACTCCTGTTTGCTTCATACACCTGCCGTTCTCTTAAAATTTCCTCAAACACGTAATCCGGAATCGGAATTTCTCTATAGCTGGATTTTGTTTTTAACCCCACCTCCTGTTTTGTAAATGTTTTAGGTGCAAAGTCTTCTTTTTTGGCATGATGTATTCTTCCCAACTGCCGTTCTACCTTTAAAGTACGGTTAATATAATCAATATCCGAATATTTTACACCATTGATTTCAGATCTGCGAAGTCCCATAAGAACTCCAAATAATACCTGCATATGAATCGGAGTGTCTCTGCTTTTCTCCAGTAAAACCAAAATCTGCTCCATTGTCAATGTTTTCTGCATATCAATATTTCTGGTTCTGTAGGTTGATTTTTGCTGTAACTTTTCTGTTTTAGGAAGTCCTACTCCCTCCACCGGATTAACAGATATTACCTTATTCGCTACTGCATAACGAAAAGAGACATTCATAATTGTTTTTACCTGTTCCGCTACTGACCTTGAGTAGTCCGCCTTTGTATTAAACAATTTTTGAATGTCTCCGCGGGTAACATCCGTCATTTTTTTATTTCCCAAAACAGGAATAATATGATTGTTGACCATGTTACAGTAATTATAATAAGTTTCGTGACTGTCTGTCCGGTTTCCTATGTCGGTCTCCAGCCAGAAAAGCATAAACTCAGAAACCTTTACCTTCGAATACACAATAAACGTACCACTGTATAATTCTGCAATGGTCTTTTCTTTCGCCCTATTCGCCTCCTTTTCTGTTTTAAATCCTGATTTCTGATATGGTTTTTCGCTTCCATCCCGATACTTTAAAAATATCCTGTAACCGAATCCAGAGCGCACAGGCATTACCTGTGACACTCTCCATTCGATATAATTTTTCAAATCTAAATTCAACATATAGAAGCACCGCCTTCTGGAATAAAAGTATGATTCATAAAGGTAATAATCTGCTCGTTCTCATCCATAACCTCACAATAATATTCAAAGGTTGTATTAACACTCGCATGTCCCAATAAAGCAGATATTTTAATTAAGGGAACCTTCTGCTCAATCAATATCGTCGCATACATATGCCTCAAACCATGAACTGTAATATGAGGCAGACCATTTCGGGAACATAGTTTTGTCAGAGCACTGTTCATAGCGGCTGTTGAATGTGGTAAACCATTTTCCTGACACGAGATATAATCATGGTCAAAATATTGTTCACCATACCGCAGCTTATTCGCATCAACCAACGCTCTTCTTTTTTCAATCTCCATCGCAACGGCCTCCGGTATCCGCAACAGCCGATAACTGTTATCCGTCTTTGGCGGTTTCTCTATAACTTCATACGCCTGAATTTTCCTTTCTCCTCTTGGGATAACAGGATTTGATGTAATCTGTCGCTGAATGTAGATTGTCCTGTTTTCAGAATCAAAATCCTTAAATTTCAAACCCGAAATTTCTCCTTTTCTGAGCCCGCAGAACAGTCCCAGCAGAATTTCCAGATACCATCCGCTATTATAAGCAGCCTTCAAAAGTTTTTTTACATTCGCCTTATTTAAAATAATGACAGTTGGTTTTTTTCTCGGATATGATTTCGTTGCCGATATCGGATTGACTCTTATATATTCTTGTATTACGGCCTCTTTCATTGCCATATTCAAAAATTCCCTGGACTTGTTACCTGCTGATTCGCATACTTTCGATACAACCGCCAATAAAGAGTCAAAATACTCCTCATTTGCATATCGCAGTTTAATATCCTGCTGCATATTCGGAAGAATCAAGTCATACAGCACATAGGCACATACCATACGGCTTGTATTCTCGACCCTCTGGGAAAATACATCCTCAAACCAATAAAGCAGGTAATCTCTTAAATTAACGTCTGGATTCGGTTTTGACGACATCTGATACGCCCTGAAAGCCTTCTTAAATTCTTCCTCATATCGGTAATAGCTTGCTTTGGCTTCAGCTTCGCTCTGAAATCCACCACGCTTACTGTATTTTACAGAACCATCCGGCTGCAGCAATTTAACTCTGTGAACCCAAGCATTTCCTTCATAAAAGGCTACTCCATTTTTCTTTGCTGGCTGTTTCACTAAATCACCTCATTTATAGACCACCATTCAGCCAGTCATCAAATCCCCTCTTTGGTACTCTGAAAAGCTTACCAATTTTAAGCACTTTGAATGGCGGATTTTTCTGCTTATACACTTCTTCAAGAAACATATAAGACTTGCTCTTTCCGATTCCAAGCATACGCTGAATATCGGCTGCCAAGTATACCTGCTGATCATTCCCCACTCCATTTTTTTCATTTGCTGCCATTGTTCATCTCCCCTTCCTAAATTCGTATGCAGCTTTCAGTCTCACCTTCTTCCATGACATAATGCCATTTGTAGTTCTCCTGCAAATAGCATTTTTCATTATTTGAAGTGAAGTCAGCCAGGTTCTTGCTATGAACTTGCTTCATATTTTATATACGAATTGGCCCCTTGACCTTTCAACTGCAAATATAAATTTCCCTACGTAGATTAAGGCTGTGGAATTTTGCACATTCATCAGGCCATTTCCTGCGCCAGCGTCTTTGCCGCGTATTTCAGATATTGCTGTGCAACTTTTAACCAGAGGGCGAGCTCCTTTCAAGTCATCGCTCACTATCCGCCTGTATCTGTATAAATCCTGAACTGTGCTGTGAAATTGTCAAAGTTCAAAGGGACACCCCATATTTTAACATGCCCCATATGCTATACAAATAAGGAAAAAGACTTCTCTTTTCTGCACATTCTGCAACTATTTTTTCATAAAAATTACTGGCACAATATTGGCACAAACCCGCAGAATATTGGCACTGTTCTGCTCTTTCGCCGTAAATAACGATATGTTAAACTAAGTATGCTTAAACGTATACCTAACAGACAAAACCAGAAAACTATACTTACTTCAAAAGTATGGCTTTCTGGTTCTTTGCTGTATGGAAATCACAAGATAGGAGGCTTACAATTTGAAGAAAAAATCAGAAGCAACGCCGGTTCTCTTTCCGGAAAGAAAAAAGAAGCTGAAAAAGCATCTGGCAAAAGCATCCCGTTATGCGTGCCTCTTTGCCATGACCACGCTGATATTTGCTCAGCCTGTTTATGCCGCTACAGATGTGTGGACAAAAGCCGGAGAAATCATGAAAGATGTATATAACCAGATTGTCCTTATCTCAACGGTAGCTGCTATTGTTACCGCTTCAGTTGCCCTTTTAATGATGAATTTTTCCAGAAGCGGTCGGACAGTAGACGAAAGCAGAGCATGGCTGAAACGTATCTGTATTACATGGGCTATTTTAAACGGTCTTGGCTTCATCATGGCTTATGTTACGCCATTCTTCTCTGATGGGAAATGGACTGGCTAAGGGAGGTGTAACTTTATGGGAATTTTAGACGGAATTGTGGAGTGGCTTGCCGAGCAGGTCATGCATGGTCTTGATCTCATCAGTACATCCGTATTAGGAGCACTGGGCTGCAATATGGATGTTTTTTTACGATATTTTCCTGCTGCTGAAACCATGTACAAGGTCTTTGTTGCTCTGTCTATCGGCTTGATTTTACTTAACTGGGTATGGCAGCTTTTCAAAAATTTTGGTCTGGGTGCCGGAATTGAAGCGGAAGATCCTGTAAAACTCAGCATCCGCTCAGTCTTATTTATCCTGCTGGCTTATTTCTCTGATGATATTGTAAGCATGATTCTAAAAATTGGAGGCACTCCTTATGCATGGATTATGGATTCAGAACTTCCTGCCATCAGCTTTGCAGATTTCAATTCCGTCATGCTGGTTATCATCGGAGCCTGTGCCAATGGTGCTGTTACCCTCATTACCCTGATTCTGGTAATCATACTTGCATGGAATTATTTAAAGCTTCTTCTGGAAGCGGCTGAACGATATGTCCTGCTGGGTGTTTTAATTTACACAGCCCCCGTTGCCTTTTCCATGGGTGCATCTCAGTCTACCTCCAACATATTTAAGTCCTGGTGCCGGATGTTTGGAGGGCAGATACTTCTTTTAGTCATGAATGCCTGGTGTCTTCGCCTTTTTACTTCTATGGTAGGCACCTTTATCGCAAATCCACTGTCACTGTAACGGAAAGGAGGCTCTTTTGAAGCGTATCAAACATCTACTCAATACAACCTTTTTGGTACTGTCTTTGTCTTTTTATCACACGCTGACCGTTTTTGCTGTTTCTGAAGGAGAACTGCAGGCACAGATAGAATCAGCCGGAAAAGAAACAGTTTCAGGGAATGTACTTATCTGGTTTCTGTGTGCCATTGCTTTCCTCAAGGTTTCCCAGAAAACTGATTCATTTATGTCTGCTTTGGGAAGCAATGTAGGGCACACAGGCGGTTCCATGCTGGCAGAAGCTATGATTGCAGCAAAGGGAATCGGATCTGTCCGAAACTTTTCCAGTCATTATTTTGGCGATGGAAAAAACAGCCATTCTTCCCATGTCCATTCTGGCTCTGGTGCCGCCGGCGGATTTCTAGCAGGCGGTCTGGCAGGCGTAGTAAGCCGTTCTGTAACCCAAAGTGCTGTTAAAGCCGCTGTTTCTCCTGATTCAAAAATCAGCCGAGCTGGAAGCGGATTAAACGGCCTTGCCGAAACAGCAGCAGCTGGTATTGGAGGACAATTATATTCTTCATCCGTCAGCAAAGGTGGAAATTTTGCAAATGATGTAATTGGTACAGTAGCAGCCGGAGCAATTTCTTCTACTGGTTCCATAACAGGAGAAAAAGCCGAACAGGCACTTTATTCCTATATGGGATATTCCGCATTAGAGGAAGGTGCCGAACACATCCCTTCTTTTTCCAATGTGGAAATCGGCGGCGGCCGTATTACTGGTACGGAAGTTTCCGAAAGTTATCCAGAGGGAATTGCTTTTGGTATGTACCATACAGAGCAATACACAGCCCCGGAAGGTTCCTATACAACAGTTCATGCCGCTGACGGTTCTTCCTGGTATAAGCAGTATGCCGCTGATTCTGTAGACAAGTCTCCCTACATGGCTCCGGACGGTTC
>OLRK01000727.1_pt1 | contig 34282 bp, 35 predicted proteins | sample 1672911 | NCBI WGS metagenome assembly OLRK01 (sample SAMEA3136736, study PRJEB25190) | human gut metagenome | biome: human gut; feature: human-associated habitat; material: faeces | place: Austria | collected 2013 | reverse complement strand
CTGCCGTATCTTTTGAAGCTTCAGCATCATCGCGGTCCTGTTCGTTTTGTCTGCATGATCGCATTTACACGCCAACATCGTACCAAACGCGGGGATCTGATGATGTTTGTGGAAGTATCTGACGACAGTGCGCGTTTTGATGTGGTTGTAATGCCGAATTTATACGAACGTACTAAGGATATTCTGAAGAAGGGCAATGTTATTTTGGTCGAAGGAAATATCGAAAGAGAAGGAAGCTGTCTGGCCCGATTGATCCGGGTTGTTCAGCAGCCGCAATAAAAAAGAAATCTGTCCAAAAATAATTGACACTGCTGGATTATTTTGATAATATACTCATGTTGTATGTCCTTTAATGGCTTACAACCGCTCGGAAAAGGTAAATAAGCATGGAAACATCACCTAAGAAGGCGAGTCTTGAGAAAAAAACAGATTAAAGGAGGTGCGATTATGTACGCAATTATCGAAACAGGCGGAAAACAGATCCGTGTAGAAGAAGGTGCTTCAATCTTCGTTGAAAAATTAGCAGTAAATGAAGGAGAAACTGTTGTATTCGACAAAGTTCTGCTGGTAGGCGGAGATGAAACAAAAGTTGGACAGCCATACGTTGAAGGTGCTAAAGTAAACGGTAAGGTTGAAAAACAGGGTAAAGGAAAGAAGATCACGATCGTTAAGTACAAGGCTAAAAAAGGAAGTACCCGTCGTAAACAGGGACACCGTCAGCCATATACAAAGGTTGTCATCGAATCAATCGAGGCTTAATATGATTTTGGTCAATGTCCGCAGGCATGGTGATGAAATCATGGAGCTGGATGTAAGCGGTCATGCAGGTCAGGCTCCCCGTGGAGAAGATTTAGTGTGTGCCGGTGCAAGCAGCATCATGGTGGGTGCTTTAAATGCAATCGATCAGCTGGCGGATGGAAGCTGTGCTTTATTGATGGATGAAGCGCATATCAAAATTACACAATTGAAAGAGAATGAGCGGGCAAAGCTTCTGCTTGCCTCAACATTGATTTCTCTTCAGACATTGGAATCAAGTTATTCCCGTTATATTAAAATACAGATACAGGAGGTGTAGTTATGAAGTTCGTTTTAGATATTCAGCTGTTCGCTTCTAAAAAGGGAGTAGGTTCTACAAAGAACGGCCGTGACTCTCATTCTAAGCGTTTAGGTGCTAAATTAGCCGATGGTCAGTTTGCACATGCTGGTTCTATCATTTACCGTCAGCGTGGAACAAAGATCCATCCAGGTACAAACGTAGGCAGAGGTGGAGACGACACATTATTCGCCATGGTAAACGGTATTGTAAAATACGAGCGTTTGGGAAAAGACAGAAAGAAAGTTTCTGTATATCCACAGGCATAATTAAAAAATCCCCTTTCAGGGGATTTTCTTTTGGAATCAGGAGGTGAGTTCATGTTTGTAGATCGTGTTAAGGTTCACGTAAAAGCTGGTAAGGGCGGAGATGGGATCGTTGCATTCCGCCGTGAAAAATATGTAGCATATGGAGGTCCTTACGGCGGTGACGGCGGAAACGGAGGAAATGTGATCTTCCGTGTGGATACAGGACGTACGACATTGCTGGATCTGCGTTACAACCGTCGTATGGAAGCAAAGCCGGGCGGAAATGGAAAAACTAAAAAAATGCATGGAGCCAACGGTGAAGATTATGTCATCAAGGTGCCGCTAGGAACCATTGTCAAAAATTTGAAAACCGGGCGCCTGCTGGCTGATTTGACACATCCGGGACAGGAAGCAGTCATTGCAAAGGGCGGTAAAGGCGGCCGCGGAAATTATCATTTTAAATCCAGCCGCAATACAGCGCCGCAATACAGTGAACTGGGAGAACCAGGTGAAGAATTCGATGTGCAGGTTGAATTGAAAGTATTGGCAGATGTGGGACTTGTCGGTTTTCCCTCTGTCGGTAAATCAACGCTGCTTTCGGTTGTGTCGAAAGCAAAACCGGAAATTGCAGATTATCATTTTACTACAATTGCGCCTAATCTGGGGATGGTTCAGGTACCGGACGGACGAAGCTTTATCATGGCCGATCTGCCTGGTCTGATTGAAGGTGCCAGTCAGGGAAAAGGACTCGGTCATCAGTTCCTTCGTCATATTGAGCGCTGCCGTGTCATCATTCATGTCATTGATATGGGAGCGAATGACGGACGTGATCCGCTTGAAGATTACCGTATCATCAATGATGAGCTTGCCAGCTATGAATATCGTCTGATGGAACGTCCGCAGATCGTGTTGGCCAATAAGATGGATCTGGACGGGGCTGTTGACAATCTGCGCCGTTTTAAGGAAGCTTATCCGGATGTGGAAGTGTTCGAAACGACGACCATCATCGCGGAAGGACTGGATCCGGTATTGTATCGTGCTGCCGACTTGCTGGAAACGACTCCGCAATTTCCGTTGTTTGATGAAACGGATGAAGAAGCTGAAGGAGTTCTTTATAAATTTGAACCAGAAAAGCCGCTGTTTGAGGTTCACAACAACGGTAACGGTGTATGGGAGCTGACCGGAGAGGGTCTTGAGCGTACATTCAAGATGAGCAAGATGAATACGGAGGAAGACTTCATTCGTTTTGCGCGCAAGATGCGTACACTCGGTATTGATGAAGCGCTGCGCAATGCCGGATGCAGTGATGGCGATACGGTCATTATCTGCGGCTATGAATTTGAATTTATGGAGTAAGGCGGTCTTTTGGATGTAAAAAAAAGCAGAGTGTGCAGGTGATCTTTCGATCATCTGTATGCCTCTGCTTTTTTTGTTCGTGTACTTATGCAACACCAAGGTATTCTTCCAGCGTCAGGGAATTGTTCATGATTGTTTTTGCGGCGTTGATACCAACGTATCGAATATGCCATGGTTCATACATATAGCCGGTAATTGATTCTTTTCCCTGTGGATAACGCAGGATAAAACCAAATTCGGCACAATGGGCAGCCAGCCATTTGCCGCGGGCAGTTTTTCCGAAATCATAATCAATATCACCGACATCGAATGCCAGACCGCTTTGATGTTCGGAATGTCCCGGCCGTGCGGAATAGCGGTCTGCAGCGGCCTGCCCGTCTCTGGCAACGTAATTTTCGTAGAGCTGCGCCTGATAATCATAGGAACGATAGCCTGATAATAAAGGCATGCTGTAGCCGGCACGGCTGGCGGCGTCCTGCAGCTTGATCAATGCATTGTATGCTGTCTGATTGGTTCCTCCATAACTGCGGGGAAGCGCGTATTGTTTATTGACCAGCAGGATGCCTTTGATGTATGTTGGCTGTATCGTTGAAGAAGATGATCCGGATGATGCTGTTGTCTTATCTGATGAAGATGAGGAATCTTTGGATGGCTGCCTGTTTACGATGACTTGATATTCGGCACTGCTTTTATTATCACTGCTGTCTTTTGCCTGAATCGTAACTGTATATGTTCCCGGTGTATCCGTATCGATTTTATGCTCAATCGTATAACCGGCCTTTTCCTTGCTGTCATCTGTAAGCAGCGGCAAGCTGCCGTCGACAGGATCACTGACCGACTGGATGTTGTCTGCCGGATCAAAAGCAGATCCGCTTTCGATCGTCACTGTTTCCTCCTTTAATACGATTTCTGGCGGCTGTGTGTCTTTGACTGTGACAGTACAGGAGAATTCACGCTCAATGCCGTTTTTGGTCATTCGAAACAGCAGCTTTTGTTCTCCTTTCTTTTTGGTATCGAGTTCAGGAAGCTTTGTCAGGGTGCCGCCTTCATGTGATTGAATCAGATCTTTTGCCTGTATCTCGCTTCCGTATTCGATTGTCTCCGGTATATTGAATTCCATTTTCATATCATCATATATTTTTCTGCGCTGCTGCATGTCCATGCGCCAATATAACAGACAGATGACAGATAAGGTCAGTATGACGGAAAGAACGATGATCACTATTTTTTTCTTTTTATTTCTCTTGAACATAAGGATCCCTCCCTGCTTTCATTTTATATAGAGTGAAATCCTTTGTAAAGACGATTGCGGAAAAATTACCATATTATTATCTTTGTGTTTAGCTGTATAAGTTAGGATATGTTCTTTGCGCAATGATGTTATAATAAAAAGACGAAGGAAGGGGAAAATATGATACAGGATATAAAGCCGCATCATTTTTATAATCAATATGAACCGAAAACACCGCTGCCGAATGATCATGTGTTGTTGTATCAAAAAGGCCTTATCTTTATGCAGGAGCAGGGAGCAGTGCCTTATGTAAAAGACTTACATTCATCTGATCGGCGTCAGCTGCAGTATTTGTTTTCAATCGATGAAAAAGCTTATTTTACATTACTGCAGAAACCGCTCTGTCTGCCTTCGGGCTATGCGTTTCATCCGATTCGCTCGCTGAGAGGACTGCCGCATGCGGCAGAGAAGATGGCAGGAGCAAGCGGCTATCAGTTGTGGTCCTGGTATCAGTCCAGACAGTTTTGCGGCAGCTGCGGAAACCGGCTTCAACATGATCAAAAGGAACGAATGTTGTATTGTGATCACTGCGGGGCTATGGAATATCCGAAAATATGTCCGGCCGTCATTGTTGCGATTGTAGACGGAGATGAGATGGTCTTGACCAGATATGCGGGAAGAAGTTATCAGAAAGACGCGTTGATTGCCGGATTCTGTGAAATTGGCGAGACACTGGAAGATACCGTACGCCGGGAAGTAATGGAAGAAGTCGGCCTGCGGGTAAAAAATATTCGTTATTATAAAAGTCAGCCATGGTCTTTTACCGATACCCTCCTGTCGGGATTTTTCTGTGAAATCGACGGAAGCCAAAAGATCATTCTGGATGAACGAGAGCTGGCACAGGCCCGGTGGGTGAAACGGGAAGATATACCGGAAGATGAGGAACATGTTTCGCTGACAGCTGAAATGATGACATATTTTAAAAGGCACGGAGCGTTTTGATGTGTTTTCCGGTTTATTTATGTTAGAATATCGATACAGTAAAGAACAAAACGAGGAGGATGAAGAAAATGCGTCTTGTTTCATGGAATGTAAACGGGCTTCGTGCCTGTATCAATAAAGGTTTTTATGATTATTTTAAAGAAAGCGATGCGGATATCTTCTGCTTGCAGGAGACAAAGATGCAGCCGGGTCAGGCGGAAATCATCAGCGAAGGGTATCATCAGTATATGAATTCAGCGGTGCGAAAAGGATACAGCGGAACAATGGTTTTTGCCCGACAGGAACCGCTGCAGGTGACTTACGGTCTGGGGATGGAGGAACATGATCAGGAGGGACGTGTCATCACATGTGAATACGAATCATTTTATCTGGTGACATGTTATACACCGAATTCAAAAGAAGGTCTTGCGCGGCTGGATTACCGCATGCAGTGGGAAGATGACTTTCTTGCCTATCTTAAACGACTGGATGAAAAAAAACCGGTCATCCTCTGCGGAGACCTGAATGTAGCTAAAGAAGAAATCGATCTGAAGAATCCGAAAACAAATCGCCGCAATGCCGGATTCAGCGATGAGGAACGTGAGAAGATGCGCACCTTGCTGGCAAACGGTTTTACGGACACTTTCCGCTATCTGTATCCTGATCTGGAAGGTGTTTACTCCTGGTGGAGTTATCGTTTTAATGCACGTAAAAACAATGCAGGATGGAGAATTGATTATTTTATCGTTTCAGACCGCCTGAGAGACAAGATCGTCGATGCAAAGATCCATACTGATATCATGGGCAGCGATCATTGTCCGGTCGAACTTGAAATCGCATTGTAGAATTTTGCCGGATGTGAATGCTGCTGGCAAAAAAACGAAGAAAGAAACAAAAAGAGGGTGCACAGCTGAGCGAAACTCTCTTTTTCTTGTGTTGCAGGGAATGTGCGGCATCTGCAAGGGAGAAGATGTGAAGGACGAATCAAATCTGTTTTTTCTCAGGAAGCATGTTATAATAGACGAGGTGATGGCATGATAGCATTTGTGAAAGGAACTGTATACAGTACGTCAAGTGATTCTTTGGTGGTTGAAAACAATGGAATCGGCTATCGGATTTATGTGGCTAATCCTCAGCTTTTCCGTATCAGCAGCGAAGTCATCTTGTACACTTATCAGCAAGTAAGGGAAGATGATATCTCTTTGTTCGGCTTTGAAAGCATGGAGGGTTATGAAATATTTTTGCGGTTGATCTCAGTAAAAGGAGTAGGCGCACGGACAGCGTTAGGTATGCTTGCGGCCTGTTCGCCGCAGCAGATGATCTCTGCGATTGAAAACAATGACATCAAGGCACTGAAGGCATTGCCCGGCATCGGTGCAAAGACAGCATCTCAGATTGTGCTGGATCTGAAAGGAAAACTGATCGAAGAAGGCCGTGAGACAGAGAAAACGCTGAATGCCGAACTGGAGGATGCAATGGAAGCTCTGAAAGCTCTCGGCTATAAGAACAATGAACTGAATGCAATTCGAAAAGAACTTTCGGTCATGGAGCCGCTCAAGTGTGATGCATATATACGCAAAGCACTGAGCCTGTTGGCAAAGAAAAGCGGGGTATGAGAATGGAACGTATCGTATCAAATGAAATGGAAGCGATGGATGAGGGAGAAATCTGCCTTCGTCCTCAGACATTGAAGGAATATATCGGACAAAGACAGCTGAAGGAAAATCTGCGTGTTTTTATCGATGCTGCGAAACAGCGCCAGGAAGCGCTTGATCATGTATTGCTGTATGGGCCGCCGGGTCTGGGAAAAACAACGCTTTCCTATATCCTTGCCAATGAAATGGGAGGCAAGCTGAAAGCAACCAGCGGTCCGTCGATTGAAAAAAGCGGCGATCTGGCCGCTATTTTATCCACTTTGGAGGCGGGAGATGTATTGTTTATCGATGAAATTCACCGGCTGCCGAAACAAGTGGAAGAGATTCTTTATCCGGCGATGGAAGATTATTGCATTGACATTGTGGTCGGAAAGGACAGTGCGACCGTGCGAAGCATTCGTCTTGATCTTCCTCCGTTTACTTTGGTCGGTGCAACGACCAGGGCAGGAGATCTGACAGCACCGCTTCGTGATCGTTTCGGCATCAGTGCACAGCTGGAGTTTTATGAACTGTCAGATCTTGAAAAAATCATTCGACGAACTGCACATGTGATGAATACTGAGATCGATGCGGAAGCGGTTCATGAGATTGCTCTGCGTTCCAGAGGAACACCGCGTATTGCGAACCGTCTGTTTCGCCGTGTACGAGATTTTGCACAGGTGCTGAATGACGGCGTTGTATCCAAAAGCGTGGCTGCAGATGCTTTGGATCGCTTAAAGGTCGATCATCTTGGTCTGGACAGTGTCGATCACAAATATCTGAAGGGCATCATAGAACGCTTTAAGGGGGGACCGGTCGGTCTGGAAGCAATTGCCAGCTCGATCGGCGAAGAAAGCATGACGCTGGAGGATGTGTATGAACCATACCTGCTGCAGATCGGCTTTATCAACCGTACGCCCCGCGGCCGTGTCGTAACTGAAAAAGCGTATGCCCATTTCGGCTACGTACATCATGATGATCTATTCTCTTTTCAACAGAATGATCAATGAGGACGCAGCGAAAAAACGATCATAGAGGCTGCTAGCCACAGCAGGCTGTGTGCGCAAAGGTGGATCCAGCGAATGTTCTCGCCGATTAAAAAAGATGAACCTGCCAATAGCAGTGATACGAAAAGTGCTTGAAAAAGCGCTTTTTTTTCTATGAAAAAGCCAAAACATAGACCGCCGCATAAAAAAGAAAGATAACCGCAGATCAGCAGCAAGATGTCATATACATTTTTATTGATAACAGAACCGGCGTATAATGCGGAAAAAATAACAGAAAATAGAAACAGAAGACAAAAAAGAATGATGATGGAATACAGATATGGACGAAGCTGTCTTTTCAATGATTTCACCTCATTTCAGGATATGTCGGAAAGGCGGAATTTATGACGGAAGAAATCGGCCTGTATGCGGAACTGATCTTTAAATGCATTATTGTATATTTTGTGATTATATTTGCCCTGCGCATGATGGGAAAAAGGGAAGTAGGGGAATTAAGCGTTTTCGATATAGTTATTTATCTGATCATGTCAGAGCTTTTGGCAATATCGATTACGGACTTGAAAGCGAGCATCTTTCGTTCGCTTTTTCCCATTGCCACATTGGCCCTGCTGCAAATTGGCATTTCATGGATCTTGCTGAAGAGCAAACGTCTGCGTGATCTGTTTGACGGAAAAGCCGTCATACTGATCGAAAACGGGCAGCTGAATCAGCATTTGATGAGAAAAGAACGATACAGCATTGATGACCTGATGTCACAGCTTCACAGCAAAGATCTTTCCAGTCCGCAGGAGGTCGCATTCGCTATTTTGGAAAATAACGGGACACTGTCAATTCTGCCCAAAAAGGAATGTCTAGTGAAATGGCCGGAACCATTGATCAGTGACGGAAATGTATGTCAGGAGGCACTGGCATCGATCCAAAAGGACGAAGAATGGCTCCTGAGAGAACTTCGTTATCAGGGCGTCGATTCTTTCGGCGAAGTGTTTTTGTGTCTGATTCAGAAAAACGGTCTGTATGTCATCAAACAGCATTTGCGTGAGAACGACGTTTGATGAAAAAATAAAGCAGCCGTGCCGCGTGCAGAATGGTTGTGATCATCATTCCACCGCTTAAAGCAAACAACAGGGCGTTCTCTTGAAAATAGGAAGCAAGGAAACAGACGGATGCCAAACGAAAGCAGGAACCTAAAAGTGTGTCTGTAAAAGCCTGCGAACTCATTGAACAGGCATGAAGCAGGGAACTGAGCGGCGGTTGAAGCGAATAAAGCAAAAAAGGAAGAGAGAGCAGACGGAGCTGATGGGATCCTTTTGTCGTGTGATAAAACAATTGGAAAAGCTGTTCATGAAAAAAGAAGCAGAGAAGACTGTATCCGATACCAAAACAAAGGCAGCATGAAAGGATCATCATGCAGCTTTTTTTTGCCTGTCGGTTTTGACGGTGAGCTAAAGCATAACTGAAGGCGGGCAGAAGATAGTTGCTGAGGGTGATGCTCAAAAAACTAGGCATAGTCAAAAGCGGCAGTGTATAGCCGTTGAGCGAACCATATGCTTTGATCAATACAGGCTTCAGACTTTCCGAGACAAATACAAGCATCAGGATCGGCTCCAGAAAATAGGTAAGGGAACCGCTGATCCTGCTGCCCATCATCGGCATGGAAATCTTGAGCACTTCACGGATGTCTGTGCGATTTACCTGTTTTAAAGCTTTAGGCAGCACGACGACATGATGATATGAAAATTTTAAATGCAGCATCATGTAAAGACAGCTGGCAATCTCACCGGCACAAACACTGTACATGGCAGTCACAGCCAGATCGATCGGATCATGGGGCATCGTATAGGAAAAACAAATGATCAAAAAAAGGATTCGAGCGGCTTCTTCATAAAGCTGAGTGGCATTGGCCTGATAATGGTGCTGGATGCCGTAAAGGTATCCTTTGAGTACCCCGCTGAGCGCCACAGCGGGAAGAAGCGGAAGGATCGCCTGAAGAATGGGGATCAGCTTTGTTTCATGCAGCAGATCATGAGCAAGGAACGGGATCGCAGCACTGTAGAGAAGGATGACAGCGGTCACTGTGACAGCTGTGATGACGGCACTTGCATAAAGCGGAACGCGGGGATTACTTCTTTGTGCGCTCAATTTGCTGAGAGCGCCGGGGATTCCCTGCTGTACCATGCTGATGAGAAAGACCATGGTCGGAGCTGTCAGAGAATAATAATTCATGGCTTCATTGCCGAGCTTGCGAGCCAGCAGGATACGTACGAGAAAAGAAAGAATCTTTGCCAGTACAGAGATATAGATCAAATGGAAAGCAGATACAAAGACTGTTTTTTTCATGGCATCATCCTTATAAGACAGTGTATGTGTGCCGTGTCTGTATATGATAAAAGAGCCGGCACAAAAAAATGTGAATTGAATTTCGGATGAATGTTTCATACAAATAAAAAAATACATTCAAAAGAAGCAGGATTAATGATATAATTAAAAAGCTATATTCAGGGGAGGGCTGTACGTAATGGACAATCTATTACAAAATCACTATATTCAATTGGCCATTCACTTGCAACTGCGCCGATTACAGCGTGAGCAGCTGGCTTCTCTGACATATCAACATTTGGAGGATACGCTTCGCGGACTGATCTGGAAGAAAAAAGTTCCGGAAAATCTCTATGATGCAGTAGATGACATTCTCAACTTGAGCGTAGGGGAGATTGTAGCTTATCTGACAAGACAGGTCATCATCATGGGAAAAACTGCAGATATTGATGAAGTGTATCGCAAAATTGGAGGAATGGAGTAATGAAGAAATCAAGATTGGCAGCGTTTGGCATTATCGTGGTTACGATCGTGGTCATGATTGCTACGTTTGCTTCAAGCATCCGGGAAGGCATGACGCTGGGCCTGGATCTTCAGGGAGGATTTGAAATCTTGTATCAGGTCACTCCTTTGGATGGAAAAGAAATGCCCGATATGGAAGCGGTCGTTTCTTCTGTCCGTAAACGTGTGGATGTGCTGGGTGTCAGCGAACCGGAAATCACAGTGGAAGGCAATGACCGTATCCGCGTGTCCCTTGCGGGGGTAAAAAGTCCGGATCAGGCACGACGCATCATTTCATCAACGGCGAATCTGACATTCCGTGATGTCAATGATAATCTGTTGATGGATGCGGAAGTACTGGAAGAGGGAGGGGCAAGTGTCTCCCAGGATCAGTATGGTAGGTATGTGGTTAACCTGAGCTTAAAAGATTCCGCAACTTTTTATCAGGTAACCAGTGAAGTGGCCCAGCGCGGTTCCGGTCAGAATCTGATTGTTGCATGGCTGGACTGGCAGGAAGGCGATTCTTATGCGGCAGAGTCACACGAAAAGAATCCGGCATATATTTCCGCTGCGACGGTTTCCGAAGGAATCAGCGGGAACAGTGCACAGATCAGCGGAAACTTTACGAAAGAATCGGCAACGGAGCTGAAAGATCTGATCAATTCCGGATCATTGCCGGTACAGCTGACTGAGCAGTATTCAGACGTAGTATCGGCTGATTACGGAATGGATGCTTTTTCCAAGACCATGATTGCCGGTGCTGTCGGTGTAATTGCGGTCATGCTGTTCATGATTTGCGTTTACCGTCTGCCTGGTATTATTTCGTCAATTACGCTGGCATTGTATATCTTTGTCGTATTCCTGCTGTATAATGCGATGGGAGCTGTCTTTACGCTTTCGGGTATTGCCGCTTTGGTTCTCGGTGTCGGTATGGCGGTTGATTCAAATATCCTTACATTTGAGCGAATCAAGGATGCCATGCACAGCGGACGAAGTGTAAAAAGCGCATTCTATGAAGGTTCAAAAGAATCTTTCCGGACCATTCTGGATGCGCAGCTGACTACGCTGATTTCCGCTTTGATCCTTTATGTCCTGGGAACAGGAAGCGTAAAAGGATTTGCGACGATGCTGATCGTATCAACTCTGACAACGCTTGTTCTGATCGTATCTGTAGTTCGCTTCCTGCTCGGATTGCTGGTCAAGAGCGGCTATCTGGATGGACATTACAGCTGGTTTGGAGTGCGTCCTGGTGATGTGCCGGATGTTTCGAAGAAAGAAGAAAGAAGAAAGTTCTCCGTATTCAAGGATTTTGATTTTGTAGGTAAGGCAAAATATTTTATCTTCACTTCGCTGACTATTCTCGTTGTTTCAGCTGCATGCATGGTCTTCCATGGTGCCAGCGGAGACGGCATTTTGAATTTCGGTATTGATTTCTCCAGCGGTATGACTTTGACCGTTCAAAGCGATGAGACCATTGATCAGGATGAACTGAAAAAACAGATCAGTGATCTTGGCATTGATGTAGATAGCATTCGTTTAGGCGGAAGCGAAAATACGACGGCAACCGTATATATCAAAGAGGCAATCGACAGCAGTCAGATGACTGAGGTCAAGTCTGCATTAAAGGAAACTTTCGGACATGAAGTGAATGATAATGTCGTTACACCGGTCATTGGACGAGAGCTGGTAAGGAATGCAGTGATCATTTCCGTACTTGCCTGGATCGGTATCATGATCTATGTGGCTATTCGTTTCAAATGGGATTATGCCGTTTCCGGAATCGCAGCTTTGGTGCATGATGTCCTGATCATTCTGGCATTCTGTGCGATTTTCCGTCTGGAAATCAACACGGAGATCGTTGCAGTCATGCTGACAATTATCGGATATTCCATTAATAACTCTATTGTTGTATTTGACCGTATTCGCGAGAATGTCCGTGCAGCTCGTCACCGACTGAGCAAGGAAGAATATCGTAAGCTCGTAAACGATGCCATTGCGGCTACCTGCACACGTTCAGTGTTCTCTACACTGACAACGATGCTTCCGGTCATTGCTTTGCTGCTGCTTGGAAGCGAAAGCATCTTTGTCTTCAATCTGACACTGCTGATCGGTCTGATTGCCGGTGCGGGATCATCTTTGTTTATTGCTGCACAGCTTTGGTACCGTCTGCGTTTGCATGTTAAGCCTAGAAAACCGAAAAAGGTAAAACGTTCTAAGAACGAATTGGATGAAATCGTTATTCCTGGAATTAACGACTGATTATGAATGTGTGCCGCACAGTTTCGCTGTGCGGCTTTTTCAGAGTTTTATATATCAATGAATAGAAAGGATCATATCAATGGAAAAATATAAAATAGATGCTGAACGGGAGCAACAGCTGATGGCGAAATATGATCTTTCCCCGCTTTGCGCAAGAGTACTGTCCTGCCGCGGCTGCGATGATGAGCTGATAGAATCCCTGCTTACCGCGGCGTCCCTGCAGGATCCGTTTCATGCAGAGGGAATGTATACGGTGGTCGAACGTATTCATCAGGCAAGAGCACAGAAGGAAAAAGTGCTTGTCTGCGGTGATTACGATGCGGATGGAATCTGTGCAACCGCAATTATGGTGGATGCGCTGCGTATGTTTGGCATTACCTGCGGCTTTTATATCCCTGACCGCCTGAAAGAAGGATACGGACTTCGTGAGAAGACAGTGGATATGGCCAAGGAACGCGGTTATTCTCTTCTTATCACTGTCGATAACGGCGTCCGTGCATTTGAAGCGTTAAAAAAGGCAAAACGCTTAGGCATCGATGTGATTGTGACTGATCATCATCATCTGGATGAAAGCCAGCAGCTGCCTTGTCACTCGCTTTTGCATCCGTCTTTGATGGGACCGGCCTTTAGCGGATTATGCGGAGCGGGCCTGGCTATGGAAGTCAGCAGCGCTCTTGAAACATTAAACGAAAGACAGATCGTTTATGCAGGTATTGCCAGCATTGGTGATGTTATGAAAATGAGCGGAGAAACCAGATCGATCGTAAAGCTCTGCATCCGTCTGCTGAATGCGCAGAAGGTACGCAGTATTCAGCTGCTTGCAAATGATTCGTCCGTATGGGATGAAACAAAGGTCGCCTTTCAGATTGTCCCGAAGCTGAATGTTACCGGCCGCTTATCGGATCGTGCCAACGCAAACAATACAGTGCGCTATCTTTTGAGCGAGAATGGCAATGATCTCGTATCTCTCAGCAAACAGATATCAACGCTCAATGATATGCGAAAGGCAATGAGTTCGCAGATGTATGAAGTGGCATTAAATAAAGCGGATCATCAAAGTGATTTTATTATCATAAGCGATGACAGCTTTCATGAAGGAATCGTCGGCTTAGTGGCAGGAAAGCTGTGTGACGAACTGCAGCGCCCCTGTATGGTGCTTGCATCAAAAGGGGACATGCTGCGGGGATCGATACGTTCCTGCAATGGCGTTGATCTGACGGATTTTTTCGATGGATTGAAGTGTCTTAATGAATTTGGCGGGCATGCGCAGGCAGCCGGCATCTCTTTTGCACGCAGGGATCTTTCAAAAGTAAAGCTGTACGTCCAGCAGAAGATGCAGCAAACAGTGCTTCAGGAACCGCAGGAGGATGTTTACATTCCTGTGGATGAGGGCATGCTGACATTGGAACAGGTAGATTCGCTGAAACGGATCCGGCCCTTCGGCAACGGATTCGAGGAGCCGTTATTTTGTGTTGAGGATCTAATGATTGCCGAAACACGTACACTGAGCGGAGATAAACATATGAAGTGGACATCCAAGAGCGGGATGGAACTACTGTATTTTAACGTGTCATCAAAAATGCATGACTTAAAAGAAGGCGGATTCCGTTCTTTCGGCGGTACAGTGGGCATCAATCAGTTCCGCTATCAGAAAAAAGTAAATATGATCGTATCTAAAGCAGAACGTTAGGAAAGAACAATAATATTTTGTTGTTATCACGGTGTTTTTTGACAGAGTTAATGAAAAACATTCGTGAATCTGATATAATAGCTTGCGTAAACAAGGGGGAATGACAGATGGATTTAAAAAAACATATAGCATCGATTGAAGGTTTTCCGAAAGAAGGAATCATTTTTCGTGATGTAACACCGCTGTTGGCGGACGGCGAGGCATTTCGCTATGCATGTGAGCAGCTGATTGCATTTGCCAAAGAGTTGAAAGCGGATGTGATCATCGGTCCTGAGTCACGAGGCTTTATGTTTGGGGCTCCGGTTGCCTATGCGCTGGGGATTGGTTTTGTACCTGTGAGAAAACCGGGCAAACTTCCGCGTGAATCTCTGTCATGCTCTTATGATCTGGAGTATGGATCAAATACATTGGAAATGCATATCGACAGCATCAAACCGGGACAGAGAGTCGTGATCATCGATGATCTGCTGGCAACCGGGGGAACGGTGGAGGCCAGTGTCAAAATGGTAAAGGAACTGGGCGGAGTGCCTGTCGGATGTGCCTTTATCATTGAACTGGTGGATCTTCACGGACGGGATGCCATCAAAGATATGGAGATTCTGTCATTGTTGACATATGAGGGTGAGTAAAGCTCGCCTTTTTGTGATATATAGGAGGTGATGTCAGATGGTAACAAAAAAATCAGTGGTATTTGATGAAGTGTTAAATGAAGTAAAAAAATATATTCATAAACCGGAAAATATCGATCTGATCACACGGGCTTATCTGTTCGCAAAAGATAAACATGAAGGACAGTTTCGCAAAAGTGGTGATCCGTATGTTATTCATGCTGTTCAGGTCGGCTATACTTTGGCATTACTGAGAACAGGTCCCAAAACGATTGCTGCAGGATTTCTGCATGATACCGTAGAAGATTGCGATGTTGAAACGGAGGATATCGCGCGTTTGTTCGGTGATGAGGTCGCATCTTTGGTTGAGTCGGTTACTAAGATCGGTGCTTTGAAATTCAAGGACGAGAAGGAGTATCTGGCCAGCAACCACCGTAAGATTTTCATTGCCATGGCCAAGGATGTGCGTGTCATTTTGATCAAGCTTGCCGATCGGCTTCACAATATGCGGACACTGCAGTACATGAGTGAGGCAAAACAGAAGAAGATTGCCAGTGAAACTTTGGAAGTATATGCGCCGATCGCACACCGCCTTGGTATCAGTGAAATTAAGAATGAACTGGAAGACCTGAGCTTTAAATATCTGAAGCGTGAGAAGTATTTTGAGATTGCCAAGCTGGTAGAGAAACGTGAGTCTGAACGTGATGCACAGGTACAGCATATGATCAAGGAAATCAGCACGATGCTGGATGAGCATCATATTCCTTATCGTATTTTCGGCCGCAGCAAGCATTTATACAGTATTTATAAAAAAATGATCACGAAAAACAAACGTTTTGAAGAAATACTGGATCTGCTTGCAATACGCATCATTACGGATACTGAAGTCAGCTGCTATGAAGTTTTGGGCTATATCCACGCGAAATACAGACCTATTCCCGGACGTTTCAAGGATTATATCGCAATGCCGAAGGTGAACATGTATCAGTCCCTGCATACGACGATTGTTGCAGGAGACGGCGATATATTTGAAGTACAGATCCGAACGGAGAAAATGGATGAAGTGGCTGAACGAGGTGTTGCGGCGCACTGGCGTTATAAAGAAGCACAATACGGCGGCCAGGAAGTCGAACAGAAGGAAATCGAGGAACAGCTGCACTGGTTCAAGGATTTCTCGATGATGAGCGACGAGGAAAGTGACGATCCGTTGGAGTATATGAATGTGCTGCAAAGAGATATTTTTGAAGCAAACGTTTACGTCATGACGCCGAAGGGGAAAGTCATTGCTTTACCGAATGGTGCTACACCGATCGATTTTGCATACCGCGTGCATACGGAAGTCGGTCATCATACCGTGGGCGCAACGATCAATGGGGCAATCGTACCGTTGAATACACCGTTGAAAACGGGAGATGTGGTAAATATACGTACCAGTAATCAGTCCAGCGGACCAAGTGAGGACTGGCTGAAAATCGTGAAATCGCCGCATGCCCGAAACAAGATACGTTCTTTCTTCCAAAAACAGGAAAATGAAAAACGCAGTGATCTTGTGCATAAGGGTGAGGCAATGCTCGATGATGAGGTGAAACGCCGTGGGCTGGACGAAAGTCTTACAAATCACAAAAGACTGGAACAGATCATGGGATCGCTGTCTTTCAGCAGCGTTTCCGATCTGCTGGCGGCGATCGCGAACAAGCAGGTTTCGTTACAGGCAGTGATCGAAAGACTGACTAAGCATAAAATCGTTACCGCACCTATTGACAATGAAGATTTGCTGAAGATGTTCAACCGCACTGAAACAAAACCGCGAAAGAAGTCAGCGTGCGGCATTCATGTGCCGGGCATTGATACGATGATGGTTCAGCTGGCGGCATGCTGTTCTCCGGTGCCGGGTGATGATGTTGTCGGTTATATTACAAAGGGACAGGGCGTTAAGGTGCATCGCAGCGACTGTCCGAACGTTGCACATGAAAAACAACGTCTGATCACGGTTGAGTGGGAGGAAGGTCTGGATGAAAAGAGTTACGATGTCGATCTGATCTTATACTCAAACGACCGAAGTTATCTGCTCAGTGATATTGTGACGGTTGTTTCGCAATGTAAGGCGCAGCTGAATCATGTCGATTCTAAAGTAAATGATGATAAGATTACGGCAACGACAAAGATGACTGTCGGTGTAAAAGATGCAGAACATCTGCGAACATTAATTGCAAATCTGCGTAAAATCAGCAGCGTGAACAGTGTTGAAAGAGTCATACATTAAACGTAGCTGGGCAGCAGGCGAACTAACCTTCGAAAGTCAGATCTTCAGATCCGGCTTTCGAAGTTTTTTTATAGCAGGATATCGTGTTGAATCTGATTTGCGGCCTTGAAGAAAGATAAGGAACCTGTGTGATTACAGGTTCACCACGGCATGCTTCGTTTAAAACAAGGATTGCACGGTGAATAAAAAAAGACCCGATCAGGGGTCCATGAAAGATAGAACAGTTTTCAGATGTGAAAAAACTGTTCAGGAAACACTCTTTTTCTTTTTTTGTTTCAGTTTTGCCTCGATCCATAGGCATTTACACATACAGTACCATTCGATCGGCCAGTTTTTTGCCCGGTCATGTTCCCGATAGGTACATATACAGTAATCATGGAAATACCGCTTGGCAAAATAATTTGCTCTTCGCATATGAAACGGGGAAGTAACGATGATGATGCTTTCACATTTTTTCTGCCTGCAAATATCTGCAGAACAAACAAAATTTTCGTATGTGTTTCGGGCTTGATCTTCAACGATAAAGGGAACGTCGGTTTGCTGCTGGGCGTAGGCACACATTTGCGCGGCTTCCCCATACTGGTTTTTGACACATCCGCCGCTGACGATCAATAGATGATAAGCCTGCTGTTTGTAAAGGTCGATTGCTTTGTTCATCCGCCGCTGCTGCATCGGACTCAAAGAACCGTCATTTTGACAGGGGCAGCCAAGCACAATGGCGGCATCATATCGTCTGCCTGTAATTCTGACAGGCGGTTTAGGAAAGAAATACAAAAGAATACCGGCGAAAAAAACAGACAGAATAAGCAGGCTAATGATTATCATGATCATCATATACAGGTCCCTCCACTTCTCGTTTTAATAATATTTTTCTGCGCTTCGGATCATTATGTGTATAAAGGATCACTGCTTTTCTTTCCATTTCCTGATAAAAGGAAGGAAGTTTTCCAAAGCGGGAGACAACGTTGCCGTTGTTATCTTGGATTTCCCGAAGCAAAGGCCGGGCACTGCGGCGGAATGCGAGCAGCCGCAGACATTCCGGATGTTTATGAACGTTTGCGTCATCTTTCGTAGTATTAAGCAGATAATGGATCAGTGTTCTCTGGATCCTTGAACGGGTATAACGCGCATTTGTGCAGAAATGAATAAAATCATCATATGTATCGCAGGAGGCTGCCGCATTTTTGAGCAGCGATTCGATGCCCTCATCCATCAGAAACATTTGTTTCATCCGGAATACATCATCGAGAAGAAGCTTATCGCGAAGAAAAGGATAAATCTGATCGATTTGCGAGTTTTCGTTCAGTTCGGCCGCCATGGGCGTATAAGCGTGGATATCCCGGTTGCTGAAATAATGGTGTCGTATGGCGGTGGCAGAGGCGATAGAGGATGTGATGTCATTGGAGTGATATTCATTGCTTCGCTGAATCGAAAGGAGGTTAATATGCGGGAAACGGGCAGCGGCACGAATATAGTTGACAGCCAGGATATCGTTGGGAGTCTGTGTGCCCAAAGCTTTTTCGTACTGACGGATGTTGCTTTCGCGCTTTGATGACAGGGAGATATGATCAAGTGCTTTTGCCTGTGTTTTCAGTTTTTCGATATCATTGCATTCGCTGCCGAAAACAATGGTATCCGCATGGGCCTTAGCCAGCAGTTCCACGCCTGCATCGGCAAAAAAAGCTGCACTTTGTACTGCATGCAGGGTCGGCAGTTCAAAAACGATATCCGCACCGAATGCGATCGCGGTTCTGGCACGGCTCCATTTGTCCGCAATCGCCGGTTCTCCGCGTTGCACAAAGTAAGGGCTCATTACGGCGACGAGCAGATCACATCGGCTGATTTGCCGTGCTTTCTGTAAATGATAAATATGACCATTGTGAAATGGATTGTATTCGACAATGACTCCACAGACTTTCATGTTTCCCTCCAAGCGTTGTTTTGTTTTCGCTATTCAGGAATAAATATAACATAAAACAGGCTGATTGCGAAATATTCTGTTCATTGCTATAATTGGGACACAGGAAGATTTGTACACTTGGAAAGAGGTTATGCTACCATGAAAAGAGAACTGCTTCAGATACCTTCAGATGAAGATGCGCTGATGCTTTCGGGCATTGTGCAGATCCCGGATGGAAAGATTCACGGCATCGTCCATCTTGTGCATGGAATGTGTGAGCATAAAGAGCGTTATCAGCATGTTTTGGATGCATTGTGCATGCATGGATATGTATCGCTGATCTTTGATATGCGCGGACATGGAAAGAGTGTCCGGTGCCGGGAGGATCTGGGGTATTTTAACGATGACCGCGGCGTATGGATCGTGAATGATATTCATCAGATCGTGTATCAGATGAAAAAAAGATTTCCTGATCTGCCTTATATTCTGGCAGGACACAGCATGGGATCGCTTGCCGTTCGATGCTATTTGAAACGGTATGATTATGAGGTGGACGGCGCAGTGATCTGCGGTTCTCCGAGCAATAATTCCCTGGTTTTGGCTGCCATGGGATTATGCCGGTGCATGAAGCGTGTCAAAGGGGCATATTACCGCAGCCCGCTGATGCACAGACTGGTCTTTCACAGATATGAGCATGCATTTGAAGAAGAAGGAAAAAATGCCTGGCTCTGTACCGTGCCTGAAGTTGTTTCGGCATATGATGAAGATCCGGCCTGCGGTTTTAATTTTACGCTGAACGGCTATCAAAATCTGTTTTATTTGCTGTATAACACCTATGATGAGGAAGGATGGATCAAAAGACAGCCTTCTCTGCCTGTACTATTTATTGCGGGAGAACAAGATCCCTGTATCGTGTCCAGACATGCTTGGATGAAGGCTATTCAGAAAATGCAGGCAGCCAGCTATGTCAATTTGACATTTAAGCTGTATGAAGGAGCCCGTCATGAAATACTGAACGAAAAATGCCGGGGAGAGGTCATTACAGATTTGATTCGCTGGACAGACAGCATTTGCACGGATTATTGGAAAAGGTACACATAACAGGAAGAATTCGTTTTTTTCATAATAACGTACATTCATTCTTGACTTTAAAGATCAATTTCTTTATAATATTTTCGTTGACATGAGGTGGTGAGACCGGTGAAGTATGCGAGAGCGGACTTTCTGCGGGCGAAAGACAACACGATTTCAATTGATGAAGTGATCAGCTTCGAACCGGAAGCGTTTGCCCGGCTGCATAATATCCGATCAGTGCCAAGTGTTCATGTGAGCGGAGAAATTCATTACGATGTTGTAAGCGAACGTGCCTATGCGGATCTGTCGATTACAGGAGTGATGATAGTACCGTGTTCAATAACTCTCGAGGATGTGGAGTATCAATTCCATTGCGATGCCGAAGAAGTATTCTCTTTCGTTAAATGCAGCGATGAGGATGTGCATGAGGCGAAAGGTGATATCGTTGAGTTGTTGCCGGTTATCTTCCAGCAGATTCTGATGGAAATACCTTTAAAGGTTGTGAAACCTGGGATTGAAGAGTATCCGGAAGGTGAAGGCTGGAAAGTAATCAGGGAAGAAGATTTCAGAGAAGAAAAGAAAAATGAAATCGATCCCCGTTTAGCAAAGTTGCGAGAATTCAAAGCGGAAGATTAAATAGGAGGTGCGAACATGGCTGTTCAGCAGAGACGTAATTCAAAAACGAGAAAAGCAAAACGCAGAACTCATTACAAACTGGCTGCTCCGACACTGGTAAAGTGTCCTGCATGCGGTGAGTATAAGCTGGCACACAAAATGTGCGAATGCGGTGAATACAAAGGTCAGACAATCGTAGAAAAGTAATTGGATGATTGATCAACAGGATCTGCCGATATTTATCGGCAGATTTTTGTATTAAAAGTGGCAAAACAGTTTATTCTCGGTTGATAATGAGATTAAATTATGTTAATATACAGATGCAGATGAACGAGGAGTGGGTTATGCCCACTCCTTCATTATGATTAGAAGGAGAATGCTATGGATCAGATTTCAAAAATCAGAGAAATGATTCAACCGGTATTGGCGCAACAAAGTTGTTCTCTTTATGATCTGAAATGGGTGCAGGATGGGAAAATGCGTATTTTGCAGGTATCTGTCATGCATGCGGACGGATCGATGGATATTGATACTTGTGCGGCAGTATCGGAAGGAATCTCGGCTTTGCTTGATGACAGCGACATTATCTCACATGAATATTTTCTCGAGGTCTGTTCACCGGGGGCAGAGAGAGAGCTGCGCAATGAACAGGAAATCGTGGAAGCAGTCGGCGAATATGTATTTGTAAAGATGAAAGATCCAAAAGCCGGTATGGATTGTGTCAAAGGAACACTGCTGGCAGTAGATGAGAATGGTGTGACCATTGAATATATGGCAAAAGCGGTTCGTAAAAAAATTGTGATTGATCGCGGAAATATCGCATTGATTCGATTATCGGTAAAAATTTAGAGAGGTTATAGGAAATGAAGCTGAAAATGTTTATTGATGCCATGCAGGCAATCGAAAATGACAGAAAGCTGACAAAAGAAATCGTTGTCAGTGCTCTTGAAGAAGCTTTGGTTAAAGCTTATCGCAAACACATCGAAATTCCTGATGCCCTTGTCAGAGTAGACATCAATGAAAAAAGCGGTGCAATCAAGGTTTTTCAGGAACGTGAGGTCGTTGAAAATGTCGAAGATGACGAAATGGAGATCTCGCTGGAAGATGCACAGCGTATTTCAAAAAAATATCAGCTGGGCGATCTGGTCGATGAAGAGGTAAATATTCAGGAATTCGGCCGTGCTGCGGTCATTCTGGCAAAGAATGTCATGAAACAGAAAATTCGTGAAGCGGAAAAACTGATCGTTTACGAAGAATACTGTGATAAGGTAGACGAAATGATCATCGGTACCATCGAAACAGTTGAAGAAAAGTTCTGCATTGTCAATATTGGAAAAACATTGGCGATGATGCCTAAGAACCAGCAGATGCCGAATGAAAAGTATCATGAGGGTCAACGCATTCGTGTTGTGATCATTGAAGTAAACAAGGAAACAAAGGGAGCACAGGTCCTTGTTTCCAGAGCTGATGCAACTCTTGTAAAACGTCTGTTTGAAAAAGAAGTTCCTGAAATTTATCAGGGAATCATCGAAATCAAGGCAATTGCCCGTGAAGCGGGAGAACGCACTAAGATGGCCGTATATTCTCATAATGAAAATATTGACCCGATCGGTGCGTGCATCGGTCAGCGCGGACAGCGTGTGCAGGTAATCATTGATGAGCTGCATGGCGAAAAAATCGATATCTTTGAGTGGAGCGAAGATGTCAGCGAACTGATTAAAAACGCATTGTCTCCGGCAGAAGTGCTGGCTGTTATTCCAAGCGAGGAAAAGAAAGGCGGTCTGCTCGTCGTTGTACCGGATCATCAGCTTTCTTTGGCTATCGGTAAGCGCGGAAAGAATGCACGTCTTGCGGTCAAACTGACTGGCTGCAAAATCGATATCAAGGCAGAGAGCGATGTGGATGCTGCCGGTATTGACTGGAAGAACATTGCGCAGCAGCAAAGAGAGGCTTTCCTGAAACAGCAGCAGGAAGAGCGTGAACGCCGTCAGCAGGAGCTGTTTGCAAGCATGAACGAGGAACAGGAAATCGTGAGTGTGGAAGAAGCAGATTTTGATTACAACGATCTGCCGGTGGAAGAAGAAACACAGGAAAGTTCAGAAGAAGCTGTATCTGAAACGGAAGAAACCACTGAGCCTGAAAATGTACAGCCGCAGCCGCAGGAACCTGTTGAAGAAAAACCGGCTGATGATTTTGAAGAGGCTGCCCGTATCGCGAAAGCAAAACAACGCGAGAAGGGTCTGGATCTGAAAGAAAAACAGGAATTTACTTCAAAATTCGAGGCACTTGCAGATGCAAGCAGCAGTCATGCTGTTAGTGAAAAACAGACGAAAAACTACCGTAAAAAGGATAAGGATGAAGAAAAACGCCGTCCTACATTTGACCTGACAAACAAGGAATATGAGTTTAAGCCGATCTATACTGAGGAAGAACTGGCTGAAATCGAGCGTCAGGAAGAAGAGGAACGTGAAAACGACTGGATCAATGACGATATTGATTTCGATGAATACGATAAATATTACGATTAATGAGGTGATGGAATGCGCAAGATACCAATGCGTAAATGTGTGGCGACACAGGAGCAGCTTCCTAAGAAAGAGCTGATTCGTATTGTCCGCACACCGGAGATGGAAGTAAAAATTGACGAAAGCGGGCGAATGAACGGCCGCGGAGCGTATTTGAAGCGCAGTCAGGAAGCTGTCGAAATTGCTCGTAAGCGAAAAAGTCTCGCACGTTCGCTGGAGTGTGAGATCCCTGAGGAAGTTTATGATCAGCTGATGGAGATGTTTAAAGAAGATGAATAAGTGGCAGAATCTGCTTGGGCTGGCAATGCGGGCCCGGCGTGTCGCGCTGGGCGATTCCGTACTTGCAAGCATTCAGAACAAACAGGCTGCATTGGTTATCATAGCGGAGGACTGCGGTGAAAATCAACGTAAAAAACTGTGTGATAAATGCAGCTTTTATCAGATACCTTATGTATTTGTTGAAAGCGGAGCATTAATCGATGCGGCTCTTGGTCAGTATAATCGCAAATCGGTTGCCATTGTCGATGCCGGATTTGCGAAATCTATTCAATCGTGTATGAAAGGCTAGGTGATAGGTATGGCAAAACCTCAGAAAAGAGCGCCAAAAAAACCTGCAAGGGGAGGAAAACAGAAAAACTTCACACCGCGTAAGGAAAGAGTGGAAGTCAAGGAGATCACATATCATGGACCGATGAGTGTAGGAGAGCTTGCGGAAAAGTTAAACCGTAATGCCAGTGAGATCATCAAGTTATTGTTCATGATGGGAACAATGGTGACAATCAACTCAACGCTGGATGAAGAGAATATCGAACTTGTCTGCATGGAGTTTAATGTTGAATGTCATAAAGAGGTTATCATTGACGAAACAGATCTGGAGGAACAGATCAATGCAATGGAAGAAGATCCGGAAAAACTGCAGCCAAGACCTCCTGTCATTACGATCATGGGACATGTCGACCATGGAAAGACAACTCTTCTTGATACGATTCGAAAGACGCATGTAACAGAAGGAGAATTCGGCGGAATCACGCAGCACATCGGTGCATATCAGGTGAGCGTAAAAGGACGTAAAGTTACTTTCCTGGATACACCGGGCCATGAGGCATTTACGGCAATGCGTGCCAGAGGTGCACAGGTAACAGATATCGTCGTTATCGTTGTTGCTGCTGATGACGGAGTTATGCCGCAGACGAAAGAGGCCATTGACCATGCAAAGGCAGCAGGTGTTCCGATTGTTGTTGCCGTTAACAAAATGGATAAGCCTGGGATCAATCCGGACCGTATTAAAAGTGAAATGGCCGATAACGGAGTTATGCCGGAAGAGTGGGGAGGAGAAACGATTTTCGTTCCGATTTCCGCTAAATTCGGAGACGGTGTTGACGAGCTGATGGAAACATTGCTGCTGGTTGCCGATATGGCTGAATTGAAAGCAAACCCGGATCATTTGGCTACCGGTACAGTAATCGAGGCTAAACTGGACAAAGGACGCGGACCGGTCACGACTTTGCTTGTACAGACTGGTACGCTGCATACCGGAGATGCCCTTGTAGTTGGTACGGCATATGGACGTGTCAGAAAAATGGTGGATGACCGCGGACGGGAGATCAAGAAGGCCCTGCCTTCCATGCCGGTCGAGATCATCGGTCTCAATGACGTTCCGATTGCCGGTGATGTGTTTAAAGCATTTGAAGACGATAAAAAAGCACGCCAGGTAGCAGAAGAACGTCTGCAGCGCCGTGTAGAAAAAGAAAGAAATTCATCAAGTGCCATGTCCTTAGATGATCTTGCAAGACAGATCGAACAGGGAGAAGTACAGGATATCAATATCATCATCAAGGCCGATGTACAGGGTAGTGCGGAGGCTGTGAAAGCCAGCATGGAGCGTTTGGATGTTGAGGGAATCCGTGTAAATGTCATTCGTTCCACTGCGGGGCAGATTACAGAATCTGATATCATGCTTGCAAGCGCATCTAATGCGATCATTTACGGTTTCAACGTGCGCCCGAATGCCATGGTACGTAAGAAAGCGGAAGAAGAAGGAATTGAGATCCGTCTGCACAACATTATTTACAAGGCCCTGGAAGAGATGGAACTTGCCATGAAAGGTATGCTTGCACCGGTTTATGAAGAAGTTATCATCGGTCAGGCGGAAGTTCGTCAGACATATAAAGTCAGCCGTATCGGTACGATTGCCGGATGTATGGTTACTGACGGTTGTGTCAAACGTGACTGTAAGGTTCGTGTCATCCGTGAGGGTGTCGTAATCTACGAAGGAAAGCTTGGTTCTCTGCGTCGTTTCGAGAATGATGTAAAAGAAGTGTCAAATGGTTTTGAATGCGGTATGACCGTTGAAAACTACAATGATATCAAAGTTGACGATATCATTGAGGCATATGAAGACCAGCAGGTGGAAGTGGCTTAATATGACAGTAAAAAAAGACAGAATTGAAGCAATCATCCAGAAGGAAGTATCTTCTATCATTCAGATGGAACTGAAGGATCCAAAGCTCGGTTTTATTACGATTACTGATGTAACCGTAACAAATGATTTATCTATTGCCAAAATCTATGTTACTTTTTTAGGAAAACAGGAGCGTATCGATGCCGGGATGAAGACACTCGAAAGAAGCAAAGGATTCATTCGTTCGCTTCTTTCCAAGCGGATGACGATCCGCAAGGTTCCTCAGCTGATTTTCCTTTATGATGAATCGCTGGAAAAAGGAAATAAGATCGAAAAGATCATCAAACAGATCAATCAGTAAAATCAGTATAAACAAATAAAAGACAGGACACTGAAGATAGAGTATCCTGTCTTTTTTTCTGATACGGCGGGGTTGGTAATAGCTTCGGTCATCTATGCATCTGTTTGACCGTTTTTTCAAAAGCGCTGCAAAGCAGGATCCTAGGCGAACGTTTCGTCTGGGAATGAGGCAGCTCATGTTGGTAAAGAACCGTTTTTTGGCATTGATTCAATATATGCTGAGGATATCGCAGGGACATAACATATTCCATAAGAAGAGGTACCGTCTGCCTGCGCTTCTTTATCAAGTTCCACATAGAAACAATAATAAGGGATAAAATATTGATATATAGGTGCTGTAAAATAAACTAGACTGTATTTTACGATGTTAAGTTTTTCTTTAATCAGTCCTGTTGGAAAAAAAGCAATATAGTTTCCATTCCGCAGTAATTTTTCTGCCTCGGCAACAGAAATGACAGGGTACTCACCGATCTTCATTGTCAGGTCAGTGTGCTGGATGTGAACTGTCTCCACTCGTCCTTCCCAAATAAAGAAAGTAATCGCATGGAAGTTATAGTTTTGAATGCTTTGGGCAATCGTTTCTCCTTTATCATAGAAGCGGATCGTATAGTTTTTCTGTCCGTCGATATTACAGTTTCCGCCGCTCACGTCGAGCTGCGGATCATCCATATCGATCAGATCGGCATATGCTTTCTGAATGTAGGCGGCGATTTTTACATTATTCTCGTAGCAATCCAAAGAGAGAGAACGAAGCTCATCGGGAAGAAGATTCGCTGATTTGAAAGAAATCTGTGTTATCATGTCCTGGGAAACGGTAATTTCGTATGCATCGGTATCTGCCTGTACCCAGGCATAATATGGTGTTATGTTTTGCTGAACATGAAGCTTTGTTTGATTGATGTTCAAACGTTCGGCTACAGCATACAGCTCGTCTTTCATATGATGCAGGGAATAACCGCTGACTTTGTATTTATCATCATGGGAGAGCGTATTTTGAAAGACGGGAAGGGAGGTAAGGGCGGAAGTCTCCTCCCACGGATTGCCGTCTACGATATCGGATGGAGAAAAATATTCGAATGCCGGATATCCAAAGCTTCCTGCCGGGTGATCGTCCAATGAGATCTTAGACAGCGATTTTGGCTGCTGAAGAGCTGGTTTTTTGTTGATTTGAAAATCAAATAAATAGATGGCAGCAAACAGCAACAAGAGACAGAGCGCTGCGTTTTTGGTCCATGCTGAATAAAATGGGCGATAAGACGGATTTGATCTGTTTCGGTACGTTTGTGCTTCGATCAGAAATTTTTCATCGACGGATCCTAGTGCATCAATGATGTCTTCCTTTTTCATAGATCATATCCCTCCTTTATTAGATGCTGCCTGAGCTTGTTTCGTATTCTGTATAAAATACTTTTGGTCTTGGAAACAGAAAAAGCATGGTGTCTGGCAATCTCGGTAACGGGATCCATATAATAATAACGTTCGATAAAGATACAGCGTTCCTCTTTTGAAAGAGAATCTAAAAAGGATTGAATTGTTTCCTTTAATAGCTGAAGGTCGATAATTTCTTTGCCGGCTGTCTGCGTTTTGATACATTCTTCTATTTCTGAAAGTGAATGTGCATATTCACTGCAGCGGCGTTTGAGACTTTTTTTATGTCTCCAACGGTCAATGGAGCATTCTCTGGTTATTTTTGCCAAATAGAGGGAAAGATGTAAAGGGGAATGCGGGGGCATTGAATTCCAGGCCTTTAAGTAAGTATCATTGATGCATTCCTCACTGTCACGGGAGTCATTTAATATGTTTTGGGCGATCTTAAATAAATAAGGCTCGTATTTCCGTTTCGTCTCTTTAATTGCGTTCTCGTCCCGTTTCCAATACAGGGCAATGATTTCCTGATCTTTCATTATATCTCCATCCCATCCTCTTCATCCTATAAGCCGATAACCGTTGAAAAGGGTTGTATCGATTTAACTCAAATTCTTTTGTTTTTTAATGAGAAAGCAATGTGTCTCATTTCAAATCCATAATAGTGTTTGATGAATGTCAGCTTCGGCTGCATGCCTAATCGCAAGGCAACATTGATCGATGCCTGATTGTTGTCACGGATGATAGCATATACTTCGTCTGTTTGAAGATGATCAAATGCATATTGACAGCAGGCTTCAGCAGCTTCTGTGGCATAGCCTTGATGCCAGTACTTTTTTGCGAAAAGATAGCCTACTTCTTTGACCTGTGTTCCGTCACAGTTCTGCATGGTAATGCCGCATTGACCGATCATTTGATGATCGGATTTGCGAATGACCGCCCATAATCCGAATCCGTCCTTTTTGTAGCGGAGCTGCTGTTTCTGCAGCCACTGATGCACTTCTTCATCGCTGAAAGCATGCTCATATGCGTACATGACGTCTTTATCCTGCAGGATCGCCGATAGATAAGGGAGATCGAATACTGTCATTTCTCTTAAATGCAGACGTTTTGTCTCTATGATCATTTTGTATTTCCTCCAATAAAAAATCCCGAAGGCAATGCAGCTTTCGGGATCATACAAGCTTTTTCGATGTGATTAAGGACGCTTAACGATAACGGCACATCCCTGACCACCGCCGATGCACAGGGAAGCAAGACCCAATTTTGCATCACGCTTGATCATTTCATGGATCAATGAAACAAGGATACGGTTTCCGGAAGCACCTACCGGGTGACCCAGAGCGATCGCACCGCCGTTGACATTAACTTTTTCCATGAACTTGTTCAGATCAATGCCATGTTCCTCTTCCAGTTCATGAAGGACACCTAATGACTGAGCAGCGAATGCTTCGTTCAGTTCAACCAGATCCATATCATCCAGTTTCAGATCAGCATAGTTCAAAGCGTTGCGGATTGCCGGAGTAGGACCGAGTCCCATTGTCAATGGATCAACACCGCCCTGACCAATACCGACGATTTCGCATAATGGAGTCAGGTTATATTTTTTCACTGCATCTTCACTTGCAACAAGGACGAAAGATGCACCATCGTTGATGCCTGAAGCGTTTCCGGCAGTAACTGTTCCTTCTTTGATGAATGCCGGACGCAGCTTAGCCAGTTTTTCAGGATTTGACTTACGGTTTGGATGTTCGTCTGTATCAAATACTACATCCTGTTTTCTCAGATGAACAGTAATCGGAACGATTTCATCTTTGAAACGTCCGCTGTCAACCGCAGCGATAGCCTTCTGCTGAGATGCATAAGCGAATTCATCCTGCTGTTCGCGAGTGATGTTATATTTTTTAGCAATGTTTTCAGCAGTGACACCCATGTGGATATTTGCACGTGCATCTGTCAGTGCATCATAGATCATATGATCGACAACAGTAAAGTTGCCCATCTTATTTCCTGTACGTGTATTTGCAGGAATCAGATACGGTGCTCCTGACATAGATTCAACACCGCCGGCAACGACGATATCGTTGAAACCGCACTGGATAGACATTACTGCTTCCATAACAGTACGCAGACCTGAACCGCAGACCATATTCACTGAATGTGAACATACGGTTTCAGGAATACCTGCTTCCAAAGCGATTGTACGACCGATGTTCTGACCAAGTCCGGCACCAAGTACGTTACCGCAGATCAGTTCGTCTACATTTTCAGGTGCAACGTTAGCATCAGCAAGCAAAGCTTTTACGACTTCGCTACCCATTTCTTTTGGTTTTACAGTAGCCAGTCCGCCAAGGAAACTGCCGATCGCTGTACGTTTTGCACTTACGATATAAGTTTTTCTCATGTTCTCTACCTGTCTTTCCTCTCTCGCGCTTTTGCGCATTTACAGATAAATCTTAACTAATTGTGAATGTTTTGTCAAGCACGAACTCAGTGTTATTGCAATGGCCTGGCAAACGTTCAGATGAATTTTAACAGAGAATGATAAAAAAAGCGGCATCGCTCAGGTTGCCGCTTTGATATGTATTGTATATTCGATTAAGGACGTTTAACGATAACCGCACATCCCTGGCCGCCGCCGATGCACAGAGAAGCAAGACCAATCTTAAGATCGCGTTTTGCCATTTCATATAGCAGTGTGACGAGGATACGGTTTCCGGAAGCGCCTACCGGGTGACCCAAAGCGATTGCACCGCCGTTTACGTTTGTTTTTGCCATGAATGCCTCACGATCCATTCCGGTTGCTTCTTCCAGTTCGTGAATGACACCCAGTGACTGTGCGGCAAATGCTTCGTTGAGCTCTACCAGTTCCATGTCTTCGATCTTCATATCTGCATATTTTAAGGCATTGAGGATTGCCGGAGTAGGACCGAGACCCATGACGCGAGGATCTACGCCGCCCTGTCCAAAGCCGACGATTTCAGCAAGCGGTGTCAGATTATACTTTTTCAATGCGTCTTCGCTGACAACGATCGTAAAGCTTGCACCGTCATTGATACCGGAAGCGTTTCCGGCAGTGACTGTTCCATCCGGTGTAAATGCCGGGCGCAGTTTTGCCATCTTTTCCGGTGTTGTCGTACGGTTCGGATGCTCGTCTGTATCAAAAACAGTAACTGTTCCTTTTCTTCCAGGTACTTCTACCGGAACGATTTCATCTTTAAAACGTCCGCTGTCGATCGCAGCGATTGCCTTCTGCTGTGAAGCATATGCAAATGCATCCTGATCTTCACGGGAGATATTGTATTTTTTAGCAATATTGTCAGCTGTTACTCCCATGTGAATGTTATACATTCCGTCTGTCAGACCGTCATGCAGCATACTGTCGACTAATTTCATGTCACCCATCTTGACACCGTTGCGGATCTTGCTCGGTACAAGGAAAGGGGCGTTTGTCATAGATTCAACACCGCCGGCAACATAGATGTCACCAAAACCGGCCTGAATGCGAAGGGTAGCTTCCATTACGGCTTTCAATCCGCTTCCGCACAGCATGTTGATGCTTTGTGCACAGACTTCTACCGGAATACCGGCAGCAATGCTGACCTGACGGCCGATGTTCTGACCCAGTCCTGCGGCAATGACGTTGCCGACCAGGACCTCATCGATGTCTTTTGGATCGATCTTGGCCTGCTTGATAGTTTCTTTTAACACAGTGGCTCCCAGATCGACCAGAGGGATGTTTGTCAAACCTCCCATGAAGCTGCCGATCGCACTTCGTTTGGCAGCAACGATATAAGCTTTTCTCATATTGATTTCTCCTTTCGATTCATGAGACCTCTCACTCAGCTTCAGTTTATCGTAGGCCATCGGAGTAGTCAACTACTAATTATTTTTTTCACAATCGAAGAGCAATGTTTTACTTTACCGCTTTTGAGCGATTCATGCAATAGTGAAGCTTTTGGGTCGATGATATCTATAAAAAGGGGACCGTACACAGGCAGGCATGTATTTTTATTAAGATAAGTGTCAAAGCGGCGGGGAAACTTTGCGGATATCAAAGTTTCTGTGCTGTTGCGGAAAGAGGTTTTTGACGGGTACTGCTCCTGAATGCTAGGCAGATCAGAACGCTGATGAAAAGCGGATTGCACGGATTTTAATGCCTTTTGATAATAATGAAGAGTCGGCCGTTATTCGGCAGCAGTACAGAAAAGGGGAGTTGTGAAATAATTGACAATTCACACTTTTTCTTTGTTAAAAATTTAACAAATTTATTGACGCGCCTAAATGAAAAGGATAAAATTATATAGGATTATGTGAAAGATGAACATGGCACACAATCTGGGTTCATTTATTCAAGGAGGAGAACATTATGGACTTCATGTTAACAGAACAACAAAAAATGATGAAGAAGCTTTTCGCTGAATTCGCTGAAAAAGAAGTAAAACCTCTTGCAGCTGAAGTCGACGAAGAAGAGCGTTTCCCTAGAGAAACAGTTGAAAAGATGAAGGCATGCAAAATGCTGGGTATTCCATATTCACGCGAATATGGAGGAGCTGGTGCCGATTATCTTTGCTACATTCTTGCTGTAGAGGAATTAAGCAAAAAATGTGGTACAACTGGCGTAGTACTGTCTGCGCACACATCTTTAGGTACTTGGCCGATTGCTCAGTTCGGTACACCGGAGCAGAAAGCAAAATATCTGCCTGACCTGTGCACAGGTGAAAAACTTGCAGCATTCGGTCTGACTGAACCAAATGCAGGTACAGATGCTGCCGGACAGCAGACAACTGCAGTAAAAGACGGAGAAGATTATATCCTGAACGGAACAAAGATCTTTATCACAAATGCAGGTGAAGCTGATGTTTACATCATCTTTGCAATGACTGACAAGACAAAAGGAACTCACGGTATCTCTGCATTTATCGTTGAAAAGGGAATGCCTGGATTCACAGTTGGTCAGCATGAAAAGAAACTGGGTATCCGCGGAAGTGCTACTAGCGAACTGATTTTCAATAATGTACGCCTGACAAAAGATCACCTGCTGGGTCAGGAAGGAAAAGGCTTTAAGATTGCCATGATGACACTGGATGGCGGACGTATCGGTATCGCTGCACAGGCTCTTGGTATTGCACAGGGAGCAATTGATGAAGTCGTTCCTTACGTTAAATCACGTAAGCAGTTCGGCCGTTCTATTGCTAAATTCCAGAATACACAGTTCCAGCTTGCAGATATGCAGACAAAAGTAGATGCAGCAAGATGGCTGGTATATGATGCAGCAATGAAGAAAGAAAAAGGTCTTCCTTATTCTGTTGAAGCTGCAAAAGCAAAACTGTTTGCTTCTGAAGTAGCTATGGAAGTGACTACAAAAGCTATCCAGCTGATGGGTGGATATGGTTATACTCGCGATTACCCTGTTGAAAGAATGTTCCGCGATGCGAAGATCACGGAGATCTATGAGGGTACATCTGAAGTACAGCGCATGGTCATCAGCGGCGCAATGCTGAAGTAATCGAAACAAAATAACAGAAAGAAAGGACACGAAAATCATGAAAATTATCGTTCTTGTAAAACAGGTACCGGATTCAACAGAAATCCGTGTAGACAAAGTAACTGGTACGCTGATCCGTGCCGGAGTTCCTAGTATCATCAACCCAGATGATCTTGCTGGTGTAGAAGCTGCACTGCAGCTGAAAGAAAAAATGGGTGCTACTGTCGTAGCGGTATCCATGGGTCCTGGACAGGCTGGAGATATGCTGAAGGAACTGTATGCTCGCGGTGTTGACGAGTGCGTATTGATCACTGACCGTAAGTTCGGTGGTGCAGATACTTGCGCTACTTCAACAACATTGGCCGGAGCTCTGAATAAAATCGGTTATGATCTGATCATTGCCGGACGTCAGGCAATTGACGGTGACACTGCACAGGTTGGTCCTCAGACTGCAGAACGTCTGGGAATTCCTCAGGTTACTTACGTAGACGAAATCATCGATCTCAATGATACAACAGTAACAGTTAAGAAATCTTTGGAAGACAGTGAAGAAATCATCGAAGCAAAACTGCCTTGCGTACTGACAACATTGAGCGGAATGAACGAGCCTCGTTACATGAACTGCAACGATATCGTAGATTCATTCTCTAAAGAACTTACGATCTATACTTTCGACGATCTGGGTATCGATGAAAGTCTGGTTGGTTTAGCTGGTTCTCCTACAAAAGTACACGCAACCTTTACAAAGGATGTGTCAGCTGAAACAGAAACGTTTGACATGCCTGCTGCAGATGCTGCCAAGCTGATTGCAAAGACATTAAAGGAAAAGCAGATCATCACTAAATAGGAGGAAAAGAAACATGGCTAAATTTGAAGGATACAAAGACATTTACGTATTTGTAGAACAGAAAAACGGCGTGATTGCCAATGTGGGTTATGAATTGATTTCAGAAGCAAGAAAACTGGTTACATCAATTCCTACTCTCGGTTTCCAGGTAGTCGGCGTTTTGCTGGGACACAATATTGCAGATAAAGCAAATGAAGTAATTGCACATGGTGCAGACAAAGTGATCGTTGTTGACGATGCTCTGTTGGAAGGATATTCTACACAGTTCTATGCTGATGCATTGACTCAGGTCATCAATGAGTTCAAGCCGGATTCTTTCCTGACAGGAGCTACTGTACTTGGTCGTGACCTTGCACCACGTGTTGCTGCACGTTTGAATGCAGGTTTGACAGCTGATGCTACAAAGATCGAAATGGATCAGACAAAAGTTGCTGACGGCGAAGCATTGTTGCTGGTAACTCGTCCAACATTCGGCGGTAACCTGTTTGGTACAATCATCTGCCCGAATACTCATCCGCAG
>OLRK01000725.1_pt1 | contig 34332 bp, 27 predicted proteins | sample 1672911 | NCBI WGS metagenome assembly OLRK01 (sample SAMEA3136736, study PRJEB25190) | human gut metagenome | biome: human gut; feature: human-associated habitat; material: faeces | place: Austria | collected 2013 | reverse complement strand
GAGCTTACGGGAATCACGGAGGAAATGGTGAAAGACTGCCCGGAAATCGGCGGCGTGCTGGGGGATTTCCTGGAATTCTGCGGCGACCTGCCCCTTTTGGGGCACCGGGTGATCTTCGACTACAGCTTTTTAAAACGGGCGGCGGTAAACCGGGGCCTTTCCTTTGAGAGAAACGGCATCGACACCCTGACCCTCTGCCGCCGTTTCATGCCGGAGGAGGAAAAAAAGAACCTGGGGGCCGCCTGCCAGTATTTCGGCATCCCGCTGGAGAACGCCCACCGGGCCGTTTCCGACGCCGCGGCCGCCCATCAGCTCTATCAGAAACTGGCCGGCCTCTACGAAAACGGCCAGGAACAGGCATTTTTTCCCAGACCCCTGGAATATAAGGTAAAAAGGGAACAGCCGGCCTCAAAAAGGCAAAAAGAAGTATTGCGTGATTTATTAAAATATCATAAAATAACACTATCTGCGCAAATTGACGACTTAAGTCGCGACGAGATTTCGCGGATCACGGACAAGATTATTTTGAAATATGGAAGGATCCTGCAAAAGAGGTGATAAAAATGGATAAGAAAAAGAGAAAGATTGTGTCCACGATCGTAGTGATCATTTTGATCCTGGCGATGGTGCTTCCCATGGCATCCGCCATCTGGTCTGTATTTTAATTTTTAACGGCTGTGGGAACGGCTGATTGAGGAGAACTATGAAAAATCGGATTTGGAAAACAGGACTTCTGACGGCCTGCCTGGCTGGCGGCCTGATATTTGGCTTTGGGGCGGATGCCCAGGCGGCGGGACTTCCCGACGGCCTGCGGGCCGGAGGCCAGGAATTAGGCGGCTTGAGCAGACAGGAGGCCGATGAGAAGATTGAGGAATATGTAAGCGGGCTTCAGGACAGGAGCGTCACCATCCAGGCCGGGGATCGGACCTTAGAGACCACGTCCGGAGAGCTGGGGCTTTCCTGGAGCAACCGGGACGTGGTGGAGGAGACGGTGGCCAGCCTGACGGAGGGCAACCTTTTAAAGCGCTACATGGCCCTGACGGACCTGGAGCAGGAGGGGGCGGAGATCCCCGTGGAGACCGCCGTGGACGAGGCAAAGCTGGCAGCCCTGGTGGAGACCACCTTTGACGGCATGGACGGCAGCGCCAAAAACGCCTCCATCACCAGAGAAAACGGGGAGTTTGTCATCACTCCCTCAGAAAAAGGAATTGCCGTGGATACGGCGGCGACGGCTCAGGCGGTAAACGCGGCCCTGGCGGAGGCCGGGGACGGCCCCCTGACGGTGGAGGCCGTGGTCAGCGAGCAGGAGCCGGAGATCACCACGGAGATGCTCTCCACCATTCAGGACGTGCTGGGAACCTTTACCACGGATTTCAGCAGCAGCGGCTCCGCCCGGGCGAAAAACCTGGAGGTGGGGGCGCAGAAGTTAAACGGCCACGTGCTCATGCCGGGAGAGACCATTTCCGGCTACGAGTGCCTGCAGCCCTTTACCAGGGCAAACGGCTACGAGCCTGCGGCCTCCTATGAAAACGGCCAGGTGGTAGACAGCATCGGCGGCGGCGTCTGCCAGATTTCCACCACCATGTACAATATGGCCCTGGCGGCGGAGCTGGAGATCACCCAGCGCCAGAACCATTCCATGATCGTGACCTACGTAAAGCCGTCCATGGACGCGGCCATCGCGGGCACCTACAAGGATTTGAAGGTTACCAATAATTACAGCACGCCCATCTACATCGAGGCGTATACATCGGGAAGAAAGCTCACCTTCACCTGCTACGGCCAGGAGACCCGGCCGGAGAACCGGAAGGTGGAGTACGTGTCGGAGACCATCAGCCGCACCGATCCCGGCGCTCCCATCGAGCGGGTGAACAACGCCCTCGCTCCCGGAACCAGGAGAAAGGTTTCCTCCGGCCATACGGGAATCCGTTCCAGACTCTGGAAGGTGGTGACCGTGGACGGCGTGGAGACGGAGCGCACCCTGTTAAACAATGACACCTACAACGCGTCAAAGGCGGTCTACGAGGTAGGCCCGGCGGCTCCCGCGGAGACCCCGGCCCCGGTGGAGGAGACTCCCGCTCAGGATACCCCGCCGGCTACGGAGCCCCAGCCCTCTGAGGGCCTGGACGGCGGTCCCGGCGTGGGCCTTGGCCAGGGCGGCAGCAGCCAGCCCGCTCCCACTCCGGAAACTCCGGCTCCTGCGCCGGAGACCCCGGCCCCGCCGGCGGATCCCGCTCCCGTGACGCCTTCTCCGGAAACTCCGGCCCCGACCGGCGACCCGGCTCCCGTGGATCCGGTTCCCACCGCCTGGGCAGTTCCGGAACATGGCGGACGGCAGGGGAGCTTTTCACCGGCAGCTGTTTCCGCTTACGTGGCGTGACGGCCGGACGGAAATACCAATGAGAAAGATTGAGAGAGAAAACACCGGCCTTATGGAGCCGGGGCAGGATCTGGTGGCGGTGGGATACGCGGGATCGGAAGGCTCGGCGGCCATCGTCAGGGCAAGGCGGGAAGAACTGATTTCCCGGTTTTCTGAGGCTTATCTGGAGCAGGCCGCAGGCGGCTTTGACTGGGAGCTGCCGGATCAAATCCGGTACTGGGAGAGCCTGGGAGCATCGGAGTACGAGCCAGCGGGAGAAGGCGGCATACTGGCGGCCCTCTGGCGGCTGTCCGGGGCTTACAGCCTGGGAATTGAGTTTTCCTTAAGGGCCATTCCCCTGCGCCAGGATACGGTGGAAATCTGTGAGGAATACGGCTTAAACCCCTACCGGCTGTTATCCGGCGGCTGCGGGGTGGCGGCCGCGGCAAACGGCGGACGCCTGGCGGAATCCCTTCGGAGAGAAGGAATCCCGGCGGCAGTGATCGGCCGGGTCAAACGGGGAATCGCCAGGGAGATCACCGGCGGAGAGACCGTGGGCTATCTGGAACGGCCCCAGGAGGACGAACTGAAAAAAGTGCTCCCCCACTGGTTTGACGGGGAGTGAAAAAGTGAAACGGGCATTTTCACTGCCCGGAATGGAGTATGACGCCGTGCGCGGGCAGTAATTTTCTGCTTTCGCACGGCTTATCATCAATAGGAAGAAAATAAGGAGGCATGAGCGATGAGAGAAAAAATCTTAGCGGTAATTGAGAAAAACAGCAGAATTAATCTGAAGGATCTGGCGGTCCTGTTAGGGGAAAGCGAGGCAGCGGTGGCAAATGAGATCGCGGATATGGAGAAGGAGCACATCATCTGCGGATACCACACCCTGATCGACTGGGACAAGACTGGGGAGGAAAAGGTGACTGCCCTGATCGAGGTAAAGGTGACGCCCCAGCGGGATATGGGCTTTGACAAGATCGCGGAGCGCATTTACCAGTACAACGAGGTAGAGGCGGTGTACTTAATGTCCGGCTCCTTTGACTTCACCATCATTCTGGAGGGAAAGACCATGCGTCAGGTGGCCCTGTTCGTGTCGGAGAAGCTCTCTCCCATCGACTCCGTGCTCAGCACCTCCACCCATTTTATTTTGAAGAAATATAAAGACCACGGCACCATTATGCAGAAACCAGACAAGGACGAAAGGATGTTGATCAGCTTATGAGGAACCCATTATCAGAACGAATTGTAACCATTCCGCCGTCCGGGATCCGGAAATTTTTCGACATTGTGAGCGAGATGGAGGATGCCATTTCCCTGGGCGTGGGCGAGCCGGATTTTGACACTCCGTGGCACATCCGGGAGGAAGGCATTTACTCCCTGGAAAAGGGCCGCACCTTCTACACCTCCAACGCCGGTTTAAAGGAGCTGAAGGTGGAGATTGCCAACTACCTGAAACGGCGCCAGGAGCTGCTCTATGATCCGGATAAGGAGATCATGGTGACCGTCGGCGGCAGCGAGGCCATCGACGTTGCCCTGCGGGCCATGCTGGATCCGGGAGACGAGGTGCTGATTCCCCAGCCCAGCTACGTGTCCTACGTGCCCTGCACCATTCTGGCAAACGGCGTGCCGGTGCCCATCGAGCTGGAGGAGAAGGACGAGTTCCGCCTGACCCCGGAAAAGCTCCTGGAAAAGATCACCCCGAAGACGAAAATCCTCATCATGCCCTTCCCCAACAACCCCACCGGGGCCATTATGGAGAAGGAAGACCTGGAGAAGGTGGCAGAGATTGTCATAGAGAAGGACCTGTTTGTAATCTCCGACGAGATATACAGCGAGCTTACATACAAGGGCCAGCACGTTTCCATCGCCTCCATTCCCGGAATGCGGGAGCGGACGGTGCTGATCAACGGATTCTCCAAGTCCTACGCCATGACCGGCTGGCGCCTGGGATACGCGGCGGCGCCGAAGGAGATCCTGAGCCAGATGTTAAAAATCCACCAGTTTGCCATCATGTGCGCCCCCACCACCAGCCAGTACGCGGCGGTTTCCGCCCTGCGAAACGGCGATGAGGATGTGGAAATGATGCGTGAGTCCTACAATCAGAGACGGCGCTACCTGGTGAACGCCCTGCGGGAGATGGGGCTGGAGTGCTTTGAGCCTTACGGCGCCTTCTACGTGTTCCCCAGCATTAAGAAGTTTGGCATGACCTCCGACGAGTTCGCCGTCCGCCTGCTGAACGCGGAGAAGGTGGCGGTGGTGCCGGGTACGGCCTTCGGCGACAGCGGAGAGGGATTCCTGCGCCTGTCCTACGCCTACTCCCTGGAGAGCCTGAAGGTGGCTCTGGACCGCATCCGCCGGTTTGTGGAGCAGCTGGAGAAAGAGCAGGGGCTGAGGTAAAACGACATGAATATTGTGCTTTACGAGCCGGAAATGCCGGCCAACACCGGAAACATCGGCCGCACCTGCGTCGCCACGGACACCAGGCTCCACCTGATCGAGCCTCTGGGCTTTAAGCTGAACGAGAAGGCCATCAAGCGGGCTGGTCTGGACTACTGGCCGAAACTGGACGTGACGGTCTACAGCGACTTCCAGGATTTCCTGGACCGGAATCCGGGGGCGAAGATCTACATGGCCACTACCAAGGCGCCGAAAACCTACACGGAGGTGGAGTACGAGCCGGACTGCTTTATCATGTTCGGGCCGGAGAGCCGCGGGATTCCGGAGGAGATCCTTCTGGAAAACCAGGAAACCTGCGTGCGCATCCCCATGTGGGGAGACATCCGTTCCCTGAACCTGTCCAATTCCGTGGCCATTATCCTCTATGAGGCCCTGCGGCAGAACGGTTTTGAGAACATGAAACTGGAAGGAAAGCTGACGAAATACGATTGGAAATGAGTGTCATGGAGCTGATAAAACCGTCCTATTATGATGAGTTTCACTGCATTGCCTCTGCCTGCCGGGACAGCTGCTGCATCGGATGGGAGATCGACATTGACAGGGAAAGCTTAGAGCGGTATAAGCAGGTGGATGGCCCCCTGGGAGAACGGCTGCGCCGGGCGGTGACGGAGGATGGCTGTTTCCGGCTGACGGGAGAGGAGGAGCGGTGCCCCTTTCTGAACGGAGAAGGGCTCTGCGACCTGATCCTGGAGCTGGGGGAGGCATCCCTCTGTGAAATCTGCCGGGAGCATCCCAGATACTATGAGTGGTACGGCTCCCTGAGAAAGGAGGCCGGCATCGGGCTTTGCTGCGAGGCGGCGGCCCGGCTGATCCTAAAGGGCGGCAGCCTGGAGCGGACAGCCCTGGAAACACCGGAGCCGGGAGACGAGGTGGACGGGGAGCTGTTTTCCCTGCTGGACGGCGCCAGAGACAGAATGCTCGCCGTTTTGGCAAAGGAACAGACGTCTTTGGAGGAAAAGGAGCGGGAGATTTGCCGCATGGCGGAGGAGACGCAGCGGGCGGTGGATGAGGGATGGAGATGGGACGAAATGGAGGCTGTGCCAGCGGCCGGGGCAGAGGTTCCGCGGCCGGAGCTTTCCTGGACGGGAAGGCTGTACCGGGAGCTGCTGACCGTCTTATCCCGCCTGGAGCCCATGGATCCCGCCTGGCCCGGCCAGTTGGCGGCCATGGAAGGGCGGCTGCCGGAGCTTTTGGCGGCGGTTCCGGAATTTCTCTCCCGCCACCCCCAGAGGGAGAGAGAATACGCCAACCTGCTGTCCTATTTCCTGTTCCGCCATTTTCTGAAAGCGGCCTTTGACGGAGAGGCACTTCCCCGGGCCCTGGCAGCCCTGGCGGGGGTACAGGTGGTTTGCCTGTGGGATGTATTCCTTTGGCTGACGAAGGGCAGCTTTTCCTTTGAGGACGGCGTGGAGAGCGCCAGGCGCTATTCCAAGGAGCTGGAATACTGCGAGGAAAACCTGGAGGCCCTGGAGAGCTGGTGCGGGGAGCGGTGGAACGGCCGCTATGAAACGAATTAGTGACTCACAAACTTCTTAATATCTTGTTTTTCCCCCGCAGCTGTCTTACACTGAGTGCAGTTTAAAAACAAAGAAAACACTCAGGAGGTAAGTGCCATGTTAAACGAGAATGTGAGAAAGGTATTAAAGGAAAGCCTGTGGGATCTGGCCACCTGCGCCGGAAATGAGCCGAATGTGGTTCCGGTGGCGTTTAAGGACGTGACGGAGGACGGAAAGCTGCTGGTAGGCGACGTGTTCCTGGAGACCACGTTAAACAACCTTCAGGCAAACGGCGGCCGCATCGCCATTTCCGCCTACAACCCCCAGAGCCTGGAAGGCTATCAGATCAAAGGCCGTGGAGAGTACGTCACCGAAGGCGAGGTGGTGAACGCGTTTAAGGCCATGGTGGAGGAGATGTTTCACGGAGCCGCCACGGCGAAGGGCGCACTGATTATTACGCCGGAGAAGGTGATTGTGACGACGCCGGGGGGAGAGAATAAGAAGGAGCTGTAAAAAAGACAGCAGATGCGAACACCCAAAAGGGCAACGCATCTGCTGTTTTTCATTCCTCCTCTTTCTCCACCTCCAACTTCACCTTCACCCGCACTTTTGTCTTAAACTCCGGAAACTTTCGTACCTCCCCTACCACGTCCTTATACCGGTAAATGCTCAAAAGCAGGCCGGAAAAGCTGTAAGTGAGGATGGACGCCCGCAGCCCGTAGGAGAAAAACGGGAGATAGGTCTGGGCGAAGATGAGGATTCCGAAGTTGGTCAGGATGTAGTGGAGGGTTTCGATGCCGAACACGCAGCCGCAGCCAAAGCTGATCATCCATCCCAGCTCGTTGGTGAGGCGGGAGGAGAGGCGGAAAATGCGGGCCACACCGCCTAAGAGAGCCAGCACCACGGCGGCTCCCGCCAGATAGCCGTAGCAGGAGACTACGTACGTGAAAATGTAGTCCGTGAAGATATAGGGCAGGCGCTCCGCGATGGAACTGCCGGAGTTTCCCAGGGGTTTGGCGGCAGAGAGCAGCTCCTGGGCCACGTGGGCGACATAATTGAAGGTGGTGTCTCCACGGCCGGAGAACATGGAAATCATGGCCATCAGCCGGTCATACTGGTACGCTGCCAGACCCCCAAGGCAGATAAAGAGAATGGGTGCCAGGCAGACCGCCGCCCACAAAAGCCTGATCGTCCGTTTTATTGGAACGCCAAACCACCCCCGGTGCACCGCCGCCGTGATCATAATGAGGATGGTCAGGGACAGGAAGGCGGTTACATTGTATAAGCCGGTGCACCGGATGCCGAGGAGAGCGGTGAACACAAACAGCAGCAGGCATTTGCAGAGTCCTCTCCAGCCCCGCATCCGGTAGCGGTAGAGCAGTCCCGCGAAAACCGGCACGTACAGGTAAAGGGTGAGCTGGATGTAGCCATGGCTGCCGTTTCGCAGCGGCGCAAACAGGCCGGCCCACAAAAAATAGACGGTGAGCAGCCCCCAGAAACGGAGGGCGTATTTCCCCACGATGGTGTAGTCCAGAAAATACAGAACCGCCATCACAATCAGTCCCACGACGGTGTAAACACAGTGTCTTGGGAAATAGTCAACGGACGTGTAATCTATGGACAGCTGGTTCATCTCATACTGCAAAAACAGGCCGATGACGCTGAAAACAGCGATGAAAATGAGAAATTTCCAGTCAGGGCGCGGCCGGTGGATCCGGTCCATCTCCATGCCCACGGTCACCGGGTCTCCCATCTGGCGGATGCTTTCCTTCAGCGCCGCATCCTCGTCCATCCCATCTGCCATAAACGCCTCTTTCTGGTCTAAAATGTGGGCGGAAATCTCCTCCGCCACCAGAGATCTGGCCTTTTTGCAGCGCATCTGAGCCGTCAGGGTATTCAGGTAATCAGACAGTCCCATAGGCATTTCCTCCAAAACTCAGCACCCGTGCCACGGCCCCGGCGTACTCGTTCCATTCCTCCGTCTTCTGCCGGAGAAACCGGCGCCCCTCCTTGGTGATGCGGTAATATTTCCGGATTTTGCCGGAACAGTCCAGCTCCCGGCAGGTAAGGTGGCCCTGGGAAACCAGGGTGTGGAGCAGGGGATAGAGGGTGCCGGCCTTCAGCTCAAACACGTTTTCAGACCGCTTGGCCAGAGTGTCGATCATCTCGTAGCCGTACATTTCCTTTTCGGACAACAGTTTCAGAATGAGCAGCGTGGTACTGCCGGATATGAGACTTTTGTCAACTGCCATAAAACGTCCTCCTTTCACCGGCGCGAATGGTTACATATAAAGTTTATATATAGAACGCCGATATACCGTGAAATTAATTATATATTGATTATCTATATATGTCAATCAAAAAATGCGCCGCGGCGTACGCATTTTAACAATGTTTGTCCCATTGTCTGCGTACCGCGGCGCGTATTCATTTTCACTGTGCCGGTTCTTCCCTACAGATTCCCTGCCTTCGGCAGGCTGAAAATAAACTCCGTTCCCACGCCTTCCGTGCTGATCACGTCGATATTTTCCCCGTGGGCCTGGACGATCTCCTTCACGATGGAGAGGCCCAGCCCCGTGCCCTTTTTATCCTTTCCCCGGGACAGATCGGATTTGTAAAACCGCTCCCAGATCTTTTTCAGGCTGTCTTTCGGAATGCCGATGCCGGTGTCCTTTACAGACACAAACACCTTCTCGTGGCGGACCGATTCCTGGATGTAGATCACGGAATTGTCGTGGCTGAACTTGATGGCGTTGTCGATCAGGTTGTAGAGCACCTGCTGGATTTTTCCCAGGTCGGCGTAAACCATCTCCGTGGGGGCGGAAAAGGTCAGGTCAAAGGTGATCCCCCGGGCGTTGCAGGTGACCTCGAAGGAGGCGGCTGTGTCCTTGATGACCCGGTTGATGTCAAAGTTGGAGCGGGAGAGATAGCCCTTGCTGTCCAGAGAATTGAGGGTCAGCATACTCTGGGTCAGCTTGTTCAGCCGCTCCGTCTCGGAAATCACCCGTTTCAGGTACTTTTCCTGCATTTCCGGGGGGATGGTGCCGTCGATAATGGCCTCCAGATACCCCTTGATGGAGGTCAGGGGAGAACGGAAGTCGTGGGAGACGTTGGCCACAAAGGTGCGCTGGTACTCCTCCATCTTGTTCAGCTCCCCAGACATATAGTTTAAGGTGGCGGACAGATAGCCCATCTCGTCCTGGGAATCCACGTTGATTTTGTAGTTTAAGTTTCCGGCGGCGTACTCGTTCGCCCCCTCGCGGATCTTTACTAAGGGCAGGTACACCACCTTGGTAAAGAGCAGCAGGATGATCAGGGACAGGCCGTAGAGCACTGCCGCCGTGATGTAGGTCAGGTTCAAAATCCCCGTCCTCGTGTCCTGGATCTCGCTGAGAGGCAGGTGAATGATCACGTAGCCGTAGGTGTTGTAGTTGCCGGTGATGGGGGCGGAGACGGTGAGCATTTCCTGATTATACATCCCGTAATAAGTTCCGATGGCGTAGGGATCCTTCTCCGCTGCCGGGTCAAAGCCGGGGATGGAAACGCCGGCCCCGTACCGGTTTCCCGTGTCCAGGATCAGCACGCCCTGACGGTCCACCACCCAGATGTCGGAGCTTAGGAAAGAGGCGATGGTGGCAATGTTGGAATTTGCCTCCTCCGCGTTCCTGTTTCCGCCCCGGTAGATCTCACTGTAGCGGGAGGCGATTTCATTGGCCTCGGCGTACAGGGAGGCGGACTGCCGCTCCAGGAGATAGTCGTAGATCATTCCGGAGGAAAAGGTGGAAATGGCGATAAACCCCAGCAGCCCGAACAGCAGGTAGCCCAGGAGGAACTTGGCGTACAGAGAGTGAAGGCGCATTATTTTTTCACCTCGAATTTATAGCCGATGCCCCATACCGTGGATAAGGACCAGTTGGCGTGATCCTTGATTTTTTCCCGCAGCCGCTTGATGTGTACGTCCACGGTCCTGGTGTCGCCCACGTACTCATAGCCCCAGATGTGATCCAAAAGCTGCTCCCTGGTAAATACCTGGTTCGGTGAGGACGCCAGGAAATAGAGGAGTTCCAGCTCCTTGGGGGGCATTTCCACGGAATGGCCCTTGTAGAGCACGGAATAGTTTGTCAGGTTTACGATCAGGTCCGGGTACTCCACGTACTCTCCCTGCTGATCGGAAACGGCGGCAGGCTGGATCACAGGGGGCTGATAGCGGCGCAGCACCGCCTTCACCCGGGCCACCAGCTCCTTGGAGTCAAAGGGCTTGATCATATAGTCGTCGGCCCCCAGCTCCAGCCCCAGCACCTTGTCAAAGATCTCTCCCTTGGCGGAGAGCATGATGATGGGCACCTGGGAAGTGGCCCGCAGCTCCCGGCAGACCTGGTAGCCGTCGATGCCCGGCAGCATCAGGTCCAGCAGGATGATGTTCGGTTTAAACAGGGGAAATTCCCGCAGGGCGGCCTCCCCGTCTGTTACGATCTTGGTTTCATAGCATTCCTTCATCAGATAGAGAGAAACCAGCTCGGCGATGTTCTCGTCATCGTCTACGATCAGCACTTTTTGTTTCTCGGCCATACAGATCCTCCTTAGCATTGGTGTCTATTTGAATGTCACAATGGTCACGCCTGAGTCGCCTTCCCCAAATTCGCCCAGACGGAAATCCTTTACGTATTTTAATTTCTTTAAATGTTTGTGTACCCCGGCTTTTAAAGCGCCGGTGCCGCGGCCGTGTACGACGCGCACCTGGTTTAAATGGGACAGGTAGGCGTCATCTAAATATTTGTCCAGCACAGGGAGCGCCTCGTCCACCGTCATGCCGATCAGGTTCACCTCCGGGGAGATGGTGCTGGATTTGGACATTTTGATCTTGCCGCTGCCGGTCTTTGACAGGGTGGGGCCGGTGACTGCCGGCTCGTCCAAAAGCTCGATGTCCTTGATGTTGACCAGGGAGCGGAGAATGCCCATCTGCACGTATAAGTCGCCCTTGGCGTTTGGCAGGGTGCTCACGGTGCCGTTTAAATTCATGGTCAGAACCCGCACGCCGTCCCCCACCTTGAGGGATTTGGGGGAAACGGCCTTTTTCGGCTTTTTGGCGTTGGCGCCGATGGAGAGATCCTTTTCCACGCCCTGGAGCTGCTCCCGCAGGCGGGTGCGCTCCGCCTCCAGCTGCTTGGTGAGGCCGGCGGCATCTCCCAGCTTGTTGATGTTGCGGATGGTCTTGTCCGCGGTTTCCTTGGCGTCCCGGAGAATGCGCTGGGCCTCCTCCTTGGCGTTTTGGATCAGGGCGTCGGTGCGCTCGTCCAGCCGCTCCGTTTTCTGGCGCAGCTTTTGGCGCAGGCCCTCGATTTCCTTTTTGTAGGCCTCAATCTCCTCCCGCTCCTTCTCGATGGTCACCCGGTTTTCCTCCAGATGGGCCAGCAGGTCCTCAAAGGTCTCGTCCTTGGCCTCCAGGTGGGTCTTCGCGTCGTCGATGATGTAGTCGGGAAGTCCCAGCTTTTTCGAGATGGCGAAGGCGTTGCTCTTTCCGGGGATGCCGATGAGCAGGCGGTAGGTGGGCCGCAGGGTCTCCACGTTGAACTCGCAGCAGGCGTTTTCCACACCGGGGGTGGTGAGGGCGAACACCTTCAGCTCGCTGTAATGGGTGGTGGCCATGGTGCGGCACTGCATATTGTGGAGGAAGGAGAGGATGGAAATGGCCAGGGCCGCTCCTTCCGTGGGATCCGTTCCCGCCCCCAGCTCGTCAAAGAGGCAGAGGGAATTGGAATCCGCTTTCTCCAAAATCTGCACAATATTGGTCATATGAGAGGAAAAGGTACTCAGGCTCTGCTCGATGCTCTGCTCGTCCCCGATGTCCGCGAACACGTCCTCAAACACAGCCAGCTCCGAGCCGTCAAAGGCCGGGATGTGCAGGCCGGCCTGTCCCATAAGGGTAAAGAGGCCCACTGTCTTTAAGGAAACGGTTTTTCCGCCGGTATTGGGGCCGGTGACGATGAGCAGGTCAAAATCCTTTCCCAGATTGATATTGATGGGAACCACCTTCGTGGGGTCTAACAGGGGGTGGCGTCCGTCCTTGATATTGATGCGCCGCTCCCGGTTGAAAATGGGGGCGCTGCACTTGTAATGCCTGGAAAGGGCCGCCTTGGCGAACACGAAGTCCAGGTGGGTTAAAATGTCCAGATCTGTCCGCAGCTCCTCCTGATAGGGGGCCAGCTGGTTGCTTAAGTCCGCCAGCACCGCCTCGATCTCCTTCTGCTCCTGGATCTCCAGGGTGCGCAGGTCGTTGTTCAGCTTGATGATGGCCATGGGCTCGATAAAGAGGGTGGAGCCGGTGGAGGACTGGTCGTGGACCATACCGGACACCTGGTTTTTGTACTCCGCCTTCACCGGGAGGCAGTAGCGGCCGTCCCTCATGGTGATCACCGCGTCCTGGAGATAGGAGCGGTTGCTGTTTAAAATGGAGTTTAACTGGGTGTGGATCCGGTCCTGGATGGCCTTCATGGAGCGGCGCACATGGCGCAGTCCCGGGCTGGCATCATCGCTCACCTCATCCTCGGAAAGGATGCAGCGCTTAATCTCGTTGTTGACGGGAGTCAGGGGCTCCAGGCCGCGAAACAGCTCCTCTAAGGAGTCGTCCGGCAGCTCGCTGTCCTCGTGACGGCCGTAGGCCTTTACCCGGGCGGCCGCCGTCATCAGGGAGCTGGCGGCCAAAAGCTCCAGGATCCCTAAGGAGCTGCCGATGTCCAGCCGCTTTAAGGAGTCTCTGATGTCCCGGATGCCGGAAAAGGAAACGCTCCCTTTCTGGCGGATCCTGGTGACGGCGTCGGTGGTCTCCGCCTGGTTTTTCACAATCTCGCTGTAGTCGGCGGAAGGAACCAGATTGCGGCACAGCTCTTTGGCCGGCTCCGACGCCGCGTAGCCGGTCAGGGTTTCTATGATTTTATCGTATTCCAGTGTTCGTAATGCTTTTCGATTCATATTTCTATTCTCACCTGTCTGCCTAGTTTAACGATTAGATGTTGGGGCCAAAAGGTCAAAAATCCTCTTGCAAGCAAGCTTACATCGGATTTCCGACCTTTTGACCCTGGTATCACAATTAGAGTATAACAAAAAACAATTTGAATTCCTAGAGGTTTTCACCAGCAATTTTCTTACGTTTCCGTGAGGGTTTGCGCGGGCGTGGGCGACGGAGAAATCCTGTCTTGCATAAATGGGAGAAGCTACGTATAATAAAGTTAGGATTTTGCCCTTTCCGAGGAGGTGTTTTATGCCAGAGATGAACGGGCCGGAGAAAGAGCCTGCAGAAAAACGCCAGTTTATAAAAGAGAAAATCGTAAAGCAGCCGATGACCAGGCGGGAGATCGCCGGGCGGGCGGCCATGGCCGGAGGATTGGCCGTGGTGTTCGGCGTGGTGGCGGCAGCTACGTTCGCGTTTACCAGTCCGCTGTTTAAAGGCTTTGTGGAAACGGAGAGCCAGGGAGATGACTCCACGGTGTGCATCCCAAGGGACGAGCTGACGGCAGCGGTGACGGAGGCGGAGGTTTCCACAGAACCGTCGGAGCCCATCGAGCAGCAGGTGGAGGACGCTGTGTCCAGCTACCGTTTTACCATGGAAGATTTCAGCCGGATTCTGTCGCCTTTAAAGGAGCTGGCGCAGAAAGCGGACAAGGGGATCGTGACGGTTCACTCCGTCCGGCACGAGACGGACTGGTTTAATAATCCTGTGGAGAATACGGGATTTTTCGCCGGCGCCCTGATCGCGGAGACGCCTACGGAGCTTTTGATCCTCACCACGGAGGAGGCCGTGGAGGACGCGGACGCCATCCGGGTGACGTTTCACGACGGCGCGGAGGCGGTGGGGACGAAAAAGCAGACGGACCGGGTCAGCGGCATGGCTGTGGTGAGTGTGAACCGCACGGACGTGAGCGAGGAGACGGCGCAGAAAATGGAGATTCTCACCCTGGGAAATTCCTATCAGATGAAGATCGGGGATATGGTGATCGCCGTGGGCAGCCCGGTGGGAGTGGTTCATTCCGTGGACTACGGCGGGATTGGCTACGTAGCGAAATCTGTCCCTGTCACCGACGGCAGCATCCGGGTCATGTATTCGGACATCAGCGGAAACGCGCCCATGGGGACGTTTCTGATGAATGTGTCCGGGGAGGTGATCGGCTGGGTCACAGACCAGTATAAAAATGAAAATACCCAGAACGTCACCGCCGTGGCGGGGATTTCCGATTACAAGGGGATCATCGAGCGGATGAGCAACGGGCTTTCTACCGCCTACCTGGGGATCCAGGGCCAGGACATCACCGCGGAGATGGAAGAAGGGGGACTGCCGGCCGGCGTTTACATCACCGCTGTGGCGGCGGAGAGCCCGGCCTACGAGGCGGGCATCCAGAACGGCGACATTCTGGTGAGAATCGGCACGGGAGAGGTGCGCACCGTGAGGGAGCTGCAGAACCGGATTGAAAATTTGCAGGCCGGTTCTTCCACAGTCATCACGGTGAAACGAAAAGGGATCGACGAATATAAGGAATTGGAATATCAGGTAACCATCGGAGCCAGGTAACAGCCTGGCTTCCGTTATCCATGCCGGACTGCGGCGAACACGTATAAAAACAGAAAACCAGAATCAGAAGGAGAACAGACTTATGAAGTATATCGGAACTTTCAGAGAAGGAATGCACGTATCTGACGTTTATTTGTGCAAGACGAAACAGATCGCCCTCACAAAGGCGGGCAAAGAGTACGGCAGCCTGATTTTGCAGGATAAGACAGGCGTGGTGGACGCCAAGATCTGGGATCTGGGCTCTCCGGGAGTGGGGAATTTTGAGGCGCTGGACTACGTTTACGTGGACGCTGACGTGACGGTATTCCAGGGAACGAACCAGCTGAACGTGAAACGGATCCGCCGGGCGGAGGATGTGGAGTACATACCGGAGGACTACCTGCCGGTTTCCGCAAAGAGCATCGACGGGATGTATGACCAGCTTTTGGAGTATATCCGCTCCCTGAAGAACAAGTATTTAAAGGAGCTGGCCTCCAGCTTTTTTGTGGAGGATAAGCGGTTTGTGAAGGAGTTTAAGGCCCATTCCGCGGCAAAGAGCGTGCATCACGGCTTTGTGGGCGGACTTTTGGAGCACACTCTGAGCGTGGTGCAGCTCTGTGATTTTTACGCCGGGCACTATCCGGCCTTGAACCGGGACCTGCTTTTGACGGCGGCCATGTTCCACGACATTGGTAAGACGAAGGAGCTGTCGGAGTTTCCAGAAAACGACTACACGGACGCGGGACAGCTGTTGGGCCACATTATGATCGGCTCCCAGATGGTCATGTCCCGGATTGAGAAAATCCCCGGGTTTCCCCAGAAACTGGCGGCGGAGCTGGTGCACTGCATCCTGTCCCACCACGGCGAGCTGGAGTATGGCTCCCCGAAGAAACCGGCCCTTTTGGAGGCCCTGGCTTTAAGCTTCGCGGACAATACGGACGCGAAGATGGAGACCATGCTGGAGGCGTTAAAGGGCGCCGGGGACAACAAGGGATGGCTTGGATTTAACCGGTTTTTAGACAGCAACATCAGAAAGACGGAGGGCTGAAAAACAGGTGGAAATGAAGAAGAATGAGGTGTTTACCACCGTCATCCAGGATATGAGCGAGGACGGGGCGGGAATCGGCAGAACGGACGGCTACACCTGGTTTATCAAGGATACGGTCATCGGCGACGTGGTGGAGGCCAGCGCCATGAAGATGAAAAAGCATTACGGTTTCGCCCGGCTGGTGCGCATTTTAACGCCTTCTCCCCACCGGGTGGAGGCTAAGTGCCCTGTGGCCAGGAAGTGCGGCGGGTGCCAGCTCCAGGCCATGAGCTATGAGGAGCAGCTGGCGTTTAAGGAGAGGAAAATCCGCAGCCATTTGAGCCGGCTGGGAGGCATTCCGGAGGAAGAAATCCCCATGGAGCCGGTGATGGGCATGGAGGATCCCTGGAGATACCGCAACAAGGCTCAGTTCCCCTTTGGAAGAAATAAGGCCGGGGAGATTATCACCGGTTTCTACGCGGGCAGGACCCATGCCATCATCGAGCATGAGGACTGTTTTCTTGGCGTGGAGGAAAATAAAGAAATTCTTGAAATAGTCAAGAAATTCATGAATGAATACAAAATAGATCCATATGATGAAACAGCCCATCGGGGGCTCGTCCGCCACGCCCTGATCCGAAAGGGCTTTGTCACGGGAGAGCTGATGGTGTGCCTGGTGATCAACGGAGACCGCCTGCCTCACAGCCAGGAGCTCGTAAACCGCCTGCGGGAGATGCCGGGGATGACCAGCGTGTCCATTTCCATCAATAAAGAGAAAACCAACGTGATCATGGGAAAAGAGGTGGTAAACCTCTACGGCCCCGGCTACATCACCGACTGGATCGGCGAGGTGAAATACCGCATTTCCCCTCTTTCCTTCTACCAGGTGAACCCGGTTCAGACGCGGAAACTGTATGAGACAGCCCTGGAATTCGCCGGACTGGAGGGCGGGGAGACGGTGTGGGATCTGTACTGCGGGATTGGCACCATTTCCCTGTTTCTGGCGCAGAAGGCGGGGAAGGTCTACGGGGTGGAGATCGTGCCCCAGGCCATCGAGGACGCCAGGGAAAACGCCAGACTGAACGGGATGGAGAACGTGGAGTTTTTCGTGGGAAAGGCGGAGGAGGTGCTGCCGGAGCAGTACGAGAAAAACCACGTCCGCGCCGACGTCATCGTCGTGGACCCGCCCCGCAAAGGCTGTGACGCCAAATGCCTGGAAACCATCGTGAAAATGCAGCCGAAACGTCTGGTATACGTCAGCTGCGACTCCGCGACGCTGGGACGGGACGTGAAGTATTTGCGGGAGAACGGGTTTGAGGTGGAACGGGTGCGGGGGTGCGATATGTTTCCGGGGGGGACTCATGTGGAGACGGTGGTACTTTTGTCCAAACTCAACACCAAGCAGCATATCGAGGTGGAGTTGAATCTGGACGAGCTGGATTTGACTGATGCAGAGAAAAAAGCTACCTATCAAGAGATTAAGGATTATGTGCTGGAGCATAGCGGCCTGAAGGTCAGCAGCCTGTATATCGCACAGGTAAAGCAGAAATGCGGTATCATTGAGCGTGAGAACTACAATAAGCCAAAGTCCGAAAATGTCAAGCAACCGCAATGCCCGCCGGAGAAGGAAAAGGCAATTAAAGAGGCGTTGAAGCACTTCGGGATGGTTTAGCATATAATAGGACACAAAACACCAGTGTCGGTTTTTGACTGACACTGGTGTTTTCATTAAGTTCAAGAACTCAAATTTTAAATTCAATTTTCCAGAGAAATCGGTTGTATTTTCTGTTTTTCTGTTCTAAAATGTAAATAGTTTTGTCGAGCTATTCAGTACAGGGAGTTATGTAATATGCGAATTAGTTATAAAAAGCTGTGGCTGCTACTATTAGAGCGAGACATCAGTAAAGCCACGTTACGTACAGATTTGAAATTGGCTACCGGAACTATGGCTAAGCTGAATAAGGGTGAAGAGGTTGCCTTGAGTGTTCTGATGCGTATTTGTCAGTATTTGCGTTGCGATATTGGAGATATATGTTCTGTTATTTTGGAGGAAAAGAGTACATATTAAATTTATAATGTAGAGTGATACAAATACTGATAGAAAAGAGTGGGAAGATGGCGCAAAGAGTACCTTGGGATATGAGTGAAGCAGTCATTATGTTGAATGCGCTGATCGCCGCTCGTGAGGGAAGGATGTCCCGGAAAGATGCAATTGTAGCTGTGTCTTCAGAGCTTCGTTCACGTGCGAAGAGAAATGGTATCGAAGTGGACGACATTTTTCGTAACGTAAACGGCATTACGCTACAGATGTCCACGATGGAATACATCCTGACTGATGGCGAAAAAGGCATGAAGAAATCCTCCATGCCTAAGCTATTTCAGGATGCGGTTGCCATGTACCAGAATGACAGAGCGACCTACGAAAAAAATGCTGAGGGAGGCAAGGAACGTGCCGGATACCAAATCAATACAAGACCAGTATTTTGCATGGCTGGAAACACAAGTATCTCCGGCACAACTGTCGGAATTATATATGATATATGCTGACATCGAGGACTTTTGCCTGAAGCGCAGCGTAATTAAGAAAAAGCTATTTTCATTGACTAACCTTGCCGATATTCGTAAGGTAATGAACACGGTTGATTCCAATAAGGTCTTCCGTTTTACATATAAGAAAAAATTGAGCAAAATGAGCTCTGCAATGCGATTTTACTACCGCTTTGTGAAGGAGCATCCTGAGTTGCTGACTCAGGCGACACCAATAAAATCTACCCAGAATGCAACTCCTATGGAGACAAAACCTGTAGAACCTTCTCCGGAGCTGGTTGAGTATAGAGAAACATCAGCGCCTTCCACTGTTGGCACTCCCGCATACAAGATTGATTTCACCAATATTCGGTCCCTGGCTTTTACGCAGCCGACGGAGTATTCATATTTCGGAGAGGAACAGGCCAAGGTCAACTCTTGGACGCAGTTATATGTTCAAGTTGTCAAGTGCCTGATGGATGATTATCCAGATGTGTTGCGCTCTTATATCAACCGCAACATCGGTGGACAGGGCCGATGCGATTTCACTGATGAGGCCGGAATGAGCAGCATGACGTCTCCCAAAAAGGTACAGGATAATTTCTATTTGGAAACGAACCTCAGCGCTACAGATATTGCGGGAAAGATAAAAAAGCTGCTTGACCTGTGTAATGTAGATTGTGAAAATCTGGAAGTGTATTACCAGAAGCGAGGCTATGCAGCATCCCTTACAGTCTCAGCACCAAAAATCGAAGACTGCAGCAATAGTTCAGATTCCGAAAGCATTAAGGAAGAATTTGTTTGCTGGATGCAGCAGACCGGTTCTGCATCAGGTACTATCCGCAGCTATGTTTCTGCCATCGGACAGTCCAATAAGGCTGCCAATGAATATGGTGTTTGCGATACGGATTTGTTCTTAATCGAAGATGCCAATAAGCTACAGCAGATTTTGGATGAGCTCTTGGAGGTCCCGGTTTTCCGGAAGCTAAATGCCCAGCAGCATAACCGCTTCCGGGCAGCTGTCTCCAAGCTCGTCGCTTACCGTTCCAGTACAGGGACAATAACAGCCCATACCCGGTTAGAAGAGAAACTTCCAGAATTAAAAGCCGTTGAGCCAGTTATAAAGCCACAAGGCATCCCTGAGGAGACTCGAATCCGCTATACGGAGATTCTTTCAGAGCATTTTGGCGAGGATGGCTACCAAACGGGGAGGCCAATTTTTCATGGGCGTTTTAAGCGATTTTATGTGGAAAAATATGGTTGTCCTCCAGCAGAAACAGATAATCGCATTGATGAAATCATGAGTATGGTCGGAACAAAGCGCGATGATAGAGTATTCCCCAAGCAGGATGATAGTCAGAATGACTTGGTTATGGAAATTGTGAGCGATGTTCTGTCTGCTTTTGATTCAGGTGCAACTGCTGTCTACATCGAAGCGGTTTATGATAAATACCAGCAGCCGCTTGCAGACAATTTGCATATATACAATCAGGATGCCTTGGCATCGTTATTGTTGGGTCATGCCAACGGAAAATATATCCAGCGTTATTCTTTTCTGACGAATAACTGGTCTGGTGCAAATGCTCAGGAGGACTTGCTTCGCATTATGAAGACATTCCACCAGCCGCAGAATTATGCTGCCATTCATGAGAAGGCATGGTTTCTTCCTTATGAAAGGATGAAGACCATTCTGGTTACGACAGCTTCCATCGTGAATGTTGCAGCTGAGACCTATTTTTATGCGCCAAATTTGCCGGTCAGTGCAGCTGAGCTAGCATATCTTTCTTCATTGATGAATGAAGAACTGAGCTATCACAGCCATATTACGGATGTCCGACTGATGCAGCTGATTGCAGAAAAATGCCCCAGCATTGCAATCAATACGGATGGATACACCACCTATGGCTTAAGGAATTGCCTCGGGTACATCCTCCGAGATCAGTTCGCTTTTAATGGGCCTATTATTACCCTCAAGGGTAAGGAATTGAGCATGGCAGATGTTTTTACAGAGTTTGCAAAAGACCACGAGGTGTTGTCCGTTGACGAGCTGTCGGCTCTGAGCAATGAAATGAACATTGTGATTTACTGGGATTCGGTACTGAGCGAGATGATTCGTGTCTCTGCCACGGAATTGGTGAGGAAAGATCAGATAAAGTTTGATGTAGAAGCAATAGACGAAATTTTAGATGGAATATGTCCGGGAGATTATATTCCGCTTCCGGAAGTAAATCTTTTTCTGTACTTCCCGAATATCGGCTATCCGTGGAACAGCTACCTGCTGGAAAGTTATCTGTTCAGTTGTAGCAAGAAATTTCGTTTGTTGCACTCTTCCTTTATCAAAACCGGTGTGTACGGTGCAATGGTTCGCAAGGACGCAGATGTTCCGGATTACCGCTACTTATTGGTGGATGTGCTGTCGAAATCCAATGCACTGGACTCCACCAAGGAGGCACTGCAATACATTGTCGATAAGGGCTACCAGCAGCGCAGACGTTATGAAGGCATCGAAGCGGTGATTCAAGAGGCCAAGCTGATAAAAGAACAGAGAGAAAAACAGGAGAAATGAGGAAAACCTGATGTACCAGTATTTATGGGACGAGGAGACGGGAGGACTGCTGCTGACCACAGAGCAATCGAAATTCAGCAAAGAACCACGTCCCGTCTATGCCTCAGAATTAACAATACTTGGATTTGACCAATACTGGTCGTATCCCAAAGACGACTGCGCTCCGCTCATGTGGGCAGAAACAAACAATTACATATATCGCGGAAGAACGGTTGCCAGAACTAAAGGCGGTTCATACTATTCCAAACCAGAGATAGTCCTTTTGGATACACCTGAGCCAGATGGAATACCGTTACAATTCGTTGATATTGAAACAATGACGAAAAAAAACGAAACCATTTTGGAAACTCTCGTTCAAGAAACGATTCAGACAGTTTATAATACATATAGGGAATATAAAGATAAAATTGATGTTTTTTATGTAGCATTCAGTGGTGGAAAGGACAGTGTTGTAGCGTTAGACATTGTACAGCGTACGCTTCCTCACGATGATTTTATGGTTTTGTTTGGAAATACCCGTATGGAATTTCCTGATACATACGAGTTGGTGGAGCGAATTAAAGCAGACTGCATACGTGAAGGCATACGATTCTATCAAGCAGAATCTAAGTTACTTCCGCAGAATACATGGTCTTGCTTTGGCCCACCGTCAACAAGCAATCGTTGGTGTTGTAGCGTACATAAAACATCGCCGCAGATTAATTTACTCAGGGAGATAACAGGTAAGCGAGATTTTACAGGAATGGCCTTTACCGGAGTGCGTGCTGAAGAAAGCTTGGCACGAAGTACTTATGACACGGTAAGCAATGGTCAGAAACATAGTGGTCAAATGAGCTGCCACACAATACTCGATTGGACTTCTGCGGAGTTATATTGCTATATCTATGCACGGCATTTGCACTTGAATGAGGCTTATAAAAAGGGAAATATGAGGGTTGGATGTTTAGTTTGCCCCAACTCAACTGGAAAGCACGAGTATATAAAGCGCTGTTCATATAAGACTGAAGTGGATTTTTTTCTTGGAAAAATAGCTTCTACGAGCGGAAAAATCAATTACTCAGAGGTCGATATGCAAGAGTTTATTGATGGCGGATTTTGGAGGACCCGTAAATCTGGACGTGAGCTTAATTTAGGTCAGGATAAGTTTGAGGTCATCGGTGGAAGCAATCCGCCTATGATAGATACTTTTGTGACGCATCTCAAATGGCAACATTGGGGAAAGACGATTGGTGATATAACACAGGTAGCGGAAGATGAATATACGATTCAGTTTGAAGGTAAATCCTATACTGTTAGAACGATACAAGGTGAAAGCAAAACAACCTTTATACTGGAAAACTGTGAGAGAACTAAGCCGGATATTAAATTCCAATCGCTGATGAGAAGTGTAATCATTAAAAGTCTGTACTGCGTGGGATGTGGAGAATGCGAGGCAGAATGCAAATATGATTGCATTGACATGAAGCACGGGATAGTAATTAAGGATAACTGTGTACATTGCTACAGGTGCCATGATGTTAAAGAGCATTGCTTGAGGTATGCGTCGATACGGAACAAAATAACGGAGGGAAGGAAAATGGCAGGGATTGACAGGTATTTTACCTTTGGAGTACGGGATGAGTGGCTGGATTCATTCGTTCGATATGAGGGCGGAAAAGAATTCTGGCTTTCTGATGGCGATGGTCAAGTCGCTAATAAGAAAAAGGATGCATTTAAAAACTTTGCAGATGATGCAGGCCTTACAATCTATGATAAAACTGCGGATGGAGACAAGTACACTAAATGTGTGCCCACACCATTTGCAAAAGTAATTATTAGAGAGGGGGCATATAGTCAAACATCGTGGGCCCTGATTCTTTGCAATCTGGTCTATACACCTGCATTTAACTGGTTCGTTACTACACTTGAGTTTGGAACATCATACACGCCTGATTTATTGAAATTGATGTTGACAGATGTGATGGAAAATGATACTAAAGGAAAAGGTAAGCGGAATGTTATTGATGCCCTTAAAATTATAATGGCCAAGACACCTCTGGGTAAAGATAGAATCTTTGCCGACTGCGATGTAGTCGAAAAAACATCCGCTTCTGGTAGGGAGACGGTAACACTTAACTCTTTGATGAGATGTAGTTGGGCTGAACCAGATGCCCGTGTCATTCTCTACTCGCTCTACAAGTTTGCGGAGAAATGTGGTGGATACTACCAGTTCTCGCTGTCCACGCTGCTGGATGACTCCATTGAGCGTGACGGCATCAGCCCGACCAGAATCTTTGGTTTGAATTACAATACGATGGTTCCAATTCTAAATGGTCTGTCCGTAAACTATTCAGACTTTATTTCGGCCAGCTTCTCTTTGGGATTGGACACCATTAGTTTACGCGAAGACAAATCCTCTCAGGATGTGTTGACAATATTCTGAGATAGGAGGAGAAAAGACGATGAGCAAGAAAACTTACAAGGATTATTTTAACATTGATCCAAAGTATTATGCGGCGGTTACGGCTGACCTGATAAAATCCGGTGAAGTCAAATGGACTTCATTCTATCCTCATGAGACCTTTGTAAAGCTGTTGGAGAAAACTCACATTATGCTCTCCGGTAAGGATTCCCGTTCTCTGTGGGTGGAAGGTGCCTACGGTACCGGTAAATCCCATGCAGCCTTGACAGTAAAATCCATGCTGGAGGCCAGCGATGACGAAATACGTGCTTACTTCAAGGATTATGGCCTCCGGGATGACCTTTGCCAGCAGCTCATTACGGACAAGAGCAACGGCAGATTGATTACCATTCACCGAATTGGCTCTGCGTCTATCCGTTCTGACCAAGACCTGATCCTAGCCTTACAGGATAGCATCGCAGCTGCGCTGCAGGAGCATGGTATTACCAATCGCGGTGAAGCATCCCTGAAGGAGTCTGCTTTGCGCTGGCTGGAAGATAAAGAGGCAAACCGAGTTTACTTTGATAGCCTGATTCAGGAAGATAAGTATATGTGGGATTTTGGTGGCAAGCATGTCAATGAGGTTATCTCTGTGCTGAAGAACTCCGAGGACGAGAACGCTGTTTATAAAATGATGCGCAATATCCTGAAGGTTGCCGAGGACAATGGCATTACGGCTTTGCGTCTGGATATTCCGGCCATGTGCGATTGGATTAAAAGCATAATTGACGAGAACGACATCTCCGCTATTCTTTTCGTGTGGGACGAGTTTACGGAGTATTTTCAGAACAATCAGAATGCTTTGACTGGTTTTCAAACCCTTGCAGAAATCAGCGAGTCCCACCCGTTCTATTTCCTTATCGTGACCCACGAAAGTAGTTCTCTCATTCAGGATAAGGATATGCGTAAAAAGATTTTGAATCGTTTTGTGGGCGATGTAACTGTCCGTATTGAGATGCCGGAGAATATGGCATTTCGGTTGATGGCGCAGGCTATGAAAACTACGGATGATCCTGTGCTCCTTCCGGAGTGGATTGAGTACAAGGGTGACTTAAATGAAGGGTTATTAAGTGTCCGTAATACCATTATTACCAGTGCAATAAAGCACTCCACAATGGGGCAAAAGACCGTCATTTCTGATACAGAGTTGCAGTCTATCGTTCCGATTCATCCGTATGCGGCGTTGCTACTGAAACACATGTCAGTAGCGTTTAATTCCAACGCCCGTAGTATGTTTGATTTCATTATCAGCAATGACATGACGGATGCAAAAGGCTTCAAGTGGTTTATTAACGAATATGGCCCTCTGGATAACACAAACTTACTCACCATCGATATGCTCTGGGATTTCTTCACCGGAAAAGACCAGAATGGATTGAATGACGATGTTCGCGTGATTCTGGATTCCTTCGGTCTACTGAAAAAGGGTAGCCTAACTCCAGACCAGGAGCGAGTGTTTAAAACTGTACTGCTTCTGGAAGCCATTTCCTTGCGCGTGGGTAACGTGGAACTTTTACGCCCCAACGAGCAAAATATCGATCTGGCCTTTGTGGGTACTGACTGGTCAAAGGGCAAAGCTCGCAATATTGCTGCTGGTCTGTGTCAGCAGGGACTGCTCTTTGAAAAGCCTGTGGGCAATGGGCTAAAGGAATACACTGTTGCGAATCGTGATGGCGACATCGGCAAGATTAACAAACTGAAAGTTGATATTCGTAACAGCACAAAAACGCAGGATTTGATTGTCTCTGCAGACCTGATGTCTGCAGTACAACTTCCTATTGCAATCCGTCCTCGTTTTGTGATGGAGGGCGCAGCTGCTTCTAATTTAACACCGGTTAGCAGCAAGCTGAGCGGACAGAGCAAGCCAAATCGTTTTAAGACTGTGGTGGCCTTTGCCCTGAATGATACAGAGGCTGCTACCATCAAAAATGCCATTTTGAAAGCAATCGTTCATCCTTCTAACGAGCTTTTCTATATTGAATGTCTGACACCTATGGGCGATGACCTTTTGAGCCAGTATGTAGAGAACATGGCATACAGTAAGAATTATGCTCAGAACGATCGTCAGCGTGCGATGGGATTTGAAACGCAGGCGAAAAAGTGTCTGACCGAATGGAAACAGAGAATTTCTTCTGGTGCTTTTATCTTGTATACGCCTGAGCATAAGAGTGGCACTCGTGTTGCAAATCTTGCTGCATTACAGGAGGAACTGCAGAAGATCAACCACCAGATTTATTTCTGCGGCCTTGAGCAGTTTAATCTGATTGATAATATGTTCCTGAAGGGCCCTCTGGCTCAGGGCGCTGAATGCGGTATCGCAGAGGAGTTGAAATCCACCTTTAAATCTTCCAATGTGAAGACCAGCCTTGCGACTGCACTAGAGGGTGCATGGAAGGTTAAGCGTTATTGGGAAGACCCGACGAAAAAGAGCCTGCCCATTGTCCGCATCAAGCAGGAAGTAGAGAAGGTCATAAAAGCTGGATTTGAGAAGACTTCCGGTCGTATCAGTATTCTTTCCATCTATGAGGCGCTAGAAGAGGTACCTTACGGATTCATGCCTAGCAATGTGACCGCTTTTGTTATGGGCTTTGTGCTGAAGGAATATGCTACTGCTGATTATTTCTGGAGCAATGGCTCTTCCAGTGAAAGTATGACACCGGGGAAAATGAAACAGATGATTGCCAACGCAATCAATCAGAAGTTTTCTCCGTCCTCGAAATATAAAGAAGAATACATCGTTGTTATGAGCGCAAACCAGCGATGCTTCCTTCAGTGCACATCTGCCGCGTTTCATATTCCGATGTCGCAGTGTGGCTCTATCGAAAGTGCCCGTGATCAAATTCGCATCAAGATGAAAGGCCTTACCTTCCCTATTTGGTGCCTGAAATATATTCTGAACACAGTGCAGTTGGAGACAACTGCTGATCAGATTACCACTGTGATTGATGCCTACTGTGGAATCGCCAATACTGCTAATAGCAACAAGGCCACGGAGAGCGCTCTTGCAGACCAGATTGGTTCCCTTGTCCATGACAATGTCTCCATCACGCGGGACATGGAAAGCCTTCTGACCAATGAGATGTGTCGCAAGGGTATGCTAGCTTACATCGACATTTATCAGGGCGGTGTGCTTCGACAGCTGGCAAATGAAATTGGTGATGGTGGGGCCTATCTTGACCAGGTAAAACTGAAGTTTAATGCGGATGCCGCGAACTGGGTATGGAGCTCTGTTACTGCGGACGAGAAAATTTCGGACGTCATATTGGAGTATCGCATTATAGCCGAAAGCAATAAGAGCCTGCCGAAATGCACCAACCTCCGGGATATGGTATTGGAGTGGAACAAGCGCTCCAACAACATCCGGATGCCGTATGATGTCCTACGCAAATATACCGGAGACCTGAGCCAGCTTTTAGTCCAGCTTTATTACATGAAGCAGAGCGGTCAACTGCAGGAACAGTATAAGCAACAATTTTATGATGCGCTGATAACACAACGTGAAGCATTTGAGCACTTCTATAAGGACCAGTTGCCGTATTTTAAACAAGTTGCAGGCACGTTTGTAGAAGAACTGGATGAGCAGGATGTTGCCAGATTCTGCAGTACCCTTCCTGCTGGTCAGTTTACCAAGTCCAGCACGGAGTATTATCAATACATTGAGAGTGCTGTAAGCAACTACAAAAAGAGCATTCGGAAGACTCAGTTAAAGGAACTCTGGCTTGAGAAAACCGGGACAAAAGACCCGTCCGATTGGTCTGACCGGTATGATACCCCGATTCTTTGTATGTTTGATGACACAGAGCGCGGAGAGGCAAGAACTATCTTTGCCACCATCCTTGCATATGCTGCTTCGGATGCAGATATTACCAAGGCAATCAATTATCTTGAGGCGGCTATGTTCTATGATCGTTTGAATGACCCGCAGGAGCGAGACCGCTGCTTCATGGAGCGTGTTGTCGGCGATTACGCTATTATGTTAAAGGATGCGGATTCTATTCGGAAGAGTCTAATTGGAAGTATCCCGGACAAGACGTATAACTGGATGGATAATTCCGCAGTAAAGAACCGTCTGAAGGTACTGGCAGAAAAGCAATACAAACTTAGTGGCTGTGAGCGTGTACAGGCTATTATCGATAAGATGGATGCTACTGAGCTGCGTCGCTATTTGAATGAGCTCATTGCTGACAATCTTACGGTGGGTTTGGAAATCCTGAAGAATGAATAAGGAGGGCATTTATGCGTTGCAGTAATATAAGTGAATGTTTCGAACAAATAAGTGCCTATTTTGACGGAAAGAAGACAGGTCATTTTTTGCTGGTAAACTCAGAGAATTATGATGGTTATCAGGAAATTCTCCAGCGCCTTGAGGCCGATAGTAGCAAAAAATGCGTTTATATTTCCCAAAATTGCTTGCCAAACGGTCTGCCTGATGTCGATGCAGCCGTCTCTATTGCAAGCGGCAATGGAAACTATGCCTTAGTTGGGCTATCGCAGGCACAGATGCTTCGCAGCGATAGTGCGTTGGCCGCAAAGCTGGATGAGGTGCTTAGTTACCCTATCAGCGGATATGGTGTTGTCCTTCTTGACCATTGTGAACAGACGCTTCAGAAATTTATGAATCGTGATATCCGGATGAAAAATAGAGTCGTTCTGGTTGACGGAGAGGTTTCGCCGTTGCCACAGATAAAGTTTGCGAAAACTGTAGATGAGTGTGTTGGGGGTCAACCACTTTCTGATATTCCGAGACTTCTCACCTATCTTGAAAGATTGACGGATATGCAGCGTCAGAATCACCCTGCTGTGACGACAGCTAGCTCGTTCCCCGTTGATATGTTCCGAAATGCTGTTTATTCCGTTACAGCTTTCGAAGGCATTTATGAGGTGTTGACCACAAAATATTCAGATATTGCAGGAGCTACGGAAAAAGCATACGGAACAGATGTGCAGTGGAGCTGGCTTGCTTCTAAAATGTCTGGCAAGAGCAGCTTTTCAGCATTAGTTTGTGATAAATTTGGCGCTACAGCAAATCTGTCGGCGCATCTATCAGATGTTTGGGAATCTGGCGATAAGAAGCTACAGTGGCTCTTGTGGCTGTCATTGAAGTCCTTCGGTGAGGCCAATAACCACTATCTAACGTTGATACTTGGAAATTGTGATAATGTTGATTCTTTTGAGATGCACGCATATCTGGATTTTGCAGATGTAGATATTTCGCATCCGGAGTTTGAACGGTATTATACAGAGCGAAAGAGGCTGTTGGAGCAGTTGCCGGAGAATCTGCCGCTTATTAAAAAATATTGTGATAAACTGGGCCGTCACCAAAAGGACGAGGTGTTCTATCTCACCGACAGCAGCACACAGGAAAAGTACGAATTTGTACGGTGCCTCAGCCTTTATGATTTCACACCGATGGAAATTTCCTGCGCAACACGTAGTATGTCTAAGCCTTTGCATTTATATATGCAGGATTTCGTTTTTGATGCCGTGAACACTAAGCTGCCGGAATCCGACAGTAGCTTCCGAGCTGATTTGACTACATATTTCCGGGATTACAAACTTCAAAAGCTCACAAATCGTATATTTCCGGAGTTTCTGAAACGGGTCAATGCTTACGCCCAATCACCTCGCCCCTATAATAAATTGCAGCCGAGGAGCAGCATCATTTCCCACATGGATAAGAAGAAGGTACAATGCTTCTTTTTCGATGCTCTTGGCGTGGAGTACCTTGCTTTTATTATGGCAAAGTGCGAGGAATATGGCTTGGTATCAGAAGTAGCCATAGGCCATTGCGAGCTGCCTTCCATCACAGTTAAAAACAAAGAGTTTTTGCAGCATTTTGCGGACGGAGACTGGAGAAAAATTGATGACCTTGACGAGATAAAACATCACAGCCAGGTTTACGATTATCGGAAATGTGAGTACCCGCTCCATTTATTTGAGGAACTGGATGTAATCGATGAACAGCTACGGATGATTCAGTCCATGCTTGTGCAAGGGACGCTGGAGAAAGCGTTGATTGTAGCCGACCACGGTGCCAGCAGATTGGCAGTGCGTTATGGTCATGAGTTGAATTCCAGCATTGAGCTAGAGGAATCTGGTGAACACAGCGGACGATGCTGTCCGGCTGCAGAAGATCCGAATCTGCCGTTTGTTGCTTATGAAGATGGATTCGCTGTTCTCGCAAACTATGAGCGTTTTAAGGGTGGCCGTCGGGCAAATGTAGAAGTACACGGTGGGGCTTCCCTTGAGGAAGTGATAGTGCCCATCATCACCCTGGCAAAGCGTCCGGACAATATTGAACTTTGCTTTATAAATCCTGTCATTACACTAAAGCCTCGTGTTACTCCAGAATTGGTGCTTTATTCCAATATTCCGCTCAGCAAGCCTCGACTGCTCATTGATGACGATTTCTATGACGGTGAATTTGTAGCGGATAAGAAACATGCAAGATTTGAAATTTCGAAGATTAAGAGGAAAGGCAATTACTCTGCGGAGGTTTATGATGGCGAGAAAAATATGTCGGTGAAGCTGGAGTTTAAAGCGCAAAAGCTGACCCGCGAAGTAGATTTGTTCTAATCGGAGGAGGCAAATATGAGCGAGTTACAGTCCGCCGATATGGTGGAAAAGTTAAAGGACAACTTTGATGAGATGGTTGTCTATAAAGACCTGAAGAAGAGCAATTTTATTACCTCCTTCAAGATGCCATCGTTCATGCGGGATTGGGTGTTAAAGCGCTTTCAGGATGACCATGGCGAAATCGATTTTGATGGGGCTACAGCTTTTATTCGTGAGTTTATTCCGAAAAAAGAGGACTGGAAATCTATCAAGAACCGTATTGTCAACTATCAGGAGCAGATGAAATTTTTGGCCAAGATATCGGTTGATATTGATATCAAGACGCAGGGTCTGTCTTTCTCGCTTCCTGATTTTGGCCTGACCACTAAAGATACTGTGATTCCGAGAGATGTTTGGGAAAATTGCAGCGCAGCATTGTTGAAGGCTGAAGAGAATTGGGGAATCGTAGAACTTGGGTATCAGTTCCCGGAGAGCGACAGGGATGCCGGAAAAATTAAGTTGGTGAGTTTCCAAGATTTCTGTCCGTATATTATCGACTTGGATGAGTATAAGTATGCCCGTGAATCTTTCACCCTTGATGAGTGGATTGACATTATCCTTGGCGCCATCGATTATAATGCAGCTGGCTACGAATCCCGTCAGCAGAAGCTGGCCATGATTACGAGATTGCTTCCTTTTGTAGAGAAGCGACTGAATTTGATTGAACTAGCCCCCAAAGGTACCGGCAAGTCCTATTTGTTTGGATCGGTCAGCCGCTATGGTTGGCTTTCTTCTGGCGGTACTATGTCCAGAGCAAAAATGTTTTATGACGTTGCTCGGAGAACAGAAGGCCTGGTATTTGGTCATGATTATGTGGCGTTAGATGAGGTGCAGACTATTAACTTTACCGATATAGATGAAATGCGTGGTGCTCTCAAGGGCTATATGGAAAACGGCAAGTGGGTCGAGATCCCGGCCATGAGCATCAAGCGGCAATCACGAGGGGGCTGCTGATTCTGGCATTATTCTTCTTGGCAATATTCCCGCGGCTTCCATGAATGAATACTTGAATATGTTCAGCGACTTGCCGAAAGTGTTTCATGAAAGTGCTTTGATAGACCGCTTCCACGGATTCTTAAAGGGCTGGGAACTGCCTCGAATGAACGATGACCTGAAGATTTGTGGTTGGGCTCTGAATTCAGAGTATTTTTCTTCTATTATGCACGAACTGAGAGACGACCCGACATACCGCGCTGTTGTTGATGCACGGGTAGCAGTCCCGGAGAAATCTGATACGAGAGATACGGAGGCGATCAAGCGTATTTGCACAGCCTATTTGAAGCTATTGTTCCCGAATGTACAGCACCCGGAGGATATTTCTTACCACGATTTTAACTTGTTCTGTCTGAAGCCAGCTATCGAAATGCGCTCCATTATCAAGATTCAGCTTGGAATTCTTGATCCGGAGGAGTTTGGCGGAAAGACAGTACCGGAATTAAGCGTAAAGGACGTTGATGAATGAATACGATAACATGTGTTTCCTGCGGAAAAACGGGTCTGGTACGCAACGAGATAGGAATCAATAAAAAGTTGTTAGGCGAGGATATAGAAAAATTTTATTGCCTTGACTGCCTTGCAGAATACCTTGAGGTGACACCGCAGGATATTTTAGATAAGATTGAAGAATTTAAAGAAGATGGCTGTAAGCTCTTTGAATAATGAAGGGAGGCGGAGCCTGTGATATATGCGGATAATGCTGCTACGACAGCTTTAGATATTGATGCATTCGAGGCAATGAAACCTTACTTGCTCAAAGAATATGGGAATGCGTCTCAGCCCTATTCGTTTGCAAGATCAGCAAAAAAAGCGCTGGCCGCTGCCAGAAAAACCATTGCTGACTGCATCGGTGCACAGCCGGAGGAAATTTTTTTCACCTCCGGTGGTACCGAGAGCGACAATTGGGCTATTAAAGGTACATTGCAATACGGCGATGGTCGCGCTATTCTAACCAGTCAAATTGAACATCATGCAATATTAAACGCCTGTGCTTCTGTAGAGCGTCTGGGGTATCCAGTTGTTTATCTTTCGGTTGATCAAAAAGGAGTGTTAACACCTGCCACATTAAATAAGTTCATCACTGGTAACACTAAGCTGGTGTCCGTTATGTTGGTCAATAATGAGATAGGAACGATTGAACTGATAAAAGAACTTGCGGAGATAGCTCATATACATGGGGCATTTTTTCATACGGATGCCGTGCAGGCCGTAGGGCACATCCCGGTAAATGTAAAGGTCTTAGGCATTGACATGCTTTCGGCATCTGCTCACAAGTTTAATGGGCCAAAGGGGATCGGATTTCTTTATATCAGGAAAGGCACAGATATTCATTCTCTTGTTGACGGCGGTGCACAAGAATTTGGAATGAGGGCGGGCACAGAAAATATTGCAGCCATTGTGGCGATGGCAGAGGCACTTCGAAAAAACTGCGCTCATATGGATGAAACAGAAAGCAGGCTTTGCAAAATGGAAAACAGCTTTATCCATGCCCTGAACAAGGCTGGAATTGATTTTATCCGAAACGGAGCCGATAATCATCTTCCTGGAAATATAAGTATTTCCATTAAAAACGCTAGCGGTGAAATGCTTCTGCACAGGCTGGATTTAAAGGGGATTTGTATATCAACAGGTTCAGCATGTGATTCCGTTAATACACAGGTTTCCCATGTAATTCAGGCGATTTCTGTACCTGAAGATTATGCAGCCGGAACAATTCGTATTTCTTTCGGCAGGAATAATCATGAAAGTGATGCTCAGGATATAGCAGATGCTATTGTGAGCATTTTGAAAAATTAGCATTCTGGGAATGCATGATATTTTATCTTTATTATATTACGAACTGTCAACAGCGAAGAAGTATGAGCTATGGTGCCGATTCCTGTTGACGGCGAGGACAATATTAGTCTTTCGCTTTAGAAGGAGATTGCTCAAAAATTTATATCAGCACAGCACAGTCAGAAAGAAATCATCGAAAAATTAAACACATTAATTTCTGAGAAAATCTCCATTTAAACAAACGGGGAGCGTTCAAATGCAAAACGAGTGCTCCGATATTCCTAGACGGGGGGATAGCCTCTGCACGAACATAAAGGGGTGTCCAGAGGGGCGCAGCCTCTTTGACTCTGGGTCATCCAATAGGGGCGAGCAGCATCCCTGTTGGCACACGACTTTCCCCGGAAAGTCTAGTGTGTTATACCTTTGTGGAGCAGATGGCAGCCGGAATTGCAGCACGCCCCGTAAAGTGTGGCTACAGTTGCGGCGTTCTGGCGGGAAAGGTTGCTCCTTGCGGGGCAGCATAAGCGACAGAAAAAGGCTGGCAGGCGGTGCGAACGAGCACTGTCTGTCAGCCGTGTCATTTGCGGAACAAAGATATATCAAAGCCCCCGTCAGCCGATGCTTCCCATCGTATCAGAACCACCACGGCAGCTTCCCACGCAGGCTGTCCATCGCCTCGCCCTCCACCTTCTTTGTCCGGCTCTCGCTGAGGTGGAAGTGGAGCGCCGCACCGATCAGCGGGTGTTCGATTCCATCGGTAAACCCATAGCGGTACAGCAGATAAGTCTGCTCTCTGGCAGTCAGCTTGTCCAGCGCCGCATACAGTTCCGTCAGCTGTTCTTTTTGGATGTAAATTTGCTCCGGCGTTTGGGTATGGGGGTCAGCTATGGCTTCGATCCGCAGCATCCGTTCATCATCGGACAGAATGTCATCCAGATATACTCTCTGGAAGCCGGGGCCGTTTTTCTTATCCACCATCCGTTGCTCAAACTGAGCGAGGGCAGCACGGATACAGTCTGTCATGGCATTGCGGATCGCCGGTGCTGCATAAGTCAGAAATTTCATGCCACGTCCAGCATCAAACAAAGGGATCGCGTTCAGCAGGCCGATACTTCCCTCCTGCACCAAATCATCCAAATCAATTCCAATATCATTTTCGCCCAAACCCATGCTCCGGTATTGCTCCAACGCTATTTTTCGGATGAATCCCAGATTGTTTTCCAGCAGAATGTCACGGGCAGCCGTATCCCCTGCCTGCGCCAACTCGCACAGCCGCTCATTACTCCGGGTCGGCATTTTGCTTCTCCTGCGCATGGTCTAAAGTGGATTGGAGGAATTCCGTCAGCGCCTGACCGAACTTGTCCAACGCTTCCTTCTGCACACCGTCCATCCCGGCCGCGCTCTGGGTGACAGCGGCGGAAATCATTTCCGGCGTGATAGTCGGTGTCTGGACATCCTGACCTTTTGTCAACTTGGAGAACATCTGCTGGGTGATGCCCTTGGTCAAGGTTTGTGCCGCCGTAAAATCG
>OLRK01000723.1_pt1 | contig 34499 bp, 48 predicted proteins | sample 1672911 | NCBI WGS metagenome assembly OLRK01 (sample SAMEA3136736, study PRJEB25190) | human gut metagenome | biome: human gut; feature: human-associated habitat; material: faeces | place: Austria | collected 2013 | reverse complement strand
TTACATATAATACCGCAAAGCCGAACCGACAGGCAAGGCGGTTAGGGATAGTAGCAGAACCACCGAAACAAGAAGAACCCAAAAGAGTATCAAAGGCAGCAGTATTAAGCCAAAAGGTGCAGCAGGCACAGGAACAACGGAAGAAAATAACCCCTCCGGGAATGACATACGGAGAGTATTTGGAATATCTGAAAGAAAAACGGCAGGAATTGGAAGATAAAAAGAAATAATCTTACGGAAGTATACATATTGCACAATCTTACGGAAGTATATTTATTGATTTTACCGGGTTGTATTTATACTTACGGAAGTATATAATAGAATCATCAAAAGAAATAAAAAACGGAGGAAAAGGCAATGGTAGAAATTAAAGGATTTAATGAAGCATACAACGCAATGTTGGCAAAGGAAGCAATGAAAAGAGTGCATAAGAACCACATCAGCAAGAGGGTTAAGGAACTTATGGCAGAGGGAGTAGACAGAGAAACTGCCAAAGTAATGGCAGAGGTTGGATTATAAAACGGCAATTAGCCGAAACGGCAGGGGCAACCGCCCCGAGCCGTCAAGACAGGTCGGCAACCTGTTTTCTGACGAGGGCAAGCCAATAGCCGTAGCAGGGATAGAGTGAAAAAATAGCAGTGGGTACACCATACTAGAGAGTGTATAGCAGGTCAACAGGTTTTTAGTAATTTTTTAATGTGAAAAATTGCAACGCCTATCACACGCCAAGAAAGGCGGTGGATTGTATGCCGAGAAGTCCACCTGAGAAAAGGCTATTGCACACCTTATAGAGTGCCTAAGCCTTTAGAGATTGTATAAAGTGTGCAATGCACACGCAGGAGGTAGCCAATGGGAAAAATACCAATGACACAGGAAGATAGGGAATATTTCAAAAATGGAGTAAGAACCCTATGCGGTGTAGAAGTCTTACAGGTTCGGGATATGATAAACCACCCGGACGCAAAGAAGATATTTACCGCCGAGGATTTGGACTTTATGAACAAAGAGTTAGGCAGACAGGCAGGGGCGGTATTTGCCCGGATTCTTAGGGCAATCAAGAAAAGAGATTTTAGAGAAGCACAAAGAGTATTAACAGGAGGTAAAGGCGAATGAAAACTATTGCAATTATCAACATGAAAGGCGGTTGTGCCAAGACCACAACAACGGTAAATATGGCTCATATCTTAGCCACAGACTACGGAAAGAGGGTATTAGTCATTGACAACGACAAGCAGGGTAATTTATCCAAGGCTTGCGGAGTGTGGAGTTATGAAAAGCCGAGCCTTGCGGATATTCTGACAGGGCAGCAAAACATAGAAGCGGTAACACAGGAAACGGCTACAAACGGATTATATGCGATTCCTGCCAATATGCACTTATTAACCGCTAATCTCATGGTTATTAAGGACGAGGACAGGCAGCAGGCTACCATACTTTCCGAGGAATTGGAGAGGGTCAAAGACAATTACGATTACTGCATTATTGATTGTCCGCCGGATATAAATATATCCGTTATCAATGCCCTTGTGGCAGCAGACGAGGTTATTATACCGATTAAGATTGATGGATACGCCTTTGACGGTATGGACGAGTTGGAAGAGCAGATAAACAACGCCAAGCAGTTAAACCCCAAGTTAAAGTTTAGGGGTTGCCTTGTGACAATGTTCTATAACCGTGATGTATGCCGACAGGGCGAGGAATGGTTACAGAATCAGCGATACCCGGTATTCAAGACCCACATACGCAGGACAGAAAAGGCAGACGAGGTTACATTTACCAATGAAAGCCTTATGGAGTATTCGCCACGTTCCGGGGCCGCAAGAGATTACAAAGCGTTTGTTAGAGAGTATTTGGAGGTATAGCATGGGAGGATACAAGAATAAAGAGGGATACCCCGACCCAACGGCAGGCGAAGCAATGGGAACGGTTGCCAAGGAAGAAAGAAAAGAGGAAAGAGAGCGTAACGCAGCGGTAACAACTCTTATTACAATGCTAAAGCAGATAATCAGCCTTGCAGGGTTTGAGTTGGTAGGGCGTATCGTTCTAAAGGATAAAGTTACAGGAAAGGAGTATAGATAGAATGGGCGGACTTATTATTATAAACACGGATAATTACCCTACATTTTGCGATAATCGTTGCGATAACACGAACTGTAGCAGGCATATATCAAAAATGCGGTTTCATAAAGGCGGTTGCAAAATCAGTAAGTTAAGAGATACAGAGGATTGCGAGGGTTGCATACCGAGAAAGAGAGGTAAGGCGGAATGACACCACATAAAGAACAGGAAACAGCAGATTTTATAGAGTTAAAAGGTTGGCAGGGATATACACCGCCACACATGGTACAAATACCTCTTGAAGAGTACAGGAAGTACATAGAAAGCAACATTAAAGGGCCGACTGTGGAGATTGCCTTACAGGAGTACGACAGGTTAAAAGAAGAAAATTTGCACTTACAAGAGAATGTGTGGAATTTAGAAAACAGGATTAGAGAATTAGAAAGCGAATTAGGAAAACGAGAGCAGATAGCGGATATTTTGGAACGAATAACAGGAGCAATAGCAAAAGACATGGGTAATGTCAAATGGGATATATTAAACAAAGTTGAAGAGGTCAAAAAAATTGTGACCGATTCGGACACAGTAGCAGACAGAACCGCAGAAAGAATATACAGGAAAAAAACAGAGATAAAGGAGGAAGCAGAAAATGGCAGGATTTAATATTAACGATTTATTGAACGGAAAAAGCAAAGGGGCAGCAGTACAGGCAACAGAGGGACCGGCAGAACAGGAAAGCACTTTTGACGTTGTAATGATTGATGTAGAGGATTTAATGCCGAGTAAAGATAATTTCTACTCTACGGAGAATATCGAAGAGTTAGCGTTATCAATCGAGTTAGCCGGGTGCATTGAGCAGAATTTAGTAGTAAAGCCGGAAGCACACGGAAAGTATGAGGTTATCGCAGGACACCGCCGTAGATTGGCAGCCTTAAAATTGGTAAGCGAGGGTAAGGAAGAGTATAGAAAAGTGCCGTGCCGTATAAAAAAAGAATCAGACGAGATAAAGGACAAGTTGGCACTTATATTTACAAATAGCACCGCAAGACAGTTAAGCGATTGGGAAAAGGTGCAGCAGGCAAAACAGTTAAAAGAGATATTGACAGAGTACAAGAAAGCCTTACAGGAGGAAAACAAGGATAAGCCAAAAGAGGAAAGGGAGAAAATGGGGCGTATCCGTGATATTGTGGCTCAAATGCTTAATACGTCCACTACACAGATTGGAAGAATGGAAGCCATAGACAATAATTTATCCCCGGAATTTAAGCAGGAGTTGGAAAAAGGCAATATCGGTATTTCTACCGCCCACGAACTTAGCCGACTTGATGAAGAGAAGCAACAGGAAGCCTTTAGACAGTATGAGGAAAAAGGCGAAATGCACATTAAGGACGTAAAGCAGGAGCAAAAGCCGGAAATAACGGACGAACAGGTAGAACAGGCACAGGAAGCAATAAAACACGCTATCACAGGAGAAGCAAACAGAGCGGTATTTAAGGTTAAGTCAGATGTGGCAGCAGTTGAAAAGGCTTTAAGGAAATTCTTTGATAAATCCTTTAAGGGCAGCACCGTAGAATATGACGGCGGAAAGAGTTTTATTTACAGATTCGCAGCGGAGGGTATGACATTAGTAAATAACACGACTTGGGAGAATTATTTAATTGAGTATCCCGACCTTGCGGAAATCGTGGTATTGATGATTGATAACGGAGATTTGGCTTATGATGATACCCCGGAAGTAAAACAGGAAGAACAGGAAAATACCGAAGAGGACGCAGGAGAAACATTTAGCGGTATGAATGAGCCAACGGCAGCAGTTGACGAAGAGGAAGAGGAAACGGAGAATTTACCGGGTCAAAGAGATATAAGCGATTATCCCGAGTATATACCCGACCCACAGGAAAAGGGATTATCCTTTACAGAGTGGATAGGCAAGAAATACGGCACAGGTCAATACAACATGATAGGCAAGGTCGTAAGGGATACAATCCTTACACAGGCACAGGAGGATAAAGAGATTTGCCCGAAAGAATGGGAGGGCAGATTAACCAACGCCTTATCTGTATGGGTTATGGAGAAAACAAGAGAATATCAGACCTATTTACAGGGTTAGGCGGTGCTTATGGACCGTATCGAATACAAGGAGGGAATTTTAATTTGCGGAGGTAATAGGGCAAGCGAACAGTTAGAAAATGTTGTGTTTGTCCTATCCGCAGCAAGCGGAAAAGACATAAAAGAAACGTGCGATTTAATAAATCAATTTTTGCAATCCTTTGAGGATACATTGGCAGGCGTAGCAGACGCATTAAAAGAGTTGTCGGAAGCGTTTACCGAGGTATCAAAAGATATTTGCGAATCCTGTAGGAACAGGAGGACACGGCACGGCAGCAGTAGAAAGACAGAAAAGCCAAGACAGGCAATAGCAAATATCAAGTGGTCGGAAAAATACAGACCGCCATAAAAGAAAGGATAGGCAAAAATGAAAAATTCAGAAGTGGAAGCAGTCTTAAAATTTTACAAGGATATTGACCTTGATATAAAGGTTACGAGTGAGTGGCTAGAGCAGTACGAAAGCCTGTATGATACCCGAGGGGCAATAAACTATGACGGTATGCCACATGGTAATAATATATCGGATTCTACGGCTCTACTTGCAATCGAATTAGCAAAAACCGACACGGCGGAGCGTATCAAGGTGCTTAAAAGCAGGATAAAGGAGTTGAAGAGGTTAAGGACGGAGATTTTAAAAGAAATAACCTCTTTATCTCCGATACATAAAGCCATTATTTGCGGTTTTTACTTGCAAGGTCAAAAATGGGAACGCATAGCGGAACAAATTAACTATAGCGTCCGGCAAAGCAAAAATATAAGGTGCATAGCCTTAGAGGTCTTAGGCGGAAAAATGACAAGGAACAGAAGTATATCACAAAGTAAAGTTTTAAAAGAAATTGTAAAGTAAAGATTGCCCCCTATTGCCCGATTTTATATGATATAATGCTAAGATGAAAATACCATAAAGGCAGCAGGATAAAAGTAGTCTATCTTGCTGCCTTTTCACGTTGCAATTTTGAAAATTCGCAAAAATGCGATAATTCCAAGAGAACGGAACGGCGGAAAATAGAAAAACAAACGAAAGGAGGTTTTACGGTGGCAAGAAAAAAGGACGAAAACAGGGAAAAAGCGAAGCAACTTTTTTTAGATTCCGAGGGCATTATGAGCAACCCGGAAATAGCCGAAGCCTTGGGCGTGGATTCTGCCAAGGTCAGAAAATGGAAATGTATAGATAAGTGGAACGAAGCACTTGAAAACAAGCCGAAAAAAAGGGGAGGGCAAAAGGGCAACCAAAACGCAAAAGGACACGGGGCCCCGGAACGCAACCGAAACGCAGAAACACACGGGGCGTATTCAAGTGTCTATTTTGATGAATTAACCGAGGAAGAAAAGACCCTCATAGAATCCGTGACCCTTGATACATCAGAAAATATGTTAAGGGAATTGCAGACCCTTATAGCCAAGGAAAACGACCTAAAGAAGCGTATAGCAAAACTTAACAATGACGATACAGGGGAACTATACACGGATAAGGTTGTGGAAATGCGTACCCCTAGAAAGGCAGAGGATAACCCCGACCCTTACGGCTCATATACAGGGGAAGAACAGAGGGGAAGCAATACAACCCCTCTTGATGTGGCTATGGAAACCACCATAAAATCATCAGCCTTTGAAAGGGCAATGAAGTTAGAAGCAGAACTAAACAAGATACACGGACGCATTATTAAACTATTAGATAGCATTAAATCCTATGAGTTAGAACAACGCCGTATATCCTTGGAAGAGAAGCGGTATAAACTTATGAAACAGAAGATAAGCGGAGAGTATGACGTAGACCCCGACACAGGAGAGATAGACGATACATACACCGAAGATGATAGCGATATTGAAGTATAAAAATAATAAACAAAGAAGTAGCAACGCCACGGAGCGGGCGGAGGGCAAAAGGTACTGTAGCCGGGTGGAAAGCCATGCGGGTGCCGTGACCCCAAACCTTGCCTAGATTCCGGGGTAAAAAATCGACTTCCAAAATTCCGAAAAAAATTTAAAGGGGGTAGGATTTTGAAACTCTATGACAAAAACGCCGTTGCAAAATTCCTAAAAATGACCCCTAAAAATGTTGAGAGGTTGACAGAAAAAGGAATTTTGACACCGAAGCAGGGCGGGTTATACTCTCTGATTGAAGCCAACCACGCCTACATCACATATCTAAGGGACCGTAACCCGGAAAACGAGGAAAACATAGACCTTAACGAAGAAAAGGCAAAACTTACCAAGGCAAAAAGGCAATCCGAGGAATTGGACTTAGCGGTAAAAAAAGGAGAGTTGCATAGGACAGAGGACATAGAAAGGGTTATGTCTGCCACTCTGATAAATTTTAAAACCCGGCTAAGTGCAATTCCTGCCGAGGAAGCGGAGAAATTGGCAAGCATGACAGATAAGGCAAAGATTTTTTTATACCTCAATGACAAGATAAAGGAAGCGTTGGCGGAATTGTCAAACTTTGAGGTAGTATTTAAGGAGGAAATAAAGGAAGATGAAGAGGGAAACGATTGACCTTTTCAATCGAATATTTAAGGTGCTAGAGCCACCGCCCGACCTTACATTATCACAATGGGCGGACAAATTCCGCCGTCTTTCCTCTGAATCGGGAAGCAAAGGCGGTAATTGGAATACAGATAAAGCACCTTGGCAGCGGGAAATAATGGACGCTATAACCGATATTACGGTAGAAAAGGTTGTAGTAATGAGTGCTGCACAAATGGGGAAAACAGACGCTTTTTTACTGAATACCATAGGTTATTATATGCACTATGACCCTTGTACTATCCTCTGTATGCAACCGACCTTATCCCTTGCGGAAACAATGAGTAAGGATAGACTTATGCCAATGGTAAGGGATACCCCGGTATTAAGGGATAAGATAAACGAGAAAAGCAGGACAAGCGGTAATACGATATTTAAAAAGGCATTTCCGGGCGGACGTATCACAATGACAGGGGCAAATAGTCCTACAGAATTGCGTAGCCGTCCTATTCGTATTTTGCTTGCAGATGAAATAGACGCATACCCACCAACCGCAGGAGCAGAGGGGGACCCTTTGATACTTGCAGGCAAGCGTTTAACGACCTATTGGAATCGCAAGGAGGTAGACACAAGTACGCCCACAGTAAAAGGGGCAAGCCGTATAGAAATGGAGTACGAACATTCGACAATGGAGGAATGGAATGTACCTTGCCCGAGTTGCGGAGAATTACAACCCTTGGAGTGGGGTAATCTGATATACAAGATTGACGCAGACGGAGAGGTAGAAAGCACTACCTACGTTTGTGCCAAGTGCGGAGTTATCCATACAGAGGTTGAGTGGAAAGACCATTTTAACGAGGGAAAGTATATTGCAAAATATCCAAACAGAAAAGTAAGGGGATTCCATTTTAACTCTCTTGCGTCTACGTTCTTTGGGTGGGAAAAGATAGTAAAAGGTTTTATAGAAGCGGACCAGGCATTAAAAAAAGGCAATGTCGAATTGATGAAATCTTGGGTCAATACTGAATTAGGGCAGACTTGGGAGGAAGAGGGAGAAAAGGCAAGTAAGGACGATTTATTAAAACGCCGTGAGAAGTACCATTGCGAAGTACCAAACGAGGTTATAGCACTTACGGCAGGAATCGACACACAGGACGATAGATTCGAGGTCGAGGTTGTCGGTTGGGGCGTAGAGCATGAATCATACGGAATCATTTACAAGAGGATATACGGAGATTTGAAACTATCAGAGGTTTGGAAAAACCTTGACGATTTTCTAAAGCAGACATTTAAGAAAGCGGACGGTACAGAAATGCGTATATCATGTGCCTGTATGGATTCCGGTGGACACTTTACCAACAAAGTATACAAATTCTGTAAACAGAGGACAGCAAGAAAGATATTTGCTATCAAGGGAGGTAATGAGGGAACGGCAAGACCGTACATATCAAAGCCAAGCAAGAATAACAGGGAGCAGGCTTATTTATTTACCTTGGGCGTAGATACAGGAAAGTCACTTTTGCTACAGAGATTGCAGATTGAGGAAGAGGGCCCCGGATACTGCCACTTCCCGAAAGATGAAAACGAATATATAAGGGGGTATGACGAGGATTATTTTAAGGGATTAACCGCAGAGAAACAGGTATTGAAGTACAAAAAAGGCAGACCGTACTTTGTATGGGAATTAACAGGCGAAACAAAGAGAAATGAGCCTTTAGATTGCCGTAACTACGCACAGGCAGCAATAGAGATTACAGGCTTAACCCTCAAAGAACCGCCTAAAAAAGAAACAGGAAGCACACAAACACCGCCGAAAAGAAGCAGACGGCGAGGAACTAGAAGCGGAGGTATCACATAATGGCAGCAATTACATTAGAAACAGCAAAAAGACACTTGGATATGTGGCTTGAAGCCGAAACACAGGTAGCAATTAACCAAGCCTATACTATAGGCGGAAAATCGTTTACAAGGGCAAATTTGGGCGAAATACGCAAGCAGGTAGAGTATTGGAGCAATAAGGTAGCAGAATTGCAAAATATAGCCAAGAAAAAGGGCAGAAACAAGGTTTACAGGATTGTGCCAAGAGATTTATAAAAGATTGCCCGCCATTGCCCGATTTTTTATGATATTATATAAAATAGCAAAAGCACCAAAGGAAATACGAGTGTTTCCGAAAGGTGCTTTTTTCATGCAGAAAAATAAGCACGGAAAGGAGAAAACGGCGGTTTGAATCTGATAGATAGAGCAATAAACGTAATATCCCCGGAAAAAGCACTAAAAAGGGAAGTTGCAAGGAAAAAATTAAGCCTTGTCAATAGCGGATACGGAAATTACGGTGCAAATGCCACAAAAAAAGCCGTTATCGGGTGGACGCACGGCGGAGGAAGCCACAGGGAAGATATAGAAGAGCATATAAGCACTCTTAGGCAAAGGTCGAGGGATTTATATTGCGGTGGGTCTACGCTTGCCACAGGAGCGATAAAAAGGCTTAGAACCAATGCGGTAGGCACAGGATTACACCTTAAAAGCACGATAAACGAGGAAATATTAGGCATATCGTCCGAGGAAGCAAGAAAATTAGAGGAAACCATAGAGAGAGAGTTTGCACATTGGGCGAACTCTACAAATTGCGATATTGAGAGAATAGATAATTTTTATCAGTTGCAGCAGTTGGCGTTACTCAATGCTTTATTGTCGGGCGATTCGTTCGCTTTAATGACTACAACAAAGCGGACCGGTAGTATATACGATTTGAGAATTGAACTTGTGGAAGCCGACAGAGTAAGTACCCCGGATAATGAAACCATTAACCCTCTGTTTTGCGAGGGCGTGGAGAAAAACGCAAACGGAGAAGTAGTGGCATACCACATTTCAAAATTCCACCCCCTCTCATTCCAAGACAGAGAGCCGAGGGAGTGGGTAAGAGTAAAAGCCTTTGGAGAAAAGACAGGCAGACGCAACGTAATACACGTTATGAATAGGGAGCGTATCGGGCAAGTCCGGGGCGTTCCTTTTTTATCCCCTGTCATTGAAACCATAAAGCAACTTGGACGCTATACCGAAGCGGAAGTATTGGCAGCGGTTATTAACGGATTGTTTACGGTATTCATTGAAAAAGAAAGTGCAAGTGATGATGTACCTTTCGGGGAAGCCGTGCCGGAGGATATGCAGGTGGATAGCGAGGACGAGGGCAGTATAGAACTTGCACCGGGAGCGGTAATTGACCTTGGAGAGGGCGAAAAGGCAAATATGGTAAATCCGGGCAGACCCAACCCGAACTTTGACCCGTTTGTTATGGCAATTATAAAACAGATAGGGGCAGCGTTAGAAATCCCCTACGAGTTACTTATAATGGCGTTCAGTAACAATTATTCAGCGTCAAGGGCCGCTATTTTGGAGTTTTTCAAGGTAATTAAAATGTATCGTGCATGGTTTGTTACTGATTTTTGCCAACCAATCTACGAAGAGTGGTTATGTGAAGCAGTAGCAAAAGGCAGGATTAACGCCCCAGGATTTTTCAACGACCCGATTATTAAAGACGCTTATTGTTCGGCGGAATGGAACGGACCGAGTGCCGGACAGTTAGACCCGAAAAAAGAGGTTGAAGCAGCGGAATTAAGAGTACAGGGCGGTTTTTCTACAAGGGAAAGAGAAACAACCGAACTTACAGGTACAGACTTTTACAAAAACATAAAACAGCGTAAGCGTGAGGAAGAATTATTAAAGGAGGTAACAGGAAGTGCAAAAAAAGAAATGGATACCGCCAATATTGGAGGTAAGGAATCAGATAGCGACAACGACCCAAACAACGACCCCGACAACCCCGACAATGACAGGGAGGAAGAGGAAACCGAGGAATAAGGCGGAAGTAAACAGGTTTTGGAATTTCATAGCCAACCAAGAGGAAAACAACGCAGAATTGCTATTATATGGCGAAATTTCAGACACTTCTTGGTACGGAGATGAAATTACCCCGGCAGAATTTAACAACGACCTTAAAGCCGTTGGTGCGGTCAATGAAATTATTGTGCGTATCAATTCGGGCGGTGGAGATGTATTTGCAGCAGTAGCAATTTACACACGCCTAAAAGAGCATAAGGCGAAAATAACCGTAAAAATAGACGGTTGGTGTGCGAGTGCTGCCACAATTATAGCAATGGCAGGCGATACGGTGGAAATATCCGCAGGCGGTGTATTTATGATACACGACCCTTTAGCCGGGTTAATGGGATATTACAATACTACAGACCTTGGAAACATTGTTAAGGAGTTGGAAACTATTAAGCAATCTATAGTTAATTGCTATATGACAACTACAAACAAGTCCGAGGAAGAAATCAAATGCCTTATGACGGACGAGGGAACTTGGTTTACAGGACAGGAAGCGGTAGACGCAGGTTTTTGTACCTCTGTAATGTTCACAGAGGTAGAAACAGAGGTAGAAAATGCGGAAAAGGTAATAGTAAATTCCGTACCTATCGGCTTGGAAAGATTCCACACAATACCAAAGGGATTATTAGGCTACGCCAATAGCCATAATAATAATACAACCAATGTAGAAAACAAGGAGGAAAACAATATGGGATTAACATTGGAAGAATTTAAACAGAAACACCCGGACGTAGCCAATGCGTATAAAACCGAGATTTTGGCAGGTGCAGGCAACGCCGGAGCAGACACAACGGCAGCAGTAGACGCAGAAAGGGCAAGAATCAAGGCGATTGATGAAATCACTTTGCCGGGTTTTGAAGATATGGCAAACAAGGCAAAGTATGAAGAGCCTGTAAGTGCCGAAGCGTTCGCTATGCAGATTGTGGCAGCACAGAAAAAGACAGGACAGGCGTTTTTAAGTGACCGTGAGGACGATATTACAGATTCCGGCGTAAAAGACGTAACGCCTACACCTAACGCAGGGCATGACAAAAACGAAGAGGACCCTTACGGCGACCTTATCGACAAGTTATACCCGGAAACAAAATAACACAGGAGGTAAAGAAAAATGGCAGCAGGAAAAGAGTTATTAGGTAGTTATACCCCTAAAATGGTACACGCCGGGGATTATCCCGTTGTGACCGATTCGGGCACAGTAGCAGAGGGCGAAACAATCGTAGAACTTATGCCCGTTGTGCTTGGAACAGACGGCAAATTAAAAGCTGTAACATCAGATACCGTAGCAGATGTATACGGATTAGCAGCAGAGAACGCCGAAGCAGGGGAAGAGGTAGTAATTTACCTTACAGGTCAGTTTTTCGGCGATTCTATCGAAGTACCCGCAGGAACAACAGCAGCAGATTTTAAAGCACCGTTTAGAAAGTTGGGTATTTTCTTAGTAGATACCGACAACGCAGTAACAGCATAAAACAGTAAAGAAAAGGAGATAAAAGATTATGGCAATCAGTATTTACGACCCTAGAACAATGGGGAAATTAGTAGAGCGTATGCCTAAAGTGCATACTTTTATCAAGTCAACCTTTTTCCGTAATGTCGAAACATTCGATACGCAGAAAGTAGATGTTGATTTTAAAAAGGGAAACCGACAGTTAGCACCGTTCGTACATAAGAAAATCGGCGGGACCACGATTGAAAACGAGGGTTTTCAGACCAACACATACGAGCCACCGCTTGTAGCACCTAACAAGATTACTACCGTTGATGATATTTTGAAGAGGACGCCGGGCGAAAGCCTTTACAACGGAAAATCCCCTAACCAAAGAGCGGTTGAAAAAATGCAGCGTGATTTTTCCGAGTTGGACGAAATGGTAACACGCCGTGAAGAGTGGATGTGCTGTCAGGCTTTATTTACAGGAAAAATTCCTATCCTTGATAAGGACGGTAAGGCTATACAGGCGGAAATTGACTTTAATTTCACAAATAAAGTTGTTTTAAAGGACGCTGAAAAGTGGAATAAGTCACAGGGAGGAAAAATCAAGCAGTTAAAAGAATGGAGAAAACAGGTACAGAAAACAGGCTTTGTAAACTGTAATGTGTGCCTTATGGGTGCAGACGCATTAGAAGCGTTCTTAACAGACGAGGAAGTAATGAAAGTCCTTGATGTGAAGAGATACGAGGTAGCAGTTATCGCACCTAAAGAGTTGCCTAACGGTGCTACATACGTTGGTACTATCCATGAAATCGCTATGGATATTTACACATACAACGAGTGGTACTTAGATAACTGGACAAATAAGGATAAGCCGGAGGATAAACCTTTACTCCCTGCAAACATTGTAGCGTTGTTATCGACAGAAGCCACATACTCAATGTACTACGGTGCGGTTGGCATTGTGGACGAAGCCGGAAAGACGATTGCGGTAGCAGAGGGTACAAGAATCCCGGAACAGTGGGTAGAAAGAAAGCCTGCTAGAAGATTCTTACAGTTAAATTCCGCCCCTCTTTGCGTACCTCACGAGGTAGATTCTTGGTTGGTTGCTACCGTTTGCTAGGCGGTGTAGCCTATGAAAAACTTTAAGGAAATGCTTGATAAGGACTTGGAAACATTTTTTAACACAGAAGAATTTGCAGAGTTAAAAAGAATCAGATGTGACGGGATAGACAGAACTATACCCGTCATATTTGATTCGGAGGAAACCAAAGACCGAAACGGTATAGGGGCCGACCATGCAGAGGGAATCTACGGAAAATTTATTGTTATCCGGGTCAAATTAAGCGACTTGGAGAAAGAACCAAGACAGGGTATGAGGTTTTGGATTGGCAACGACCTTTTCAAGATTACCAACGTCTTAAACGAGTACAACGAGTTAATTATAGATTTGGAAAGGTTTGACGAGTAATGATTGAAGTATCAGAGGAAACCATAGACAGGATACATACCATACTTGCAGGGGTAGAAAATGCCGACAAGAAAGTATTAAAACCCGCATTGACAAGAGGGTTAATGGCAGGAAAGACGGCAGCAGGCAAAGCGGTAAGGCAGACTTACCATATATCGGCAGGAGATTTTAACAGTAGGGGGTACATGAAGTACAACAGCGTAAGCCAAAGTAGTGACGGAATAGTGGGAAGTATCGAATATTCCGGCGGAGTGATACCCCTTATAAAATTTAAGGTATCCCCGAATACGCCAAAGAAAAAGGCTACCCCGAGTGCAGCAGTATTAAAAGCAAGCAGCCTTACAAAGTTTGCCCGACAGAATAATGTTTTCGTGCAACAAATGAAATCCGGGCATATCGGTATTTTTGAGAGAAAAGAGGGGGAGTATTCCGCAAGCCGTGGAAGCGGTCAAAACAAGCATACGGAAAAACTCAAAGAGTTATTATCCCCGGCAGTACCACAAATGGTGGGAAATGATACCGTTATGCAGACCGTGGAAGATAGAGTAAATGAGGTTATAAACCAAAGAATCGACCACGAAATAGATAGGTTGTTAAGCAAGAATGGAGGTTAAGCATGACACCTTTAGACCTCTTGGAATCCTTGAAAGCATATTGCGAGGAAAACACTAAGGATATGTTGTTGGTTGCAAGGGTCCCGGAAAATGGGGAAGAAGCAGGAGAACGACCACCCAAGGTATTTATTGGCAATCTGCCCGACAAGGAATCAGAGAAAAAAGCAGCACCCTACATACTCTTAAAACTTTTAAGCAAAAAGGTTGATGATGAAGAGAATATATGCAGGGTGCGTATTATTTGCGTGACGTTTTCGGAGGATAAACAAGAGAATTACATACAATGCCTTAATTTGCTTACGAGAATCGAAACGAAGTTATTAGAGGACGTTGTTATTGATAATCGTTATTCCTGTCAGAAGCCAATAGAAAGCATTATGTATGATGATGATTTAGAAGTTTATCAGATTGGCGAAATGATGACTATATGGGAACTTCCAAAGCCGGAGCGTGATGTAAGAAAATATTTAGAATAGGAGGTATGCACCAATGGCAGCGAGAACACGCACAACAGCCGAAAAGGCGGTTGAAAACGAACAGGTGGAAAATACTACCACCGAAGCAGAAAAGACGCAGGAAACGGCAAATACGAAAGCCACAGAGGGAAGATTTATTTATATCGGACCGACAACAAAGACAGGCTTAGTAGAAAATGCAATTTTCACAGGGACCAGAGAGGGCGTGGAAGAGCATTTAAAGGATACGATAGATAAGATTCCGCAGGTGCGGTTACTTATCGTTACCACAGATAGCCTTGCGGTAAACAAGGCAAAGGTAAAAAAGACAGGCACATTACTTAACAAGTATTACAATGATGTTTTGAGCCTGTCAAATAAGCATAAGGAGGATTAAAACATGGCTTTTTATCATGGAGTAAAAGCGAGTAAACAGGGTACATCAGTTTCAACACCTGTTACCGCAGATAGCGGTATTCATTTTATCGTTGGTACTGCCCCGGTACACGCCGTAGGCGGTAAGGTAAACGAGCCGATTTTAGCATATTCCTACGCCGAAGCGGTACAGGCAATGGGCTATAGCGAAGATTGGAAGAAATACGATATTTGCGAAGAGATTTACACAAGTTTCAAACTGTATCAGAACGGACCAATCGTAATGGTTAATGTGTTAGACCCTAAGAAGCATTTAACAGGGGAAAGCACAAAGGATACAGAGTTGGTAGCAGGCATTACAGAGTTACCGTTTGAAACGGTAGCAGATACCGTAGTTGTTAAGGGATATGACGGCGAGGAAGCATTGACGGAGGAATACGAAAAAGGCGTAGATTACGACCTTATCTACGCAGACGGCGTATTGAGATTGGAGCGTATCGAGGGTGGAAAGATTACCACAGATACGGCAAAACTCAATATCAAATACAACGCAGTAGACCCGACAAAGGTTACAAAGGCGGATATTATCGGCGGTTATGATGTATCAACAAAGAAATCTACAGGTTTTGAGTTGGTAGATTCCGTGTTCCCTAAGTACCGCATTGTACCTACATTATTCCTTGCACCGAACTTTTCACACGACAGCGAGGTAGCAGCGATTATGTCGGCAAAGGCGGAAAATATCAATGGATTATTTGTTGGAAAGGCACTTATTGACGTTGATACAACCGTAGCAAAAGACTATACAGAGGTTGCGGAGTGGAAAAATAAAAACAACATTACGCAGCCGTCCGAGTTATTAGCATGGCCCATGCTTACACTTGGCGGTAAACTGTATCATTATTCTACACACCTTGCAGGCAGTATGTCGGCGACAGACGCAAACGAGGATTTAGGAAAGGGTACACCGTGCGAATCAGCAAGTAATAAATCATTGCAGATTGACGGTATGGCGTTGGCAGACGGCACGGAGGTATTGTTAGACCTTACAAAGGCAAATTACCTTAACTCACAGGGAATTATCACAGCATTAAACCTTATGGGCGGTTATGTATCATGGGGCAATGAATCAGCTTGTTATCCTGCCAATACGGATGTTACAGATTATTTCTATTGCGTATCCCGTATGTTTGGGTGGGTTGCTAATTCCGTTATCCTGTCCGTATGGAGTAAGGTTGACAGAAAATTAAACAAGCGTCTGATTGAATCCGTAGTACAGAGCCTTAACCTTTGGCTTAATGGACTTATGGCGGAAGAGGTAATTTTAGGCGGTCGCATTGAGTTTTTGGAGGAAGAGAACACCGAAACGGACTTAATGGCAGGTATCGCACATTTTCACATTTACCTTACCCCTCCAAGTCCTGCAAAGGAACTTGACTTTGTACTTGAATATGATGTTAGTTACCTTGAAAATTTATTCGCAGCATAAGGAGGAAATGAGATATGCCGAAAATTGACGAAACAGTTATAGGGTTTGCGGTATACGAGGACGCAACCGAGTATTTGGGATTGTCAGAGGTAACATTGCCGGAAATCTCAAATATTACCGAGGAAATCAGCGGGGCCGGTATCGGCGGTAAGATTGAAAGCGTTATTTTAGGTGCTATCGAAGCAATGAGCCTTACCCTTAACTTTAGGACGGTTACAAAGAACGCTATCAAACTGCATGAGCCTAGACAGCACAATATTGATTTGAGAGCAGCACAACAGGAAAAGGATACCGTGAAAGGTACAACCAATGTAGTATCCGTAAAGCATATTCTTGTTGTGACACCGAAAAAGTTAAATCCGGGCAAGGTCGCTACGGCGAGTGCAGCGGAGGTAAGCGGAGAGTATGCGGTATCTTATTATGCTACATACATTGACGGTAAGAAAATGCTTGAAATTGACCCGTTGAATTATATCTATTATGTCAACGGAAAAGATTATTTAGCAGATGTAAGAAAGGCACTTGGAAAGTAAGCACGGGAAACCGTGCTTTTTTCCTATACAAAATTAGGAGGATAAGACAATGGAAGATATTAAGAAAGTAGACGCACAGGAAACAACACAGGTAGCAGAAACCAAGGCAGAAAACAAGGCAAATGTGACCGATTCGGACACAGGTAAGTACGTCCATGAATTTCAGAAGCCGTACACCTATGAGGATAAGACCTACACCAAGTTAGAGTTTGATTTTGAAAAACTGATAGGAGATGACCTTGTAGCCATTGAAAACGAAATGGCAGCAGTTGGAGAGTATGCGTTATCCCCGGAAATTTCAACCTCTTTCCTTTACAGATTGGCAGCAAGGGCAGCAGGCGTAGGAAGTGACGTTATCAGCCATTTACCTATCAGAGATTTTGGAAAAATCAAGAATAAGAGCAGAGATTTTTTAATAAGCACGGGATTTTAAGAGAGAATCCCATTAAGTGGTTTAAGCGGAACAGCCTATTGCTATCGAGAGAAACACACACAGGCTTAGAGTTTTGGTTGAGCCAAACGATTAACGGATTGGATTCTTGGATAACCGAGTACAACGCCATAATCGAAGAGCAAAAGAAAGGGGTAGGAAATGGCAACGGCTAAACAGTTTGAGTTAATGTTTCAGTTGACCGCAAGACTTGGGCCGAACTTTTCCCAATCCTTTAAAAATGCGTCTAAGACCATGAACGCCTTACAATCTGATTTGCGGAACGCCGACCAAAAATTAAAGGACGTATCAGCATATCAGAAGCAGCAACAGGCGGTAGCCAAGAGCAAAACAAGGGTAAGTGAATTACAGGCGGAGCATGAACGGCTCACAAGAGAAATTGAGCAAACCGGGCAGGCAACGCCGGAACTTACAAGGCAGTTACAGGCGAATGAAAAAGCCTTACAAAAGGCACAGGACGCAACGGCGAGAGAAGAGGAAAGGTTGCAGGAACTAAGCGACACCCTCCGAGAAGCCGGGGTAAATACCGACAACTTAGGGCGTGATACAGACGAACTAAGACAACAGTATGAGCGGTTAGAACAATCACAAAAAAAGGTACAGGAAATTACCGAAAAACAGGCAGCAAATAAGCAGGCTATTTCACAGACAAAGGCACAGTTGGGCGGTCTGATTGGAACGGTCACAGCGTTAGGTACTGCCATTTATGCCGGCCCCGTAAAAAATGCACAGGAATTTCAAACAGCAATGGCAAAAGTCGGAACTATTGCAGATACGGACTTAGTGCCAATGGCGAAATTACGGCAGGAGATTATTAACCTATCCAATGAAACGGGTAAAAGTGCAAATGACCTTGCAGAGGACGTATACAATGCAATTTCAGCAGGTCAAAGCACCGCAGACGCAGTAGGTTTTGTTGAGAGTGCAACAAAACTAGCAACAGCCGGATTTGCGGAATCCGGGCAGGCGGTGGATGTACTTAGTACAATCCTTAACGCCTACGGAATGGAAGCAAGCAAAGTTACAGACGTTTCCGATATGTTGATACAGATACAGAACAAAGGTAAAACGACCGTAGCGGAATTATCAAGCAGCATGGGTAAGATTATCCCTACCGCAAATGCAAACAACGTAGCACTTGAACAGTTGGGAGCAGGATACGCTACATTGACCTCTAAAGGTATCGCAACAGCCGAAGCAACCACATACATGAACGGTATGTTAAACGAATTAGGCAAGTCGGGAAGTCAGACAGACAAGATTTTAAGAAGTAAGACAGGAAAGAGTTTTAGCGAGTTGATGAAAAGCGGTTATTCGCTTGCGGACGTATTGCAGATTGTGCAGGAGGACGCAGAGAGTAGCGGTAAAACATTGTCTGATATGTTTAGCAGTAGCGAAGCAGGAAAAGCAGCATTATCCCTTATGTCGGACGGCGTAGATACATTTAACGCAAGCGTACAGGGTATGATTGATTCTTGCGGAGCAACAGAGCAGGCATACGCTAAAATGATGGATACCACGGAAACAAAGGTAGCCAAAGCAAAGAACAGCATTAAAAACCTTGGTACGGTATTAGGCGATATGCTATTGCCGTATGTAGGACAGGTTGCAGACAAAGTAGCGGAGTTGGCAACGAAGTTTTCAGAGTTTGCACAGGAAAATCCACAGGTTATAGCCACGGTTGCAAAAGTGGCAGCAGGACTTGTAGGGTTGAAAGCGGGCGGATTGGTAGCCAAACTTGGATTTTTGCAGGTCAAGGGCGGTATACTGTCAGTCCAAAAGGCTTTTACAATGATTAAAGGCTTGGGTATCACGAAATATCTAAGCAATATGGGCGGAGGATTCGGAGGAATCCTTACAAAAGTTGCCCCTTTGGTCGGAGTGATTGCAGCGGTGGGCGGTGCTATCTACTATGTATCCACTCACTTAGAACAGGTACGAGGGTTTATACAAAAGACTTTCGGAGATGAGGGATTAGCCGTTTTTGATAAACTTTGGGGAATCATTACCCAAGTAGGAACGGCAATTAAAGACGCATTTTTCAGTAGCGGTACAGGCGTACTTGACACGCTAAAAAGCATACTGCCGACAATCATAACAACATTGCAGACGGGGTTACTACCATTACTGCCAATGATTGCAGATTTAATTATGCAGATTGTACCCCTTGTGGGGCAACTCATAACGGCGATACTGCCCGTATTAGGACAGTTGATTAGTGCATTACTGCCGATACTTGCAACGCTGATAGCGGAAATTCTGCCTATCATAGTGCAACTCATATCTACGTTGTTGCCTATCATCATGCAGATAGTACAAAGCGTTTTACCTGTATTTATCCAATTAGTCAACACCATAGTACCGATTTTGATACAAATTATACAGGCTATTTTGCCTGTTATTATTCAGTTAATACAAACGATTTTACCAATCATAACGCAGATTATAGACACGGTCTTACCTGTATTTATAAGCCTGCTTAACACGGTTATACCGATATTCCAAAATATCATACAGGCTATTTTGCCTGTATTATCGCAACTCTTACAGGCGTTAATACCTGTTATTCAGTTGGTAGCGGAGATTTTCGCAAGCGTGTTAGGTTCAGCATTGCAGAGTATAGCCAATATCGTAAGTAATGTTATGCAGATTTTCCAAGGTCTGATTGACTTTATCACAGGTGTATTTACCGGGAATTGGTCGCAGGCTTGGGAGGGCATTAAGTCTATTTTCAGCGGTGCGGTAGGAGGACTTGGAGAAATCATAAAAGCACCTTTACGAGCGGTTGTATCAGCCGTTAATACCGTTATTGGAGGACTTAACAAGTTAAAAGTGCCGGATTGGGTGCCGGGATTAGGCGGAAAAGGTATTAACATACCGCTTATACCGGGATTTGCAAAAGGTACGGAGAGAACGCCAAACACATTTATAGCAGGAGAGAACGGACCAGAGTTAATTACAAACGCTGCCAACCGAAAAGTATTTACCGCAGCACAGACAGGGCAGATATTTAACAATATGGCAGGGGCCGCCAACCTCAACACCGCAAATAATGTAAATGCAACGGCAGGAGCAGCAGGAACAATTACAATTCATGTTACAAATTCCCCGAGCGTGACAGTAACAGGCGGAGGGGATACAAGCAAAATCAAAGAACAGTTGCAACAGTATGACGAGGAATTTTTAGAAAAGTTACGGGATATTATCCGAGCGATTCTGAAAGAACAGAAAGAACAGGAGGGCAGGGTTGCTTATGCTTAATACTTATACCACAATATCGGGGGATACATGGGATACAGTAGCCTACAAAGTTTGGGGCAATGAAATGTATATGGATACCTTGATTAAGGCAAATTTAGAGCATAAGGATACCTTTATTTTTCCGGCAGGCGTTATGTTGACCCTGCCGGAAATTGAATTAGAGGTATCGGAATCCTTGCCACCGTGGAAGCAAGGAGGGGTAGCAGTAAGTGAGTGACAGGACGTTAGCAAGAAGAACGGCGGTTAAACTCTATTTTAAGGGCAAGGATATATCCAAAGACCTTTCAAAGTACCTGTTATCCCTGTCTTTCACGGACAAGGAAGAGGACGAAACGGACGATATATCTATATCGCTTGATGATAGAGAGGGTAAATGGATTAAGGATTGGCTTAATACAAATAAAACGGCAAAATCCGAAACAGTAACCACAAAAGGAGAGGTTAAGGTAGGGGATATCGTACAGTTTAAAGGCGGACCGGTTTATATTTCCTCAATGGCAGCAGAGCCGACAGTAACAAGAGGAGCGAGTAAGTGTAAATGCACTATTGCAAATTCAAACGCCCACCCCTACCACCTTATCTCACAGGACGGAAAGAAAGTTTACGGTTGGGTCAACGCTTCAGATGTCGAGGGCGAAACGGTCACGACAAAAAAGACTACCAAGGTATCCGAAAAAAGAGCGTTCAAAGGCACGGAAATACACGCTTTAGTTATTCAGAAAAACCCTTATTCAGACGGAAAAGATAAAGTATTGGATTGTGGAGTATTTGAAATTGATAGCGTGAGTTATACGGGGCCACCGCAGAAATTAAGCATAAAGGCTACATCAATACCCTACAAGGCAGAATTAAGGCAGACAAAGCGTAGCAAGGTATGGGAAAATACCACGCTTAAAAACATGGCGGAAAAGATAGGGAAACGAAGTAAATTTAAGGTTATGTATTTATCTAATTCCAACCCGGTATACAAGCGGAGAGAACAGGTAAACATGACCGATATAGCATTTTTGAAAAAAATGTGCAAGAAAGCCGGAATATCCCTTAAAGTTACGTCAAAAACAATCGTATTGTTTGACGCTGCCGATTATGAGAAGAAAAAAGAGGTCAAGAAGATAAAGGCAGGAAAGGGGAATATACTTAGTTATAGTTTCTCTACCAAGACGGCAGATACCGCCTATTCGTCCTGTCATGTTATCTACACCGACCCGAACACAAAACAGACCATAGAAGCCACATACACCCCGGAAAATGCAAATTCAGACGGTCAAACCTTAGAAGTAAAGCAAAAGGTATCAAGCGTTGCGGAAGCCAAGGAATTAGCGAGAAAATCCCTTAGAGCAAAGAACAAAGGGGAAACAACGGCAGAATTTACGCTTGTTGGAGATGTGGACTATGTAGCAGGCATTACGGTTAGGGTCTACGGATACGGAGAGTTTAACGGAAAGTACATTGTAGAACAGGCAACACACAGCATTACAGGCGGATACAAGGTACAAATTAAATTACGCAGTTGTTTGGAGGGATATTGATATTGCAGTACGGAGATAACGACATACAAGAATTAAAAGACATGGTAAGGGTCGGAATAGTAAGTAGCGTAAATGTTGAAAAAATGACCGCAAGAGTGAAGATACAGGACCAGGGAATAGTAACAGCAGACCTTAAAATAGTACAAAATACCCCACTAATCGTAGTTACAAACAAAAACGATAACGTGAAATGGAGTTATGAAGCAGAATATGTAACGCATGACCGAAAACTAGGATTAGGGGAAAAATACAAAAAGGAGTACCCGGATATTATCAAAACAAAAATAGGAGGTTGCCCGACAGGAACGCATAACCAATGCGGACAGGAACAGGAATTTAAAATATATCCATGGATACCGTTTATAGGTCAGTGGGTCTTATGCCTGTTTAAGTCAGACGGAGAGGGCGACGGTTTTATTTTAGGAGGTATCTAATGGCACAGATAGGCACGTTAGGAGATATTGTTTTTTCAGTATCTCAAAATACCGTAAAGACGTTTGAGGGATTGAAGATTGACAGCAAGACCAATTACGCCAAGCATACAAGACACAACAAAAAGCCTTTGTTGGAATTTCAGTATAACGACACCGACACGGCGAGTTTTTCCGTTTATTGGTCCGCTTATCTTGGGGTAAACCCTAAGAAAATGCAGGACAAAATAGACAAGTACAGGAAGAAAGGCAAGATATTAACCCTTGTTATCGGTGGGAAGAAATACGGCACAAAATGGGTTATTGTTTCCCACTCAAAAGATTATACGAGATTTGACGGCAACGGCAACCTACTTATAGCAAAAAGCAGTATTTCCATTGAGGAATACCCGGAAAGGTAGGAGAGCATGAGTTACACAATAGACACAACACAGGAAGAACAGATAAATATTAACCCGGCAACGGTAGAAGAGGAAGTAATACAAAATCTTTGGTTTCTGTATTCGTCAATCGAATATGACGTACCACTTGACCGGGCATTAGGATTAAATGCCACATACATAGATAAACCGATAGAAACGGCAAAAGCATTAGCCACAACGGATATTTACGATAAGACAGAGCAATACGAGCCAAGGGCGGAAATCGTGAATATTGATTTTTCGGTTGACTATGAGAGGGGCATATTAAAACCGATAGTGGAGGTAGAAATAAATGGCGAATACGACACAGAGGAATATACCGAGTAATTTACCCGAGGTTGAGTTTGTAGATACGGATACCGAAGCGTTGGTAAATAAACTAATTGCAGGATATGAGGAAATCACAGGCAGGACATTATACCCCGCCGACCCTGTAAGGGCATTTATCCTATGGCTTGCAAGTATCATCATACAGGAAAGGGTAGGTATAAACGAATCAGCAAAACAAAATCTACCACGATATGCAGAGGGAGAGAATTTAGATTCCCTTAGTGAGATATTCCATAATACCTACAGATTAGAGCCAACGGCAGCAACTACAACCCTTGGATTTTATATTACAACGACCCTTGAAGAGGATTACATCATAACGGACGAATTAGAGGTAACAGTAGACGGCGTTATTAACTTTGCCACGACAGGGTATTTAATATTCAAGGCAGGGGAAAACTACGCAGAGGTCGGGGCAATCTGTCAGAGCGTGGGAACGGTTGGAAATGGCTTTACACCCGGACAGGTTAGCAAGTTGGTATCAGATGAATTTTTATATTTCAAAGAGGTAGCCAATACGACCACAACGGCAGGAGGAAGCGAAGAGGAAAGCGATACGGCATTTTATAACCGCATGAGGGAAAGCGAGGAATCATATACAACAGCCGGACCCCGTGGCAGTTATGCTTATCACGCCAAGTCGGTATCCTCACAAATTAGTGATGTATCGGCGGAAAGCCCGGAGGACGGCGTAGCAGATGTACGGATAATGCTTTATGGCGGAAAGTTGCCCGATAAGGAATTGATTGACAGGGTACAGGAGTATTTAAGTGCAGATGATATAAGACCAATGACCGACAAGGTTATAGTGGCAGCACCCGACACGATAGAGTTTGACATTGAAGCAACCTATTACATACCGAGGGATAAGGCAGCAACCACGAAAGAAATTAAGCAGGCGGTGGAATTGGCTACAGAAAATTACACATTATGGCAGACCTCAAAAATGGGGCGGGATATTAACCCGTCCTATTTTAATGCCATGCTTATGGAATCCGGCATAAAGAGGGTTGATATAACAACCCCTGTATTTACTGAAATTCCAAAGGGAAGCGTGGCAGTTTTGAGAAATTGCAATGTGACCTTTGGAGGTGTGGAAGATGAATAATATAAAAGACGCAGATTTTTTAACCACATTTCCACCCACTCTAAAAAATGATAAATCAATGCTTGCATTAGGGCGGTTGGTTGCGGAGGAATTGCACATAACCGCAAACGAAACAAAGAAGAATATCATATACGCCAATATAGATAATCTTTCGGAAACGTGGCTTGATGTATTGGCGTATGATTTGCACGTTGATTGGTACGATTATGATTACCCGATAGAAGCCAAAAGGGCAATAATCAAGGATAGCATAAGAGTACATCAGAAATTAGGAACAAAGGCAGCCGTTGAAATGGCTTTAGGAGGTATCCACCCACAAAGCGAGATTGAGGAATGGTTTACATACGGTGGAAAACCTCACAGATTCCGTATTGTGCTTGATACCACAAAGTCAAGGGTAGAAGCGGATTACGAAGAAATTATAAAAACTGTAGACATCTACAAGCGTTTAACGGCTCATTTAGACGGTCTGTATTATCAATGCTCTATGTGCGTGGTAGTAATGCCACAAACGGAGTATTTTTTATTCTCTACGCCTATGACAGGACAGTTAAAGGCAGGCACAGAGCCTTACAGAAATACGGTTGGAGCGGTAGAAAATGCCGTTATCAGCATAAACGCAAAGGCAGCGGGATACATTGCCGAAGCAGTAAGGACCGGTACAAAGCCGGATAGAAACATAGTATTTTCCGCACAGGATAGCGAGATTGTGACCGATTCGGACACGAAAGGTTACGGATATTCAAGCAATCAGACAGGAAAAGCCAAGGCAGGAACAACGCCATATATCAGCACCGTAGGAGGGGCAGGGAGCGAGGGAGTGACAGCCACGGCAGCAGGACAAGGCTATAAATTCGATTCCGATTTTACAGGCACGAAGCCGGACAGAAATATTTTATTTGAATCCAAGGAAGTAGACGCAGTAGGAGAAACGGAATTAACAGCCTATGTATTTGATAATGCCTTTACAGGTACAACCCCGAAAAGAAATATCGTATTTGCACAGGAAGAGGTAAACACAGCAGCAGACACCGAAGCCGAAAATTACACATATTCGGCAGATATGACCGGGCAGGCAGTAACAGGTACAGAGCCAACAGTAAATACAGAATCGGGAATATCTGATAAGGGAATGACAACAACGGCAGATACCGAAAGTTACCAATACGAGGTTAAGCGTTGCGGTGCAAGTCGGTTAAGCAAATAAAAAGAAAAGGAGATTAAAGAAATGCTGACAGAAAGAGCGTTTGAAAGTTTCAAGAAATTTATCGAAACAAACATTGCTTACGCCAAGGTCGAGTATGGCGGAGTATTGCACAAAGCCAAAATCGAATCAAAAGAGCGGTTGCCGGACGGCAGGGTAGCACTTAGCATTTCCATTACCCCGGAAGTATCGGGGTCAACAACGATTACGAAAATACAGTTGTACGACATTTCTAATCAGTTGTGGGCGGAAAAGTCCGAAGCAATCAAGTTAAAAGGGGTGCAGCAGGGCGTACTGTACCGCTTTAGTTTTAACTTTAAGGAGGAATAGCAAAAATGGGATTATTCAAGATTTGGAAAGACCATGTAACGCAGTATTCTAACCGTTACAAGGAAGTACAGAACGCAGACGGCACAATAACCCACGAAGCGGTAGAGGGCGAAGTTATACAGGAGGGAACACCGCAGAACGCCAAGAACTTTAACGATATGGAGCAACGCATTTTAGCAGCCGGAGAGGTTGCGGGTCTTGCAATGTTAAAGGTAAAAATGGCGGAAAGTAGGATTAAAGGATTAACAGGCGAGATTATCGAAGCCACCTTAACCAATTCCAAAGAGTACCCTTTTAATAACTCCAAAAAAACCCTTGCACTTGTTACGCCAAGGGGGAATTTGGACTATACCGTATTCGTAGAAGCAACCGCAGAGGGTCCCGGAGGTATAGGAGAAATCAAGATTACCGATAAGCAGTTAAACGGTTTCAAGATTGAATATACCGGGGCCGCCAAGACAGTATATGTAAAATGTACCGTACAGGGAGGTTACGCATAATGGCGAATGTAATTATTAAGAGTGACGAGAGAAAAGCACAGACGGCAGCAGTATTAAAGGCTTACGGCGTGGGCGGCGGAAAGGCAACCGCAGCACAGAGGGAAGCAGCGGAACATATCGCAGTACGTTCTAACGAAGCGTACAGGGAATTACAGAGATTAGGAGGTAAAAGATAATGGCAACAGCAAAGATTATCGTAGTTGAGAAAAACAAAGGCGAGAAAATCGCTTACGAGGTATCGGGTACTAAAATCATCTTTGGAGATGATGAACTTATGGTAAACATTAAGAGCCGTGAGCGTGATGATGAAGTTACGCTTGATATTTGCAAGGATACGCAGAATGGATTAACCGTTGGCGTAAATACCGAAGCAAGGGAATATGTGGCACAGGTTACTATCCCGGCTAGAAGATACGAGATTGTAGATACAGGCGAAAAGGACGAGAACGACAACCCGATTATGGAGCGTAAGCCGTTACCGTTCGATATGACAAAATGCACATTGACATTATGGGCGTTAATCTAATTTAAGGAGGAAAATACAATGGCAAATTTTGACGATTTACAGGGAGCAGTAGCAGAGTTTGGAGCAGGCAACAAGGTTATCTATGATGATATTGGTATGCCTAGCATTATGTACGGCGTTCCTAAGATGAAATACTCCGATATTATCACAGGTGGCACAGATGAAGTATTGCCGTTTTGGATTGTAGACGGAGAAGAGAAAAACACTATTTGGGTTTCCAAGTTTCCCAACATTGTGGAGAGCGACCGTGCTTATTCTCTTGGTATGAGATTACCAAAGAATTATATTACATTCGACCAAGCGGTAGCAGCCTGCAAGAATAAGGGCAACGGTTGGCACTTAAACCAGACAGGTATTTTTGCTTGCCTTAACCTGTTATCACAGAAATTAGGCACAGTACCGCACGGAAACCCCAATTACGGCAAGGATTATTACCACGCTTACGAGCATGGTATTCAGCCACAGGGAGAAACAGGCAGAACCTTAACAGGTAGCGGAGAGCCTACATGGTATCATAATCACGATACATCAGGCATTGCCGACCTTTGCGGTAATGTTTGGGAGTGGACCGGTGGATTACGTCTTGTAGACGGAGAAATTCAGATTATCCCTTATGGTAACTGTATGAAACTTGATTGCGATATGTCGGCAACAAGCACATTATGGAAAGCAATTATGCCGGACGGCACATTGGTAGAACCGGGTACGGCAGGCACATTAAAGATTGACCGTACAAGTGCAAGTGACGCTACATTAAGAATCAATACAAGCGTTACTACACAGACCACAGACAGCAACGATACTAACGTAGTATTCAAGGATACAAAGGCGGTATCGGGCGTGTCTATTCCTAAGTTACTTATTGCTCTTGGATTATTCCCGGACAGCGGAGTAACAGGATACGGAAATGATAGATTTTGGGCGAGAAACAACGGGGAAAGGTTGCCTTTCCGTGGGTCGGCGTTCGGCGGTGCCTCTCTTTCGGGTCCGTCCGCTCTCAGCTTGAGTAGCGTCCGTTCCTACTCCCACGTCTTCATTGGCTTCCGCTCCGCTTTTTGCGAACTGTAAACTGATTACTGAATAACTGATAGGGTGTGCGATAGCACACCCTTTATTCTAAAATCCAATCAGTAAGGCAGGGGAAAACGTGGAAGAAATACAGGACGAACAGCAAAAGCATAACGGGAATGAAAAGTTTGAGATAAAAGAAAAAATTTATGAAATGATTTTATACGGAAATCCCAAACTAACAGACTTTCCGAAAACGGAAAGGTATGTATTGGCAAGTGATATAAGGCGGTCAATGTATACGGCGTTAGAATTGGCGGTACGGCTTGAAAAGAAGTATTACAAGAAAACAACCCTACAGGATTTGGATATTGAGATAGATGTATTAAGAAATCTGCTACGGCTTGCCAAAGACCCAAAATTATACCCAAAACAAAAGCCTTGCCTTGACTTCCACAGTTGGGAAGTATGGATAAGAAAGGTAGACGAAATCGGTCGAATGATTGGCGGTTATATGGATTGGGTAAACGGCAGGGAAAAGCAGAAATAAAAATACATTGGGAAATAATCACAAAGTTACGGTGGTTGCCTATCCGTGGGTCGGCGTTCAACAATACCTCTAATTCGGGTCCGTCCGCTCTCAACTTGAATAACGTCCGTTCCAACTCCAACGACAACATTGGCTTCCGCTCCGCTCTGCCCCTATGTCAAGAAGCCTTACGGTTACGACCGCAAGGACAGTACAAACAGGGTTAAAGGGGTTATTTTCCATTCCCGGGATAATCCGAGGAAAAAGATTGTATTGCCGTAAAGACAGTTAGTAAGCGTAAGCCGAAAAGATATATATTTGTCACGTTTGAAAGGGTTAAAAACCGAGTAGATTTGTACGGCACAATTTAGCAGTAAAGAGGTTTGATAAATGCAAAGCATTAAGAACATTTACGAAAAGATATACGATTTTGAGAATCTACACAAGGCTTGGGAGGAAGCGAGAAAAGGAAAGCGGTACAGAGATGATGTATTGATTTTCAACGCAAATTACGAAGAGCATTTAATAGATATTCAGAATCAACTAATCTATGGAACGTATGAGGTCGGCAGGTATCATACTTTCTATGTGTATGAGCCAAAGAAAAGGCTTATTATGTCGCTACCGTTCAAAGACAGGATAGTACAATGGGCGATATATCGGCAGTTATTCCCGATTTATGAAAAGTCGTTTATATACGATTCCTACGCTTGCAGGCGTGGCAAGGGAACACATAAGGCAGCCGACAGGCTACAGTATTGGTTACGGCAGACGGAAAGGAAGCCGGAACGGTACTATTATCTGAAAATGGATATATCAAAGTATTTCTACAGGGTAGACCATGAGATATTATTGAATATCCTAAAACGCAGGATAAAGGACGAAAGATTACTTGACCTGTTAGAGAAGATTATAAATTGCGAATCTACAAAGTTTGGCTTACCTATGGGAAAAGAGCCGGACGAAGTAGAGGTATGCGACCGATTAGGCGATAAAGGTATGCCGATAGGCAATCTTACCTCTCAAATGTTCGCAAATATCTACCTAAACGAGGTTGACCAATACGCAAAGCATGAGTTGGGATTGCATTATTACATACGCTACATGGACGATATTATTATATTACACCACGATAAGAAGTATTTAGCAGAGGTCAAGGAACTGTTAAGAGTATTCTTAGATGAAAACCTACGCTTAAACCTTAACAATAAAACTGCTATAAGACCTTGCAGTATGGGGATTGATTTTGTAGGCTACAGGATTTGGGCCACCCACCGCAGACTAAAGAAGAAAACGGCGGTAAAAATCAAGCGGAATATGAAAAGACACATTGAAAAGGTAAAAGCAGGAGAGGAAAGCAAGGAAAGAATGGACCGTACAATAGCGTCATACCGTGGCATATTGTCGCATTGCAACAGTTACGGACTACGGCAGAGCCTTAACCAATTATTTATCAGCGGAAAGGATTAGTACAAATGTATATTGATTCAGCAACAATTATTACTATCGCAAGCGTGATAGGTGCGTTGTCTGCCATTGGTGCGGTTGCATATAAGGCTATCAAGTGGTTTCAGACACAGGAACAGCAGACAAAGGATATTGAGAATTTAAAGAAACAGGAAAAGGAGGACATAAAGGAGATTAAAGACGAGATGTGTTTACTTACCTATGCCGTCCTTGCCTGTTTAAAAGGTTTGAAAGAGCAGGGGTGCAACGGTCCCGTAACCGAAGCAATCGGAAAGGTTGAAAAGCACATAAACCAAGCAGCACACGGACAGGAAACATAGGAGGAAAACAGAATATGAAATATCTTTTATGTGGAATCCTTGGAATTATCCTTGGATTCCTTGTATTTTATCTGTTATTTAGGATTGCCAATAAAAACAGGCTCTACAGGAAGTTAAAGGCGGAGGGTAAAAAGAAACTGCCGAAGCCTAACTTTACAAAAGCCGTTTTAGTGGCAGTCCTTTTTACTTACTTTGTGGGTCTGTATATCGGTATCAAGGTAACACTTATCGACTACTCACAATTCGGCGTATTGGCAACGTATATAGCCACGCCGACAACTACAGTAATTGCCTTGTATTGTTGGAAAGCCAAGGCAGAAAACATTATCAAAATCAAACAGGGATACCCGGAGGAAACAAAGGATATACCCGTTGATTTAAACAATATCACAGTATAGGAGGTAATGCCTTATGGCAAAAAAAGTATTTTTAGGAGTGGGTCACGGAGGAAGCGACCCCGGAGCGGTAAAGTACATCAAGGAAGCAGATGTAAACCTTAATATGGCGTTGGCTTGCCGTGATTACTTGCAGGCGAACGGCGTAACGGTAAAAATGAGCCGTACAGTAGATGAAAACGACCCTTTGACCGAGGAAATCAGAGAGTGCAACGCATTTAACCCGGATTTGGCGGTGGATATTCACAACAACGCCGGGGGCGGGGACGGATTCGAGGTATACCACTATCACAAAGGCGGTACATCTAAGACCCTTGCACAGAACATTGAAGCAGAGGTAAAAGCAATCGGACAGAATAGCAGGGGGTTAAAGACCCGTCTTAACTCTTCCGGGTCTGATTACTACGGATTTATCCGTTGTATCAAAGCACCGTCTATTATTTGCGAGGGCGTATTTGTAGACAATGCAGCAGACGCAGCACAGGCGGACACATTGGCAGAACAGAGAGCCTTTGGAATTGCATACGCTAAAGGTATCTTAAAGACTTTAGGTATTGCAGACAACGGCGGAAATAATGGCAACGCAGATAATGGAAACGCAGACGGCGGAACAATCAGTAAAAACGACATTGTAACATTTACAGGCGGAGCGGTTTATATTTCCTCTACGGCAGCCAAGGCAGCCAAGACGGTAAATAAAACAAGCACCTGTAAAGTAACGGCAATCAATCTTAAAGGCACACACCCTTACCATTGTATCTCACAGGACGGCAAGGGCGTTTACGGTTGGGTTGATAAGGCAAGCGTAAGAAAGTAGGAGGTACACAATGGCAGTAACGGCAGCACAGATTAAAAAGGTTGTGGCGGTTGCAAGTGGTATCATTTACGCACAGGAGGGAAACTACGGAAGCGTAAACAAAAACGACAACAAGCACGGCATGAGTATAGGTAAATGTCAATGGAACGCCTATTGGGGTCGTGCGTTGCCCCTCTTGCAGACCATTGTAAATAAGGACCAGGAACAGGCAAAGGAGATATTAGGGGAAACCCTGTATAATGAGATTGCCGGAAGTAGTCCGAAAGCGTGGGATAAAAGAGAGAGAGCAGCAACCGCAGAGGAAGCAAAGGTAATTTCCAAGTTACTTTCTACTCCACAGGGAAAGGAAGTACAGGACGATTTGGCAAATGAGGATATAACCCGGTATGTCAAAAACGGCGTAAAGACGGGTCTTGTATCCTTAAAGGCACTTGCCTATTATGCAGACTTGGAGAACCAAGGCGGTAGCGGTGCGAGTAGCAGGATTGCAACGACCGCAGGAAATGCCCTTGGAGGGGTCGAAAAGGTAGGACTTGAAGAAATACACGCCTACGCCTTAAAAGATAGCGTAATGGGGCAATATGAAAGCCGTAGGGGCAAAGTATACGAAGCCGTAAAGGCAAGCGATTTAACGGACGTATCGGCAGAGAATAAGCAGGACAAGCCAAGCACACCTACAACGCCGTCTAATGGCTCAAATTCGGTCGAAAAAGGCGATAGTGTAACATTTATAGGTGGAGGGGTTTACAAGTCCTCTACGGCGGAAAATGCGACCTATACAAAGGACGTAGTAAGCAGGTGCAGGGTAACGGCAATCAATCCCAAGGGAAAACGTCCGTACCACCTTATCTCACAGGACGGCAAGGGCGTTTATGGTTGGGTTAATGCGGAATCCGTAAAAGAGGTATCCACAACCGCACAGAATGACCCTAAAACCGTTTCAAAAGGGGATACAGTAACATTTACAGGCGGACCGGTTTATATTTCCTCTACGGCAGCAAAGGCAGCCAAGGAAAAGAATGTAACAAGCACCTGTAAGGTAACGGCAATCAATACCAAAGGCACACACCCTTACCATTGTATCTCACAGGACGGCAAGGGCGTTTATGGTTGGGTTGATAAAGCAGATGTAAAATAGACCGATTCGGACACAAAAACGGAGGTAAAGAAATATGCAGATTTTAGCGGAAAATTCAGTATTGCTTATTGGTATTTTGGGAGCGTTGGCGTTTGCCGTATCCCTCATTGTGGAAGTGTTAAAGGAACTTCCGGGAATTAAGAAGATTCCTACAAAGTTGTTTGTTATCATCATTTCCCTTATTGTTACCGTGGTCGCATTGTTCGTATATTCGGCAATGCAGGGCATTACGGTATTATGGTACTATGTAGTGCTTGCGGTATTCGCAGCCTTTGTAGTGGCGTATATCTCAATGTATGGTTGGGATACCTTAAAGGAACTGAAAGACAGATTTATTAAATAAAAAAGAATATCAGACACGAAAACGCCCCCTTGGCTTACACCTTGGGGGTTGTTTTTATTTTCTATCGGGATAAGGCAGGAGGTCAAGCGGTGCAATACCGCAATCTATGAGGTTGTACCATTTATGGGAGATATTGCACCCTCTATCTATCCATATCATAAAGCCTTGTTTTTGCAAATTATCCGCATGATTCGTAAAGACACAACCGCAATCTATGAGATTATCAGCAACCCACTTTTCGCACTCTGAAAATTTTTCTTTTATCCGGCGTTCGTTCTCTGCCTTTATCCTCATACGCTCATTGATGTATTTTTCGTATTCTCTATAGTCCATAATATCCGCCTTTCTTGAAGTATCGGGGCAGCGGGACCGCCACCCCGTTAATTGTTATGCCGTTGCCCTAAGAATAGGACACATAGAGTAACGACCGAGAGGAAAAACAGATTCACAACCGTTATACTCCGAAATCTGCTTATTGATACGGCACTTTAAAACCTTGCCACCGTCTGAAAGAGTAATTGTTTGTGTGGTTCGTGCGGTAACTGTATAAGTCCATACACAATTACTATCGCAAATGCTTCTCATACTGTATGTTTTACCAACCTCAAATTTAATCATATCCTCGTACCTCCTGTATTGAAAACTGTTATTGTGTTCCTTTGATGATTATATTATATACTTACGGAAGTATAAAAGCAATAGACAGGTTGCACAAATATACTTCCGTAAGTTTGTGGAATTTATATACTTCCGTAAGTAAAAATAATATGATATACTTACGGTATAAAATCACAGGAGGTACACAATGGAAGAAAAGAAGATAGACACAAGAAACAACGGGGCCGCCACGGCAGCAACCCGGGCAAAGAATAAATACAGGGATAAGAATTATGACAGAATGGAGTTAGCATTGCCTAAAGGTATGAAAGCCGAGATTGCCGAGAGAGTGAAAAAGGGCAAGGCGGATTCTAATAATGCCTATGTAGTGGCAGCGGTTAGAGAAAAAATGGAGAGGGAAGATAATTAAACATGAAAGGCGTATGGGTTACACGGCAAAAAATCAAAAGGATATTTAGTTGGATACGCAATAAGAAAATCAGGGTAACGATTGTATATGAGTACAATAACAGCATAGGAAACTACGAAAAAAGGAAATACACAGGAATTATTAAGGATTTTAACGTAACAGATTACGGCGGAGAATACAAAATAGAATTTGAATTTAAAACAGGAGAAAGAGCGGTAGAGTGGTTAAATTCAAGTTGGGAATTTGCAGGAAAATACAACCCGAAAATGGTAGTATTAAGATATTGCAATAGTGGACCGTATTGTTACTTTGGAATCAAGGCAGAACAATAGCAAAAACGGTAGACCAAGGGAAAATCCAAGGTTTACCGTTTTTGTGTCCGATTCGGTTACATTGTTGTACTAACTATAACGCACCGACGGGAAACCTGGATACGGCGGCTTCCATTGAGATCATGGAGATCTTTTCAGAGC
>OLRK01000716.1_pt1 | contig 34792 bp, 28 predicted proteins | sample 1672911 | NCBI WGS metagenome assembly OLRK01 (sample SAMEA3136736, study PRJEB25190) | human gut metagenome | biome: human gut; feature: human-associated habitat; material: faeces | place: Austria | collected 2013 | reverse complement strand
TGAGATATCCCATACGCAAGTAGTAAGACCCCTTGAAGACGACGAGGTAGATAGGTCAGAGGTGGAAGTGCAGCAATGCATGCAGCTGACTGATACTAATCGGTCGAGGGCTTGACCAGAAGGTTTAGGGAAGAATGGATGATTGATCGGGATTGTTTTAATATGTGGTTTTGAGGGTATGTAGATATCTTTAGGAAGGGAATCATCGCAGGATGGTTCCTTTTTTTGCGTTGTGGGGAAAGTACGTTCTATCCGCTTTGTTCTCGTTGCAAAATCGTTTGCCAGCAGTTAAACTTTAAATTAGGAAAATGAGAAATGAGAAAAGTGAATGAGGTATAGATCAGACAGGAGGCTTCCATGAAATTAATCCATTTATCGGACCTTCATCTTGGAAAGCGGGTCAATGAGTTTTCCATGCTGGAGGATCAGCGCTATATATTAAAACAGATATTGGCGGTAGTTGATGAACAGATGCCCCAGGGCCTTATATTGGCAGGGGATATTTATGATAAGCCGGTGCCGCCGGGGGAGGCAGTGCAGCTTTTTGACTGGTTCCTGACAGAATTGGCAGACCGGGAAATTTCAGTGTTTGCAGTCAGCGGGAACCATGACAGCCCGGAGCGCCTTGCCTTTGGCGCCAGGCTGATGAGCGGCAGGGGGATTTATGTTTCACCGGTTTATGATGGGAAGGTGGAGCAGGTATGCCTTAAGGATGAATTTGGAAGGATTTACATTCATCTGATGCCCTTTTTAAAGCCTTTGATGGTGCGCCATGCCTTTGAAGGCCAGGAACCCAAAACCTATGAGGAGGCGCTTAAAATTGCTCTGGAGCATATGAAAATAGATACCAGCCAGAGAAATGTCCTTGTGGCCCATCAATTTGTCACAGGGGCCAGCCGGTGCGAATCGGAGGAGCTTCTGGTGGGAGGCCTTGACAATGTAAGTGCAGGCCTTTTTGATGAGTTTGATTATGTGGCCCTGGGACATATCCACAGCCCGCAGAAAATCGGGCGGGAGACAGTGCGCTACTGCGGCACCCCTTTAAAATATTCCTTTTCAGAAGCAGGGCAGGAAAAAAGCGTTACCCTGGTGGAGGTTTTAGAAAAGGGAAATTGCCGGGTGACAGCCATTCCCCTAAAGCCCATGAGCGATATGCGCATTATCAGAGGAAGCTATCTGGAGGTGACTGCGCTCTCTTTTTATGAATCATCCAATCGTGAGGATTATATACAGGCAGTGCTGACGGACGAGGAGGATATTCCCGATGGAATGCAGAAGCTCCGGGTAATCTATCCCAATCTTATGGGTCTGGAATATGATAATGCCAGAACCAGAGAGAACCGTATGATCGAAGGAGCAGAAACGGTAGAGCAGAAAACGGAGCTGGAGCTGTTTGAGGAATTTTATGAGCTTCAGAATAATCAGCCTATGAGCGGGGAGCAGAAGGAGTTTGCAAAAAAGCTGATCAAGGAGCTGAAGGAGGATGGACGATGAAGCCTGTAAAACTGGTTATAAGTGCTTTTGGCCCTTATGCAGGACAGACAGAGATTGATTTTAGAAAATTGGGAGAACATGGGCTTTATCTGATCACTGGCGATACGGGAGCAGGTAAAACAACCCTGTTTGATGCCATTACCTTTGCGCTTTACGGGGAGGCCAGCGGTGAGATAAGAGAGGCAGGGATGTTTCGGAGTAAATATGCCAGGGCGGAGGTGCCTACCTTTGTGGAGCTGATCTTTTCCTATCAGGGAAAAGAGTACCAGGTCAGGCGCAATCCGGAATATCAGAGGCCAAAAGGACGGGGCAGCGGGCTTACCCTTCAAAAAAGCGATGCCTGCCTGATCTTTCCACAGGAGGATGGACGTCCCCCAGTGACAAAAGCAAAGGAGGTCACAAGGGCTGTAACAGAGCTTATGGGCCTGACCTATCGCCAGTTTACGCAGATAGCCATGATTGCCCAGGGGGATTTTAAGAAGCTGCTGCTGGCTTCCACCGCAGAGCGCAGTGTGATTTTCCGTCAGATTTTCCATACAGGTATTTATGAGGCCCTGGAGGAGCGGCTGAAGGAAGAGGCGAAGGAGCGTTTAAAAGAATACAGTGAGATAAAGCGCAGTGTCAGCCAGTATTTAGGGGATATATCCTGCGGGGAAGAGGAGAGCTGCTTTCAGGAATTAGAGGAATTAAAAAAGAACCAGTTTGAGGGAACGGTGCAGCGGGGATTGGAAATTCTTTGGGAACTTCTGCAGAAACAAAACGGTCAGGTAGAGGAGCTGGATAGGAAGGATATGATCCTGGGAGAAAAAATAGAAGAAGAGAACAGGCTTCTTGCTCATGCGGAACGAAATCGTCAGATTGCAGGGCAGTTAACAGAGGCAGGCAGGGAAAGAGAGCAGCTGCTTCCCCTGCTTTCAGAGGCAAAAGAAAGGCTGGAGGGGGCACAAAAAGAGGCCGGCGGACTGGATAAGCTGAAAGAGCAGCTTGACAAGGAGAGTGAAAGCCTGCAGCTTTTTAAAGAGCTGGAAACTGTATCAGAAAAGCTTGCTCTCATAAAAAGAGCGCAGGAAGAAGGCAGGAAAAGAAAGGAAGCCTTTATAATAGAGCGAAAGCAGCTTTGGGAGTCCATGGAAAAGATAAAAGGGCTTTTGGAGCAGCGGAAGGAGGTTTTTGAGGAACGGGAGCGGATTTCAGGACGCAGGGAGCGGCTGCAGGAATTAGGAAAACGGCTTTCCTCTCTTGGAAATCGCAAAATGGAGGTGGAGTCTCAAAAAGAGGAAGCAGGGCAGCTTTATGAAAGAGAGTGCTTAAGAGAACGGCAGTTTTTAGCAGAGCTTGAAGACCTTGAAAAGGCGCTGGAGGATTTTAAAAATCTGGAAAGCCAGTCAGCGGATAACAGACACCTTCAGGATGGGATTAAAAGCAGGAGGGAAGGACTGATTCAGGGCCTTCGGGGCCTTAAACAGGCTGAAGCTCAGGTTCAAAAACGGAACCAGCAGTGGGAGGAGCTGGCAAAACGCCAGGAGGAAATGCTTCAAAGAAAATTAAAGCAGTATGAAGAAGCGGTAAAAGCCAGAGATGGGATGCGGGAGGCCTTTCAGATTCAGGAGCAGCAGTTTTTAGATGCCCAGGCAGGTATGCTGGCATCCCGCCTTGTTTCAGGGAAACCATGCCCTGTTTGCGGCTCCCTTCATCATCCATCACCGGCCATCCTTTTGTCTCATGTACCGGATAAGGAGCAGCTTGACCAGAAGAAAAAAGAGCTGTCCAGCCAGGAAGAGCTGGTTCAGAGGCTGAGCCAGGAGGCGGGGGCAATGAGGCAGCAGCCGGAGGAACTGCGTCTTTTGGAGCGTCAGGCAGCAGCGGCCCGGGGAGAGCTTAAGGAACTGGGGCGGCAGCTTGCAGGGCTTCTTAGGTCAGGTCAGGAAGAGGCAGAGACCTTTAAGGAAGAAAAGCAGGAGTGGACCCAAAACCTGAAGGAAGAGGCCGAAAAAACTGTTAAATGGCTGGAAAAACAGCTGGAAACGCTTCTTCTTGAGATGAAGTCTTTCCAGGAAAAGGCCGAAAAGAAGGAATGCTTGTTAAAGGAAAGAAAGGAAAAGGAGGAGGCTCTTTCTATGAGCAGGCAGCAGCTCCAGCGCTTTCGGCGCTCCGTTGAGATGCTTACAGAGCAGCAGAAGGAGCTTACAGAGCAGCAGCAGAGCCTTATGGATTACAGGGAGATCCAGGATATCTGTAAGGCAGAAGAGCCGGGGGATTTTGGGGAGGCCGCTGCTGCCATAGAAGCAGTTTTAAAAAAACTGGAGGAGGAAGCAGCCTCCAATCAAAGGAAATGTCTGGAAAAACAAAAGCTGGAACAGGAGCTTGAGGGACAGCAGGCCAGAGAAGAAAAGCTCAGGGAAGGCATTTTTTCGCTGGAGCTTAAGATGGAACGGCTTGCGGTGGAGCTGTCACAGCTTGCAGGGCAGGAAGAACTGCTAAAAGAAAAAACAGCAGGAAAGACAAGAGAGGAGACTGCTTCCAGAATGGAAGCGCTGCGCCGGCAGCTGCTAAAGATCCAGGAACTGTTTTTAAAGGCCAGTGAGAACTTCCGCCAGTACCAGGATAAGCTGACAGCCCTGGAGGCTTCCATGGCTACATTGAAATCCCAGTTAAGGGAGGGAGAGGGCCTGGAGGAAGAGAGCATCAGGCAGAGAAAGGAGCTGTGGATGCAGCAGCGCCGCAGGGCAGCAGAAAGGCGGGCGGATCTGTACGCAGGGCTCCAGAAAAACAGAGGAATATACAGTGCAGCAGAAAAGCAGCAGCAGAAGGTTTTGGAGGCAGAGCGGGAGTATGTATGGGTAAAAGCCTTGTCAGATACGGCAGGGGGTACACTGACGGGGAAACGGAAAATTGAGCTTGAAACCTATGTGCAGATGGCTTATTTCGACCGCATCTTGCGTCGGGCAAATATCCGCTTCCTTACCATGAGCAGCGGCCAGTATGAGCTGAAACGTCAGGAGGACAGTGACGGAAGGCGGGAAAAAGCAGGGCTGGAGTTAAATGTTATAGACCATTATAATGGCACAGAACGCAGTGTAAAGACATTGTCCGGCGGAGAATCCTTCCAGGCATCCCTTTCCCTGGCGCTGGGGCTGTCAGATGAAATCCAGTGTCGGGCAGGAGGAATCCGCCTGGATTCCATGTTTGTGGATGAGGGCTTTGGCTCCCTGGATGAAGAAGCCCTTGGACAGGCCTTAAAGGCACTGGAAAACCTGGCGGAGGGAAGCAGGCTGGTAGGGATCATATCCCATGTGTCAGAGCTTAAGGAACGGATCGGCAAAAAAATCCTTGTGACAAAAAACAGAGGGCAGAGCGGAGTGGGAAGTGTTATCGAAGTGCAGGTATAACCCGGGAAGGTAGTCATTGCCCTAACTCCCTCCATATGCTATACTTTTTCATGTCAAAGGAATGAACGGAAGGCGGTAAAGCAATGAGCATTTATGATACATTAAATCCAATGCAGAAGGAGGCGGTTTTCCATACAGAGGGCCCGCTGCTGATCCTGGCAGGGGCAGGGTCCGGGAAGACCAGGGTACTGACCCACAGGGTAGCTTATCTTATTGAGGAGAAGCAGGTAAACCCCTGGAATATTATGGCCATTACCTTTACCAACAAGGCAGCGGGAGAGATGCGTGAAAGGGTAGACCAGCTGGTAGGCTTCGGTGCGGAAAGTATATGGGTCAGTACCTTTCATTCCTCCTGTGTTCGGATTCTGCGCAGGCATATTGAATATCTTGGCTATGATACCAGTTTTTCCATCTATGACAGTGATGACCAGAAAACGCTGATGAAGCAGGTATTCAAAAAGCTGGATATTGACACAAAGCAGTATAAGGAGCGGGCGGTGCTGTCAGCTATTTCTGCAGCCAAGGATAAGCTGATCGGTCCGGAGGAGTTCCTTTTAAATGCCCAGGGTGATTTCAGGCAGAAAAAAATCGGCGAGATCTATAAGGAATATCAAAAACAGCTGAAAAAAAATAATGCGCTTGATTTTGACGATTTAATCGTAAAAACAGTGGAGCTGTTTCAGAATCACAGTGAAGTGCTTGACTACTATCAGGAGCGCTTCCGCTATATTATGGTGGATGAGTATCAGGACACCAATATGGCACAGTTTAAGCTTATCAGCCTGCTGGCGGAAAAATATAAAAATCTCTGTGTGGTAGGAGATGATGACCAGTCTATTTACCGGTTCAGAGGAGCGGATATCGGCAATATTTTAAGCTTTGAGGAAACCTTTGAGGGGACAAAGGTAATTAAGCTGGAGCAGAATTACCGGTCAACCCAGAATATCTTGAATGCGGCCAACAGTGTGATCCGCCACAACCGGGGCAGGAAGGACAAGACCCTCTGGACTGCAAATGAAGAGGGAAAGCAGGTTTCCTTCCGTCAGTTTGATACGGCAAAGGAGGAGGCAGATTTTATTGCAAGGCAGCTTCGCGACAGCAGCTTTGGCTATCAGAATCAGGCAGTGCTTTACCGTACCAATGCGCAGTCCCGGCTTTTAGAGGAGCGCTGCATCTTTTACAATGTACCTTACCGCATGGTGGGAGGCGTCAATTTCTATCAGAGGAAGGAGATCAAGGATATTCTGGCTTATCTTAAAACCATTGCCAACGGAGTAGATGATCTGTCGGTGCTCCGTATTATCAATGTGCCGAAACGTGGTATCGGCGCGGTATCCATGGGAAAGGTGACTGCCTTTGCATCGGAGCATGGCATGAGCCTTTATGGCGCTTTAAAGGAAGCAAGGATGGTTCCTGGTCTGGGAAAGGCGGCAGAAAAGATTGGCCGGTTTGTGGCTCAGATGGAGCAGTTTCGGGCTATGGCAGCCTCGGAGGATTATGGCCTCAGACAGTTGATTGAAGGAATTATGGAAGAGACTGGTTATGAGGAAGAGCTGATGGCAGAGGGGGAGGTAGAGGGCCAGACAAGGCTTGAAAATATTGAGGAGCTGATCAATAAGGCAGTCAGCTATGAGGAGGACAGTGAGCATCCAAGCCTGGATGAGTTTTTGGAGCAGGTAGCTCTGGTGGCAGATATTGACAGCCTGGATCAGTCGGAGGACAGGGTGACACTGATGACACTGCACAGCGCAAAAGGGTTGGAATTTCCGCATGTCTATCTGGTCGGAATGGAAGACGGTTTATTCCCCAAGGTATATCTGGCAGGCATGGAGGACGGGCTGTTTCCAAGCATGATGTGTATTATGTCGGATGACAGGACGGAGCTTGAGGAGGAACGGCGCCTGTGCTATGTGGGAATTACCAGAGCTAAGGAAGAGCTGGTAATGACAGCAGCCAGGCAGCGCATGGTAAATGGGGAAACGCGTTACTGCAAGCCCAGCCGTTTTTTAGAGGAAATCCCGCCGGAGCTTTTGGAGGAGGAGAGAAAGGAAGCCTTTCTTTCCGGCTTTGAAAGGAGTACCGGAAAGGGGATGATTTCCATGGAGGATGGTCTTCCCTGGAATAAGGCCAGAAGCCATACCAGTACCTTTGGAAAAGGTTATAATGCCTATGCTTCAAAAACTTCCTCACCTTCCGGCGCTATGGGAGGGAAAAATCCGGGCTTTGGAAAAACCTTTGTGGTTGAAAAAGCGGCGTCCCTTGATTATAAAGAGGGGGATCGGGTAAAGCACCGTTTATTCGGAGAGGGAACCGTAAGGGAAATCACCGATGGAAAACGGGATTATGAGGTAACAGTGGAGTTTGAGGGTGCAGGGGTAAAACGGATGCTGGCCTCCTTTGCCAAGCTGGAGAAAATGTGATAACTTTGTGAACTGTAAAAACAGGTGTTGACATTATTTTGTGATTGTGATAAAAATATGTAGCAAGCTACGAAAAAAGAGCGGCTTCTATTTGAAAAGGTGATTTCATGTCTCAGGAAAAAATAGGCTATCTTGTGAAACGGCTCAGCAACCGTATGAGTGTGGTTGTGGATGCATCGCTGAAAAAACATGATCTGACATTTTCTCAGATCCGGGTGCTGGATTTCATCTATGAGCATGGCGGCGAGGTCAATCAGAAGGAGATAGAGGAATTTCTCAATGTTTCCCATCCTACAGTAGTAGGCCTTGTTGGCAGGCTGGAACATAACGGTTTTATCTTCAGCCGCGTGGATGAGGAGGACAGGCGCAGCAAGCGTGTGTCGCTCAGCCGCAAAGCCCTGGATCTGCACCAGTTTATTATGAAGGACAGGCTGGACATGGAAGCACAGCTTTCCAAAGGCTTTTCCAAGGAGGAGATCAGCCAGCTCCTTGATTATTTGAAACGGATGAATCAAAATCTGGAAAGCTAGCGTAATGTTTCAGCCGCATAAAGATGCAGGGCTGAAATAGCACAGACCAACAGAGATACAGGATAAAGGTAAGGGGGTTTCGCCAAGGCGAAATCCTTTTTACCCCTTAAATACGTAGCTAGCTACAAAACAGGAGGTAACGTGTATGATAAAAACATTGGCAAAAAGTCTGCGCCAGTACAAAAAGCCCTCACTTCAGGCTCCGATCTTTGTGACGATGGAGGTAATTTTAGAGTGCCTGATTCCGCTTGTTATGGCGAGGCTTTTAGACGAAATGGGAGGAGGAGCAGGATCTACGTTAAAATATGGCCTGGTGCTGGCAGTAATGGCAATGCTGTCTTTAGTCTGCGGCGTAATGTCCGGATGGGCAGCGGCAACTGCTTCCTGCGGGTTTGCGAAAAATTTGCGTCAGGATATGTATTTTAAGATCCAGGATTTTGCATTTGCAGATATCGACCATTTTTCTGCCTCCTCTCTGGTAACGAGGATGACCACGGATATCACAAATGTACAGAATGCCTTTCAGATGATAATCCGGGTTGCAGTGCGCACCCCTATGATGATATTGTTTTCTGTGATCATGGGAGTTTCTATTAACCCGAAAATGGCCTGTATTTTCCTGATCATGATACCAATCCTGGGCGGGGCGCTATTTACCATAATCAGCGTGGTGCATCCTATTTTTAAGCGTATTTTCAAGAAATATGATGCCATGAATGAATCAGTTCAGGAAAATGTATCCGGAATTCGTGTGGTAAAGTCCTTTGTACGTGAAGCGTATGAGGAGAAAAAATTCAACCGCGCTTCAGAGGATGTGTGCAGGGAATTTACGCGGGCAGAGCGGATCTTGTCACTGAATTCCCCAGTAATGGTGTTTTGTATTTATACGGCTATGCTGCTGGTAAGCTTTTTCGGCGCTAAAATGATCATAAGCTCAGGGGCTACGGAGCTTACTACCGGTGAACTGTCTTCACTGATCAGCTATGGGGTGCAGATACTTTCTGCCATGATGATGCTTTCTATGGTATTTGTTATGACGTCTATGGCCCAGGAGTCCGCAGAGCGGATCGGTGAGGTTTTAAATTATGAAAGCAGCTTAAGATCGCCGGATCATGGGGTTACACAGGTGGAGGATGGAAGCATCCAGTTTAAGCAGGTATCCTTTAAGTATAAAAAGGACAGCCAGAAGAACGCACTGTCAGATATTGATCTGGAAATCCCATCAGGAGCGACTGTGGGGATCATCGGAGGGACCGGCGCGGCAAAGACAACGCTGATCCAGCTGCTTTCCAGGCTTTATGATGTGACAGAAGGCCAGGTTTTAGTAGGCGGCCGGGATGTGCGGGAATATGATCTGAATTCCTTAAGAAGCGCTGTAGCTGTGGTATTGCAGAAGAATGTGCTGTTTTCCGGAACGATCAAGGAAAACCTGCGCTGGGGAGATAAGGAGGCCAGTGACGAGGAACTGGTGCGGGTATGCCGTCTGGCTCAGGCAGATGAATTTATCCAGCAGTTTCCCAATAAATATGACACTTACATTGAACAGGGAGGAACCAATGTCTCCGGAGGTCAGAAGCAGCGCCTCTGTATTGCAAGGGCATTGCTGAAAAAACCGAAGATCCTGATCTTAGATGATTCTACTTCTGCAGTTGATACAAAGACAGATGCCTTAATACGGCGCGCATTGAGGGATGAGCTTCCGAGTACAACAAAAATCATTATCGCCCAGCGCGTATCCTCTGTGGAGGACGCAGATATCATTCTGGTCATGGACGGAGGGCGCATTAAAGAGCAGGGAACCCATGAGGAGCTTCTTGCCTTAAATGGGATTTATCGTGAGGTCTATGATTCCCAGACAAAGAGCAGGGAGGAGGAATAACATGAAAACAGACAGAAAAAATGCGTTTATCCGGCTTCTTGCTTATATTTGGAAGCATTTTAAAGGAAAACTTTTGCTGGTGGGAGGCTGTATCGTAGTCAGCTCCCTGTCCTCTGTAGTAGCCACTGTTTTTATGCAGCGGCTGATCGATGAGTGCATTACTCCAGGCATTACCCAGGGTCTTGCTGCAGTATGGCCGGGGCTTGTACAGATACTTTTAAGCATGGCTTCCATCTATGTGCTGGGAGTGGCCGCTACTTTTATTTACACCAGGACAATGGCTAGGGTGACCCAGGGTACCTTAAAGCATATGCGAAATGACATGTTTGGCAAAATGCAGAGCCTCCCTGTGAAATATTTTGATACCCATGCTCATGGCGATATTATGAGCACCTATACCAATGATACGGATGCCATCCGCCAGCTGATCGGACAGAGCCTTCCGCTGTTTGTCCAGTCCTCTCTGACGGTAACTGCCATTTTTATCATGATGCTGTATTACAGCCTGTGGCTTACTCTGGCAGTGGTCCTGTTTGTTGCGGGAATGCTGACAATTACAAGGCATTTTGCCGGCTTCAGCGCCAGATACATGATGCGGCAGCAGAGGGCTCTGGCTGCGGAAGAGGGATTTATAGAGGAAATGCTGCAGGGTCAGAAGGTGATCCAGGTATTCTGCCATGAGGAAGAAAGCAAAAAGGCTTTTGCAAAGCTGAATGACCAGCTGTTTGAAGACGGTGAAGCAGCTCACAGATACGGCAATGTGCTGATGCCTATATTAGGAAATGTGGGCAACCTGATGTATGTGCTGCTTGCTGTGATTGGAAGCCTTCTGGTTGCATTTCATGCTCCAAATCCCAGCCTTGCAGGCACATCATCTATTACAGTGGGAATTATCATTTCTTTTCTGGGCATGACAAGGCAGCTTTCCCAGATCATCGGACAGACCTCGATGCAGGTTTCTATGGTTGCAATGGGACTTGCAGGAGCAGGACGCGTGTTCGAGCTGATGGACGAAGAGCCGGAGCAGGATGAGGGCTATGTAACCCTGGTAAATGCAAAGAGAGATGAAAAAGGAGAGCTCCAGGAGGCAGAGGGGCCTACAGGGCTTTGGGCCTGGAGACATCCTCACAGTGCAGACGGCAGTGTGACTTACACAGAGTTGACCGGTGATATCCGGCTGGCAGATGTGGATTTTGGTTATACGCCGGAAAAGCTGGTGCTCCATGATGTGACCCTTTATGCAAAGCCGGGCCAGAAGATTGCTTTTGTAGGAGCAACAGGAGCAGGAAAAACGACCATAACCAATCTGATCAACCGGTTTTATGATATTCCGGACGGTAAGATCCGTTATGACGGAATCAACATCACAAAGATCAGAAAGCCGGATCTGCGCCGTTCCCTTGGGGTAGTACTGCAGGACGTGAACCTGTTTACGGGGACGGTTATGGAAAATATCCGCTATGGGCGTCTGGATGCAACCGATGAGGAATGCATCCAGGCAGCAAAGCTGGCAAATGCAGATGATTTTATTACCCGTCTGCCGGAGGGGTATAATACCATGCTTACCGGAAACGGGGCCGGATTGTCCCAGGGGCAGCGTCAGCTGATCTCCATTGCCAGGGCTGCGGTGGCTGATCCGCCGGTTATGATTCTGGATGAAGCAACCTCTTCCATTGATACAAGGACGGAAGCGCTGGTGCAAGCGGGAATGGACAATCTGATGCATGGGCGTACGGTATTTGTGATCGCTCACAGGCTGTCTACGGTGCGCAACAGTGATGCGATCATGGTCCTTGACCATGGCCGTATTATTGAGCGCGGCAGCCATGAGGAGCTGCTGGCGCGGAAGGGCACCTATTATCAGTTATATACAGGCGCATTTGAACTGGAGTGACAGAATGTGAAGAGCCGGCTTTCCTGGGTTAGGAGGCCGGCCTTTTTTTCTGAATGGCAATGACGCCTGCAGTCAGCAGGATGGGGAAGAAAACAGCAGAAAGGATGCCAAGCCGGAGATTGTCACCGGAAAGGCTGGATATAAAGCCTGCCAGCGTAGGACCGCCGGAGCATCCAAGATCACCGCCTAAGGCCAGCATGGCAAAAAGGGCAGTGCCGCCGGTGGGCATTGCTTTAGAGGCGATGCTGAAGGTACCGGGCCACATGATTCCTACAGAGAAGCCGCAGAGTGCACAGCCCATCAGTCCAATGACCGGGTTTGGAATCAGGGAAATGCACAGATAGGAGATAACGCATAGGATGCCGCTGCCTATCATGCAGTGGGTTAAATGGATGCGCTCTCCGTATTTGCCATAAAGGGTGCGGGCGGTTCCCATAAAAAGGGCAAAGGACATAGGCCCTGCCAAATCCCCCATGGTCTTGCTGATCCCAAGCCCCTGCTCCGCAAAGGTAGAGGCCCATTGGCTTACGGCCTGCTCGCTGGCTCCAGAGCAGAACATCATAAGGAAAAAAAGCCAGAAAAGGCCGGAGGAGGCCAGCTGCCGAAAGGACATGGCTTCATGGCCCTCTTCAATGAGGGGGGCAATGGGGGCATTTGCAAACAGGAGACCGTTGACAGCGGGGATCATGGCCCAGAACCAGGCTGCAAATTTCCAGTTTTCAATCCCGAAGGCTGTAAAAAACAGGGTAGAAATCAGCACAACGGCCATATGGCCCCAGCAGTAGAAAGAGTGCAGCAGGCTCATGGCTTTTTCTTTATTGTCTGTTGGACAGGCTTCTACAACAGGGCTTAAAAGAACCTCCAAAAGCCCGCCGCCTAAAGCATAGATACAGACAGAAAGCAGGAGCCCAAGAAAGTGACCGGGGATAATATCCGGCAGGATAGTCAGGGAAAGAAGCCCTGCAGAGGCAAATATATGGGCTGCGATCAGGGCAGTGCGGTATCCGATGCGGTCAAGGAATTTCACAGAAAGTAAGTCCACCAGAAGCTGAATCAGGAAATTGATGGTTACTAACAGAGTGATCCAGGATAAGGGGATTTCATACTGCCTCTGAAAGGTTAAAAACAGCAGAGGTGCGAAGTTGTTGACAATGGCCTGTACAATGTAGCCGATAAAACAGGCGTTAATGGTTTTCTGGTAATTCATAAGAGAATGCCTCCCGGGTTAAAATTATATTTATGATATCTGGTTTAAGCTTTTTTTTCAATGGTTTTTTGCAGCGGTACAGCCCGGCGAAGCTTCAGAGAGAAAAATGCGTTGAAAAGGTGGGTTCAAAAAGAGTAAATTTTGATAGTAAATCAGAGCTGTCCATGGTATACTAATAACAGAGTGGCTGAATAGTTGAGAGAAAGGACGGGTGCAATATGAACAGATTTGATAAAGACCGGTTTGATGCAATGGGGAAGGAGGCACTGAGCCGTATGGAAGAGATGATCAATACCAGCAGGCTGAATGAGCTGCTTCACAAGCATGAAGAGGAGGAGAAGAAAAAAAACTGTATTCTCTGGGTGCTTGCTATTATTGGTGCAGTGGCAGCCGTAGCAGGAATTGCTTACGCAGTATACCGTTTCTTTACTCCGGATTATCTGGAGGACTTCGAGGACGATTTTGATGATGATTTTGACGACGATTTCTTCGAGGATGAGGAGCCAAAGGAGAAGAAGGCAGAGAAGGCAGCTGAGGAAACAGTTTCATAAGTCAGTTTGCCGGAAGTGGCTTATAAGGTTTACAGCGACAGGGATTGCCGGAGGGCAGTTCCTGTTTTTTTCGCCGGCTATGGGCTTTATTCAGAAAAATAAAAGGAGAAATAAGAAGATGAAGAAGGGCGATTTATTCGAGGGCGTTGTGGAGCGCATCGACTTTCCAAATAAAGGGATTGTTACAGCAGAGGGGGAAACCATTGTAGTGAAAAATGCAATTCCGGGACAAAGGATACAGGGTGTCCTTTCAAAAAAGAGGAAGGGGAAATGTGAGGGACGGCTGCTGGCAGTACTGGAGCCGTCATCTCTGGAGAGCCCTGAGGAGGCCTGCTGTCACAGCGGAATCTGTGGTGGCTGCGTATATCAGGGGCTTCCCTATGAGGAGCAGTTAAAAATCAAGGAAACCCAGGTGAAGAGCCTTCTGGGAACTGTTGTAAAGGAAGGCACCTACGAATTTCAGGGGATCAAGGCAAGCCCCTTGTCTGCTGGCTACCGCAATAAGATGGAATTTTCTTTTGGGGATGAGGTGAAGGACGGGCCGCTGGCACTGGGAATGCACAAAAGGGGAAGCTTCTATGATATTGTCACCACACAGCACTGTCAGATCGTCCATGAGGATTTTAATAAAATCCTGAAGGCAACCAGGGATTATTTTGCGAAGGAGCAGATCCCATTTTATAAGAAGCTTCAGCATACAGGCTATCTTCGCCATCTTCTGGTGCGCAGGGCAATCAAGACAGGGGAGATCCTTGTGGATCTGGTTACCAGTACCCAGAGGGAGTGCCTTGAGGAGCAGGCCCTTTTGGAGGGGTGGAAGGAGCTGCTTTTGTCACTTGATCTGGAGGGAAATTTTGCGGGAATCCTTCATACAGAAAATGATTCCCTGGCAGATGTAGTCCAGAGCGATGCGACTCATATTCTTTATGGAAAGGATTATTTTTATGAGGAGCTTTTAGGGCTTCGCTTCCGGATCTCACCCTTTTCCTTTTTCCAGACAAATTCCCTGGGGGCTGAGGTGCTTTATGAGACGGCCAGGGAATATGTGGGAAATATTGAGGGAAGGGTAGTGTTTGATTTATACAGCGGCACAGGAACCATTGCACAGATTCTGGCGCCGGTGGCCAGAAAGGTAGTGGGCGTGGAGATCGTGGAGGAGGCTGTAGAGGCAGCAAGGGCAAATGCCGATCTTAATGGACTCCATAACTGCCAGTTTATTGCCGGTGATGTGTTAAAGGTGATCGACAGCGTGACGGATAAGCCTGATTTTATCGTTGTAGACCCGCCACGCGATGGCATCCATCCAAAAGCCCTGACAAAAATCATTGATTTTGGAGTAGAAAATATTGTCTACATTTCCTGTAAGCCAACCAGCCTGGTCCGGGATTTAGCTGTATTTCAGGAACGGGGCTATGAGGTGAAAAGGGTGTGCTGTGTGGACATGTTCCCGGGAACAGCGAATGTAGAAACAGTCTGCCTTTTAACCCGTACAAGCAAGGCGTAAGGAAGACTGCAGGTAAGGGAGGGGGGCAGCTTGCCTACCCCTTCCTGGTTTCCCTGGCATTTGAATACATCTCCTCCAGCTGTGCTGCTGTAAGGCCTTTCCGGGTGCTGCAGTCCATGTCAAAGAGGACGGAGCCATTGTCCAGCATAATGGTGCGGTTTCCTGTTTCAAGGGCCTGCTTTATGTTATGGGTGATCATCAGGGCAGTGATCTGATGCTGGGAAATAATGGAGTTTGTGATATCCATTACCTTCCGGGCAGATGATGGATCCAGCGCAGCTGTATGTTCATCTAAAAGCAGCAGCTTTGGCGGTACAAGTGTACTCATAAGAAGTGTTACAGCCTGCCGCTGCCCTCCGGACAGGAGGCCCACCTGGGTTTTCATGCGATTTTCCAGATCCATGTGGAACGATTCCAGCCGATGGCGGAAATAATCCCTGTCTTTGGCAGTGAGGGCAAAAGCAAGAGCTGCTTTTTTCTGTTTCGAGTAAGCTAAGGCCAGATTTTCTTCAATGGTTAAGGAGGGGGCAGTCCCCTTTAATGGATTTTGGAACAGGCGTCCGATTTTTTGAGAACGCTTATGTTCGGGAACATAGGTAATGTCCTCTCCGTCCAGAAAGATTTTCCCTTCATCTAAAAGAAAACTTCCTCCAATGGCCTGAAACAAGGTAGATTTTCCGGCGCCATTGGTTCCGAGGACAGTTACAAAATCTCCAGGCTTCAGGGATAAATTTAAGTGGTTCAAAGCCACATGCTGATCAGCGGTCCCTTTTCCGAAGCATTTATATAAACTTTTTAGTTCAAGCATAGGATCCATGATTTTTTCCTCCCTGTTTTATGGTATGTGATTCTATATGTTTTTTTATGGCTGGAAGAGCCAGCGCAAGCAGGACAATAAAAGCGGAGCTCAGCTTTAACATATAGGCAGGGAACCAGTCGGCCCTGGTGGCTGCAGCAATGATATAGCGGTAAATGACAGAGCCCAAGATGACAGACGGGAACCCCCGGTTCAGGCTGTGCCGCCCAAGGAAAACCTCTCCGATAATAACAGATGCCAGACCTACCACAAGCATACTGCTTCCGGAATTAATATCCCCGAAGCTCTGATACTGGGCAATGAGGGCGCCGCACAAGGCGATAAGCCCATTGCTCAGGGCCAGTGCGATCATGCGTGTGCAGTCTGCATTGATAGAAGATGCCCGTACCATATCCTCATTATCCCCTGCTGCGCGGATGCACAGGCCCAGTCTTGTGGCAAAAAACAGGGAGAGAAACAGGGTACAGGAAAGAGCAGCTGCCAATGCGATGAAAAGTTTTGCCATCTCCTTGTTCAGGGAAGGGATAGCGGCAGCGGCTATGGTAAAAACAGTGTTTTTTCCAATCAGGCTTACATTTGGAGCACCTCCAAGAACCATCATGTTAATGGAATAAAGCCCGCTCATGGTAAGGATTCCGGCAAGTACAGGGTGGATGCCAAGCTTTGTCTGAAGGAAGCCGGTAAAACTTCCTGACAGTGCTCCCGCTCCAGTGCCTGCTGCGATTCCTAAAAAAGGGTGCCCAAGGAGTGTGAAGCAGCAGGAAACGGCCAGACCAAGGGTAAAACTGCCTTCGGTGGTTAAGTCCGGAATATTAAGGATCCGAAAGCTTACATAAATTCCCAGAACCATGACTGCATACAGCAGTCCCAGCTGGAGAGAGCCGATCAATAATGTCATAATATGAAAAATCCTTTCTTATAAGATAGATGATAGGTTGAGGAAGAAGATTACTGCGGATCCTCTACAAAAGTAATTTCAGGGTCATCAATGGACAGTCCAAGGGCTTCCATAGTGGTTTTATTTATGACAGTGGAGCTGGCAGGCACTACAACTGCAGGAATACTGGAAATAGCAGTCCCGCTTAAAAATTGTACTGCCATATCAGCTGATCTAGCTCCGATTTCCTGGTCGCTGACTGCAATGGTAGCAAAGGCACCGGAATCAACCATGGTTGCGGAGCTTCCATAAACAGGAACACAGACGGCTCTGGCAATTTCTGTTACAAGCGACATAGCTGACTGGATTATGCTGTCATTGGGAATAAAAATGGCATCAACGCTGTCAGCCAGAGCCTGGGCTGCCTGCTGTACCTCAGAGGAATTTGTGACAACTGCTTCTTGATATTTGATTCCCTGCTGCTTACAGTAAGCCTTTGCCGCTTCTATGGTATTGACAGAGTTGATCTCGCTGGTACAGTAAAGAAAGCCGAAGGTTTTGGCCTCTGGCGTAAGGCGTGCACTGAGAGAAAAAATATCAGAAACAGGAATGGCATTGGAGGTACCGGTGGCGTTTTTATCCGGTGCATCCATATCGGTGATAACTCCGGCGGCAACCGGCGCGGATACGGCAATAAAGATAACAGGGGTGCCGGAATTAAGATTTACCATGGCCTGGGTTGGAGGGGTAGCAATGGTGGCTACCAGATCATAGCTGCCGTCAGACATTCCCTGGGCAATGGTCTGGAGATTAGAGGCATCTCCCTGGGCACATTTATAATCAATGGTCAGCTGTTCTGGGCTGTAGCCTTTTTCGTAAAGCTCCTGGATAAATCCCTCCCTCATTTGATTGAAGGCTCCGTTCTCGATCATCTGTATAATGCCTATTTTTAAAGCTTTTTCATTTTCCGGTGAAGTGGATGCTGCAGGGGCTGTACCTGTTTTTTGAGTGCATCCGGACAGGAAGCAGCAGGCGATGACAGCGGCAGACGCAGCTGCAAGGGCTTTTTTTGTGATACTGTGGAATGTGATCTGTTTCATCATAGATTTTTCCTCCTTATTGTTTATAAATTCTGCTGGCTTAAGGCTTCCAGGGTCTGGAAGGCCTGGGTCAGCATGGTTTCTGTGATCGGATAGGGGTTATGCTCAATGTCTTTCATCTGAAGGACTTTTGAAATGATCTGAGGGAGCTGGCTTAGATCAAGCCCTATGTCATTCAGGCAGGTGGGAAGACCTGTTTTGCGATTAAAGTCATAAAGCCGGTCAAACATTTCCTGGTCATGATCAACCAGAAGCAGTATCAGGATCCCGTAGCTTACAAGCTCTCCATGGAGATGGTTTTCTTCAATTTCAGGATAAGAGGTAAGGGCATAAAATACGGCGTGGCCAAGACCGGTATTATAATCGATGATCTGCTCCTTGGTGAGAAGGATGGATGACAGTGCAGTGCTTACAATAATAGAGAGCACAACCTGTTCCAGAGCAGGTGTTACAAGGCCGGATTGATTATCTGCAAGCGCTTTGGCTCCGAAGGCAAGTATGGGCTGCAGGCACATGGAGCTGATGGTTACGCCTAGGCTTATATAGTGGTTCAAAGTTTCCCCCCGGGAAGAAATGGTACTTTCAAAATATTTAGCGTAGGTATCTCCCATTCCAGCCCACAGATAAACAGAAGGGGACTTTGCAATTATGTTTAGATCAATGAAAGCATGGACCGGCGGCTTTTCAAAGAAAAAGGGTTTAAAGAAGCTGCCGTCAGGGTGATACATAATGGAAACGCTGGTGCAGGCGGCGCAGTTGGAGGCAATGGTGGGAAAGGTGAATACGGGCTTTTGAATGGTATTTGCCAGAGCTTTTACTGTATCCAGCGCTTTTCCTCCGCCAAGGGCAAAAAGCATATCTGCTTCAATGACGGCACTTTGCGTTTGAAGCATTTCTACCGCTTCATAGCTGCACTGTCCTCCGTACCATAAAAAATCAAGCAGCTTAATTCCTGCCTTTTCAGCCTGGATGCGAAGCTGTTTCCCAGCTGCGTCCATGGCGCGGCGGCCTCCAATGACAACTGCCTTTTTGCCGTAGGGACGGCAGATTTCGCCCAAAGTATGATAAGCATTTTCTCCTACTGTGTAATCCGGTAAAAAAATATGATATTGGTTCATGTGCATATCCTCCTTTAACTGCAGTCATGTTCTGAAAAAGGGTAAAAGAAAAATCCCGGACAGAATAAAAGTTCTGTCCGGGACGAATAAATACACATTTATCCGCGGTACCACCCGTAATTGGCTTTGGCCCACTTTGTCCGCATACTAACATATGCGCTGCCTTTTTACGATTGCAGTTTTCGTCGCACCCTACTATTCGATTCAGATGCGCCCTCAAAAGTCCATTCACCCGGGCCTCTGTACTGCCTTCCACCAGCGGCAGCTCTCTGTGACATCAGTTATCCGGATTACTTACCCTTTCTCAACGGTTTTCATATTTAATTTTTATGATGCTGAATTTTATCATGGTAAAGCGATGATGTCAAGAAGATTTTAACATATTTTTCTATATTTTTTGGGTCACATCGGATCGTCCCTATGGCTGGATTGCTCTTAAATTTGCACCCCCATTAAAAGTATGGTATACTAGAGCGTGTTTGAAAATTCATTTTTCAAACACACTCTAACCCTAAAAGAAGTTTGGAGGAGAAGATGGAGAAGAAAAAACTTGCGATTATTGGAAATGGTTATCTTGCGGATATTATTGTGGAGGCCTGGGAAAAGGGCCTGCTGGAGGAATATGAATTTACAGGGATCCTGGGGCGCAGCCAGGAAAAAACAGAAGCGCTGGCAAAGCGGGCAGGCTGCCGTCCCTGCTTTTCGATTGAGGAGCTTTTAGAGGAAAAGCCGGATTATGTGGCAGAGGCAGCTTCTGTACAGGCAGTAAAGGATCATGCATTGAAGGTGCTTTCTGCGGGAGCAAGCCTTATTGTTCTGTCCATTGGAGCTTTTGCAGATAAGGAATTTTATGAAAAAACAGCGGAGTGCGCAAGGCAGCATGGCAGCCGGGTGCATATTGCATCAGGGGCAGTCGGAGGCTTTGATGTGCTGCGTACGGTCTCTTTGATGGGAGAGGTTCAGGCATCCATCCGCACAAAGAAGGGGCCTAAATCTCTGATGGGGACCCCGCTATTTAAGGACAGCCTTATGACAGACACAGAGGAGAGCTGCGTCTTTACCGGAAATGCCAAGGAGGCTATTGCCCTGCTTCCCACAAAGGTAAATGTTGCCGTGGCATCCTCCCTTGCAACTGCAGGACCGGAACAGACCGGAGTCCGCATTTACAGTGTGCCGGAAATGGTTGGAGATGACCATAAGATCACAGCTGAGATTCCCGGTGTAACGGCAGTGGTGGATATTTATTCCAGCACCAGTGCCATTGCGGGCTGGAGCGTAGTTGCTGTTTTGAGAAACCTGGTATCACCCATTATGTTTTAACAAAGGAGCTTGAAATGTTTAAAAAATTAGTTGCCATTGAACCTGTAAGCCTGGTGGAAAGCGCAGAGAAGGAGCTGCTTTCCTATGCGGAGACAGTAAAATTATATGAAGATATCCCGCAGGATGATGAAGAGATCATCCGCCGCATTGGGAATGCAGATGCAGTCCTTGTAAGCTATACTTCAAGAATTGGAAGAAATATTATTGAAAAATGCCATTCCATCCGTTATATCGGCATGTGCTGCAGCCTTTATTCTGAGGAGAGTGCAAATGTAGATATTGCATGTGCAAGAGAGCGGGGCATCAAGGTCCTTGGGATCCGCGATTATGGAGACAGAGGTGTAGTTGAATTTGCCCTCAGCGAGCTCATACGTTTCCTTCATGGCTTTGAGCGCCCCATGCTCGAGGAACTGCCCATTGAGATCACAGGGCTTGAAGTGGGAGTGGTAGGATTTGGAACTTCCGGGGCAATGATCGGTGAGGCTCTTCAGTTTATGGGGGCAAAGGTATCCTATTACAGCAGAGGGCCAAAGCCGGAGCGTGAGGCACAGGGCTTTACATACCGCCCCTTAAAGGAGCTTCTGGCTCACAGCCAGGTTGTATTTACCTGCCTGAATAAGAATGTGATCCTTCTGGAGAAAGAAGAATTTGAAGCCCTGGGTCAGGGAAAAGTTCTCTTTAATACCTCCATTGGGCCGGGACATGATACAGCAGCCTTAAAGGAGTGGCTGAAGCAGGAAAATAATTACTTTGTCTGTGACACCGAGGGCGCTTTGGGAGATGAAACAGGTGAGCTGTTAAAGTATCCCAACGTATTCTGCGCAGGAGTATCTGTTGGCCGTACCAAACAGGCCTTTGAGCTTTTAAGCAGGAAGGTGCTTGACAATATCAGAAGCTTTTTGCAGGAGGTATAGGTTGTAGATGGAACGGGAAATCGACCTGTCCCAGGTATCAGACGGACGCCGGTATCAGGCCAATGATCTGGTAAAAGCAGATTGCCAGGGCTGTGCAGGCTGTTCTGCCTGCTGCCGGAATATGGGAAATTCGGTGCTGCTTGATCCCTATGATTTTTACAGATTGAGATCAGGAGCAGGCCTTACTTTTGAGGCCATGATAGCAGCCGGGCAGATTGAATTAAATCTGGTGGAGGGGATCATCCTTCCAAACCTGGCAATGAGTGGGCCCGGGGCAGCCTGCGCCTTTTTAGACAGCCAGGGAAGATGCTCGATCCATGCACACAGGCCAGGCTTTTGCCGCCTGTTCCCCTTGGGAAGGCTCTATGAAAATGGTTCTTTCAGCTATTTCCTTCAGGTGCATGAGTGCCGCAACCAGAACCGCACCAAGGTAAAGGTGAAAAAATGGATGGATACGCCGGAGTTTGACCGGTATGAGGATTTTATATGCCGGTGGCATTACTTTTTAAAAGAGATCAGCAGGCGCATTTCCCAGAAAGGCTCTGAGGCGGCCCAGGCTGCAAAGGCGGCTTCCATGTATGTGCTGAATCAGTTTTATGTAAAGTCTTATGATACAGGGCTGGACTTTTACAGCCAGTTTGAGGAGCGGATGAAGGGCGGGCTGCCTGTTTAGGAGCCTGCAAAGGCTTCTGAAAGCAGGCTGCTTTTCAGCTTAGAAAGAGAAAAGGAGAGGATACCATGGCGATCACTGTGTTATGCTATAAAAAATGTACCACCTGCCAGAAGGCTTTAAAATGGCTGGATGAAAATGGAATTTCCTATGAGGAACGCCCCATAAAGGAGGAGAACCCTTCAAAGGAGGAGCTGGAGCGTTGGTATAAGGGCAGCGGCCTTCCTCTGAAGCGTTTTTTCAATACCAGCGGCAATCTCTACAAGGAGCTTGGATTAAAGGATAAGCTGAAGGAAATGAGCGAGGATGAGCAGCTTGCACTTCTGGCAACAGACGGCATGCTGGTAAAGAGGCCTCTGGTTGTGGGGGACGGCTTTATTCTGACGGGCTTTAAGGAGCCGGAATGGAAAGAAAGGTTCGGAAAATAGGAATGGTAAGCCGGATGGCCGGAAGATAAGCGCCATCCGGTTGTTTTTGTTCCATGAGGCAGAGAGGCATTAAGAGGATTAGGAGATCTCGTCCAGGCTTCGGAAGGTATACCCCATATTTTCCCAGGAAGTTAAAAGCTCATCTAAAATCTGACTGTTGGTTTTGGAGGTGCTGTGAAGCAGCACAACGGCACCGGGGTGGATGCGTCCCAGCAGCTTTTTAAAAGCTTCTTCTTTTGTGGGCTGTTTATCCTCATACCAGTCAACATAGGCCAGACTCCAGAAAAAGGTTTTATAGCCTAGATCGGAGGCCATTTTCAGGTTGCTCTGGCTGTATTTGCCCTGTGGAGGACGGTAATATTTTTTCATATCCTGGCCTGTCAGCTCCTTATAAAGGGCTTCCAGTGAGGTCAACTCTTTTTCAAATTCAGCCTGGGAGGACAGTGCTGACATATCCGGATGGTGGTAGGTATGATTTCCTACCGTATGCCCTTCATTTACCATGCGCTTTACAAGCTCGGGAGCTGTTTCCATATAATTTCCCACCAGAAAGAAGGCGGCAGGTACCTTATGTTTTTTCAAGGTATCCAGGATTGCAGCTGTATTTCCGTTCTCATATCCGGCGTCAAAGGTGAGATAGAGAATCTTTTCGCTGGTACTTCCCACAAAAAAAGCGTTAAACTGTTTTAAATACTCTGCCTCTGCATTTCCCACAGGCTTTTGGCCCTGGACAGGGAAACCCAGGCCCCAGTTTCCTTCGGCAGCAGAATGGATGGGGGGCAGATGCATGGAAGAAGCAGGGGAATCAGACAATGGGAAAAAATGATGTTTTACAGAGCCACCAAGCCTGCCCAGGCAGAAGGCCATAATAAAAAGCAGCAGGATGCGAAGGGGCTTATGGGGAAAGGGGCGGAAAAACCTATGTACAGCAGAGAAAAAAGGGCTCATGGCATGAAACCATCCTTAAAAAGAGAATTACATTATATTTATTCCAGTGAAATCCATAATAGAAGCAAAGGGGAGGCAGCATGACAGAGAAAGCAGGGGAGAAGAGGAGTGCCAGGCAGCTCCTGAAACATTATTTTGGATATGACCAGTTCAGGGAAGGACAGGAGGAACTCATAGAGGCAATTCTGGAGGGAAGGGATGTTCTGGGTATAATGCCTACAGGTGCAGGAAAATCCCTGTGCTATCAGATCCCGGCTTTGATGATGGACGGGATCACTCTTGTGATCTCCCCTCTGATCTCCCTTATGAAGGATCAGGTCAGCAACTTAAACCAGGCTGGGATCCTGGCGGCCTACTTAAACAGCTCCCTTACTCCGGCTCAGTATCATAAGGCCCTGGAGCTTGCAAGAAGGGGGCGTTACCCTATCATCTATGTGGCCCCGGAGCGGCTGATGACAGAGGAATTCCTGCGGTTTGCCCTTGACCCTGCAGTAAAGATCGCCATGGTGGCAGTGGATGAGGCCCACTGCGTATCCCAGTGGGGACAGGATTTCAGGCCCAGCTACTTAAAGATCGTGGATTTTATTAAGAAACTTCCGGTTCGCCCCGTTGTCAGTGCTTTTACAGCTACAGCCACTGCCCAGGTGCGGGATGATATGATCAAGATCCTGATGCTGCAGCAGCCTAAGATACGCACTACCGGCTTCGACCGCCCTAATCTGTATTTTGCCGTTTCCTCCCCCAGGGATAAATATGGGGCTTTAAAGGAATACCTTGAGCTTCACAGAGGAGAGAGCGGCGTTATCTACTGCCTTACCAGAAAAACAGTGGAGGAGGTGTGCCAGAAGCTGATGAAGGATGGCTTTCCGGTTACCCGCTATCATGCAGGACTGAATGATATGGAGCGAAAGAGAAACCAGGAGGACTTTATCTATGACCGGGCACCCATTATGGTGGCGACCAATGCCTTTGGAATGGGGATCGATAAGTCGGATGTGCGGTTCGTGGTTCACTACAACATGCCAAAAAACATGGAATCCTATTATCAGGAGGCAGGAAGGGCAGGGCGTGACGGGGAGCCGGCAGAATGTGTCCTGTTCTATGGAGGTCAGGATGTGGTGACAAACCAGTTTTTTATTGACAACAACATGGACAATGATGAGCTGGATGAAGAAGCCAGGGAGCTTGTGAAGGAGCGAGACAGGGAGCGGCTGAAGAAAATGACCTATTACTGCTTTACCAGGGACTGCTTGAGGGATTATATCCTGCGCTATTTTGGGGAATACGGAAGCAATTACTGCGGAAATTGCGGAAATTGCCTTACCCAGTTTGAGATGATGGATGTGACAGAGCAGGCCAGGGCAATTCTTTCCTGTATTGAGAGCAGTTATCAGCGATATGGGGCAGCTGTGATCGTAGAAACGCTTCATGGTTCCAATACGGCCAAGCTTCGGAGCAATGGTATGAGTGAAAATCCATGGTATGGGAAGCTGAAAAGCCAGCCGGTCCACCGCCTGCGTCAGATTATCAATCAGCTTTTATTGGAAGAATATCTCTTTACTACCGATGACGGCTATGCCATTGTAAAGCTTACAAAAAAAGGAAGCAGGCTGCTTTTAGAAGATGGGAAGGTATGGATGAAAATGGTCCGGGAGGAAGGGCCAAAGGAAAGGCAGGCAGGAGAAAAAGCGAAGAAAAAGCAAGGAAAAACCGCTGTTCCGGAAGCAGATACAGGTCTTTTTGAAATGCTTCGGAGGCTTCGCAGCCAGATCGCAAGGGAGGAGAATGTCCCGCCCTATATTGTATTTTCCGATAAGACCCTGGTGTCCATGTGCCTTATAAAGCCAAGGACAAAGGAGGAAATGATGTGTGTATCCGGTGTAGGCGAGGTGAAATACGGCAGGTACGGCAAGCGATTTTTAGACTGCATCTGTGAGGTCACCGGCTGGAAGGCAGCAGAGGGGCAAAAAGAGGGGGCATCCACTGATATGTGGGAGGATGGCCTTTACTTTGATGATGAAAATGGTTTTTAAAACAGTGAAACATCCTTTTTATTTGGGGCATACTGAGGAAAAGGGAGGTATCCCGAAAAAGGAGGATGTAGAGAATGAGGATTCCAAAGCATATCGGAATTATTCCAGATGGGAACCGGCGCTGGGCTAAGGCCCATGGGCTTGGGAAGGAGGAGGGCTATGAAAAGGGCCTTGCCCCCGGCATGGAGCTGTTTCACCTTTGCCAGGAGCTGGGAGTAAAGGAAATGTCCTTTTACGGCTTTACAGTAGATAACACAAAGCGTCCAACGATTCAGCGCCAGGAATTTACGGCTGCCTGTGTAAAAGCGGTGGAGGCGATCTCTGACCAGGATGTAAGTCTTCTGGTTGTGGGAAATACGGAATCAGCCATGTTTCCCAGGGAGCTTCTTCCATACACAACCAGACATGATTTTGGCTCAGGAGGCATGAAAATTAATTTTCTCATTAATTACAGCTGGGAGTGGGACTTTGGCCTTCATGGGAAAATGGATGGTTCCGGCCGCAGCAGTATTGGACCGGTGTTGGGGACAGCAGAGGTTTCAAGGGTGGATCTTGTGATCCGATGGGGCGGGAGAAGGCGCCTTTCCGGCTTTCTTCCGGTACAGTCGGTTTATGCAGATTTTTATGTGCTGGATGATTACTGGCCGGATTTTAAACCTCAGCATGTTCTGGATGCCATTGAGTGGTATTCCGGCCAGGATGTGACCCTGGGAGGATGACACAGAAGCGAAATAGGATAAAAAACAGAAGAATGAAATGAAAGGAAGGGGAAGCATGGACAGCAGGGAACAGACAGAAGAGACAAAGAAGCAGCAGACGGAAAACGGGGCAGCGCCCCATAAGCGGCGTGTTCGCTATAAGGGGACTCATCCCAGGAACTATAATGAAAAATACAAGGAGCTGCAGCCTGAAAAATATAAGGATACCATTGAAAAGGTGATCTCCAAGGGAAGCACACCGGCCGGTATGCATATTTCTATTATGGTACAGGAAATACTGGATTTTCTGGAAATAAAGCCAGGGCAGATCGGACTTGATGCAACCCTGGGCTATGGGGGCCATACAAGCCGGATGCTGGGATGCCTGCAGGGTCAGGGCCATGTTTACGGCCTGGATGTAGATACGATCGAAATGGAAAAGACAAAAAAACGGCTTGAGGGACTGGGGTATGGCCCGGAGCTTTTTACAGCCTGCCATTTGAACTTTGCAGAGATTGATAAGATCGGAAAAGAGGTGGGGCCCTTTGACTTTGTACTGGCAGATTTAGGCGTTTCTTCCATGCAGATTGATAATCCTCAGAGGGGCTTTTCCTATAAAGTTGACGGCCCGCTGGATCTGCGCCTTGATTCCAGCCGGGGAGTTACGGCAGCGCAGCGTCTTAAGGAGGTTTCAAGACAGGAGCTTATAGGCATGCTGGCAGAAAACTCGGATGAGCCCTATGCAGAGGAAATCGCATCAAAGATCATGTGGGAATTAAAAAAGGGCCGCCCCATTGATACCACATCACGTCTGCGTGAGGTCATAGAGCAGGCCCTGTCCTTCCTGCCAAGGGAGGAACAGAAGGAGGCCGTAAAGAAGTCCTGCCAGAGGACATTCCAGGCACTCCGAATTGATATTAACAGTGAATTTGAAGTGCTTTACGCATTTTTGGAGAAGCTTCCCGGCGTTTTAAAACCGGGAGGCAGGGTAGCTGTCTTGACCTTCCATTCCGGTGAAGACCGCCTTGTGAAGCATTCCTTTAAGGAATTGAAAAAAGAAGGTATTTACAGCAGTATTTCCGAGGAGGTCATACGGCCGACTCCGGAAGAATGTGCAAGGAACGGCAGGGCAAGATCAACGAAAATGCGCTGGGCTATCCGGGCTTAGGACGGAATTTCCCCTGTATCCAGAGGCCGGATCTTTTCTACATAGATCTTGCGGAACAGGATGGTGCTTAAGGTCATGGAGGTGATTTCTGCCAGCGGGATGGAGTACCATACTGCGTGGAGGCCGAAATGGGATGCAAAGAAGGCAGCCAGAGGCAGGATACAGATAAGCTGCCTTGCTACAGACACGATCAGGGAGTAAACACCGTTTCCAAGGGCCTGGAAGGCAGAACCCAGGATAATACAGTAACCGGCAAATATGAAGCTGAGGCTGATAATGCGCAGTGCAGGTACTCCAATGGCGATCATCTCTTCGTCTGCCTGGAAAAGCCCCAGCATAACATCCGGCTTTAACTGGAAGATGACAAGTCCAAGAAGCATGATCCCTACGGCAATTCCAATGCTTAACCGGATGGTCTGCATGATCCGCTTCCGGCTGCGGGCCCCATAATTGTAGGCAACAATGGGGATCATGCCATTGTTTAAGCCGAAAATAGGCATGAAGATAAAGCTCTGAAGCTTGAAATAAACGCCGAATACAGCAACGGCAGTTTCCGAAAAGGCAATGAGGATCTTGTTCATTCCAAAGGTCATGACAGAGCTGATGGACTGCATGATAATAGAAGGAACACCTACCTGGTAAATAACAGAGATCGTATGTCTGTGAGGCTTAAAGCCCCGGATCGTAATGCGCACCTCATGGTTTTTGTGATGGTTAATAAGGGCAGCAAGAATAAAAGCGAGGATCTGGCCGCTGACGGTAGCGATGGCTGCGCCTTCAATTCCCATGGCAGGAAAGCCTGCAAGTCCGAAGATCAGTACAGGGTCCATAACAATATTGAAAATGGCTCCGGTGCCCTGGGTGATCATGCAGTAGAAGGTCTGTCCGGTAGACTGGAGGATGCGCTCAAACATCATTTCTCCCAGGATGCCAAAGCTGAAAATACAGATGATCTGAAGATATTTGACGCCGTATTCAATGATAACTGGGTTGGAGGTCTGGCTTTCAAAGAACAGTCTGGAGCCAAAGATCCCGAACAGAGCGAAAAAGAGGAAGCTTACAAGGGCCAGGAAAAGGCCATTGGAAGCAGCCAGATTGGCGCTTTTGTAATTCTTTTCTCCCAGAGAGCGTGACAGCAGGGCGTTGACACCTACACAGGTGCCGGCAGAAACGGCGATCAGCAGATTTTGGATGGGGAATGCCATGGAAACAGCCGTTAAGGCAGCCTGGTCGATCCTGGATACAAAGATACTGTCTACAATGTTATACATGGCCTGTACCAGCATGGAAATGATCATAGGCAGGGACATGGTAATTAAGAGGCGATTAATGGGCATGGTACCCATTTTATTCTCCTGTGACATAAAACTTCTTCCTTTCTATTTGTGCATAAAAAGCATTTTAACATTATATAAATAGGAAGTCAATGGAGGAGCGGTCAGGGAAAACATAAGCAATTATGTGGACAGATAAAAACATTATAAGTAAAACTTTTGACTTTATAAGAAATTTTTGTATTGACGGCAGAAATACTTTGGTGTATGCTTTCTACAATATAAGGAAGTGTAAATCATAGGCTTACAGATGTCTGTACAGCAGGCACACAGACATGGGAAGTGTTTGCCGCGGATTGAGGAGGAAATTATGAAGCCATATGCAGAGATGACAAAAGAAGAACTTCTGGCTCTTCGCAAAGAGCTGAAGGCACAGTACCGCGAAATGCAGGGAAAGGATTTAAAGCTTGATATGTCCAGGGGAAAGCCAAGTGTAGAGCAGCTGGATCTGTCTATGGGAATGATGGATGTATTAAGCAGTAATGATGACCTGACCTGCGAGGATGGAACAGACTGCCGTAATTATGGTGTTCTCACCGGTATTGATGAGGCTAAGGAGCTTCTGGCTGATATGATGGAGGTAAATCCAAACACGATCATTATTTACGGTAATTCCAGTTTAAACGTAATGTACGATACGGTATCTAGGGCAATGACCCATGGGATCATGGGAAATACCCCATGGTGCAAGCTGGATAAGGTAAAATTCCTCTGCCCGGTTCCCGGCTATGACCGTCATTTTGCCATTACTCAGTACTTCGGCATTGAAATGATCAATGTGCCTATGACAGCAGAAGGCCCGGATATGGACATGGTGGAGGAGTTGGTTGCCTCAGATGAGTCCATTAAGGGTATCTGGTGTGTACCGAAATATTCCAATCCTCAGGGCTATTCCTACTCCGATGAAACGGTGCGCCGCTTTGCAAGATTAGAGCCGGCTGCCGCTGATTTCCGCATTTTCTGGGACAATGCTTACGGTGTGCATCACCTTTATGACCATGATCAGGATCATCTGATTGAAATCCTGGCAGAATGCAAGCGCGCAGGCAATCCGGATCTGGTATATAAATTTGCATCTACCTCAAAGATCAGTTTCCCGGGCTCAGGCATTGCTGCTCTTGCAACTTCCCATAATAACCTGGAAGATATTGAGGCACAGTTAAAGAATCAGACCATTGGCCATGACAAGGTGAACCAGCTGCGTCATGTGCGTTTCTTTGGTGATATTCATGGAATGGTAGAGCATATGAGAAAGCACGCAGACATTATCCGTCCTAAGTTTGAGGCAGTGGAGGATATTCTGGAGCGTGAGCTGGGCGGGCTTCAGATCGGCCAGTGGACAAAGCCAAAGGGCGGCTACTTTATCTCCTTTGATTCCTTGGAGGGCTGCGCAAAGGATATTGTGGCAAGATGCAAGAAAGCAGGCGTAAATATGACACCGGCTGGCGCTACTTATCCATATGGAAAAGACCCCCATGACAGCAACATCCGTATTGCACCAACCTATCCGCCTTTAGGAGATCTGATCACAGCTACAGAGCTGTTCTCTCTCTGCGTAAAGCTTGCCAGTGCAGAGAAGCTTTTGAAGGATATGGCATAAACGGAAAATACATAGAAGTGTAAAAAGAAGAAAAAACTCAAATACTGACAGGGAGCAGAAGCTGTTAAGATGACAGACTGCTTCCTGTCTTTTTATGTCATATGAAAGAGTGTCCTATGACAAAAACGCTCCGAGAGCACACGCTTTGGAGCGCAGAGCAGGCAAATTGACTGGAGGTGGCACAGTGGCGAAGAAAAAGAAGCTCCGATCCTTTTTGTACCTGCTTCCGGGCCTTACCATGCTGACAGTTTCAGGCAGTGACCTAAGTGCCGAAAACCTGTCTGTCCTGGGAGGAAGACCGGAAAACCGCATTGGAATAGGCTTGTGGGGAATGGCTGCAGGATATGCATTATTTTGTTTCATGAAATATCTTTTCCGGCTGGACGGCGGGCCGCATAAGGGCGCAAATTGCTTCTTGATCAGCGCTGCGGTGCTTTTTGCAGTATCCTTTGCGCTTCCCTATGTGCCGGAGAAAGCGCCCTTTGTTTCATCCCTTCATGTGAAGGCTGCATTCTTTTCCACCATGTCCTTTCTTGCCGGGCTTGTATGTTTTTTGCACAGCATAAGCAAAAAGCATCCGGGCCGCCTTTCAGCTGCCTGGATGCTTTTTGGATGCCAGTCTGCTTTCGCGCTGGCAATTCTTTATCAGGAGGGCTTTATCACAAGCCTCCTGGAAATTTTTATTATAGCTTCTGTCTGTATGTATCTGCTTTATCTGGAGCAGCTGCTTATCTGCCTTGCCCGGACAGATTAGAAATCAACTTCCTCATCATAGAAGCAGCACTTGAGCAGCTTAGCCATCTCATCTGGAGTGACAGCTCTTGGGTTGGAGCCTGTGCAGGCATCACCTACTGCCAGTTCAGCAACGCTTGGAAGCTTCTCTAAGAATTCAGCTTCGTTAATGATCCCGCCCTCATATTCCTTAATGCAGGTTGGGATATCCAGCTCTTTGTTCATCTGACGGATACGTGCGATCAGTGCATCGGTAAGCTCTTCGTCAGTTGTTCCAGGCAGATTGATGAATTTTGCAATCTTAGCATACCTTGCAGCGGCCTCAGGATTTTTGGAGTTATACTTGATAACCTTTGGCAGGTACATTGCATTTGCACAACCATGAACGATGTGGCCGCCGGAGTATGCTGCGCCAGTCTTGTGTGCCATAGAGTGAACGATTCCCAAAAGTGCGTTGGAGAATGCCATTCCAGCCAGGCACTGTGCATCATGCATCTTGGCGCGGGCGTTTAAATCGCCGTTGTAGGAAGGTACCAGATACTCGTTGATCATCTCGATGGCATGAAGTGCTAACGGATCTGTATACTCACAGTGAAGAGTAGAAACATATGCCTCAATGGCATGGGTCATAGCGTCCATACCGGTGTGAGCTGTCAGCTTCTTAGGCATTGTCTCAGCAAGGGCAGGGTCTACAATAGCAACATCCGGAGTGATGTTAAAGTCAGCCAGCGGATATTTGATGCCCTTTGCATAGTCAGTGATGACAGAGAATGCAGTTACCTCAGTTGCAGTACCGGAGGTAGAGGAAATTGCACAGAATTTTGCTTTTGTACGCAGAGTTGGGAACGCAAATGGAGTAATAAGGTCCTCAAACTTTGTATCAGGATACTCATAGAATGCCCACATTGCCTTTGCAGCATCGATAGGAGAGCCGCCGCCAACAGCAACGATCCAGTCAGGTCCGAATTCGGTCATTGCCTTTGCACCCTTCATAACAGTTTCTACAGATGGGTCTGGTTCAACGCCCTCAAACAGCTGTACCTCCATTCCGGCTTCCTTTAAATAATCAACTACCTTATCCAAAAAGCCGAAACGCTTCATAGAGCCGCCGCCAACAACAACGATGGCCTTCTTGCCTGTAAGTGTTTTTAAAGCTTCCAGGGCGTCTTTTCCATGGTATAAGTCTCTTGGTAATGTAAATCTCATGATCATGTACCTCCATATGTATGATGAATTAAATGGTTATTTTTTTAACAACCTTATGGTAACACAGATTCGCAGAGAATGCTAGATACCATTTTGGAATGGAGCCATGCCAGTTTGTGTATCTTGATTAAAAAAAGATTAAAAATACTTAAATATGTGAAAACCTTGTAGTTATTTTTTATGAGTATGATATAATTAAACAAATATCCGCATGGAAAGGAGCATTTCTTGTATGAAATTACAATTTAAAATGCCCTTTGCCGGTTCCGGGGGACAGAAGATGGATGATACCAATATTCCAAAAAACGACTCGGGTTTAAACAGTGCAGAGGGAAACAAAAAAATGAAGCGGGCCCTGCGGCCGGTAAAGCTGACCATTGCAGCTGTATTCCTGGTGATCGCAGCGCTGGATTCATTTTACACCTTGTCGGAAAATGAGATGGCGGTAGTGACAACCTTTGGGATCCCGTCCAGTGTTATGACCTCCGGGCCAAAATTCAAGGTTCCCTTTGTACAGAAGGTTCATAAGATGTCAAAGGAGATCAAGGGGATGCCCATCGGATATGACCCGAGCTATAGTATGGATGCAGGCCTCTATTCTTCTATGAATGCTTCAAGCCGTATTGTGGGAGAGGATGGAAATGGGGAGGATCTTACTTCTATTCCGGAGGAATCCGAGATGATCACAAAGGATTTCAATTTTGTAAATGTGGATTTTTATATTGAATATCAGATCGTAGACCCCATTAAGGCCTATATGAACAGCGAAACAGCGATTCCTATTTTAAAGAACCTGGCTCAGTCCTATATCCGTGATACAGTGGGCTCCTACGGGGTAGATGAGGTCATTACAACCGGAAAAGCGGAGATACAGGCAAAGGTAAAGGCTCTTTTGTCAGAGCGGCTGGAGCAGGAGGACATTGGACTGGGAATTTATAATGTAACGATCCAGGATGCGGAGCCGCCGACAGAAGAGGTAAATAACGCCTTTAAATCAGTGGAGGATGCAAAGCAGGGCATGGATACAAAGATCAATGAGGCCCGCAAATATCAGTCCGAACAGCTTCCGGCAGCCAATGCCAAGGCAGATAAGGCAACCAGGGATGCAGAGGCTTACCGCCAGGAGAGGATCAGCGAGGCAGAGGGACAGGTATCCCGCTTTAATGATATGTATGAGGAATATGTTAAATATCCGCTGATCACGAAAAAGAGGATGTTTTATGAGGCAATGGAGGAGATCCTTCCAGGTTTAAAGGTGATCATTGACAGCGGTGACGGCACTCAGAAGCTGCTTCCTTTAGAGCCTTTTTCAGGAACCGGAAATGGGGCAGACGCTGAAACAGTGACAGCAGGAGAGGGGGGACAGTCATGAGGACATTGTTAAAATTTTTACGGAACAGTACACTGCTGGTAGTACTTTTCGTAGTGTTTTTTGTGGCGAATCCCATTGTGGTTACCAGAGCAAATGAATATTCCATGATCATCCAGTTTGGAAAGGTGGTGCGGGTGGAGGATACGGCAGGCCCTTCCCTGCGGATCCCCTTCCTTCAGTCTGTTCAGAAAGTGCCAAAGTATAAAATGATATCAGACCTGCCGCCCAGTGATGTCACAACGAAAGATAAAAAGGTAATGACAGTGGATTCCTTTGTTATCTGGGATATTAATGATCCGGTCAAATATCTGTCATCCTTAAATGCCAGCAGGGAGAAGGCAGAGGTGCGCATTGGAAATGTGGTTTATAACTCCATTAAAAATGTGCTGTCCTCCACGAATCAGTCAGATATTATTTCCGGCCGCGATGGTGAGCTTGCAAAGACAATTAAGGAAAATATTGGAACTTCCATGGATTCTTACGGCATCAATATTTATTCAGTAGAAACAAAGAAGCTGGATCTGCCGGATTCCAATAAGGAGGCTGTTTACCAGAGAATGATTTCTGAGCGCAATAATATTGCAGCACAGTATGCGGCAGACGGTGAGTACCAGTCATCCCTGATCAAGAACGAGACAGATAAAACAGCAAAGGAAACGGTTGCAAAAGCAGAGGCAGAGGCAGAAAAAATAAAGGCTGACGGCGAAGCAAAATACATGCAGATATTAAGTGACGCCTATAATGATGAGGCCAAAGCAGATTTCTACAATTATGTCCGTTCCCTGGATGCATTAAAGGCGTCCCTGAAGGGAGGAAATAAAACGATCATACTGGATAAGGACAGTGAGCTGGCGAGAATACTGTCAGGAAACCCTTAGGGTAAAGAGAATCATAAAAAGAATAAAAGGCTGCCGGGACGGTGATGAGAGAAGCTGTCCCGGCGTTTTTTATGCGCACACTTTTATGGTAAAGCTTAATCTGAAAGCTGGCTGATAATGCGCATCAGACGGTAGATAAATTCATTTTCAGGCTTTGAGAAGCGGTAGCCGCTGCGATAGATCAAGAAATCACGGTGAAGATTTCCGGGATAGCTGCAGGGACGCTGCACCAGGCCGTAAAGCTTTAAGGTTTCATAGGGGACAGGGGAGGACCAGATGTAGGAGGAGGGAAGCTGGCGCAGCAGCTCAAACTGGCTCCCGCGGTCATAGACGGATACGGTTTTCTGAGAGTTGACTCGTGTGACGGAAAACTCGTCCGATTCAAAGGTGAAGGAGGGCTTTTGAATATCCCCCTGTACCAGTTCAATGCTGTCGGCAAAGTCAAGATAAGTCAGGTGATCCCTGCAGGCAAGGGGATGCTTCTGCCCCATGATAACACAGGCAGGGAACTCCCATAGCTGGCGGTAAGCCAGATTTTCGTCCTGCAGCATTTTTAAACAGTAGCTCTCGTAGAGGGACTGGCAGCGGACAATGCCAATATCTGCTTCCTTTGCAGCTACCTTGCGTACTGTATCACGTGTATTGGCTTCCATGTAACGTGCGCTCATGGTAGGAAGGGGCATCAGATCTTTCAGAAACAAGATCGGAAGA
>OLRK01000715.1_pt1 | contig 34817 bp, 25 predicted proteins | sample 1672911 | NCBI WGS metagenome assembly OLRK01 (sample SAMEA3136736, study PRJEB25190) | human gut metagenome | biome: human gut; feature: human-associated habitat; material: faeces | place: Austria | collected 2013 | reverse complement strand
TGTAGAAATTACATTTCCGATACCACAAAAGCCTCCGGCGGGAGGCGTATTTCGCCTGGAGGAAAAGGGCCGTCTGGAAAAACACGTTTGGGCCGGTTTCTTAAGGCTCAGGTGTCTGGACGATCCAGCGGGAGGAAGGAGCAGACTGGCAGCGGGAGAATTGTGACGGCTGCAGATTTGAGGGAGGGGGACGTGAAAACGCCGTGTACAGAAGGGGACGGGCGGCGGCTTGGGAATGGGAGGAGACGCCTGTTTTCGGGAGCTTTTTGCAATAATGAGAAAATAAGTTCCGATCGGGGGCAGAAAACCGTCTAAAAAAGGGAGCAATCCTGTTGCTTTTTTGTGTGCATTGAAACTTTTTCTGGAAGGCAAACTATCCTATACAATAAATAAATGAATCAGGAGGGATTTATATGAGTGAAGTGTATGGGTATGTCCGGGTGTCCGCGAAGGATCAGTGCGAGGAACGTCAGCTTTTGGCTATGCGGGAGTTTGGCGTGCCGGAGAAGAAGGTGTTTACGGATAAGCTCAGCGGAAAGGATTTTGAGCGCCCCCAGTATAAGCGGCTGCTGCGGAAACTCCATTCCGGAGATGTGCTGGTAATTAAGGCCATCGACCGCCTGGGACGCAACTACGGGGAGATTCAGGAGCAGTGGCGGCTGATCACTAAAGAGAAACACGCCGATATTGTGGTGCTGGATATGCCGCTTTTGGACACGAGACAGAAGGCGGAGGATTTGACGGGGACCTTCATCGCGGATCTGGTGCTGCAGATCCTGTGCTATGTGGCCCAGGTGGAGCGGGAAAACATCCGTCAGCGCCAGGCGGAAGGGATCGCGGCGGCGAAAGCGCGGGGAGTGAAGTTTGGGCGGGAGAAGAAACCGATTCCCGAGGAATTCGGAGGATTGTGGGAAAAATTCCGCCGGGGAGAGGTCACGGCCCGGGCCGCGGCCGCGGAATTGGGCGTAGTGCACAGTACATTCCTCAAATGGGGGAGTGGAATGGAGAAAAGTTTGTGAAATTTCACCGGTTTTTTAGGGTAGACTTTCAAAACCATCCCTGTGTGTACATATAGTTTTCAATATATAGTGGGCTGCTGTATCTTTTTTCTATATTTAGTATAGTGAGAAAGGTACAGCGGCTCATTTTTATTTTACAATATCTGGCTTTAAAAGTCTGCTTTCGACACCATCCGCATAAAGCGACAGGAAGGGAGGACACCGCTGTGACTGATCGGGAACTGCGGAGACTGAGCCGAAAGGATTTGTTGGAGCTGTTGATTTCCCAGGGCCGTGAGCGGGATGCCCTGCAGGCAGAATTAGAGAGAATAAAGGCAGAATTGGAGAACCGGCAGCTCTGTATGGAGCAGGCTGGTTCTATTGCCGAGGCGGCACTGCGGTTGAATGGAGTGTTTGAGGCGGCGCAGGCCGCGGCCCAGCAGTATTTGGACAGCGTTCGCCAGCGCAGCGAGGATATAGAGGAAATCTGCGCGAAGCGGGAGGCGGACTGTGTCCGGAGAGAGACAGAATGTCAGGAAAACATCGAGAAACAGCTGCGGGAGGCGGCTGAGACGGCCCGCAGGCTGGAAGAAGAAACCAGGGCAAAATGCCAGAAACTGGAGGAAGACGCGAAAAAGAAGTCGGAGGCTTATTGGGCGGAGGTTTCCGCGCGGCTGGATTCTTTCTGCAAAGAGCATGAGGAACTGAAACAGATGCTGTTTTCCGGAGGAAAGACATGATAGGGAAAGGACGGAAAACAAAGCTCTCACAGGTTCCCACGGTGGCGCAGCTGGAAGGCGAGCTGAAACGGGAATCCTACCGAAAACGGTATAACCGGGTGCTCCGCAGCACCGTTTACACGCTCATTACGGTGGCAGCGGCGGCGGTGCTGGTGGCCACGTTATTTCTGCCGGTTCTGCGGATTTACGGGTCTTCCATGACACCGACGATGGTAGACGGGGATATTGTGGTATCCGTGAAGGGCGGGGCTTTTGAACGCGGCGACATTATCGCGTTTTGGTTTAACAATAAGATTTTGGTAAAACGGGTCATCGGGAAACCCGGCGAGTGGGTGGACATAGACGAGGACGGAAATGTGTCGGTGGACGGAAAACCGCTCAGTGAACCGTATCTGACGGAGCGGGCGCTGGGAGAATGTGACATCAGGCTGCCTTATCAGGTGCCGGATGGCCGCATTTTTGTTATGGGCGACCACCGTTCCACCTCCTCGGACAGCCGAAACAGTGCGGTAGGCTGTGTGGCGGAGGAACAGATCGTGGGGAAATTGGTGTTCCGGGTCTGGCCGCTGGCCGTTTTCGGACCTTTGAAATAAGTATGGAAGGAGGATCAGCCGATGGATCAGAAGAATCTTCTGACCCAGGCGTTGGGTTTTATACGGGATCAGCGGCGGTATCGCTGGTGGCTGAGGATTGTGACCGGTATGGCGGCGGCGGTGGTTTTTGTGACCACTTATCTGCTGATTTTGCCGGCGATTACGATGGAACACAGCATTCTGGAAATCACGGCCACCCCTTCGGAGATCGCTTTGGGCAGAACGATCTACACAGAAGTCTTCGCGGAGGCGGAGGACGACAGGGAAGAAACGGTGTTTGTGCTCATTGCGGACGGGGATAATGCCGGGTTGGATGAAAACCGGATAGACTTTGAGAATGACGCGGCTTTTATTAAGGATGAGACGGGACAGAAAATAAAGCTGTTCCGGGAATATGAGGGGGACGGAACGGTCCAGTACTGGTTTACGCTGGAGCGGGGGCAGTCGGTCCGGTTTGAGCTCCCCTGGATCAACGGTGTGGACCGCTACCGCGACGATTGGATCCGGGAGGAGGTATTGGAGGTGCCCGATCCCGTGCAGACACCGTCGGAGCTGTATGCGCCGGAGAGCGGCCGTACCCCAGAAAACGGCCCTTCCGCCGAAACCTCTCCCGGGGTGGATCCGGAAACGTCTTCCGATCCCGTGGCCACCGGCAGCGATCTGGCTGCCGTGCCGGTGAAGGAAAATGGAATCCGGCGGGAAATCCGGGTTTCCGCGGAAAATGCCGGGGATGAGAAGTTTTTCCTGTCCTGGCATCAGGTTCCCTCCGTAGCCCGTTCCTATGGGACGGCCACCCCTTCTGATATGGACGAGGAGGAGCTGGAACTGGACGAGCCTGTGGAGCTGATCCTGGATCAGCCGGGAGATGTGGAAGAAGAAGGATTTCTGGTGATCACCTTCGGCAGCGGCGGGACTTTAAAGGAGGCGAAACGGCGGGCAGAGGACACGGTGGAGCTGTCCTGGCTGGAGGAACTGCCCTTTGAGATCCCGGAAAACGCCACCAGCTGGGCGACGGTGGAGAAGGAAGACTTCCTTTCCGAGGATTTTGGTGTCATGAATATGGCCCTGCTCGAGGAGGAAATCGCTGGGCTGGCGGATAATGAGAACAGCCATGATTTTGCAGACAACATTACCAGTGTGACGGTGTCAAAGCTGGAGAATGGCCAGTGGGTGCCCGGGACGGAATTTACAGATGGGGACTCTGTGCGGGTGGAGATTAACTATACGATCCCGGCCAATCGGGTGGGAGCGGCCAATCAGACGATTCATTATCGGCTTCCGGATGGCATCCGGCTTTCTCGGGAGGAGTCCGGCACGGTGTACGACGGTCAGATCCCGGTGGGAGCTTATGTCATCGGGACGGATGGTATGATTACCATTACTTTCAATGACACTTTTGCGGACGATAAGCCCTTTAATGGCATGATCCGCTTTGAAGGCACGCTTTCCGCTGGTTCAGGGGGCGGTGAACAGGAGATCGAGTTTGGCGGGGACGGCGGTACGATCACAGTAAAGCCCAGCGCCTCGCCCACAGATATTCGTGTGGAGAAGGAGGGCTCCTACAATAAGGAGGATGGGAAACTGCACTATACCGTTACGGTCTCTACGACAAAAGGGACGGAAGATACTGTGACCATCAGTGATAGTTTCGGCACTGGAAGTACCAGCGCTGCTTATGATAAGAGCAGTTTCCAGATTGTCAAGGTGAAGGCGGACGGCACGCAGGAAACGGTCAGCGGCTATCCCCCGGAATTTGACATAGCCTGGACAGGCGGCCCGGAGACATTTACCATCAAAGATCTGCCGAAACTGGAGGCTGGGGAAAAATATGTGGTGACCTACACTGCCACACCGGGGGAATCCAGCGACAGCGGCGGCTCCTCCAGCGTGTACAACAATGCCACCGGCACCAGCGGCGGCGATAGCAACAACAGTGGGGTCACTGTGACCATCTCCCAGCAGATGATTCAGAAATGGGGCAGCTACAACAGTGGGACTGGGAAGATTCAGTGGACCATCAAGCTGAACCAGGATAAGCAGGATATTGGCGGCTATGTTCTGAAGGACACTATGACCATCGGCGACAAAACCGTCAGCATTCCGGAAGGCACGGTGATCACTATGACCGGGTCGAACGGGGACAGCCAGACTATCACTTTACCATATACGTTCCCGGCGGGCTCCAGCGACAGCTACACCATCACCTATGAGACCGACGCGCCCCAGGGTGAGCCGGGCCAGTCCTGGACGGTATCCAATAAGGCGGAGCTGGAGGGGGATGATGACCATTATGAGGCTGGCGGAGACGTTAGTGGCCAGACCCAGGGGTACAGCGTAGGAAAGAGTTTCGATGGCATAGATCAGAACGAATCTACGGACGAGGTGGGGATTTACAAGTGGGTGTCCCGCATCACGGTGCCCAAGGCAGGGGTGGAGTTGGATAAGCTGACCTACACGGACACCCTGATTGACGCAACCGTGAATGGTGAAACGGTGGCAGGCAGTCACTACATCACCGCCGTCCTGCTTGACAAGATGACCGTCACGGCCAACGGCACGACGCTGGAGCGGGGGACGGACTATCAGATCTGCGACGATCAGGGCAAAGTCATCACTGATTTTACAAGCCAGACCCATCTCACCGGTTTCCAGGTGAAATTCCTGGAGGCAGCCAAGGAGAAAGTCACCGGCCAGACCATTGAGCTGCGGTATCAGACCCAGGTGGATTATACCAAACTGACCGGCGACGGGCCATATGCCATTGCCAACAAGGGGAGTATCCCTGATCACGATAGTGAGAGCAGTGCCGACTACACGCCGCCTAAAAAGCTGGAAAAGCAGGCCAGCATCACAGGAGAGGGGGGGAGCAGCTACACCGGCGACTCTTTCTCCATTGATTACGAGGAATCCGACGGAGTGATTCACTACCGAATACTGCTCCATACTGACGCGAGCACTCAAGGCGACATCACCTTGACCGACCTGCTCCCCAAGGGGGCTACGCTGGTGGAAGACACGGTGAAAATGGCTTTCTATGTACATGACTGGTATGAGTACGATAAAAATGGCTCTGAGTATAAAGCCTCGGAACATATCAAAGCGGAGATAGGAGAACAAAACCCAGACGGCACTACTCCGGTAACCTTCACCATCGACGACGGCTACAACGGAGATGGGCAGCACCATGTCTTGGCAGTGTACTACGATCTTTCCATCAAGGACGACCCCCTCTGGACGGAAAATCCCGGTTTAGGGAGCCATCTTTACCGGAATGAGGTGACATGGGGCAGTGAGAGTGACGGGACGGATGTCACGGTGGAACGGGAAGTGCCGGACATCAAAAAAACCGGCGAACAGCTCCCGCAGTACGATGCTAACGGGGATCCCATGCAGGACAATGGAAATCTGCTTTTGTCCAATACAATCCGCTATTCGGTGGTCATCAATGCCGGCGAAAAGGATCTGGTGCCGGGCAAAGATTTTATTACCATGTGGGATCAGTTGGATGCGGGGGATGCGGCCGGAGCCGAATTTCGGCCGGGCAGTGTCAAACTGTACCACTACGATCCAAAGGCGGAAAATCTTTGCGGAACTGCACTGGATTCCAGCCTGTACAGCTATACCTATGACGAGACGGAGTATAAGCTGACCTTCACTTTGCCGGATGAAACGGCCTGTGTGCTGGTCTATGAATATGTGATTGACCGGGGAAACGCAGCAGGAGATTTGACGATTAAAAATGAGGCACACCTCACGGGCGGAACCGGCTCCGGAGGCAGTAACGAGGTGATATTGGAGGAAACCTCCTCCAGCGCGAGTGCCACCAAAAAAGAGCTGACCATCTATAAAGTGGACGCCACCAATTACGGCAAGCTGTTGCCGGGGGCGGTGTTTGAGCTGAAGGTTTATCAAAATGGTCAGTGGAAAACGCTGTTGGATGACCTTACTTCGGATGAAAATGGTCAGTTTGTGTTATCTCGTGTTGAAGATGAACACTTTGAGAATTTCAATTTTGAAGATAATACGCTGTATCGTCTGACAGAGATAACGTCGCCTGCCGGTTATAGTATAGATACAGAACCGTACTATTTTGTATGGGTAAAAGATAACATGACGGCAGAGCTGGCAAAACAGGAAATGGAAAGCAATGGAGCACTGGGAGATGTTGATTCAGGAAAAGTGAAATTCCTGACCACTTCCGGCGCGGTCTATGTGCAAAATCAGCCCACAGAGCTGACAGTGAAAAAGCGGTGGCAGGATGATTCTGGTATGATGATAGCGCCGGGGGCGGATAGCGTGGAAGTGACGCTGTATCAGCAGGCGGTGGATAGTAATGCGAAAACGGTGACGGTAAATTCGCAGGGAAATCAACAAAATGGTTGGATTGGTCAGCTTATTACAAAGACTATTGATGTGGCGGAAAACAGTGATTTGACCATTCATATCAATGATGCCTGGAATGTGAATTTTAAAATTCAGGTGGGCGAAAGAACGCCTGAAATAGTAGAAACAGAGCAAGGAAGTTGCAGTTATACTGTGAAAAACATTACGGGAGATATAACCATTTGGATTCATCCTGCTGATGAAAGCAACGGAAACAGTTATGGAAACATCGCTTTTTCGGATTATACCGAGCCTTATCATGTGCCTATAGGAGACCCTGTAAAATATGAGACAGTTAGGCTCAATGAGGCGAACAGCTGGTCATACACATGGGAGGATCTGCCCAAAAAAAATAATCAAGGACAAGCTGTTTACTACTATGTAAAAGAAACCACCATCCCTGGCTTTGAAGTAATCTACTCTCCCAACAACAGCGACGGAATCCAGACCGGTGAGTTGGTAATTATCAACCGTGCCAATGGGTTCTTCCTGCCGGAGACCGGCGGGCCTGGTGTGTTCTTATTTACCATGGGCGGCTTTGCGCTGATGGCGTTGGCGGGCCTGATGTATATGATTTTGCGCAGAAAGGGGGGTGAGGTTCCCTGATACGCGCATATAACATATAAATATCTATTTTAACAAATAAAAAGGAAAGGAAGTATGAAACCAATGAAAGCAATGAAAAAAATCTGGGCTGTGATGCTCTCACTCGTCATGGCCATGGTGATGGTTGTTCCGGCGTTTGCGGAGGAGACTGAGACTACATATACCATCACTGCTCCCGACAATGGTCACACCTACGAGGTTTACCAGATCTTTACTGGAGATTACGCTGACGGCGTTCTGTCCAACGTCAAGTGGGGTAAGAACGGTACAGGTACGGAAGGCGAGGCTGTCTCTGCGGAGATTATTACAGAGTTGACCGGTACTACCGGCACCGATACAGCAAAGCTGGAGGTCATTTCCAAATATGTCAACCTGGAAAGCGATGAGTTCGGTACGGTCACGAATGGCACTCCTTTGCAGGTGCCCGGCGGCTACTACCTGATCAAAGATGTGGACGGCGCGCTGGACAGCGATGAGAATGAGTCTTATACTCTCTACGTTGTGGAGGTCGTGGGCGATGTGACTATCTCTCCGAAAGCTGCTGTTCCGGAATTTAACAAGAAAGTCCAGGATATTAATGACACGACGGACACAGGTGTTTCTGATTGGCAGGATTCTGCTGACTGGGATATTGGCGATAAAGTACCGTTTAAACTTACGGGTACTGTTGCGTCTAATTACGATAATTATAAGGCTTACCAGTTTATCTTCCACGATACGGAGAGTGATGGCCTGACCTTTGATGAGAAATCTGTAGTAGTTAAGGTAGATGGAGAGGTAATATCAACGGGTTACGAGATTGTTACTGAGGGCCTGGAAGATGGCTGTACCTTTGAGGTACGGTTTGACGATCTGAAAGATATTGAATCCGTTCACGCCGGTTCCGTCATCACGGTAGAATATGAATCCACGCTGAACGAAGACGCCGTTATCGGCTCCGAAGGTAACCCCAATACCGCACATTTAGAGTTCTCTAACAACCCCAACGACGAACAGGGCGGAGAAACCGGCGAGACCCCGGATGATACCGTTATCGTATTTACATACAAAACGGTCATCAACAAGATAGACGGCGAGGATCAGCCCCTGACCGGCGCAGAGTTCACTCTGGAGAAGAAGGTCAAGGGTGAGGGAGAAGACAACTATACCTGGAAAGCAATTACAGTTGTCAAGAGCGAAGAAGGCACCACCTTCACCTTCTCCGGCCTGGACGACGGCGATTACCGCCTGACCGAGACCAAGACCCCCGCTGGCTACAACACCATCGACCCCATCGAGTTCACCATTACAGCGACCCATGAGATCGAATCCGACAATCCCACTCTGACCTCTCTGAGCGGCAATGCTACCACCGGCAAGATCGAGTTTACTCCTAACACCACTGACGGTTCCCTGAGCGCCGACGTCGTCAACCAGTCCGGCGCCACCCTTCCGGAGACCGGCGGCATGGGTACCACCATCTTCTACCTCTTAGGCGGTATCCTGGTAGTTGGAGCTGGTATCCTGCTGATCACCAGAAGGCGTATGAGCATGATGGAGGACAAGTAATCTCTATTTGAAACATCTTTAAAACATCTGCTGCAGGCGGGGAGGCACAGTCCTCCCCGGCTACAGCGGTAAGGAGAGCTTTATATGAAACGAAATGGAACGACCATATTGCTGACCCTTGTTTTTCTCATAGGGCTGTCCTTGCTGCTGTACCCCACAGCCAGCGACTATTGGAACTCACTCCATCAGTCCCGGGCCATTGCCAGCTACGCGGAGGCGGTGGCGGAGCTGGATGATATTTCCTATGAACACTACTGGTCGGACGCACAGGCGTACAATGCCAATCTGTCCAACCGGAAACAGCGCTACCAGCCTACGGAGGAAGAACACGCGCTGTACGAGAGCCTGTTAAATATTTCCGGAAACGGCATTATGGGCTATATCGAGATCCCGTCCATCGGGGTATCTCTGCCCGTTTATCACGGTGTGGAGGACACGGTGCTGCAGATCGCCATCGGACATATTGAGGGGACGTCCCTTCCTGTGGGCGGTTCCGGCACCCACTGCGTGGTTTCCGGGCACCGGGGACTGCCGTCTGCCAGGCTGTTTACCGATCTGGACAAGCTGGCGGAGGGAGACACCTTCCTCCTGCGGGTGCTGGATGAGGTGCTGACCTACGAGGTGGATCAGATTCACATTGTGGAGCCCCAGGAGGTAGATTTGCTGGAGATTGAGGACGGGCAGGATCTGTGCACCCTGGTCACCTGCACCCCTTACGGCATCAATTCTCACCGCCTCCTGGTGCGGGGGCATCGGATTGAAAGCCAGGCGGAGGTTTCCGGCATCCGGGTTACGGCGGACGCCATGCAGATTGAGCCGATTTTAGTCGCCCCGGCGGTGGCGGCTCCCATGCTGTTTCTTTTGCTGCTCTGGCTGCTGTTCAGCGGCTCGAAGGGCAGAAAAAAGAAAAAGAGAAAAATAGAGGACAAAAAAGAAAGGAATGAGGAGAAATGCCTGTAAACATACAAAAATACCGGAAACGGCTGGCCGTGTTCGCGGCGGCGCTGCTCCTGTTTCTTCCCTGCTTTCAGGGAATGGCCCAGGGGGCGGAAACCATGGATCCCAGCCGGGAAACCTCCCTGACCGTATACTTCGGCCACGAGGGGACGGGATTTTCCGGGGTGGAATTTCAGCTTTACCGGGTGGCGGAGATGTCGGATACCGGAGCCTTTTCCCTGACGGGGAGTTTCGCCGGTTATCCCGTTTCCCTGAAAGGGCTGGACAGCTCCGGCTGGAGAGCGCTGGCCCAGACTCTGGATGCGTACATCGCCCGGGACGGCCTCTCTCCGGAGCGGACGGCGTTGACAGGCGGGGACGGTCTGGCATCCTTTTCCGGGCTGTCCACAGGGCTTTACCTGGTGACGGGAAACAGATATGAGCAGGGGCGCTACACCTACACGCCGGAGTCCTTCCTGGTCAGCCTGCCCGGCCTTAGCCCGGAGGGAGAATGGAGCTATACCCAGGCAGTTGCCGGAAAGTACGGCAGCACCTACGATCCGCCGGGAGGCAGCGGCGGCGGGGACGACGGCGGCACCGTAAGCCGGAAGGTCCTCAAAGCCTGGAGAGGGGACGAAGGGGAAAGCCGTCCGGAGGAGATCACCGTCCAGCTGCTGAGGGACGGGGACGTGTACGATACAGTGACTTTAAATCAGGAGAACAACTGGCGGCATACCTGGACCGATCTGGAGAAGGGCGGCCGCTGGCAGGTGGCGGAGGAGGAAACGCCGGAGGATTACACCGTTTCCGTTTCCCAGGAGGGGATTACCTTTGTGATGACCAATACCTACGGTCCGTCCACGGACATCCCGGAGGAGCCGGTGCCGGGAGGCGGCCTGCCGCCGGTGGAGTACATCCAGGAGGAATTGGTGCCCATGGCAATGCTGCCGCAGACCGGGGTGCTGTGGTGGCCGGTGCCGTTTTTGGCCTGCGGAGGCCTGTTCCTGTTTCTGATCGGCTGGGGAAGGGGACGCCATGAAGAATCCGAGAGGTAAGAGACGGCCGGGAGCGTATCTGAGGGCCGCGGGGCTGCTGCTGATGGCGGCGGCCCTTCTTTTGACGGGATATAACCTGTGGGATGACCGGAGGGCGGAAGGGAGCACCAGCCAGGTATTGGAAGAACTGGACAGCCTGACGGGTTCTGAGGAATGGCGGGAAGTGCTGGCCGGGCCGGGGGAGGAGGAGATCCCGGACTACCTTCTGGATCCGGAGATGGAAATGCCCACGGTGGAGGTGGAGGGAAACGAGTACATCGGCACGCTGGAAATCCCCTCCTTAGGCCTTTCCCTGCCGGTGATGAGCCAGTGGAGCTATCCCAGGCTGAGGATAGCCCCCTGCCGCTACAGGGGAACGGCCTACCGGGGAAATCTGGTGATCGCCGCCCACAATTACCGCGCCCATTTCGGACGGCTCGGGGAGCTGCCGGCGGGAGCGCGGGTGAGGTTTACGGACGTGGACGGAAATGTATTTTCCTACGAGGTGGTGGAAACCCAGGTTCTGGCTCCCACGGACATCCGGGAGATGGAGGCGGGAGACTGGGCGCTGACGCTGTTTACCTGCACCCTGGGAGGCCAGTCCCGGGTGACGGTGCGGTGTGACTGGGCGGAATAGGCAGAAATAGGGGCCGGGAGAGGATGACAGAGGATGACAAAGGCGCGGGTGGCAGGAATGCGGTCCGCGCCTTTGGTGATTCCTTTCCAATTTCCGGCTAAAATCATGAGAATCCGGCAAACTAAAAAAGAGCATGGGACGGCAAAACGGGAACCAGCGTGTTTTCCGTCCATAGAACCATGTTCCGCCCTCGGGAAAACCGTGAGAAAAGAGTTGTGCGCGCCGCCGCGCTATGATAATATAATAACGATGTGATTAAGTCATACCTTATAGGAGGAACAATGGAAAATAAGAATATGCGGGAAACGACGAAAAACTGGATCGGCCTGGGGATCATGGCGGTGGCCGGCGCGGCGCTGGTGGCCGGTTCCACAGGTATTTACAGGAGCCTCAGCAGGATCGGACGTCCCATCAGCGAAACCGCGATCTATACGCCGGGAATTTACACCGGGGAGTCGAGAGGATACGGCGGGCCGGTGACGGTTCAGGTAGAGGTGACGGACCGGGAAATCGTTTCCATCCAGGTGGCCGGTGAAAAGGAGACGCCGGAGATCGGGGGAAAGGTGTTAAATGACCTGCCGTTTTTAATGCTCCGCAGTCAGTCCGCCGAGGTGGACAGCGTCAGCGGCGCCACGAAAACCAGTGAGGCCCTGAAAAAAGCGGTGAACAAGGCCCTGGCTCAGGCCAGAGGCGAGGAGATACAGGAGCAGGACAGCTCCGCGGCGGAGCCCATGACCCTGGCGGACGGCGAGTACGTATACGAGGACGGGCAGTTTGACGAAAAAGGCTATAAAAACGTGATTAAGCTGACCGTGGAAAACGGAGCCATCGTTTCCTGTGACTGGGACGCGGTAAATGAGGCCGGAGAGGGCAAGAAACAGCTGTCCATGGAAGGCAAGTATGTGATGACGGAGGACGGGCTGCTGTGGGCGGACCAGGCGAAGGCCCTCGCGGAGTACGTGGTGGAGAACCAGACGGCCTCCGGCCTGGCAGACGAGGAAGGCTACACGGACGCGGTGAGCGGAGTGAGCATCAATATCTTCGGTTTCGTAAACGGAGTGGAGGACTGTATGAGACAGGCCGCCGGTGAGACCGCTGTAGCGAAGGCCCTGGCGGACGGCGAGTACGTATACGAGGACGAGGAGTTTGACGAAAAAGGCTATAAAAACGTGATTAAGCTGACGGTGGAAAATGGGGCTATCGTTTCCTGTGATTGGGACGCGGTAAATGAGGCCGGAGAGGGCAAGCGGCAGCTGTCCATGGAAGGCAAGTACGTGATGACGGAGGACGGGCTGCTGTGGGCGGACCAGGCGAAGGCTCTCGCGGAGTACGTGGTGGAGAACCAGACGGCCTCTGGCTTAGCAGACGAGGAAGGCTACACGGACGCGGTGAGTGGAGTGAGCATAAACGTATACGGTTTCGTAAACGGAGTGGAGGACTGTATGAGGCAGGCGGCCAAATAGGCAGCGGCTCAAAAGGAGGATTAAGATGAAAAAAGTAGAGGATTACATCAGAAGTATTCCGGATTTTCCGGAGCCGGGGATCATTTTCCGGGACATTACCACCATTTTGCAGGATCCGGACGGATTGAAACTGGCGGTGGACGGCCTGATTGATATGCTGAAGGACGTGGAGTACGACGTGGTGGTGGGCCCGGAGTCCAGAGGATTCATTTTCGGCGTGCCGGTGGCCTACGCGGAGCATAAGGGCTTTGTGCCGGTGCGGAAAAAGGGAAAACTGCCCTGCGAGACCATCGCCATGGAGTACGATCTGGAGTACGGCACGGCGGTGATCGAGATGCACAAGGATTCCATCAAGCCGGGCCAGAAGGTGGTAATCGTGGATGACCTGATGGCCACGGGCGGCACCATGGAGGCGATTATCAAGCTGATCGAGCAGCTTGGCGGCGAAGTGGTAAAGATCTGTTTCGTGATGGAGCTGGCAGGCCTGAAGGGGCGGGAGAAACTGAGCAAATACCCGGTGGAATCCCTGGTAATTTACGAAGGACATTAAAGAAATCAAATAGAAACAGGAGAGCGGCGCGGCGGGCGGAAGGTCTGCCGCGCTGCGCTTTTGATGCCGTAGGAAACGGCGGGCCCGACGGCGCCAAAACCTCCGGCGTGAGGTGCACTCCGCGCAGAGGAATATGGCTGTTTACGCAGCCGCGCTCCGGCGCGAGTGTGCGCCAAGCGCACACTTTTTATGAGAGAACAACAGGCCGCGGGCCGGGAAAGCCGGCGGCGGAAAGGACGGATGGGGATGAAGATGGTGAAAATGACGACGCTCTGCTACCTGGAGCGGGACGGGAAATATCTGATGCTTTACCGGAACAAGAAGAAAAACGACATCAACGAGGGAAAGTGGATCGGCGTGGGCGGCCATCTGGAGGGGACGGAAAGCCCCGGAGAATGCCTGGAGCGGGAGGTAAAGGAGGAAACGGGGCTGACCCTGACCTCCTATCAGTTTCGCGGAATCGTAACCTTTGTGCCCGCCCCGGACGAGGTGGAGTATATGTGTGTGTACACGGCGGACGGATTTACGGGGGAGCTGCGGGAGTGCAACGAGGGAGAGTTGCGCTGGATTCCCAAGGAGGAGATCGAAGGCCTGAGCCTGTGGGAGGGCGACCGGCTGTTTCTGCCCCTCCTGATGCGGGAGGATACCCCGTTTTTCTCCATGAAACTGGTGTACAGCGACGGGAAACTGGTCCACGTGCGGGTGGACGGCGCGGAGGATAAGAAAGGAGCGGCATGGGAAAAATAGTGCTGTTAGTCTCCCGGGAGGAGATGCTTTTCCAGGCCCACAACATTCTCCAGGAAAAACAGTACGAGATCCAGGAGATGAAGGTGGTGCGGACGGAGGACACGGTGATGGAGGCCAGGCAGATGATCGCCGGGGGAGCCACCATCATCATCGCCAGGGGGCTGCAGGCCTCTTTAATTAAACAGTATACCGACATTCCCGTGGTGGAAATCGTGATCACTGCCCAGGAAATGGGGCTTTTGGTTACCAGGGCGAAACAGATCTTAAAGAAACAGCGCCCGCGGATCGCCGTGGTGGGCTTTAAAAATATGTTCAGTGACATGACCTATTTTGACACCCTCTACGACATTGAACTGACGGCTTACTATGCGGGACGGGACGTGAGCCTGCACGAGGCGGCGGCGGAGGCGGTGGCCGACGGGGCGGAGCTGATCATCGGCGGAGATACGGCAGTGGAGGCGGCCTCGGCTGCCGGAGTGCCGTCCCTGTTTTTATCCACCACTGAGGATTCCATCCGGACGGCTTTTTCCGTGGCGGAGCGCATGGATTTTGCCATGGGCGCGGAGAAACGGAACGCCGCTCAGATGGAAACCCTTCTGGACTACTCCACCAACGGGGTGATGCGTCTGGACGGCACGGGAACCATCCTGTCTGCCAACCCCATGATGGAACAGATGATGGGCCGGGAAGAACGGCAGGTGACGGGAAAAAAGCTGTGGGAGGTATTTCCGGAGACGGAGGAGGACGGGTTAAAACGGGCCCTGGAAACCGGGACGGAAAACTACTCCTGTTTTCTGCGGATGGAAAAAAACGCCTACCTGGCGGACCTGGCCCCCATCGTGGTGGACGGCCGGGCGGAAGGAGCGGTGTTTACCTGCACCAGGATCAAGCCCAGACGGGCGGAAAAGGAGCGGGAAAAGACGGAGAAAACCAGGTGGGGCCTGCGGGCCGCCGGGGATTTTGGCGACCTGCTCCAGAAATCTCCCGCTATGCAGGAATGCCTGCGAAAGGCCAAGCTCTACTCCCTGTCCGATTCTCCCATCGTCATTGAGGGGGAGTGCGGCACGGAAAAATGGCTCCTGGCCCAGTGTATTCACAGCAACGGCATGGTCAGCTCCGGCCCATTTCTGCGGGTGGACTGCGGCACTGTGGACGCCGCTGACCAGCCGTCCCTGATCTTTGGGGAAAACGGGGCCGCGGCCCGGGCGGAGGGCGGCACCCTGTTTTTAGACGGGGCGGAGCGGCTCTGCCTGGCGGCTCAGGACAGCCTCTGCCAGCTGGTGGAGCGCCATGTCCGCCGCGGCGGGGACGGATTGCAGGAGACGCGGGCAGATGTGCGCCTGATTCTGGCCTCGGAGGTTTCCCTGGCGGAGCTGGCCCGGGAGGGGAAATTCCTGCGGGAGCTGTTTTTTGCCGCCGGCGGCCTTTTGGTGCGGATTCCGCCTCTGCGGGAGCGGCCGGAGGATTTGACGGAAAAGCTGGAACAGTCGTTAAAAGCCATGTGCGGGAAATATTCCAGGTATCACGTGCTCACGGCGGGGGCGAAAAAGGCCCTGGAGCGGTATACCTGGCCGGGTAATCTGGTACAGGCGGAGAGCTTTATGGAACGGCTCATTCTCACAGCGGGAAAGCGTTCCATCGACGAGGATATGGTAAACGGCCTTCTGGCGGAGCTGTACCCCCATATGGACGGGGAGCTGCGCCTGGGGGACGCGGTAAAGGGCGGCCGCCCGGACCGGCAGAAACTGGCGGTGGAGATGGCCCTGGAGGAGTGGAACGGCAGCCGGGAGAAGGCGGCCCAGGCCCTGGGGATCAGCAAGGCGACGCTCTGGCGCTGGATGAAGAAGTATGGGCTGGAATGAGTGAAAATATTTTGATATAAATGAAATAAATAAATTTCATTTATATGACAAATGTGGACAATCCACAAAAAACAACCTTGTTTTCATGGAAAATGTCCATGGAAATCCCAGACAAACCCCGCTATAATGAGGTCAACGATGAGAGAGAGGTTTCCGGAGGACGAGGTTCCGGGCGGAAATCCAGAGTCTCTCAAATAAAAAATAAAAAGAGAGGTAATTGAAATGAAGGTAGGATTTATCGGATTAGGTATCATGGGCAGACCGATGAGCAAGAACTTAGTCAAGGCTGGTCATCAGCTGGTAGTGTTCGATTTCAATAAAGATGCAGTGGCAGACCTGGTTTCCTGCGGCGCAGAGGCAGCGCAGAGCGGCAAGGAAGTAGCGGAGAAATGTGATGTGATCATCACCATGGTTCCCAACTCTCCTCACGTAAGAGCAGCCCTGTTAGGCGAGGGCGGCGTTTGCGAGGGCGCTAAGGAAGGCACCGTTGTCATCGACATGAGCTCCATTGATCCCGTGGAGAGCAAGAAGATCGGCGCAGAGCTGGCAGAGAAAGGCATTGATATGCTGGACGCTCCTGTATCTGGCGGAGAGCCGAAAGCCATCGACGGAACTCTTTCCGTAATGGTAGGCGGCAAGAAGGAGCTGTTTGACAAGTACTACGATCTGTTAATGGTAATGGCTGGATCTGTTGTATACGTTGGCGAGCTTGGCTCCGGAAATGTTGCGAAACTGGCAAACCAGATCGTCGTTGCCTGCAACATCGCCGCTGTAGGCGAGGCTCTGGCGTTCGCGAAGAAGGCCGGCACCGATCCGGAGTTAGTATATCAGGCCATCAGAGGCGGCCTGGCAGGCTCCACCGTTATGGATGCCAAGGCTCCCATGATGCTTTCCAGAAACTTCAAGCCCGGATTCCGCATTGAGCTGCACATCAAGGATTTAAACAACGCCCTGAACGCCGCTCACGCCATTTCCGCTCCCGTTCCGCTGACCGGCCAGCTCATGGAGATGATGCAGTGCTTAAAGGCAGACGGCTACGAGAAAGAGGATCACTCCAGCCTTGTGAAGTACTATGAGAAGGTTGGCAACGTGGTTGTAGAGCCGGAGAAACACTAATTCAGACAGAAGGCGGCTGCCAAAAGGCAGAAAATGAAGTTGTAGCAGGGGAGAATGTTTATCATGAATACAGATTTTATCAAGGGCGTAGTCGTTCCGATTCTCACTCCGATTGACGCTGATGAGAAGATTGACGAAGGGAAATTAAGAGATCAGGTGGATTATGTGATCGAGGGCGGAGTGCTGGGCATTCTGGCTTTCGGAAGCAACGGCGAGTTCTATGTGGTCGAGGAAGACGAGATGGAGCGGGGCTTAAAAATCATGCTGGACCAGGCAGCGGGGCGTGTACCGGTTTACTTTGGAATCGGCGCCATCAGCACAAAGAAATGCTGCAGGCTGGCGAAGATGGCCGTAGAGGCAGGGGCAGCTGGAATCTCCGTTCTTCAGCCCATGTTCTTAAAGCCCACGGAAACCGAGCTTTTCCAGCACTTTAAGACCATTGCGGAGTGCGTTCCGGAAACTCCCATGCTGCTTTACAATAACCCCGGACGTGTGGGCTACACCATGTCCGCCAACCTGGTGGAGCGCCTTGCCCACGAGGTTCCCAATATCGTAGGAATGAAGGATACCAGCGGCGACATTACTCAGACGGCTGAGTTCATCAGACGGACCAGAGATGTGGGCTTTAAGGTATTCGGCGGCAAGGACACCCTGCTGTACGCCTCCATGTGCCACGGCGCTGTGGGTGGAGTGTGCACGGCTGCCAACTTCATGCCGGAGCTGATCACCGACGTTTACAACAAGTACGTGGCCGGTGACCTGGAGGGATCTTTAGAGGCTCAGTTTAAGCTGAACCCGGTGAGACTGTCCATGGACGGCGCAAGTTTCCCTGTTGCCGCGAAGGATATGGCAAATTTACGGGGCAGAAACGTAGGCGTTCCCTACACCCCGAATCTGCCGACTCCGGAAGGTCCTGTGCTTGACAAGATCAAGACGGAAATGCACAAAGCAGGACTGATCTGAAAAATGCCTAATGAATAAATAATATGATACATCCAACGGACCGGCGGCTTACCCAGATATGGCAGGCTGCCGGTCTGTCTGTACAGAGGCCTTCCGGCGTGCTATACTAAAGGAAAGATCCTGTGCGGTACAATGTGGAAATGGAGGATAGTATGAAATTTTTATTTGCTTCGGATTCATTCAAGGGGACTCTGTCCTCAGAGAACATCATCAGCCTTCTGACGGAGTCGGCGGAGAAGATTTTCCCCGGCTGTGAGACCTTCGGCGTGCCGGTGGCTGACGGCGGCGAAGGTACTGTGGACGCTGTGATCGCTGTGACCAAGGGGAATATCAAGAAGGTGACGGTACACGGGCCGTTAATGGAGGAGACGGAGAGCTCCTACGGCGAGTTTAACGGGGACTCCGCCATCATCGAGATGGCTGCGGCCTCCGGACTGCCCATGGTTCCCGTGGAGAAACGCAACCCGCTAAACACCACCACCTACGGCACCGGGGAGCTGATCCGGGACGCCCTTGACAGCGGCTACCGGAAGATTTCCATCGCTATCGGCGGCAGCGCCACCAACGACGGAGGCATGGGCGCCATGACAGCCCTGGGGGTGAAATTCCTGGATCAAGACGGGAATGTGCTCTCCGGCATCGGCTCTGACCTGGGAAAGGTGGCGGACATTGACATAAGCGGCCTGCACCCGGCAGTGAAGGAGACGGAGTTTACGGTGATGTGCGACGTGAACAACCCCCTTACAGGGCCTACGGGAGCCACCTACACCTTCGGAAAGCAGAAGGGCGGCACTCCGGAGATTCTGGACCGGATGGAGGCGGATATGAAACACTATGCCCAGGTGATTTTAGAGAAACTGGGCGTGGACGCGGACCACTTTGAGGGCGCCGGAGCGGCCGGCGGACTGGGAGCCGCGTTTAAGGTATTTTTAAAGGCGAACATGAAGTCCGGCATTGAGACAGTGCTGGATCTGATCGAGTTTGACAAGCTGCTGGAGGGCGTGGACCTGGTGGTAACCGGCGAGGGCCGCATCGACTGGCAGTCCGCCTTCGGAAAAGTACCCAGCGGCATCGGAATGCGCTGCAAGAAAAAAGGAATCCCGGCGGTAGCCATCGTGGGCGGCATGGGAGACGGGGCGGAGAAGATCTTCGACTTCGGCGTGGAGAGCATTCTTCCCACCATCAACGGAGCCATGGACATCGAGGAGGCCCTGGATCGGGCCGTGGAGCTCTACAAGGGCGCCGCAGACCGGATGTTCCGGATGGTGAAGGTGGGGATGGAGATGGAGAAGTAACTTAAGTTGGTAAGCTAGGCTGCGGAATATAACCGGGATTGTTGGTTATGTTTCGCAGCTTTTTGTGTCCTAGGCCACAAAAGCCTCCGGAGAGGTGCGTACTCCGTGCAGAGGGAGATGGCTGTTGACGCAGCCGCGCTCCGGCGCGAGTGTGCACTGCAGCGCATACTTTTAATCATTTTCTTTTCTTCTATGTATCGTGGCCACAGTGGGAAAATGATTTCGAACACATTAAGATATTTTCAAGAACTCTCAAGTTTCATTTATAAACGGTTCTGTGTTGTGAGTAAGCCGTCCTGTTACTATTAGTAGTCATTACCTTTTCCTAAATTGGATCATATGAAAACTGCATAAAAACATAGGGGGTGATTTGGCTAAAACAGAGGAATTGACGGAGAAACAGTTAAATTATTGACAATGTGTTATAACGGTTATATAATCTGATTAAAACAAAGAAAGGAGTGGACAAAAAAGGAGAAATATGGAAAAATATTAAATATAAGCAGAGTAAAATGAACGAATAAGGGGTAGAAACATGGCAGAGGAAACCTTTCAGACCGCCGCAGATGTGGCGTACCAGATCATATCACAGAAAATTCTGGATGGGGAATTCCCACCAGGCATGAAACTTTCCCGCCGAAAAATGGCAGAGGTGACAGGGGTCAGCGTAATACCAGTTATCGAAGCCTTAAAGAGGCTGGAGGAAGACAGACTGGTGGAGTCGAAACCTCAGTGGGGATCTTTTGTCACGACACCCACAGTGGAAAAGATCCGAGAAGTATATCAGCTCAGAGAGGCAATCGAGTGTCAGTCAGCGCGGCATCTGGCAAAACATATGACAGAGGGACAGCGTACCGTATTGATGGAAATTGCGACGGAGCTGGACACCGTGCCGTATAAAGCAGAGACTGTGATCGACAGTCGGAACAGCCACGTTTTGTTTCACAGAAAGCTGACGGAATTTACGGGAAATAGTCTTTTAATGGATACTTTGCGCCGGATCAATTTGTTCTATGTCCTTTGCAGGGCAATCGGGACAAATGCGCCCAGAGTAACATATCCTAGGTATTGGCATCGCTATTTAGTAGATGAAATAGCAAAAGGGGATCCGGATCACGCGGAACAGGTGATGCGGGAGCACATTAATGATTCATTGGTATTGCTGATAAACGATGAAAATTCCTAGTATGAGAAAAATCTGGAGAAGGATCTTTTATCTTTGTATGTTATAACAGTTATATTAATTATAACAATTAAGAAAATGGAGGGAAAAACATGAAAAAAATGGGAAAAAGAGCAACTGGTATTATGGTGGCAGCAGCTTTTTTGATGTCCGCTGTGGCAGGATGTTCGGGTGGTGAAGAAACAGGAGTGGCACAGACGGGGGATACGGGAGAAACAAAGTACATCTCTATTGCCACATCTTCATCAGGAGGCGCGTTTTCCATCATTGGAACGGCGATGGCAGATATTATCAATAAGAATGTGCCGGGAGTATCCGCTAATATTGAGATTACCGGAGGTTCCTCCGAAAATATCCTCCTGGCGGAAAATGGCAGTGTAGAGCTGGCGATGACCGCCTCGGATGTGCTGGCCCTGGCCCTGAACGGGGAAGGCAGCTTTGAAGGAAAGCAGGTGCCGGAGGGAGAGCTGATGGGAGTCATGGGCGGACACCTGACCACCTTGCAGGTCTATGTGCTGAAGGACGGTCCCATTCAGTCCTATGCGGATCTGAAAGGGAAAAAGGTTGCTGTAGGACCTGCCGGATCCGTTGCGGGCGACGCGATGAAAACTATTATGGATGCTTACGGCTATGAGATCAACACGGACTGGACGCCGGAGTATCTGGCCCACGGTGACGGGGCAGAGGCTCTGACGGACGGCAACGTGGATGCAGTCTGCATTATGAGTACCATTCCCGCATCTCCGGTGTCCACAGCTGCGGCCTCGAAGGAGATTCGTCTGCTGGATCTGGACAAGGAGCAGTATGATCAGATCATGGAGCAGTGCAGCTATTATATTCCGGCAACGATTCCGGCGGATGTTTACAACGGACAGGACGAGCCAGTAGAGTATACTTTCGGAAGTGCCAGCATTATGATCGCTCATAAGGACATTCCGGAGGAGGAGATCTACCAGATGGTGAAAGCTCTGTATGAAAATAACGATGCCCTGGTAGCCGCTTATCCCCAGTGTGACGAGTGGAGCCTGGAAAATGCCACCAGAGGCCTGGAGGGCTTAGTGGAAATGCACCCAGGAGCCGTAAGGTATCTGGAGGAGGCTGGAGCGATGAAGTAAGGGTCTGGCCTGCGGGCAGACACAGAGGATAAGGAGATCGGCTATGGAGAAAATACAAGGTAAAATTCAGGAAATAGGAGTGTTTGTGATCGGGCTGGTCCTGGCGGTGTTTCACATCTATACGTCGTATTTCGGCGCACTCCCGGCCTATCAGCAGAGGATTGTCCATCTGGTATTCAGCATGATGCTGGTTCCTCTATGCTATGATCTGGTCAAGACGAAAAAGGCAGGGATCCGGTTGGCCTACCAGATCGTGCTCATCGGTGCACTGGCGGTTATCGGAATCTACTCCTACTCAATCGCCAACGATATGTGGAAACAGACAGGAACCATGTCCACCATTGATCTGGTTCTGGGAACCATTTTGATTCTCATGCTCCTCTTTTTCACTTGGCGCGTAGTAGGGGCGGCTATGCCTATTATTGCCATTCTCTGTATTGTCTACGCGATTCTGGGGCCTCATCTGCCCAGGGGAATCGCTCACAGAGGATACGGCTGGTCCAGGATTGTGGAACTGCTGTTTAAAGGAACGAATGGAATTTTTGGAACGCCCCTGGGGGTGTCGGCTATCTACGTGTCCATTTTCGTGATCTTTGCAGGGGTGCTGGAGGCATCCGGTGCAGGCGATGTGTTTATCCGTCTGACCCAGTCTCTGCTGGGAGGTTTCCGGGGCGGCCCTGCCAAGGTGGCGGTGGTAGCCAGCAGCTTGTTTGGAACCATTTCCGGCAGCGCGGTGGCCAATGTGGTGGGAACCGGTTCCTTCACCATTCCCCTGATGAAGAAAAGTGGATTTCGAGCGGATTTTGCCGGTGCGGTGGAGACGGCGGCCTCGTCCGGCGGCCAGCTCATGCCTCCGGTGATGGGAGCAGCAGCTTTTATCATGGCAGATTATATCGGTTCTTATCAGGACGTGCTGATCGCAGCGATTATACCAGCGATTCTGTTTTACATTGCGCTGTTTATGATGATCGACCTGGAGGCATTAAAGCATAACCTGCTGGGACAGCCGAAGGAAGAATTGCCTAATTTTAAAGAGGAGCTGAAAAAAGGCTGGTATCTGCTGCTGCCGTTACTGCTTCTGATCTTCCTGCTGGTGGGAGTGCGGTATTCGGCTCAAAAATCGGCGTTCTTTTCCATTATCGCCCTGATTCTCATTATGCTTTTGTATCCGGGACGGAGAGAAAAATTTGGGAAAGTGATGAAACTGGTGGCCGGTTCCTCCAAAGGCATGGTGAGCGTGGCGCTGACCACCGGCACGGCGGGAATTATCGTTGGAATTTTAATGTTGACCGGTATTGGATACAAGTTATCCTCCCTTTTGATTGCCCTTTCTGGCGGGCACGTTATGGTTCTGCTGCTGCTGACCATGCTCACCTCCGTTATTCTGGGAATGGGAATGCCTACGTCGGCGGCCTATGTACTTCTGGCCACGCTGATTGTTCCAGCGCTGGAGCAGCTGGGAGTAGCAAAGATCGCGGCTCACTTTTTCGTATTCTATTTTGGAATCATGGCCAACGTGACGCCGCCGGTAGCGGTGGCTGCCTATACCGCGGCAGGTATTGCCAATGGGGATGCTATGAAAACAGGATTTATTGCGTGGCGTTTGAGTCTGGCTGGTTTCTTGCTGCCGTTCCTATTCTGTCTGAATCCGGCTCTGTTGGGAAAAGGGACACCGGTGGAAATCGGGCTGGCTGTAGTAACGGCTCTGATCGGTTCATACGGGCTGGCCACGGGCGTGCAGCGGTATTTTAAGGGCAATCTGTCCTGGATTCAGACTGCGGTCGTACTATTGGGCAGCGTCGGAATGCTGATGCCGGGGGCGGTGTCCGATGTCATCGGCGTGGTGCTGATCGCGCTGGTGTATGCGACTCAGATTGCAAAAGAGAGGAAACGGACAGCGGCGGTGTCTTAAACGGGGCGTATGCCGTTGTGTGAAAGGAGAGAGGTCATGTCATATCGAATTTTAGTCCCTCAGGCGATTGCGTCGGAAGGGGTAGCGTATTTGGAGGAACGGGGCTATGAGGTTGTAAACGGCTCCGGAGCCGCGGAGGAGGATTTAATCAGGGATGTAGTGGACTGCGACGGGATTCTCCTTCGGACAGCTCCTGTGACCAGGGCTGTGCTGGAGGCCGGAAAGCAGTTAAAAATCGTGGCCCGGCATGGAGCGGGGTACAACAATGTGGATCTTAAGGCTGCGGAGGAGCTGGGAATCTGGGTGACAAATGCGCCGGATTCCACTACGAAAACGGTGGGAGAGTTTGTGCTGGGAGCTCTGCTGGCGTCTGCAAAACGCACATTTTTGATGAATAAAAAAATGGCGGAAGGTGAGTTCTTTTATAAGAACAATCACAAAGGAGTAGATGTAAGAGGCAGGACGCTGTCTGTCATCGGTTTCGGACGGATCGGGCGCGAGGTGGCAGAAAAGGCCCATGCGGCTCTGGATATGAAGATCCTGGCCTACGATCCTTACGCAAAACCGGAGAGCTGTCCGGAATATGCCCGGCTGGTGGACTGGGAAACAGCGTTTCGAGAGGGGGATTTTGTAACTCTTCATATGCCTCTGACAGCGGATAACCGTGGTTTTATCGGAGCCAGGGAATTTGCCATGATGAAACCGACGGCTCATTTTATCAACTGCGCCAGAGGCGAAGTGGTGGACGAACCGGCGCTGGTAGAGGCGCTAAAGACCGGGCAGATCGCTGCCGCATTTCTGGATGTGCTGACAGAGGAGCCGCCGAAACCAGACAATCCGCTGCTGCACATGGACAATGTGAGCCTCACCCCTCATATGGCCTCCAATACAGAGGAGTGCATGGCGCTCATGGCCACGCAGGCCGCCTCACAGATTCATCGGGTTTTATCCGGAGAAAAACCGGATTGGCCGGTCAATCATCCGGAATGGACGAGGATGGCGTAATGCCGGAATCTCGGGGCGCAGTTCGGAAACGGTGGTGGCAAAGGCATAGTTACAGGAGAAATCTATGAAAAAAGAACATATGTTTGTTCTGGTAAGTGTATTATAGCCGATTCTTAGGGAGATGTCAATACCAAAAACGAACATTTGTTCTTGGATCATAGAATTTTTAAACCAATTTTTCAGATTAAAATTTATAGGATTTCAAAGAATAGTCTATAAGCAAAACACAGGTATGGCCATGTGTCGGTTTCCATCCGACAGTGTCATTTCAAACGCCATTGGCCAGACCGTTTCAGAGGCTCAAGCCGATTTTACAGAGGGCGAGCCGAATGGGAATGGGTCTGGCCGGTGGCGTTTTTTGCCTGTATGTTTATATCTGTTTTTCGACATATCTGCGGGGAGAGTGATAAAAAGGTAGACAAATCATGCCTCTCATTTCATAATGAAAAGGAAGAAAATGCAGGAGGAAAGAAAAATGCCATACAAAATACTCATCCCCCAACCGGTAGCCCCGGAGGGAGTGGAATTTTTAGAAGATCAGGGTTACGAGATCCTCATGGGAACCGGAGTGTCGGAGGAAACGCTCCTTCGGGAGGTGGCGGACTGCGACGCCGTGCTTTTGCGGACGGCCCCCTTTGACGGGAAGATCCTGGAGGCGGGGAAACGGCTCCAGGTGGTAGCCCGCCACGGCGCCGGCTACAATAACGTGGATCTGGAGACAGCGGCCCGTCTGGGAATCTGGGTGACCAACACGCCGGATGCCACCACCTCCTCCGTGGCGGAGTTTACCCTGGGAGCGCTCATCTGCTGTGCCCGGAATATGGCGGCCTGCAGCCGCCGGATGAAGGAAGGGGAGTTTAGTTACAAAAATACTCACAAAGGGATGGATCTGCGGGGGAAAACCCTGGCGGTGATCGGCTTTGGCCGTATTGGCCAGGAGGTGGCGAAAAAGGCCCATCTGGCCCTGGGAATGCGCATTCTCGCCTATTCCCCATCCCTGACGCCGGAGAAGGCGCCGGAGTACGCCGAGGCGGCAGAATGGGAGAAATGTTTCCGGGAGGCGGACTTTGTGAGCCTTCATATGCCACTGAAGGAGAGCACCAGGGGGATTGTGGGAGAGAAAGAATTTTCCATGATGAAACCCACCGCCAGGCTGATCAACTGCGCCAGGGGCGAGGTGGTGAAGGAGGCGGAGCTGATCCGCGCCCTGGAAACGGGGGAGATCGGCGGGGCGTTTCTGGATGTGTTTGAGAAAGAGCCGCCTCAGCCGGACAATCCCTTGTTTTCCATGGAAAACGTGACGGTGACTCCTCACATGGCCTCCAACACGGAGGAGTGCATGGCGCTCATGGCCAGACAGGCGGCGGAACAGATCCACCAGGCGCTCTCCGGAAAACGGCCGTCCTGGGCGGTGAACCGTCCGGAACACCCGAGAAATATTCTTAAGAATCATTAAGGAAATGGGCGGGCACTTGCTTTTGCCTGGGTTTTCGCTATACTGGTAGTATGAACAGCGAGGAGGTTTACAGAAATGAAATTGTGGAAACGAATGCTCACGGCGGCGGTTCTCGCCAGCGCGCTCGCATCACAGTCGGTGTCCGCGGCCGAGGGGGAAGTGATCAGAAATGAATGGCAGAACGAAAATCTGGGGCCGGGGGTAGCCCGCTGGGTGGACGAGAACGGAAATGTGTCCGACCAGACCGGTGTGAGGCCGGAAGACCAGGCCCAGGCGGCGGAAGTTCCGGACGGACCGGGGACAGACGTAGCGGCAAAAACAGCGGCGGACGGCGCGGCGGCAGGAACAACGGCGGACGGCGCAGCGGCAGGAACAACAGCTGACGGCGCGGCGGCAGGCCAGGACGGAACCGGTGCGGCCGCGGAGACGGGAGAAACGGGAAATGAGGCAGCCAGCGCCCAGGAAGGCGCGTCCGGCGGGGAGAATGCCGGGACAGATGGGGCAGAGACAGCGGGAGGAGATGCCGCGGCGGCAGAGGGACAGGGCGAAACGAACGCCCAGGAGACTGGCCGTGTGATCGACCCGGCAAAGCCCATGGTCGCGCTCACCTTTGACGACGGCCCCTACGCGCCGGTGGGAAACAGGATCATGGACTGTCTGGCTCAGTATGACGCGAAGGCCACCTTCTACGTGGTGGGAGAACGGGTTCCTTCCTATACGGCAGAGCTCCAGCGCATGGTAGTCGAGGGCCATGAGATCGGCAACCACACGTATTCTCACAAATATCTGAACAAGTTAAATGCCGCCCAGATCCGCCAGGAGATCGACCGGTGCGCTGATACGGTCCAGGCGGCCTGCGGCGTCCGCCCGGTTACTGTGCGTCTTCCCGGAGGAAACAAGAACGCTACGGTGCTGGCCACGGTTCAGGAACCCATCGTCCTCTGGAACGTGGACACTCTGGACTGGAAAACCCGCAATGCCCAGAAAACGGTGAGTGCCGTGCTGGATCACGTGCAGGATGGGGATATTATTCTGATGCACGAGCTTTACCAGGCCAGCGGGGACGCGGCCCTGCAGATCATTCCGGAGCTGCACAACCGGGGATACCAGATGGTGACAGTGAGCGAGATGGCCCAGTACCGGCGCGGCGGCTGGCAGAACGGCCAGGTGTATTACAATATGAGGCCATGACGGCGGCTAGGGAGGAGTCAGAGATGAAACGGATCGGATTGCTGGGAGGAATGAGCTGGGAAAGTACGGTGACGTACTATCAGATGATCAACGAAGCAGTGAAACGCAGGCTGGGCGGCCTGCACTCCGCGGAGCTGGTGCTGTACAGCGTGGACTTTGCGGAGATTGAAAAGTGTCAGGCAGAGGGCGACTGGGAGAGGAGCGGAGAAATCCTGGGCGAGGCGGCTGCCGCCCTGGAGCGGGCCGGGGCAGAGATGATTTTAATCTGCACCAACACCATGCACAAGGTAGCGCCACAGATTCAGGCAAACATCCAGGTTCCCCTGGTTCACATCGCGGAGGCGACGGCGGATGAGTTAAACCGCCGCGGGATTTGCCGGGCGGCCCTTTTGGGGACGAAATACACCATGACCCAGGATTTTTACAAGGCAAAGCTGGTAGAGGCGGGAATCGAGGTTCTGGTGCCGGACGAGGCGGACATGGAGACGGTCAATGACGTGATCTATCAGGAGCTTTGCCTGGGAGAGATCCGGGCGGAGTCGAAAGAAAAATTTCTCGCCATCATCCGCCGCCTGGAAAGCCAGGGCGCGGAAGGCGTGATCCTGGGCTGCACGGAGATCGGCCTGCTGGTGAAACAGGAAGATGTGGAGCTGCCGGTGTTTGATACGACGCTGATCCATGGGGAGAAGGCGGTGGAGATGGCGCTGGAGTAACACGTTGGCAAAAAAGGGACTTGTGAATTCTTTTTGAATCTGCTATATTTGCAATACGGAAAGTCGGAACACAAAAAAGGCGGCCTACCCTCCATAATCGGAGGGGCAACCCCTCCGGACGAGAGAAAGGAGGGCGATTGCTGATGTATGTTACATATTCGGATTTAATCCAGATGGGAATATTCATCGTAGCTCTTGTCAGTCTCATGTATGAGATGTTTAAGGGAAGAAAATAGCCGCCGCTACCACCAATAGCGACGGCTTGTAAAATATAAGCTGTTGATTGCAGGGGTAGGCCGTGTGTCTCCGGCTTTCCCTTTTCTACCCCTACTATATCACATTGAAAAACAGTCTTCAAGGGGCAATGGGAAATTTCCGCCGCGAATTTCCGCCGCCCACAAGCCTCTCGCCGCCGGCCTCATCTGCTTTCCCCTCTCATTTCCCCGCCTATTTCTCCTCCACCACCTGAAAAATATAAAACTTCAGATAATAAGACGAATCCGCCGCCCACAGAATGGGATGGTCCGCGGCCTGGGTGCGGTATTCTACCTGGCGGAGGCGTTTGTGGCAGCTGACAGCGGCCTCGCGGATGGTTTTGGAAAACAGCTCCGGGTCCATAAAGTGGGAACAGGAGCAGGTGGCCAGAAAGCCGCCGTCCTTCACCAGCTTTAAGCCCCGCATATTGATCTCCCGGTAGCCCTTGACGGCGTTTTTGATGGAGGCGCGGGATTTGGTGAAGGCGGGCGGGTCCAGGATGACCACGTCAAATTTTTCTCCCTTAGCCTCCAGCTCCGGCAGCAGGTCAAATACGTCGGCGCAGACGAAGGAAACACGGTCAGAAAGGCCGTTTAACTCCGCGTTTTCCCGGGCCTGGGCCACGCCCAGCTCCGAGGCGTCCACGCCCAGAACGGAGGCGGCTCCGGCGATGCCGGCGTTTAAGGCAAAGGAGCCGGTGTGGGTGAAACAGTCCAACACCTGCTTGCCGGGACAGAGACGCTGGATGGCCAGGCGGTTGTACTTCTGATCCAGGAAAAATCCGGTTTTCTGGCCGTCCTCCACGTCCACCATGTATTTCACGCCGTTTTCCACGATCTGTACCTTTGTGTCAAAAGGCTCGCCCACAAAGCCTTTATACCGCTCCATCCCCTCCTGGAGCCGTACCTTGGCGTCGCTGCGCTCGTAGATGCCGCGGATGGAAATGCCGTCCTCTGCCAGCACCTTCTTTAATTTTTCCAGGATTACCGGTTTCCAGCGGTCGATGCCCAGGGCCAGGGATTCCACCACCAGCACGTCGGAAAACTTGTCCACCACGATGCCGGGCAGGAAATCCGCCTCCCCGAAGATCAGGCGGCAGCTGGAAGTGTCCACTGTGCTTTTCCGGTATTCCCAAGCGTTTCTCACCCGCATTTCGATAAAGGATTCGTCCACCACGGCGTCCCGTTTCCGGGACATGATCCGGACGGTGATTTTGGACTTGGTGTTGATAAATCCATAGCCCAGGAAATAACCGTCAAAATCCTCCACCGCCACCATGTCCGCGTTCTCAAAATCCCCGGTCACAGAGTCGATCTCATTGTCATATATCCACAGCCCGCCGGCCTTCAGGGCACGGGCCTCTCCCTTTTTAATGCGTACAACTGCCTGTTTCATTTCGTTTGTTCCTTTCTCTTACGGCCTCCGCTCTGGAAAAACATATCATTTAGAATATGCGTATTTGAAATTCATATAAAAAATGATATAATTTATCGAAAAACCATCCGGAACGCAGGAAAAACTGCCGTTTCTCGTTTCTATTATAGAGGTGACCGGCGCGGCTGGCAACAACCTTTTGGAAGAAAGGGTGCGCGCCAGCCCTGTTTGTGATAAGATAGGGGAAAAAGGCGCTGCCGCAGGCGGCGGAAAGGAAATGGGATGAAATTACTTCATTTGTCGGATCTCCATCTGGGGAAGCGGGTCAACGAGTTTTCCATGCTGGAGGATCAGGAATATATATTAGAAGAAATCCTTCGCGTACTGGACGGGGAGCAGCCGGACGCCGTCCTCATCGCCGGGGATGTGTACGATAAACCGGTGCCTCCGGCGGAGGCGGTGCAGCTGTTTGATAAATTTTTGACAAAGCTGGCAGCGAAAAACACCCAGACCTTCTTAATCAGCGGAAACCACGATTCCTCGGAGCGGCTGGCCTTCGGGGCCAGGCTGATGGAGGGGAGCGGAATCCACATTTCCCCGGTGTACGGGGGAGAGGTGAAACCGGTGGAGCTGGCGGACGAATTCGGGCCGGTGCGCGTTTATCTGCTGCCCTTTGTGAAACCGGCGTCGGTGCGGCGGTTTTTCCCGGAGCGGGAGATCGGCAGCTACACCGAGGCGGTGGCGGCGGCTGTGGATGCCATGGATCTGGATCCCGCCGTGCGAAACGTGCTGGTGACCCACCAGTTTGTCACCGGTGCCTCCCGGTCAGAGTCGGAGGAAATTTCCGTGGGCGGCTCCGACAACGTGGACGTTTCTGTCTTCGACGGCTTTGACTACGTGGCCTTGGGCCATATCCACGGGCCCCAGAACATCGGCTCGGAGCGGGTGCGCTACTGCGGGACGCCGTTAAAATACTCGTTTTCCGAGGTAAAGCACGCCAAGTCGGTGAGCATAGCGGAGCTGGGAAAAAAGGGGGAGCTGACGGTGCGCACCGTGCCCCTGATCCCAAAACGGGACCTGGCGGAGATCAGAGGAACCTACATGGAGCTGACGGCAAAGGCCTTTTATGAAGGGAAAAACAGGGAAGACTACTACCACATCACCCTCACCGACGAGGAGGACATCCGGGACGCGGTGGGCAGGCTGCGGGTGATTTACCCCAACCTGATGAAACTGGATTACGACAACCTCCGCACCCGCTTGGGCGGCCGGGTGGAGGCGGCGAGACAGGTGGAGAAGAAAACGCCTCTGGAGCTGTTCGCGGAATTTTACCGGAAACAGAATAACCAGGATATGAGCAGCGAGCAGGCCAGCCTGGTGGAGGGGCTGATTGAGAGCATTTGGGAGGAGGAGCCATGAAACCGGTACGTTTGAGAATCTCCGCTTTCGGGCCATACGCCGGGGAGACGGAGCTGGATATGACAAAATTGGGAGAACGGGGGCTTTACCTGATCGCCGGGGACACGGGAGCAGGGAAAACCACGATTTTTGACGCCATCACCTTCGCCCTCTACGGGGAAGCCAGCGGCGGAAACCGAGAGCCGTCCATGCTTCGCTCCAAGTACGCGGATCCGGCGGTGCCCACGGAGGTGGAGCTGGAATTTTCCTACGGGGGAAAGCGCTATACTGTGAAACGGAACCCGGAGTACGAGCGCCCGGCCAAGCGGGGCGGCGGGATGACGGTGCAGAAGACGGATGCCGTTTTCACCTGTCCGGACGGGCGTGTGGTGACGAAACTAAAGGATGTGAACCGGGCAGTGCGGGAGCTTTTGGGGGTGGACCGCAGCCAGTTTTCCCAGATCGCCATGATCGCCCAAGGGGATTTTATGAAACTGATCCTGGCGGACACGAAGGAGCGGCAGTCCATTTTCCGGGAAATTTTCAAAACCGGCTACTATCAGCGGTTACAGGAGCGGCTGCGGGAGGAAACCAGCCGCCTGAAGGTCCTCTGCGACGGGGAAAAGGCCGGGGTGGCCCAGTACATCGCCGGCATCCAGGCGCCGGACGGGCCGGGAAACGAGACCCTGGCGGCGGAGACGGAGCGGGCGTGGGCCGGGGAACTGCCGGTGGAGGAAGTGACGGAGCTGATAGAACAGATTTTAACCGCAGACCGTGAGGAGGAAACGAAACTGGAGCAGGCTCTTGGGGAAAATGAGAAAGCCCTGGATACGGTGCAGGAATGTCTCCGCCAGGTCGAGGAGCAGAAGAAACTCCGGCAGACCCTGGAACGGGAGCTGGAGGCCAGAAATCACCGCGCTCAGGCTCTGGAGGAGCAAAAAACCGCCCTGAAACGGGAGGAAGAAAAGGAGCCGGAGCGTCAGGCCCTGGAGCGGGAGCTGGCAGCCCTGGAGGCGGAACTGCCGGGATATGATAGGCTGGAGGAGCAGCTGGAGCGGATCCGGCGGGAGATGAGGGACGCCGCCGCGGCCGGAAAGCGAAAAGAGGAGCTGGAGCAGGACGCGAAAAACCAGCGGGCACTCCTGGAGGCATGGAAAACGGAGCAGAAGGGACTGGAGGACGCCGGGGAAAATCAGGAGCGCCTGGCAGGTGAGCAGGCTCAGGCGGAGACGGGAAAACGCGGCCTGGAGAGCCTGCTGAAGGATGAGGAGAGTCTTCGCGGCTGCGAGGAAACCCTGCGGGCCATTCACTCTGCCAAGGAGACAATGGAGAAAAAACGGGCCCTGTGCCGCCAGGAGCAGGATAAGGCGGCCAGGGAGATCGCCGAGCGAAAGGAAACCATAAAATCCCTGGAGGGGGCGGAGGCCCTGCGGGCCAGCTTAAAAGGCCGTCTGGAGGCGGAGGAGAAACGGCTGGGGGAGCTGTCAGACTTACAGGAGGATTTGAAAGAGTACGAAAAATTGCTGAAGGGGTACCGGGATTCCGCCACAGTCTACCGCCAGGCGATTATGGAGCTGGATCGGAAGACCAGGGTGTGCGGCCAGATGGAGCGCCTGTTTTTAGACGGCCAGGCGGGAGTGCTGGCGGAGACCCTTGAGGAAGGAGAGCCCTGTCCCGTCTGCGGCTCCCGAAACCACCCGGCTCCTGCGGGGAAAGCCCTGGAAATGCCGTCGGAGGCGGAACTGGAGCAGGCCAGTCAGGAGCAGGAACAGGCCAGACGGATGGCGGAGAAGGCCAGCTCCGTCACCGGAGCCAGGAGAGGGGCGGTGGAGACGAAAGGCGAGAACGTCCGCAGCCGCCTGGAAAAGCTGATCGGCCTGCCCCAGACAGAGCAGAGGGCAGAGAACGGGGCGGATCAGGACGCTGCGGGAGAGACAGCGTCCCGAGGGCCGTCATCCCGGGAATCATCATCCCGAGAATCGTCATCCCGAGAATCATTATCCCGAGAATCATTATCCCAGGATATGGCATCTACGAATACCTCGCCCCAGGATGTCGGAGCGCGAAAGCCCATGTCCGCCGCCCAGGCGTCCCAGCTTTTGGCAAACGCCTGCGAGGCCAGCAGGAAGGAGCAGCAGGAGCTGGCGGCCCGCATAAAGGAGGCGGAGGAGACCATCCGCCGGAGAGCCGCGGAGGAACAGAGCCTGAAACGTCTGGAGACGCAGGCGGAAACCCTGCGGCAGGAGGAAATCCGTTTAGCCGCCCGCCTGGAGGAGATTCAGGGCCAGAAGGGGACGGCAGAAGGGCAGGCCGCCCTTTTGAGAGAGAAGATCGCAGCCCAGGGACAGGCCCTGGGGCTGTGGGACGGGAAGGAAACTGTGGACGGAGAAACTGCCGTTACTGCCTTTTCCAGCGTTGCTGCCGTTCCCGATGTTTCCACCATTCCCGATGTTCCCACCATTCCCGATGTCCCCGCCATCCTCACCGCCGCCGCCCGCCGTCTGGAAACCATCACGGCGAAACTGTCCGCCCTGGAGGAGCGCATTCGCGGGGAGCGGGAACGGGCCGCCAGGAAACAGGAGCTGGGAACCAGAATCCCCGCCCAGGAAACCGCCTGCCGTCAGGCGGAGGAACGGCTTGCGGCCGCCGCCCGGGATATGGCCGCCGCCGAAAGCCGCCGGACGGAGATGGAGAGCCGTCTCACAGAGCTTAAGGCCGGCCTTCGCTGGCCGGGGAAACGCCAGGCTCTGGAGCGGGCTGCCGCCGCGCGGGAGAGCATCGCGGCGGGCAAACAGGCCCTGGAGCAGGCCAGAACCCGGCTGGAGCAGGAAAACCGGGAGCTGGCAGGACTGGACGGCCGGATCGCCCAGTTAAAACAGCAGCTATTGGCAGCCCCTCAGACAGACGAGACGGCGGCAGAGGAGAAAAAAGCTGCCCTTACCGCAGAGCGGGCCGCCCATTCCCAGAGGCAGAAACTCCTCTTTGCCCGCGTCCGCTCCAATCAGTCCGCCCTGGAGAACATCCGCGCCCGTTCCCGGAGCCTGGCGGAGCTGGAGAGCCGCTGGTCCATGGTCCGCGCCCTCTCAAACACCGCCAACGGCAGCGTCAGCGGAAAAGAAAAGGTGATGCTGGAGACCTACATCCAAATGAACTATTTCGACCGCATCATCGACCGGGCCAACACCCGTTTCATGGTCATGAGCGGCGGCCAGTACGAGCTGAAACGGCGGGAGCGGGCGGAGAACAACCAGAGCCAGAGCGGCCTGGAGCTGGACGTCATCGACCATTACAACGGCTCAGTGAGGAGCGTGAAAACCTTATCCGGCGGCGAGTCCTTCCAGGCCTCTCTGTCCCTGGCCCTGGGCCTTTCCGACGAGATCCAGTCCATGGCCGGGGGCATCCGCCTGGACACCATGTTTGTGGACGAGGGCTTTGGCACTCTGGATGAGGAGGCCCTGCAGCAGGCTATCCGCGCCCTGGCGGGTCTGACAGAGGGAAACCGCCTGGTGGGAATCATTTCCCATGTGCCTGAGTTAAAAGAGCGGATCGACCGCCAGATCGTGGTGACAAAGGACAGAGCCGGCGGCAGCCGGGCGGAAATCCGCGGATAAGAGGAAACGGAAACCGCGGCGTCCCTTTTGCTCCCGGCAAAGGCCCGCCGCGGCGCGCGCCAAGCGCCCCCTTTTTTATGTCACAGGAAACTGCGTTCCCTATGACACAAAAGCCTCCGGCGGGAGGCGCACT
>OLRK01000713.1_pt1 | contig 34953 bp, 33 predicted proteins | sample 1672911 | NCBI WGS metagenome assembly OLRK01 (sample SAMEA3136736, study PRJEB25190) | human gut metagenome | biome: human gut; feature: human-associated habitat; material: faeces | place: Austria | collected 2013 | reverse complement strand
GGGCGCTGCCCTGAGAACCCGCAGCCTTTGAAAAGGCTGGCGAAACTTTCAATATTGGGGGCGGAGATTATTTTAAGAAGCCTGCGATGATGCGCTCTTCTGCTTCCTCAGCGGTCAGGCCAAGAGTCTCCAGTTTGAGCAGCTGTTCACCTGCGATCTTACCGATAGCAGCCTCGTGAATGAGCTGTGCATCCAGATGTGTTGCATCGAGTGCGGGCTGTGCATTAACACGACCATGATCGGCTAAAATAGCATCACATGCCGAGTGACCGGTGCAACGGTTATTGCCGCGGATGGAGGAGACAAATTCCTGATAGGACTCACCCTTTGCGACCGAGCGCGAAACCACGTCAGCCGAGCAATCCTCGCCGTCCAGCGACACGTCAAACACGGTCTTAGCCCATTCCTTGCCATCGGTCAGGATGCGCTCGCGTACGATGAGCTTTGCACCCTTTTCCAGCTTACCGGTCGTGCTGCGCTCGGACACATCTACGCCGCGCAGCTGCACGGTATCCATCTCGAGGACAGCGTTTTCCTTCAAATAGATATCGGTAATGGGGTCGATGCGCTTAAGGCTACCCGTACCCGTACCGATATGCTTTTCCTGATATACGACATGTGCACCCGGCTCGAGGAAAAAGCGGTGAATACCGTTGTGACGGGCTTCGCCCTCGTTGTCTGCGTGTACGCCACAGCCTGCAACGATCACGACATCGGCATCTGCACCGACAAAGAAATCGTTGTACACCAGGTCGTTGACGTCGCTATGGGTGACACAAGCCGGGATATATACGGTCTCACCCTTGGTGCCCGGATCGATGCGGATATCCAGACCGGGCTTGCCGTCTTCCTTGGATGTGATCTTGATGTGCTCAGACGACTGCCGTCCAGCGCACTGACCATCCTCACGGATGTTAAATGCACCCTTGAAGGAGCCCTTGAAATCTGCGACCAGACGCAGAAGCTGTTCGGTTACGTTATTCATACGGAAGCACGCTCCTTTCCAAGCGGACAGCGCGGCGTAGACTCATCGGCCAGCAGCATGGGCAGAATGAGCGAAGCCGGGCCAGCCTGACGGACACGACCGTCAGCAATGACAACAATCTCGTCCGCGATAGACAGAATACGCTCCTGATGCGAGATGACGAGCAGCGTACTCTGACGGGACGCGCGCAGATCCTGGAAGGTCTCGACCAGACGGGCAAAGCTCCACAGGTCAATACCGGCTTCGGGCTCGTCGAAGATACACAGCGGTGCGCGGCGTGCCAGAACAGACGCAATCTCGACGCGCTTCATCTCACCGCCCGACAGACCGGAATCCAGCTCACGGCCGATGTACTCATCGGCACACAGACCGACGCGGCCGAGCAGGTCGCACAGTTCATCCTCATTCAGTTCATGTCCGGCTGCGATTTCCAGCAGATCACGCACGGTCAGTCCCTTAAAGCGCACCGGCTGCTGGAAGGCATAGGCAATGCCCAGACGTGCACGCTCGGTGATATTCAGATTGGAAATGTCCTTGCCGTCAAAAATAATCTTACCCGAGGTCTGGGTATGCAGTCCGGCAACGAGCTTTGCAAGCGATGTCTTGCCGCCGCCATTCGGGCCGGTGACAACGACCAGCTTGCCGTCTTTCGCGGTCAGACTGACGTCCTTGACGATATCGGTTCCGTCCGGCAGCGACCAGGCCAGATGTTCCAGGGTCAGCATATAATCAAACGCCTCCTATGTTGGCTGTAAATTTCTGCTCTTCTATTATAATTGAGCAGTCATTCATATGTCAAGCGACACCGCTCGGCAGAATGGACAAAAATAGACGATTGTGGTATCATATCCCTGTCAAAAGCAATTCGACCACTGGCAGGGCTTTCCTCTGCCTCAATTTTTCACATAGAAACGAAGGTGTAACACAATGGAAAACATCATTATTATCGGGTCCGGCCCCGCAGGCACTGCGGCAGCGCTATATGCGGCGCGTGCAGGACTCAAGCCCCTCCTGCTGTCGCAAGGCATGGGTGCGCTGGAAAAAGCCGAGCGAATTGAGAACTTTTACGGCATCCAGCCCATGAGCGGTGCCGAGCTGCACGCACAGGGCGAAGCACAGGCCGAGGCGCTGGGCGCACGCATCGTGCGCACCCAGGTTCTGGGGGTCTCAGGATTTGACACCTACACGGTAACCACGACCGACGGCGCTTATGAGGCCATCGCGGTCATTCTGGCAACCGGTGTCAAGCGTGCCGCACCGCCGATTGCCGGTCTGCGTGAGCTCGACGGCCGCGGCGTGAGCTATTGCGCCGTATGCGACGCCTTTTTCTACCGCGGCAAGCGCGTTGCCGTGCTGGGCAGCGGCGATTACGCGCTGAGCGAAGCCGAAGAACTGGGCATGGCCGGTTCGGTCACCATTCTGACCAGCGGTGCACCCCAGACCTTCAGCAAGCCCTGCCCCTACCCGCTGGACACCCGCCCGATCGAGGCGATTGTCGGTGAAGAACAGGTGGAAGGCGTGCGCTTTGCCGACGGTGAGACCCTCCCACTCGACGGTGTGTTTATCGCACTGGGCACGGCAGGCGGCAGCGAGATGGCACGGCGCATCGGCGCAGCACTCGACGAAAAGGGCAACGTGCAGGTAGACCGTGAGATGCAGACCGCTCTGCCCGGTCTGTTTGCCGCAGGCGACTGCACGGGCGGCCTGCTTCAGGTCGCCAAGGCCGTACACGACGGCACGGTCGCCGGTCTGTCTGCTATCCAGTACGTCCGCACCTATCGCAAGAACCATCCTGAACTGTGACTTGGTCACGGATAAATCCATACGAATGCGGTATACTGATACCAACATCAGGAAAGACTGATTGCAAAGATTGTAATTTACAGACCGAAAAGGAGTCGATAGATATGGCAAAGCAGATCACCAAGCAGAACTTTGAGCAGGAAGTTGTAAACGCAGGCAGCCCCATCCTGCTGGACTTTTGGGCAACCTGGTGCGGTCCCTGCCAGCGTCAGGGCCCGATCATTGACCAGATGGCAGCAGACGGCCTGAACGTTGGCAAGATCAATGTTGACGAAGAACCCGAACTGGCTCAGCACTTCCGCGTTATGAGCATCCCCACCCTGGTTATCGTCAAGAATGGCAAGGAAGTACAGCGTGCCGTTGGCCTGCATGCCCGCGAGCAGCTGGAAGAGATGCTGCGTAACGCATAAACCATCCTGAGATACAACAAAAGCCGGATATTCGTCCGGCTTTTTCTCATTTATTCAGCTTGATTTTCTGTGTTTCTCGTTAAAACCAGCACAGTTTCTACATGTTTTGTGCGTGGGAACAGGTCAAACGCCCGGGCGGTCTGCGCATAATAGCCGTACTCGGCAAAGCGCTTGAGATCACGCGCCAGCGTTGCCGGATCACAGGAGACATAGACCACCTTAGGCGGCTGCATGCGTGCGATGGCCTCCACTGCCTGTTCATCCAGTCCCTTGCGCGGCGGGTCGACGGTCAGCACGTCCGGACGCTCTCCCCGCTCGGCCAGCATCATGGCTGCCTGACCGGCATCGGCACAGATGAAGGACACGTTTTCCACGCCATTGCGCGCGGCATTCTCCTTCGCATTCTCGATGGCCTCGGGAACGATCTCGACGCCGATGACCTTACCCGCCTTGGCAGCCAGCGCAAGCGTAATCGTACCCGCACCGCAGTACAGGTCGACGACTGTCTCACCACCGTGCAGGTCAGCCAGTTCCAGCGCACGCGCGTACAGCTTTTCGGTCTGGGCGTGATTGACCTGATAGAATGCATGCGGCGACAGCTGGAACACGTTGCCGCACAGGCTGTCCTGCAAAACCGGCTCGCCCCACAGCGTCACGGTGTGCTGTCCCAGAATGACGTTATCGCCGCGCTTATTGATATTGACCACGATACCGACCAGCGACGGTTCGGCCTTGGTCAGACGTTCGATCAGATCATCAGCCGCAGGCAGCTTGCTGCGCGTGGCAATCAGACACAGATGGGTCTCTCCGCTGACCGCACCCGTGCGCACATAAATATGTCGGATGAGTCCCTTTCCGGTCTTTTCGTCGTATGCGGTCACGTTATGCGCGTCCATCCACGCACAAACAGCAGCCGCCAGACGGTCAGCCCGCTCGGACTGAATCAAACAGCGGTCGGTCTTGACGATATCGTGACTGTGCGGACGATAAAAACCGGTGTAGGTGCCGTGTGCGTCCTGTCCGACCGGATACTGCGCCTTATTGCGGTAATGCGTCGTCTCGTCCGCGCCGGTGATACCGTCCAGAATACCCGGTGTACCGCCCAGATGGGACAGCGCATCATCTACCTTTTTGAACTTAGCGCGCAGTTCTGCCTCGTAGGAAATGTGCTGGAAGCAGCAGCCGCCACACTTTCCTGCAACCGGACAGGCCGGTTCGATACGGTCATGCGAAGGAATGATGACGCGATCCAGTCGGCCAAAGGCCATGCGCTTGTTGACCTTGACGATGCGGATGTCGCACTGGTCGCCAACCGCGGTATTGGGTACAAAAACCGCCATTCCCTCAATCCGCGCAACACCGCTGCCCTCGGCTGTGTAGTCCACGATCTCTGCGCGGTAAATTTTGTTTTTCTGTATTGCCATGGTGGGTCTCCTTCTATCCTGTGCTCGATTCGGCACGGATGCGTAAGGTTCCGGCCGTTTATCTGGTCATTGCTCCAAAAAGTGTGATAGGATCAGCAATATTATAGCATATCGCCCGCCAAATAGCCAGACAGCAAAAAGCCCGGATCGTGTCAGATCCGGGCTTTTCATGTACTTAGACCTTGGGCAGCAGTTCCTGCTCGATGGCAACATCGACCGTCAGGCCGGAGAAGCCAACCGCAGCAAACGCATCCATAAAGCGGGTCGCCGAAGCAACCAGCAGCGAAATGTTATCTGCGACAAAGGTGATGACCTTCTCGAGGTCCAGGCTGGCATCGACCAGCGTATTATGCTTGAGGTAAATCTGACCAGCAGGCTGGAAGAAGCCAAACTGACCGAGTGCGGAAAAGTCATTGCAGTAACGGCAAGCCTTTTCCACCTGTGCCTGATTCTGCTCGGGCACGTTGTTGAAGAGGGTGACAAAGAACTGCAGCAGACCGCTGTTCTCGTCGGGAAGCGAAATCGGAATGAAGCACGCCTCAATCGTTGCCTCCTTGGCAACCTTGCCCAGACGCTGGCTCTCAGCGCGCAGCATCAGCGGGGTGTGTTCGGTCTGCTCGATGAGCTCGGAACGGAAACCGTTCTGACCCAGCACATCGTTCATGCAGCCTAAAATCTGTTTCTGCTTATTTGCGTCCATGGGTTATCCTTTCTTAATACCAATATCGGTGCGGAAATGCGCCTTGTCAAAGTGAATCTTGTGCACATCCGCATACGCCTTCTGGATGGCCTCATCCAGAGTCGGCGCAGTTGCAGTCACGCCCAGTACGCGGCCGCCGCTCGTCACGATCTGGCCATCCTTCAGGCTGGTGCCCGCATGGAAGACAAAGGAGTCGGTCACGTCGTCAAGACCGATAATGACCTTGCCCTTTTCGTATGCCTTGGGGTAGCCGCCCGATGCCATGACCACGCAGCAAGCTGCGTCGTCCTTCCACTTGATGTCGATTTCTTCCAGCTTCTCGTCGATGACCGCGTTAAAGATATCGTACAGGTCGGAGTCCAGTCGGGACAGTACAGCCTGGGTCTCGGGATCGCCAAAACGTGCATTATACTCGATAACCTTGGGCCCCTTGGGGGTCAGCATGAGGCCAAAGTACAGAACACCCTTGAACGGACGGCCTTCGGCTGCCATCGCGGCAACGGTGGGCTTGAAAATGGTCTCCATACACTGTGCAGCAATGTCCTCGGTGTAGAAACGAGAGGGCGAGAATGCGCCCATACCGCCGGTATTCGGGCCTTCGTCGTGATCGTAAGCGCGCTTATGATCCTGCGCTGAGGGCATGGTCTTGAGGTGCTTGCCGTCAACGAATGCCAGAACCGACACTTCAGGGCCGGTCAGGTATTCCTCGATGACCACGCGTGCGCCTGCGCCGCCGAATGCGCCGCCGTCGATCGCGTCCTTGACTGCCGCAATGGCGTCCTCTTCGGTCATCGCAACCGTAACACCCTTGCCGAGTGCCAGACCGTCAGCCTTGACGACGATCGGTGCGCCCTGCTCCTTGATGTAAGCGATGGCAGATGCCGAGTCCTCGAATACCGCATAACCAGCGGTCGGGATGTTATACTTGTGCATAAGGTCCTTGGCAAAGGACTTGGAGCCCTCGATCACGGCTGCGTTCTTGCGCGGGCCAAAGGCACGGATGCCAGCTGCCTCCAGTGCATCGACCATACCGAGTGCCAGCGGGTCATCGGGTGCAACCATGACCAGATCGGGCTGGTTTGCCTTGGCAAAAGCAACCACGCCGTCAATGTCAGTGGCCTTGATGTCCATGCACTCTGCAACCTGCGCAATACCGCCGTTGCCAGGTGCGCACCAGATTTTATCTACCTTGGGGCTCTTCGCGAGCGTCACGCAGATGGCGTGCTCACGTCCACCGCCGCCGATTACCAGAACTTTCATTGATGTTCCTCCTTTTTCCGGGTAAACAGGCCCATCAGGGTGCAGGCTGCACAGACCAGTGCAAAAACGCATGAGAGCAGCAGATCAATCTGTCGACCGACCTGCACAAGCCCGGTCAGCGATACGATTTCCAGCACGGCAAACACACCCACTGCAATCGTACTGTATACGTTCGCGCGGTGCATCCAGACATTGCCGTCCTGCTGCAAAGCTGCGGTGCCGTTGGCGATACCGATATAGCCGAGCAGGCGTGCGATCCATGCAAATGAGCCTGTCCAGTGGGATGCCACCAGTAAAACAAAGCCGATCAGGCAGCTTTTCCCACCTGTTTTCCGATCCATAACCTGTTTGTTCTCCTTCTATAACAACAGAGCGGGTAATCCCGCTCTGTTTTGGTTTGGTGCATCGTCAGACCTTACGATCTGCAATCTTTTAGTGATGGAACAGACGCGCACCGGTGAACGACATGACAATGCCGTACTTGTTTGCGGTCATGATGACATGATCGTCACGGATGGAGCCGCCCGGCTGTACGATGTACTGTACACCCGACTTGCGTGCGCGCTCAACGTTGTCACCGAACGGGAAGAACGCGTCCGAACCGACGGTCACACCGGTCTGGGTAGCGATCCACGCCTGCTTTTCCTCGCGGGTCAGCACTTCGGGCTTAACCTTAAAGGTATTCTGCCAAGCGCCCTCTGCCAGAACGTCCTCGTACTCGTCCGAGATATAGATATCGATGGCGTTATCGCGGTCGGGACGGCGGATACCGTCGACAAACTGCAGACCCATTACCTTGGGATGCTGGCGCAGATACCAGTTGTCCGCCTTCTGGCCTGCCAGACGGGTGCAGTGAATACGACTCTGCTGACCAGCGCCAACGCCGATGGTCTGGCCGTTCTTAACATAGCAGACCGAGTTGGACTGGGTATACTTGAGCGTGATGAGCGAAACGATCATATCACGCTTTGCCTCGTCGGTCAACTCCTTATTGTCAGTAACAATATTGTTCAGCATGTCAGCATCGATCTTGAGGTCGTTGTGACCCTGCTCGAAGGTGATGCCGAATACGTCACGGCGCTCGATGGCCTTGGGCTCATAGTTTGCATCGATCTTGACGACGTTGTAGCCGCCCTTGCGCTTGGTCTTGAAGATGGCCAAGGCTTCATCGGTGTAGCCGGGTGCGATGATGCCGTCGGATACCTCGACTGCCAGCAGGCGTGCGGTGTCTGCGTCGCACTCGTCGGACAGGGCAACCCAATCGCCGTAAGAGCACAGGCGGTCGGCGCCGCGTGCACGTGCGTATGCACATGCGATGGGCGACAGCTCGCCCTCAACAAAGTAGATCGCCTTCTCGGTGTCGCTCAGCGGATAGCCCAGTGCTGCACCAGCGGGCGAAACATGCTTAAACGATGCCGCAGCCGGATAGCCGGTTGCCGCCTTGAGCTCGCGCACGAGCTGCCAGGAGTTGAAGGCATCCAGGAAGTTGATATAGCCCGGACGGCCGTTGAGCACCTCGATGGGCAGCTCTCCCTCGTCCATAAAGATGCGTGCGGGCTTCTGATTGGGGTTACAGCCGTATTTCAGCTCTAATTCTTTCATGTTTTTGCTGCCTCCGCTTACTTCTGATGCTTGTTCTTGATGACGGTCTGGGTCTCGCCGGTCTTGCGGTTGATGTAGCGCACGAAGAGCGAAATCTTATTGTTCTCGTCCAGTGCATTCCACAGCTGATCGGCATAGGTGTCGATGGGGGTATCCTCGACAAAGACACACTTGGGCTCGCCGCGGAAGAAAGGCAGCGGGTCGCCGTCGCACATGTAGGTATGAATGAAGTGACCGCGTCCCTTGACCGGCTTATCATACTCGAAGAAGAAGCGCTTACAGGCATCCGGATCGCTGTGGAAGTACTTGAGGATGGACAGCGCGTAGGAACCGTCTTCGTTCATCACCGCAGAGATACGGGAGGTGAAGTTGGGCTCGTCGGGCTCAAAACGACGGGTGCGCAGTGCATCAATGTAGCTCTTGCCCTCAGCCAGTGCGTCACGGATGGTATCGGTCTGGTCACCGTTGGTCACGATGGTGCGGTCGCCGTAAACACGTACCGGATGGTAGATGATGAGCGACGGGTCAGAGCACTTAGAGGGGTCGAATGCCTCGGTGCGGATGCCGTCCTCGGTCTCGGTGAATACACGGTTGCGGCTGTTTTCGCTGCGGCCCATGATGAAATATACCATAACCGAGGTGTCACCGTCGGGCGTGGTGCCCATCATCAGTCCACGGCCGGGATAGGTATTGCCTTCCAGCTCTGCTGTGATATGAAAAACGTTGGAAAAATCGGAAACGAACATGCTAGACATAGAAAATGCCCCTTTCAGTTATCATTCAATGGTCACACGGTCATCTTGAACGTGCAGCTTACCCTGACAAAACAGGCTGACCGCACGCGGCAGCAGAATGTGTTCGGCCTGTGCCATGACGCGTTTTTGCAGCGTTTCGGGGGTATCGTCCGGCTCGATCTCGACCGCCTTTTGCAGGATGATCGCGCCGCCATCCACGACCTCGGAGACAAAGTGCACGGTTGCGCCGGTCACCTTGACACCCTTGCGCAGTGCAGCTTCGTGCACGCGCAGGCCATAGAATCCCTCGCCGCAGAAGGACGGGATGAGGGACGGATGAACGTTGATGATCTGATTTTGCCACTTGTGGCAGAAGGAATCGGGCAGGACGGTCATAAAACCAGCCAGCACGATCAGGCCGATGCCGCGTGCCGTCAGCTTTTCATGCAGCGCCGCGCCGTACTGCTCAGCGTCCGCGAAATCGCGGCGGCGCAGCACGTCGGTCTCGATTCCGGCCTTGGCCGCGCGCTCGAGTGCGTACGCGTCCGGGTTGGACGAGAGCACAAAGTCCAGCTTGCCGCCCACAATCTCACCGCGCGCCTGTGCGTCGATGAGTGCCTGCAAGTTGGTGCCGCCGCCCGAGACGAGAACTGCTATCTTGGTCATATCGCTCTCCCCTTCTCGCCTTATCGCAGCTGAATACCCTTTTCACCGGTTACGCACTCACCGATGATGTAGCCGGTCTCGCCTGCGGCTGCGATGGAAGCGAGCGCCTTGTCTGCGTCTTCCTTGGCAACTGCCATAACCAGACCCAGACCCATATTGAAGGTGTTGTACATATCGCGCTCCGGGATGTTGCCAGCCTTCTGAATGACGCGGAAGATGGGCAGAACGGGAGCAGCTGCCTGCTCGATGGAAGCGCAGATATTGTTCGGCAGCATACGCGGAATATTCTCATAGAAACCGCCGCCGGTGATGTGGCTGATGCCCTTCGCATCCACGCCGTTTTCCAGCAGGGTGTTGACCGTCTTAACGTAGATCTTGGTCGGGGTCAGCAGTGCCTCACCGATGGTCATGCCCAGCTCGTCGCTGTAACGCATGACCGACTTCTCATTGACGCCCAAGGTCTTGCGCACGAGCGAATAGCCGTTGGAGTGTACACCGGAAGAAGCGACACCGATCAGCACGTCGCCAGCCTGCATGCGGCTGCCGTCGATCATCTTGGGCTTGTCGACCATACCAACCGAGAAGCCTGCAACATCGTACTCGTCCTCGGGATAGAAACCGGGCATCTCAGCCGTCTCGCCGCCGATCAGCGCACACCCAGCCTGACGGCAGCCCTCAGCGATACCAATGACGATATTTGCGACGCGCTCGGGAACATTCTTGCCGACTGCGATGTAGTCGAGGAAGAACAGGGGCTTTGCACCGCAGCAAGCGATATCGTTGACGCACATTGCAACGCAGTCGATGCCGATGGTGTCATGCTTGTTCATCAGGAAGGCCAGCTTGAGCTTGGTGCCCACGCCGTCGGTGCCGGAGACCAGCACCGGCTCCTGCATTCCCTTGAAATCGGGTGCGAACAGACCGCCGAAACCGCCCAAGGTACCGATTACGCCCTTGGTAAAGGTGCTCTCGACGTGGGGCTTCATGAGCTTGACGGCCTCATAACCTGCAACCACGTCAACGCCTGCGGCTTTATAACTTTCAGAACGACTCTCGATCATAAAAATCTCCCTTCAAAATCATGCAGGGCCTATCGGCCCGGTACGGACGGCAGAAAATGCTGCCATCCATCCTCTCTCTGACCAAATCTTACTGAATTTCCATCTCAAAAATGTTTTTTTCCACGCTCTCAGGTACCGGCATGGGATAAACGCCGGTAAAGCAAGCGTCACAGAAGGAGCACTTTGCGCCGACTGCAATCTTGTTTGCCGCCTCGACCGACAGGAAGCCCAGCGAGTCAACACCGATGATCTCGCGCATCTCCTCGACCGTGCGGTTATGCGCGAGCAGCTGATCGCGGTCGGGAATGTCGGTGCCGAAGAAGCAGGGATGACGGAACGGCGGTGCGGAAATACGCATGTGTACTTCCTTTGCGCCCGCGTCGCGGATGAGCTTAACCAGACGAGCCACCGTGGTACCACGCACGATGGAGTCGTCGACCATGACAACGCGCTTGCCCTCAACCGTGCGGCGCAGGGCGTTGAGCTTCAGGCGTACCGAGCGCTCACGCTTGTCCTGACCGGGCTGGATGAAGGTACGGCCGATATAACGATTCTTAATCAGACCCACGCCGTAGGGAATGCCCGAATACTTGGCATAACCGATTGCAGCAGGGATACCGGAGTCCGGGACACCGATGACGACATCGGCCTCGACCGGGTGCTCCTCGCACAGATAGCGTCCGGCCTCCTGACGAGCTTCGTCGACCGAAGCGCCGTCGATGACCGAGTCGGGACGTGCGAAATAAATATACTCAAAGACGCAGGCTGCGCTCTTCTCGTGAATGCCGCAGTGCAGCGAGCGAACCTCGCCCTTATCGACGACAACAACCTCGCCCGGCTCGATGTCTCGGACGAACTCTGCGCCCAGCGCATCCAGTGCGCACGACTCGGACGCGAAGATGACCGCGCCGTCCTCGCGCTTGCCCATGCACAGCGGACGCATGCCGCGCGGATCACGGGCTGCGATGAGCTTGCGGGGAGACATGACGACGATGGAGTATGCGCCGATGATCTCCTTCATAGCCTCGACAACCGCCGCCTCGATGGACGGCGTAATCAGGCGCTTGCGCACGATGGCGTAGACCAGCGCCTCGGTGTCCGAGGTCGAGCGGAAGATACCGCCGCCCATCTCCATCTGACGGCGCAGCTCGGGTGCGTTGACCAAGTTACCGTTATGTGCAACGGCCAGATTGCCCTTGACGTGGGTAATTGCCAGGGGCTGCGCGTTCTCGCGCGAGGGCTGACCGGTGGTCGAGTAGCGGACATGACCAATCGCCATATTGCCCTGCATGCCGTCCAGAATCTTCTGGTTAAAGACGTCGTTTACCAGACCGACGTCCTTGTGGCAGCGAATCACGCCCTTATTGCACACGGCGATGCCGCAGGCCTCCTGACCGCGGTGCTGAAGGGCGAAGAGTGCAGTGTATGCCTCGTGTGCCGGGCTGGCCGGTACGCCTTCGGGTACATAGATACCGAATACGCCGCATTCCTCGTGAACCGCGTCGCTATCAAACGGCGTGCGCGGCAGCTTCTTCATTTTATACTTCATGCTTTTCTGCAACCTCTTAAAACAAACATATCAGTTGGAAAGAAAGGGAGCGTTTCAGCGGCCGCAGGTCGTCGAAACGCATCCGATTGTTTTTCCGTGTTCTGCTCTTACTTGCCCATGACGCGGCGCATGATCTCCTGGTATGCCTCCTCGACACCGCCCAGGTCACGGCGGAAGCGATCCTTGTCCAGCTTCTCACCGGTGGTCTTATCCCACAGGCGGCAGGTGTCGGGCGAAATCTCATCAGCCAGAATGATCTTGCCGTCCGCAGTCTTACCGAACTCCAGCTTGAAGTCAACCAGAGTGACGTTCAGGTGATCGAAGTAATCCTTCATGACCTCGTTTACCTTGAATGCCATTGCCTTGATCTCATTGATCTCGTCCTCGGTTGCCAGACCCAGAGCCAGTGCATGATAATCGTTGATCAGCGGATCGCCCAGATCGTCGTTCTTGTAGGAGAACTCAATGGTCGGTGCCTTGAACACGATGCCTTCCTCAACGCCGTAGCGCTTTGCGAAGGAACCAGCGGAAATGTTGCGGATGATAACCTCGAGCGGTACGATGGAAACCTTCTTGACGACGGTCTCACGCTCGGAGAGCTGCTCAACGAAGTGAGTCGGTACGCCCTGCTGCTCAAGCAGCTGGAACATGTGGTTGGACATGACGTTGTTGATGACGCCCTTGCCCGCAATCTGACCCTTCTTCTGGCCGTTGAATGCGGTCGCATCGTCCTTGTAATCTACGATGTACAGATTCGGATCGTCGGTTGCGAATACCTTCTTAGCCTTGCCTTCGTACAGCTGTTCTTTCTTCTGCATGATTCCATTCTCCTTTTATATCTGGTAAATTAAAAAAAGCAAATTGATCGACCCGGGTGCGCTCAGGCGAACTGTGCGCGTACCTTTTCGTCCTTGGCAGCGACCTCATCGGCCATGTCTGCCTTGAACTTGGTCAGCTGATCGGAAAGTGCTGCATCCTCGATTGCCAGCATCTGTACTGCCAGGATCGCAGCGTTATCTGCACCGTCTACTGCAACGCAGGCAACCGGAATGCCCTTGGGCATCTGCACCATAGAAAGCAGGCTGTCCAGTCCGCCCATCATCGAGGTCTTGATCGGTACGCCGATGACCGGAAGCGTGGTATACGCTGCGATGACGCCGCCCAGATGTGCTGCCTTGCCGGCCGCCGCGATGATCACGCCGAAGCCGTCCGCGCGGGCATTCTTTGCCAGCGTCTCAGCTGCTGCCGGGGTGCGATGGGCCGAAACGACGCGCACTTCATAGGGTACACCGAACGCATCGAGTCGCTTCATGCAGCCTTCCATAACCGACAGATCGCTGTCCGACCCCATGACGATACAAACCTTTTTCATAAGTTTCCTCCTGGCTCCAAAAAATCTTTTTTGCCTAAAAAATAAAATGCAGGCGCGGTTCTTCACCGCTTCCTGCATTTATTCTTAAAAGTATGCAATTCTGCCCTGAAAGCCTGCACGATGGGCTAAGAAGACCGTACTTTTGGGTACGAAGGTGCGACCGCAGGACGGTTTTGAACCGTTCAGCCAAACATAATTCATGCCGTCACGACCTTTCCCCACGGAATCCGGGCAGTTTATGGAAAACCATTGGTTTCCTCTTGATTCTATTGTACATACCCGGTTCAGGTTTTGCAAGAGAGGTTACCAAAAATCGTACAATTCCACAAAAACGTCCAGACCGCACGCGGTCAGGTTGGTGCGAAACGACTTACCTTCCGGCTTCTGCCGCTTGGATAAGCGCAGCTGCACCACGGCTGTTCTCGTGCTCACGCTCGCGCAGCAGGGCTGCAGTGGCGCGCACTTCCTCGTCGAGCTTGCCCGAGACGCACTCATCAATCAGCGGGCGTAGCTTGTCCGCCGTGACCTCTTCGATCTGAATGCAGGTACGCGAACCGATATATTTGAGGAATCCGTCGACCTTGATGTCGTAGCTCATACCGATGACCGGTACGCCGCGGCCAGCCGAGAACATCAGCGAGTGCAGACGGATGCCGATGACCGTCTTCATGCGTGCGAGCATGCCGATGGTCTCCTCGATGGGCAGACGACGCTCGATCATATAATGCGGACAGTGCAGACGATCGGCAATCATGCGCGCCGGGGTCAGATCGCTCGGGAACTCAATGGGTACAAAAACCGGGATGAGTCCATAGGTCTCGTATGCGTACTCTGCCGCCTTGACGATCTCGTCCGCAACTGCTTCCAGACCGTTCCAGCTGCGCAGACCAAAGCCCAGATACTTGCCGTCGACCGGAATGCCCAGATCTTCCATGACCTGATCCATCTGCGCCTCGCTTGCCGGGTGCAGGATGATGGTTGGGTCAGCTGCCAGCTTGATCTCGGGTTCTACAATGCCCATGCGGGTCAGCTCACCGCGGGACAGGTCATCACGCAGCGTGATGAGGTCGACCGAGCGGTTGATTGTGCGGGTGGTGTGCCTGCGGTTGCCCGGTCGGCGGATGGGGCCGATGCCACAGCCGTACATCATGACCTTACAGCCCAGCTTTTTGGCTGCATCCAGCGTAAACAGGTAATATTTGAGCGACCGGGTCGAGGTCACGTCCTGCATGAGGCTGCCGCCGCCGTTGATGTAGAGCACCGAATGACAGAACCGCCACAGCACAGCAAAAATATTGAAGGTGTAAACCGCATTCGTGCGATAGAGCAGACGGGTCTCGTCCGGACGGCGCGACATGACCGTGATCGGACGGTCGGGGTCGTAAGCGCGCATTTCCTGTACGATACCGCGCAGAATCGCATCGTCACCCGCATTGCCCTTGCCGTACGCACCGCAAATCACAATGCCGTCGCGTCGGGTCTTGGGCTTGTGATACAGACGCAGCAGCTTCTCGTAGTTAGCTTCCTGCGTGCGGCACATGGTGTCGAGCGAGTATTCACGCGTCGCCTTCTCGTACAGACGATCGGCAAACAGCTTGCGGCGTGCCGGGTCTTTGCCGAACTTGATGAGCTGCTGGGTCAGCGTCTCGTGGTCACGCGGCTGAAAGATATAGCCGTTTTCACCCGAGTCAATCAGCTCGCTCATGCCGCCGACATCCGAGCAGATGGTTGCACAGTGCTCCAGAACGCCCTCCAGAATGGAGTACGGGAAGGTCTCGGACACCGAGGTCAACAGGTTGATATCCATGGACGCAAAGAACTCGTTGACCGGCGATACCCAACCGCAGAACGTCACACGGTCGGCAACACCCAAGTCTTTCGCCAGATCACGCAGCATTTTTTCGTCCTCGCCATCGCCCGCGATGAACAGGCGCAGCTGGGGTACTTCCTTGACTGCACCCGCAAAACCGCGCACACAGGTTGCGATATCCTTAACCGCAGTCAAGCGCGCAGCAATGCCACACAGCACATCGTCGGGCGCAATATCCACGTCCCAGTGTTCCTTGCAGTAAGCCGCACGGTCAACACCCTGCATCGGATTGCCGAAATCCATACCGTTATAGATGGTGAAAATCTTTTCCGGATTAAAGCCGCGCGAAATGAGCGTGCGTGCCATGCGATCAGCGACCGCCTGATGGAAATCCAGAAAGCGCAGCGCAATGGTGTTTGCCAGACCGTTCGTCCACTGCTTAAGCGGATTGCCCAGATAGTCATAGCGATAGTCCGAGTGTACGGTGGTCAGCACCGGAATGTTCATCTTCTTGCCGCGCAGCATCGCGCCGACCAAATTGGCTTTGCCGCCGTGACAGTGAATAACGTCAGGCTTAAAGTCTGCAATGATCTTGCGCACCTCATCCCGGCAGTACAGCGGGTTGAAACTCGGAATGACGCGCACGTTGATGCCGTTCTTTGCGGCTTCGCGCGGGAACGGGCCGTCGCGGAATGAGATCAGCATGACCTCGTTGCGCTCACGCAGCGCCTGAATGAGCGTCATAATATGGGTCTTTGCGCCGCCGACATCGCCGCCGCCCATCATTTGTAAAATTCTCATGCAGTTCCTCCATGATTGTTTTCTCGTATCCATACCCTATTATACACAATTCCTGCCCGATTGCAATTTCTGTCCCGAGGTGTTATACTAAAAAAATCCTTACTCTACTTTTTTCAAGTAATTATGAATCAAAAAAGGAATTTGCCCATGTCTGAAAAAAACACGATGACGCGCAACGCCATGTTGTTTTTGCCCGCCAAGCTCGCCGAGGGCGTGCTGCTCATGGCGATGTCGTCGCTCTACTCGCACATCCTGACCAAATCGGCGGTTGGTCTGTTTAATGCGACCAACATGATGGTCAACTTCACCTTCTTGCTCATCGCGGCGTGGATGTCCAACTCCAACACCCGCTATGTGGCCGAAGAGTACAAGAAAGACCGGGCTGCCCGCCTGTTCTCGACCATCGCTCCCATCTATGTCCTGCTGTGTGCGGTGACCGGTGCGGTCTGTATCGGTATCTACCTGTTTACACACGAGACCTATTATCTGCTCGGCGCGGTGATGTTCTGTACCTACTCGGCGTTTACGGTACTCAACAACACGATGGTACAGCTGTCCATCATCCGACCGGCCATCATCCTGAGTCTGACTTCGGCCTCACTCAAGCTGTTGCTCGCCATCCTGTTTGTCGGCGGCAAGTCGGGCTTTGACTCCCCGACACCGGCACTTCTGGCAAATATTCTGGCCGACGGCATCGGCGCCATCGGTGCGGTCATTGCGCTGGGTATGCCCCACGTTGTCCGTCTGCGCCGATTCTCGCAGGAAATGCTCAAAAAGCTGCTGGCGTTCGGTGTACCGCTCATGGGTGTTGCACTGTGCACTGCACTTCTGAACCTCATCGACCGTTTCCTGGTTCTGGGTATCTACGGCGACGAGGTATTCGCGGTCTACTCGAGCAACGTGTCCATTCCGTCGTCCATCTTCAACATGCTGTCGGTCGGTGTGCTGCGCGGTGTCTATCCCGCTGTACTGCGTGCGTGGCGCGAGTCCGGACGAGACGAAGCCCGCGGATTGCTCAACGCCGGTGTGCGTCTGTACATGCTGGTCGCCTTCCCGGCTGCCTTCGGTCTGACTGCGGTTGCGCTGCCGTTTACCCGTGTGTTCTTCGCATCGGGCTATGATGCCGGTGCACCGGCCATCGGTCTGATGAGCTTTACTATGGTCTTTATGGGTCTGACCGAGTACGCAAACAAGGGCTTCGAGCTCGAGCAGAACACCCGACCGGTTATCTTAAACAGCGCACTCGCCACCATCATCAAGATCGTATCCAGCGTCGTCCTCATCCGTGCCATGGGCTTTATGGGCGGTGCGGTCGGTTCGGTCATCGCACTCGCGTCCTACTTCCTCATCACGTCCATCCGCGTGCGCCGCTACTTCATGTGGCATGTGTCTATGAAGTCCTTCCTGCGCATCTTTATCTCGGCTGCCCTGTGCGGTGTGGTTGCATTCGCCTGCACCCTGCTGCCGATGGGCAATCTGTTCCGTCTGATCATCGCCATTTCAGCCGGTGGTCTGACCTACCTCGTCTGCATCGTCCTGTCGGGCGAGGCGCGCGAGGAAATGACAATGCTCGTCAAAAAGCTGCATCGTTCGTGAGATTTCGCTTGAAAAGTGTTGAGACAAATGTTATGATAGATATTAACCTAATTTCTCACTTTGACAAATTTCAAACACATACAATTTCCGGGGGTAATGATTGATGCAGTTATTGGAAAATGCCATTTTGGAACGCGGCCGCGTCAAGGACGGCGATGTGCTCAAGGTCGACGCTTTCCTCAATCATCAGATGGACGTTTCGCTGATCAATGAACTGGGCAAGGAGTTCTTCCGCCGCTTCGGTGACCGTGGCGTCACCAAAATCCTGACCATCGAGGCTTCCGGCATCGGAATCGCATGCATCACCGCGCAGCATTTTGATGTTCCGGTGGTATTCGCCAAGAAAACACAGTCGCGCAACATCGACGGTGAAGTCCTGACCTCGCAGGTCACCTCATTCACCCATCAGCGCAACTACGACATCATCGTTTCCGCCCGCTTTCTCAGCCCGGATGATCGCGTTCTGCTCATCGATGACTTCCTCGCCAAGGGCAGCGCTATGCTGGGTCTGATCTCGCTCGTGCGCCAGTCGGGTGCAACCATCGTCGGCGCTGGCATCTGCATCGAAAAGGGCTTCGATGTCGGCGGCAAGGCCATTCGCGATCTCGGCATCGACGTGCAGTCACTCGCTGTCATCAAGGAAATGCGCGACGGCCACATCGTATTCGATCACGATACCGCCGCAGACTGATCTTCTCAGATCTCCAAGGGGTTTCCGGTTTGGAAGCCCCTTTTTGTGCGTATTTTTTTGCCTTTGGGCTTGATAACACGGGCATTTGTCTATATAATAAGAAAGTAACATTTTTTGAAAATCATAAATCCAGATAGAGAGGCGTAAACACTATGGAGTTTATCAGCACCCCCAAGCAGTATATCGACGCGGTCGAGGATGCTGCCGCTTCGGTCGGCAAGTCTGTCTCCTTCCGCGGCACCGTGCACCGCGTGCGCGATATGTCCGATTTTGCCTTTGTCGTTGTCCGCGTTAACCGCGGCCTGATTCAGTGCATGTTCTCGGGCGAGATCGACGGCATGACCAAGGCCGACATCAAGGACGGCATGGTCGTCGAGGTTTCGGGCAACGTGCGCGAAGAGCCCCGTGCAGAGCACGGCTTTGAGGTCGTTCTGACTTCGGTTCGCATTCTGTCCCGTCCTGCTGAGCAGATCCCGGTTCCGCTGGGCAAGAAATACCTGGGCATGACCCTGGACGCCGAGCTGCCGCTCCGTCCCATCACTCTGCGTCATCCCCGCAAGCAGGCAATCTTCCGTATTCAGGCTGCCATCGCAGACGGCTTTGCAGAATATATGATCAGCCAGGGCTTCACCCACATCCACACCCCCAAGATCGTTTCTGCCGGTGCTGAGGGCGGTGCGAACATCTTCAAGCTCGACTACTTCGGTCAGCAGGCTTACCTCGCACAGTCCCCGCAGTTCTACAAGCAGTACACCGCTGGTATCTTCGGCCGCGTCTTCGAGATCGGCAACGTATACCGCGCTGAGCGTCACAACACCTCCCGTCACTTAAACGAGTACATCGGTCTGGACTTCGAGATGGCTTACATCGATTCCATGTACGACGTTATGGAGATGGAGACCGGTATGCTCAAGTACGTCATCGAGTACGTACAGAAGCACTGCAAGGAAGAGCTCGAGATGCTGGGCTCTAAGCTGCCGGTCATCGACAAGATCCCGACCGTCACCTTCACCGAGGCTAAGGAGATCATGCTCGAGAAGTTCGGTCACAAGTCTAAGAACCGTTATGACCTCAACCCTGACGAGGAAGTTATGATGTGCCAGTGGGCAGAAGAGACCTACGGCTCTGAGTTCGTCTTCGTCACCCACTTCCCCTCTGCAAAGCGCCCGTTCTACGCAATGGACGACGCAGAGAATCCCAAGTTTGCTCTGTCGTTCGACCTGCTGTTCCGCGGCCTGGAAATCACCACCGGCGGTCAGCGTATCCACGACTATCACGAGCAGGTCAAGAAGCTCGAGGATCGCAAGATGGACGTCTCGCTCTTCGAATCCTTCCTGATCATGCACAAGTACGGCATGCCGCCGCACGGCGGTCTGGGTATCGGCCTCGAGCGTCTGACCATGCAGCTGCTCGGCCAGAAGAATATCCGCGAGGCTTCCATGTTCCCGCGCGATATGACCCGTCTGGAGCCGTAAAATTTCATACACCGATTCAAAAATCCGCTGGGCTTCCAGCGGATTTTTTTGTCACTTGTGACCACTGGTCTGCCCTTGCCCGTGCACATGCGTGATACCCAAAGTTCACACAATCGACACATTTCCGGTTTCTGTAAACATCGCCCAAAATGTAGGAAAAGTCTTATCAAATTGCATTGAAACTCCAATTTTCCGGTGCTATACTTGTCCTCGCTGGCGTGAAACACAGATTTTCACGCAATTTTAACGCAACCAAATCAGGAAAAGGGGTAATCCAAATGCATAAGCACAGCAGAGTTTTTGCCGGTGTACTCGGCGCCGCACTGGTCGCCGGTTCGATCTCTCCGGCATTCGCCGCAGACTACAACGACGGCAGCGTCATCGGCAATCAGGCCGACTGGAACGCCTGGGTCGAGGAGTGGAAGACGGTCGCAACCGACTACACCAAGGTTTCTCTGACCCCCGGTGCAGACGAAACCCAGCTGAACTTTGCCTGGTACAGCAAAGATGAGTCCGGCAAGCAGGCAACGCCTGTCGTGCACTTCGGCACCGACAAGAACGCACTGACCGCTTACACCGGCAAGGCTTCCGCAGTCGACACCAGCCTCACGGGCGGCGTCGCTTACCACACCAATCAGGTAACCGTCACCGGCCTCAAGGAAAACACCACTTACTACTACACCGTTGAGAAGAACGGCGTACAGACCGAGCCTGTTGTCTACAAGACCGGCAGCTTCTCCAACGTCAAGATGCTGTATGTCGGTGACCCGCAGGTCGGCGCATCCAAGGGTCAAACTCAGGGCAGCGACGCACTGGTCGCAGATGCAGGCGCTGCAAATACCGCAGCCCGCAACGACAGCTTTGGCTGGAATCGCACGCTGGAAATCGCAACCGCACAGAACCCCGACCTGAACTTCATCATTTCGGCCGGTGACCAGGTCAACAAGACCGGTAAGGCAAAGGAAGAGGAGTATGCTGGTTACCTCGATCCGGACGCACTGGCTTCCCTGCCGGTTGCAACCACCATCGGCAACCACGATTCGCTCAACGCCGACTATGACTATCACTTCAACAACCCGAACGAGACCGACAACGGTCAGACCGAGGCCGGCGGCGACTACTACTACTCTTACGGCCCGGGCCTGTTCATCGTGCTCAACACCAACAACTACAACGCTGCTGAGCATGCACAGACCATCGAGGAAGCAGCCAAGGCTTACCCGGATGCTGCATGGCGCATCGTAACCATCCATCAGGATATTTACGGCTCTGGCTACGATCATTCGGACACCGACGGTATGATCCTGCGCACCCAGCTGACCCCCATCTTTGACCAGTACGACATCGACGTTGTTCTCCAGGGTCACGACCACACATACAGCCGCACCAAGCTGCTATACGGCGACGGTCAGGAGCATGACAGCTACTCCATGCCGCTCAACGAGGACGGTTCCGACTACGACTGGGATCACGCAAAGAGCGTCGAGACCGGCGAGCTGTACACCCTGTGGCCGGAAGACGGTGACGCAGAGGGTCAGGCTTCCAAGCAGGCATTCGTAGACGGCAACCAGTGCTATACGATCGAGGATACCACCGGCAACACGGTTGTCAATCCTGAGGGCACCCTGTACATGACCGCAAACTCGGCTTCGGGTTCCAAGTTCTACGAGCTCATCGCCCCCCAGCAGGACTATGTCGCAGTCCGCAGCCAGAACTGGCTGCCCAGCTACTCGGTTATTAACCTGAGCGAGGACGCTTTCTCCATCGACACCTACCAGATCACCGAGTCCGGCAAGACCGAGAAGATCGACGAGACCTTCACCATCCGCAAGGATGACACCCAGCCCGAGACCCCGGTACAGACCAACATGACCCGCGCAGACGTTGTCACTGCACTCTACGAGGCAGCTGGCAAGCCGTCGGTTGATGCCGTCGCACACTTCTCCGATGTCGCATCCGACGCTTCCTACGCAACCTCTGTCGCATGGGCTGCACAGCAGGGCATTGTAATCGGCAACGGTGACGGTACCTTCAAGCCCGAGGCTTCCATCACCCGCGAAGAGCTGGCCGTTCTGTTCTACCAGTACGCACAGAAGACCGGCAAGGAAGTTTCGGCTGACGCTTCCAAGCTGAGCGCATGCGCAGACAGCGCAGCCGTTTCCACCTGGGCAAAGGACGGCGCTGCTTACGCACTGACCGCCGGTGTCCTGACCGCTAAGGACGGCGCTTTCCAGCCGACCGGTACGGTAACCGCTGACGATCTGGCCGCAGCGCTGGCAGCACTCTAATCCGGTTCAAATCCCTTTTTTATCATTCTCCTTTGGCCTCCGCCCCTCGGATGGCCAGCCGCCTCGCAAGGGTCTGACCCCTGCGGGGCGTTTTTTCCATCGTCACCACGAAAGCGAGGATCTTCCCAATGAAAACCGACTCTCTTGCAGCCCGCATCCTGCGCCGCTGGGCGCCTCCCCTTCTGCTGCTCATCCTGTTTTTGGGCTTTGTCGTCCACATCAATCAGGTGGACAAGGTCGAGCTGATTGCCCGAACCGGTCAGACCTTTGAAAAAGGTGTGGTCACCGAGATCTTACAGGACAACTTACAGCCGGATGGCAGCCGCGTGGGCGAACAGCGCATCAAGGTGCGCATGACCACCGGTGTGCGCGAGGGTCAGGAAATCGAGACCACAAGCAGCTCGGGTTATCTGTTCGGCGCGGGCTGCACCGAGGGCATGAAGGTCATCGTGATGCAGAGCGTCGCGGGTGACACCACGATTTCCAGCGTCTACTCGCAGGATCGCGGCATGGTCATCGTGATTTTCTCCGCACTCTATCTGGTTGTCCTGTGCCTAGTCGGCGGCAAACAGGGTGTCAAAGGTGCGCTGGGACTGATCTTCACCTTCCTGTGCATCCTGTACGTCTATCTGCCGCTCGTGTACAAGGGATGGTCGCCTTTCTGGGTGTCGGTTCTGGTCTGTGTCATCACCACCGCGGTGACGCTCTACCTCATCGGCGGCCCGACCAAAAAGACGCTCATCGCCACCGGCGGTACGGTGGCCGGTGTCATCATCGCCGGTATCTCGGCCTCGCTTTTCAGTCTGGCATCGGGTATCACGGGATGGAACGTCTCGGACATTGAAAGCCTGCTGACGCTGTCCAACACCAGTGGGGTTCAGGTCGGCGGTCTGCTGTTCTCCGGTCTGCTCATTTCCAGTCTTGGCGCGGTCATGGACGTCGCCATGTCCATTTGCAGCGCCATCGGTGAGCTGTACGCCCACGATCCCAGTCTGTCCCGCCGTGCGCTCTTCCGCGCCGGTATGCACGTTGGACGCGACATGATGGGCACCGACAGCAACACCCTCATTCTGGCCTTTGCCGGCGGCAGCATCAGCATGCTGGTACTCAATTATGCCTACGACCTACCGCTCTTGCAGGTACTCAACTCCAACAACATCGGCATTGCCGTCATGCAGGGTCTGTCCGGCAGCTTCGGCATCGTGCTCGCCGTACCGGTCACCGTTCTGCTCGCCGTCCTGCTCTACCCGCACGGCAAGCAGCCGGAGACTTCCAAAGAAGCATGAAAAAACGCCCGGAGGGATTTAATCCTTCCGGGCGTCTTGTATATGCGGGAAAATTATTCCTCGATCTCGAGGTAGTCAGCCAGATCCTTGAACAGAGCGGTCGGGTCAACGTCGTCCTCGACAACGATCTGCAGGGGCTCGTTCAGAGACAGCAGGAACATACCAAGCAGGGACTTTGCATCTACCTGGCCGGACTTACCGAAAATCCAAATGTCGTAGCTGTATCGGGATACGATCTGGTTAATCTTCTGAATGTCTTCAGTATTTTTTACTTTAATCTTTCTGGTCATGGAATGTTAGCCTCCTTTAAAGCTTGTTCTGATGATCTCTGCTTCCATTATAGTATGAGTCCACCAAAAAAGGAAGTATTTTTTTGCGAAAAACCTATTTTTGTCAAAGGCTTGCCCGGAAGCAGATGAAACCCTTTTCTTTTGTACTTGTTGCACAATATAATTGTAAACTTTTTGTGCATAACGCCATGTCAGAAAGTGACATCTTATGGTTCATGCCGTTTGAGCCATACCGATACGATACCACAGAGCAGTCCGCCCGTCGCATATACCGCCGCAGCGACCCGCCCGACATCGCTTCTGCCGTTGCCATTGCCAAGGAACAGGTACAGCAGGAAAATAATGGTTGCCGCCATCATAATGATGCCGCACAGTCTGCCCGCCAGAATATCCCGCGGATCGCTCTGCGCTTTCTCCTCCTCGATCACCGCCTGATTGTACGATTCCTCGACCTGATACTTGGCGTGATCGAGTGCGCCATAAACCAGAAGCCCCACGCCGACCGCTACCAGGGCAAGCCCTGCACCGTCCGACAGCTCTCCGAACAGGTAATCGGCTGCAACCCAGACAAGCAGCGCGGACAGCAGCAAACCGATACCGCAGACGATGAAGATGGGAAACCGGCGGCGTGCAGCTGCCAGCACCTCGGGCGTATAGAAAGGTTCAATGTGCGGATGTTCCTGCCGATACTGACCGTGCCAGATGCCCGACAGAACCAAGATCAGCACGCCCGGAATGACCAGCGCAAACAGCGCCAGTCCGGCAAGGTCAAACCGCGTACTGATGAGCGCATCCAGCATAGCTGCACCGGCCACGCCTAGAATGCACAGCGTCACACCGACCGAGATCATGCGCGTGCGACGATTCATGTGACGGTCATACCCTTCGGTGTCCGTGCGCTTTTTCTCGCACACGTTGCCTTGCAGCAGAGTGTCCAAATCGCATCCGAACATGCGGCTGATCTGCAAAATTTTTTCAAGCTCGGGAAAGCCGTTATCCGACTCCCACTTGGACACCGACTGTCTGGTCACTTCCAATTTTTCTGCGAACTGCTCCTGTGTCATACCGCTCTCGGTGCGCAGGAACCTGAGATTTTCTCCAAAGCTCATGTGCTCGCCTCCTTCTGTTTTGTGCCTCTATCTTACCTTTTTTCACGCGCAACTTCCAGAAAATCCACGTTGCGTTTGCGTTTTTTGATGTAAACTTTGAGTTGCACCGCGTTTTTTGCATGGTTTTCTCTTCCTATCATACCATAGATGCGCGGACTCAAAAAGAGGCAAAAAAAGACCGCCTTCCACGCGGGAAAGCGGTCTGATCCAATCAGCGGATAAAGTTGGTAAAGGTGCGCTTGCGGGTCTCAGGGGGATCTATCTTACCCTTGGCTGCATCGATGACCTTGACCGTCCATGCGATATTGCGTGCCAGCTTGGCTACAACTTCCAGACCTTCGGTGTCCTGCTGTACCTCGCCCGGGTCTGCACCGTGTACGGCACCCCAGTAATCCGAGGTCACAATCAGCATCTCCATGGCGTCCATGGTGCCCAGCAGCTGCTGGTAGGTCTCCATACCACCCGAACGGCGCAGGGTGCACAGGGCAGCGCCGACCTTGTGGTGCAGCTGGTTGTCGCCGCAGCCAGCCGCCAGCATCAGACGGTCGAGCACACACTTCATGCTGCCTGCGATACCGCCGTGATAAACCGGGGATGCCAGCACGATGCCGTCAGCCTCGATGCACTTGTCAATGATCTCGTTGACCATATCACCGGTCTGGACACAGTGCAGCGAGCCGGTGTTCAGGCAGTGATAACACGCCATGCAGGGCTTGACGTTTGCACCCGGCTGGAGTACCTCGAACTCGATGCCTTCGCGCTCGAACTCCTTGGCCATGACCTCCAGGCACTGTGCGGTGTTGCCGCCCTTGCGGGGCGATCCATTGATGGCTACAACTTTCATCTCTTTATCCTCCATCATTGAAAAAAATCATAAAGCGCGGTTGCCCGCGCAACCATATCAATCGGTCTTGTGCTGCCGTTCCTCGTCCAGCACGTGATTGAGCACACCGCCCAGAATGAGCGTCGTGCTGGTCAGATACAACCAGAGCATGAGTACGATAATCGCACCGATCGAGCCGTACAGAATGCTGTAACGACCCATATTGTCCACATAGTAAGCAAAGCAGCGCGTGAGCACAACCCAGCCGACAAGCGACACACCAGCGCCCGGCAGGGCATCCCGCCAGCGGATGTGCACCGGCGGTACCAGACTGTACAGCACGATCAAAAATCCCAGCGCAATGACGATTGCCACCGGATAAGACAGGTAATGCAGCCGGGTTGCACCGGCTTCCAGCATTGGAAACCATCGGGTGATGATCTCCAAAAAGCGCTGTCCGACCACAATCAGCAGAATGCTCATCCCCATCAGCAACAGTAAACCAGCGGTCAGAATCAGTGAAATCATGACCGTACCCACCGGCCCGCGGTGCGGCTCATTGCGATAAATACGCCGCATCGAGTAAATGATCGAGCGCACCGCACGCGACAGAAAATACAGCGTCAACGCACTGCCGACCATCAAAGGCTGTACCGCATCCTTGCTGCCCAAATAGTTCAGGTAACCCAGTACAATGTCCTGCACATCGTCAGGCAGGAACCTGGTCGCATCCAGAATGGTGACCTCGGAAAAGTTTGCCATACCAAGCAAAGAGTTGAGCACCATGAGCAGCGGAAAGATGGAAAAAAGCAGAAAAAATGCCAGTTCTGCCGCGGCATGCGACACGCCATCCTTAAAATATCGCTCAATCAGCTGCACCAAAACGCGCAGCGGTCCCCGGAATCTCCTGTGCATGGGTCACCGCCTTTCTTCCCATTATTTTACCAGCTTGCCTCCCGTTTGACAAGGCATATCCTGTCGTCCGGTCTTTGTCTTGTAATTTGTCTCTATTTATGATAGGATGAAACCATCGAACATGATTTCGCACGATAAGGAGGCCGTCCCATGCTCGTCGACATTCCCTACGATCCCGCGCACACCTGCTGTTTTTCTGGCAGCCGACCGGAAAAGCTGGGCTTTGACTGGCAGCGCGAACCCTATTTTTTCGACGTTCTGCGCACCGATCTGCGCGCGGCCATCCGTCACGCGGTTGATCTGGAATATCGCCGGTTCATCACCGGCATGAGCCGTGGGTTTGACTTATGGGCAGCCGAAGAAGTCATCAATTTGCAGCGTGAATTCCCTCATTTACAGCTCATTGCAGCCATTCCCTTCGCCGGAATGGAAACCCGCTGGGAACCCTACTGGCGTAATCTGTTCGCACACGCACACCAAGGCGCCGACTACGAGGTATACCTGTCCGACCGCTTTCTGCCCGGATGCTATCACGCGCGCGACAACTATATGGTGCAGCAATCCAGCCGAATCATCTGCTGGAACAACGGCACCTTAGGCGGCACCGCCTACACCTGCCAGTACGCCGAGCGGCGCGGTATCACACTCGACAACATTCACCGTCCCTATTATAGTCTTTCTTCCATGCCGTAAACACAGCACCGGATAGTCTGTGTATTTACGCAGAAATCATACATCAGACAAAAAAAGATCCCAGACCATTTGGTCTGGGATCTTCTCGTTTTCTTACTTGTTCAGAACGGTCTGGATGTAGTTCTTTGCAACATTCAGAACATATTCCTGACAAGCGGAACCGGTCTCCGGATTGAAGTCCTCACCGTAGATACCGGTGTTGGACAGGATGCGGATGCCCAGGTACGGTACGTTATAGGTCTTGCAGACCTGTGCAACCGAGTTGGACTCCATTTCCTCACAGGAAGAGCCGTTCAGCTCGTGCAGGAACAGCATGCGGTCGATCTGGTTGTTCCACTCGTCGCTCGAGGAAATAACGCCCTTGACAACCTTGCCCTTGTTGTAGGTCTCTGCAACTGCCTGTGCACAATTCAGCAGCGTCTCATCGCCCGGATACTTGACTTCCTTAACGAAGGTCTTCTGGTTCTTGTCGTATGCGTAAACGCCGTTCATGGTCATAGCCTTGTAGTCTACGCCTGCGCCCTTAGCCGAAGCCTCGGTCATCCATGCAGCGGACGGAACGGTGGTCTCACCCAGAACGATGTCGAAGGTGTGCAGCTCGGGATCATGGCCGCCCGAAGTACCCTGGTTGATGACTGCTACGGGGTTAAAGTACTCCATTGCCAGAGCGGTCGAAGCGCCTGCATTGGCCAGACCCTGCTCGGTGCGGGATACGACGACCGGATAGCCATCCAGCTTACCTGCAACATAGTACCACTGGCCGATGGTATACTCGGTGGTGTCGGTCAGAGCCTTGACCATATCCTGCATCTCGATGTCCATTGCACCCTGGAGCAGGATCGGACGCTTGTCGGACTTGTAGTCAACAACAACCGCAGCGTCAGCCTTCTGTACGTCCTGCTTCTTGAGCACGTTGTCGATGTAGGTCTTTGCAACGGTCAGAACGTATTCCTGACAAGCCGGGCCGCTCTCCGGGTTGAAGTCCTCGCCGTAGATGCCGGTGTTGGACAGGATACGGATGCCCAGGAAGGATACGTCATAGGTCTGGCAGATCTGTGCAACTGCGTTGGTCTCCATCTCCTCGGTGGAAGATCCCCACAGCTCGTTGAGGTACAGCATGCGGTCGATCTGGTTATTCCAGGAGTCAGCAGAAGAGATAACACCGGTCACAACCTTGCCCTTGGTGTAGGTATCAGCAACCGACTGTGCGGTCTCGAGCAGGGTCTTGTCTGCCTTGTACTCGAACTTCTTAACGAAGGTCTTCTGATCCTTGTCGTATGCGTAAACGCCAGCCGGCTCGATTGCCTTGTAGTCTACACCTGCGCCCTCAGCCGATGCAACCGACTTGGTAGCCGATGCCGGAACGCTGGTCTCACCCAGAACGATGTCGAAGGTGTGCAGCTCGGGATCGTGGCCGCCAGAAGTACCCTGGTTGATGACTGCGATCGGGTCAAAGTGCTGCATTGCCAGTGCAGTGGTAACTGCTGCATTGGAAATGCCCTGCTCGGTGCGGGATACAACAACCGGATAGCCGTTCAGCATACCGCGTACGAAGTGATAATTGTCGATGTCAACGGTCTCGGCATCGGTCAGCGCCTTGACCATATCCTGCATCTCGATGTCCATTGCGCCCTGGAGCAGCAGCGGACGTGCATTCTCATAGCCGGTAACAACGGTCTCACCCTTTGCTGCCAGCGTAACGGTCAGGCTTGCCTCGTGCCATGCAACGTCGTAGTCCATTGCCTCAGCCAGGAAACGAACCGGTGCGTAAGTGCGGTTGTCCTTCTGTACGGCAGCGGTGTCCATGGTCAGCTCCTCGGTCACCGGGTCCTTGCCCTCTTCGGTGACGACGTGCTGGTACTTGTTGGAATCGATGGTGAAGACGACCGATTCATTGCCGCGGGTAAAGGTCGCGGTCTTGGCTTCCTCGTTCCATGCGACTTCCAGATCCATCGCGTTTGCAATGGTGCGCAGCGGCGTCATGGTGCGGTCGTTCTCGTCCTGATACGGCATACCGAGCTCGTCGTTGAATACAACGGCCTCATATTCCCCCGTGGTCTTGTCCTGTACGCGGACCGAAATGCCTGCCTTCTGGGTATCGTCTGCCGCAAATGCAGACATCGTGCCCATACCAGCCAGCATCGAGACCGACAGAACGCCGGATACGATCTTCTGGATCTTCATTCTTACATCCTCCTTATTGTCTGGACAAATTTGTCCACGTGGGGTACATTATAGGCGAAAAATATTGTTTCTGCAATGCGGTTTCTCAAATTTTGTCATTTTTACAACGATTTTGAATTGGTCAGACAATAAAAATTTGCATAAACTTGCTTTTTTTGCAACTTTTTTGTGCAAGTCGTATGATCTTATCTCACGCTGTTTAAAAAGTCGGTCAGCTCTGCCGCCAGACGTGCGGGCGCCTGCTCGTTGACCTCATGTCCCACGCCTGCAATCCAGTGCAGCTCGGCTGTTTTCACACGGCTGGCCAGCTCCTGCGCCGCCTTTTGATTGGCACGATCCTTTTCACCGCACAAAATCCGAACCGGAATGTCAATCTGCTGCAATTTGCGGGTGAAATCCAGCTGCATCATCGAACGGGTCAGTCTGCGCATCTGCTGCCGATTCAGTCCGGTTTCCTCGAAGGCCGAGGCAGGCAAAAGCCGAAAGATAAAGTCCTGCATGACCATGAGCCGTTTGGGCATGCGGTATTGCGGCGCAATCAGGCACAGCGCACCAACCTTTTGCGGATGCTTCAAGGTATAGTGCAGCGCGAGTACCGCACCGAGAGACAGTCCGCACAGCGCAAACGGTGCGTCAAACTGAGCACAATAGGACGCAAACTCTCGATACAAGTCATCATATGTGCCGTCCTGAAAAAACTCCGACAGATTGGGCTGTTCGGTGTGTATCTGTTCGGGTAAATGTTCGCGCACCTTGTCCCACGCGGATGCCTGTTGTCCAAGTCCATGCAGCAGCAAGCAGTTCATCGTTTTTCCTTCCTTTCCGATACAAAAAGCCCCGCAAAGCGTTTGCTCCGCAGGGCTTTATTCATGCTATTTGTTTCTGTCCGCTCAGTCTACCTTGACCGTCCAGCCCATATCGTCCGGGATCTTGCCCCACTGGATACCGGTCAGGGTATCGTACAGCTTGTGGGTGATCTCACCGATCTTGCCGTCGTTGATGTAAGCGACATCGCCCTCGTAGCGCAGCTCACCAACCGGAGAGATGACAGCCGCAGTACCGGTGCCGAAGACTTCCTCGAGCTTGCCTTCCTTGGATGCCTTCATGACATCAGCGATGGGCAGACGCTCCTCGGAAACCGGGATGCCCCACTTCTTGAGCAGCTCAATGCACGACATACGGGTAACACCGGGCAGAACGGTACCAACGCAGGGAGCGGTGTAAACGGTGCCGTCGATCTTAAAGAAGCAGTTCATGGATCCGACTTCCTCAACGTACTTATGCTCAACGCCATCCAGCCACAGGGTCTGCTCGTAGCCCAGATCGTGCGCCTTGACCTGCGAAATCAGCGAAGCTGCGTAGTTACCGCCGCACTTGGTAAAGCCGGTACCGCCCGGGCATGCACGGGTGTACTCGTCCTCGACGAAGATCTTAACCGGGTTGATGCCGGTGGAGTAATACGCGCCAACCGGCGAGCAGATGATGATAAACTGATGGGTTGCCGACGGACGAACGCCCAGATGCGGCTCAGTCGCAATGACAAACGGACGGATGTACAGGCTGGTGCCCTCCTGATGGGGTACCCAATCCTCGTCGGTCTTGACCAGCGCCTTGACTGCCTGAATAAAGTCCTCGGTCGACAGCGACGGCAGGCACATACGATGGTTGGTGTTCTGCATACGCTCTGCGTTGCGGTCGGGACGGAACAGCTGTACCGAACCGTCGGGCAGACGGTATGCCTTCATGCCCTCAAAGGACTCCATTGCATAGTGCAGAACCATGGCAGCCGGGTCGAGTGCGAGCGGCTGATAGGGCACGATGCGTGCGTCATGCCATCCCTGACCCTCGGTGTGGTCAACGATGAACATGTGGTCGGTGTAGTATTTGCCAAAGCCCAGAGCCGATTCATCGGGCTTTTCTTTCTTATTCTGGGTCAGTTCGTAGCGGATGTCGAGCATGATAATTTCACTCTTTTCTGTTAAACTATGGTAAAGAATTGTTTTTATTTTATCCCTTTTTCTTTGACTTTTCAAGTATAATTTTCGTTTTTTTCATAGATGTTGTTCGGGTTCATCGGAAAGCTGTTCGGCTTTTCCGCTCTCCTCCCAGTGTTCCAGCCGCCAGGCTTGCCACCAACTTCCTAAGAACAGGCAGATCAGACCGGCACAAATCAGCAATACGGAAATCCGGCTGATTGCTGTGGATTCCGTGTTCATCCCCAGCAGTAAGCCAATCACTATCGGCACCGCACCAAACAAGGGAACGACCGGCGCAAAGATTCCCCACCGCTGGCGGTCGGCTTCTTGCAGCTGGCGCTTATGGCGCTCATAGATGACATAATCAGCCTCAATCTGTGCTTGCTCCTCGTCATCCATGCCATCCACCTGCCGTTTTTCCCAGACTCCATACAGGACGATACTGAGCACCGCAGCACCAAGAAGAAGACCCGCGAGCACACGTACAACGGATACAATCGGCAATAGCATCACCAGTATGCCGTCTAAGAGCAACAGCAGCAAGCCCAGCCAAGGAACGACCGGTCCAAAGCATCCAAACTGTCTGCGGCAATACCATCTCTTTGCGTATGCATAGAGCATATCTTCTTCCTGTTCTTCTCCTGAAATTGCATTAAGCACCATGTGTATCCACATGATAATCGCCATCAGAATATAAATCCCACCATCAGAGTCTCTTACAGCCATACGCCGAGCGCCGTAGGCAATCATGAGACCTCCAAGCAGCAGCTGCAAAACTATGTCTTTCCAGCTTCTCACCTTCATGCTTTGCACCGCCCTTCTCTTGATCAGGACCAACTATGATTTCTTCTTGTGCGGTGCGGGCAGCTCCTCATACATCGCCCGCAGCAAATCGGCCAACAGCTCCCGGTCTTCCAGATTTTCCACCAGTAGCATGGCCTTTGCGCCCTCATACGGGACAGCGAGCGGCGCGTCGGGCAGACATACTTTGGCTGCACGCACCGGTTTTACCAGCAAACGGTCATCATAGATACCGCCTACGATCTTGCCGCGATAATACAGGATAAATTCTCCCATCATCGCACGGTATGTAATCTCTTGGAGTTCGGACAACTGTTCCAGAACAAAGTCAAGATATGTTTTACTCGATGCCATGACGCACCTCTCTTTCTTTGACCCTATTCTATCACACCCCCTGCCCTGCTGCAAGGCTGGTCGTTGCACCCCAATGACTACCGTGTTATAATGATGATATCTATGAGCCAAAGGAGGAACCTACGCATGAAACGCCCACTCAGCCGGCTCATCTGCCTGATTTTGTGTATTCTTTTGACCTGCGGCTGTCTGTTTACCACCAGCTTTGCCGCAAACGATGATATCACCCTGACCGCGGTCAACGATTCCTTTTTACCCCTCTCATCCTCGACGATGCCCGTCCGCCGCGGTGGCGCACAGTACGTGCCCTATTCGGTCTTTTCGGGTACGCTGGGCATCTCAGGGTCTTACAATTCGTCCGATCAGGTGCTCACCCTGTCCAACGGTGAGACTTCGCTGCGCTTTGACCTCAGCCGCGGTACGGTATACGATCAGAACATGAACAGCTACACTACCCCGGCCTACTGGATCAACAGCACCATCTATGTACCGGTCAAGCTGGTGTGCGGCAAGTTCAATCTGACCTACTCCAACATCCCGGCTGCCGCGCCCATCCTGCGCATCTGCAATAGCTCGGCTTCGCTGTCCGACTCGTCCTTTGTGTCCTCTTCGACCAACACCATCCGCAGTATGCTGGATGCGTATAATGGCCAGAGCAGCGGCTCGTCCGGTTCGTCCCGTCCCTCGGGTTCGGACAGTGACGCCATTCCCACGCCCATCGACCCCACCACAGGTCAGCCCACCGACACCCCGGTTATGAAGCCCAGCGCGGTTTATTTGGCTTATGTCGGGGCACCGGGTAAGAATACCAAAGCCATTCTGGATGCGCTGGACGCCGCAGGCATGAAAGCTGCATTTTTCGTTCCCGCAGATGGCACCGCACTGGATGAAGATTTGCTGCGCCAGATCGTTGGACGCGGTCACACGGTCGGCTTCACCCTGCTATCCTCGGCACTGACCATGCCCGAAAAGCTGCGCGTCGCCAACGACACCCTATTCCACGCGACCGGCACGGTCAGCCATCTGGTCTGCATCTCAGACGGCTCGGAACACCTGAGCGCAACCCAGCAACAGGAACTTCTGAACAGCGGTTATCGTCTCTGGGATGCCTCGCTGGACAGCCGTGACCACTCGTACGGCCCGGCGGCTGCCGCGCAGACGACCACAACCGCACTCAGCCAGACCACGGCTCCTGTTGTCATCCGCATGGGACAGTACACCGCAACCGCACGCACGACCGAACTGGTCTGCGCCTATCTGAGCACCTACTCCATCCCCGTTCAGACCATTACCTTTACCCGCTCCCCGGTCAACAACATCACCTAACCCGCGCTTCTAACACAATTCCACCGTCGAATCCGCGAAAATTCGGTCGTGCTGGAAAAAATATAGACCGTATATCCCTCCTGTGCTGTTGGGCAAACTTCCTGTAAGAAGACAAGCCAGGAGGGATTTGTCATGCAAAGCAAAGTGGAAATCTGCGGTGTCAATACCGCGTCCCTGACCGTCATCCCAGCAAACGAGATGACCGATCTGCTGCGACAGGCGCACGACGGTAACGCCGCAGCGCGGGAAAAACTCATCCGTGGAAATCTCCGTCTGGTACTCTCGGTCATCCAGCGCTTCCACGGACGCAGCGAGTCGGTAGACGATCTGTTTCAGGTCGGCTGCATCGGTCTGATCAAATCCATTGACAATTTTAATTGTGATCTCAATGTGCGCTTTTCTACCTACGCTGTGCCCATGATTATCGGTGAAATTCGCCGGTACCTGCGCGATAACAGTGCAATTCGCGTCTCGCGCTCCATGCGGGACACCGCTTATCGTGCCCTGCAAGCCAAAGAAGCATTCATCCGCGAGCACCAGCGCGAACCCACCATCACAGAACTCGCCAAGGCACTCGACATGAAAAAAGAGGACGTTGTGTTCGCACTTGATGCCATCTCTGACCCGGTTTCGCTCTATGAGCCGGTCTGGGGCGAGGAAGGCGACGCGCTGTGCGTCATGGATCAGGTGGGCGATACCAAAAACACCGACGAGCATTGGCTCAATCAGATTGCACTGAAAGAAGCCATTAGCAGCCTGTCCGAACGTGAAAAACGCATCGTCCACATGCGTTTTTTCGAGGGCAGAACCCAAATGGAAGTCGCGTCCGCTATTCATATCTCACAGGCACAGGTATCTCGTCTGGAAAAAGGCGCACTCGCCAGAATCCGCAAACAAATTTAAAGCACCGTATTTTCCCGCCCGCAGGCGAAATAAAGCTTTCGCTCAAGCCTTTCTCGAAAGGCTTGC
>OLRK01000707.1_pt1 | contig 35301 bp, 32 predicted proteins | sample 1672911 | NCBI WGS metagenome assembly OLRK01 (sample SAMEA3136736, study PRJEB25190) | human gut metagenome | biome: human gut; feature: human-associated habitat; material: faeces | place: Austria | collected 2013 | reverse complement strand
CGATAGCCGAAAACTTTGAAGTAAAAAAACCGGAGGGAACCATTGGTACTTCCCGTCTGGATGAAATCGAATAATGAAAGAAAAGACCTTCTCATGCGGAAGGTCTTTTTGTCTGGAATGTGATAATCATGTGTAAGCGGTATTGGATGGGATTAGTCTCGTAAAGTTGCATGGTGTTACCTGGCTTTTGTTATCATTATGTAAGGTAGCATGATTATTTGATTGACATGTACTCGGAATCTTGTACACATTACTTTTGAATTAGGTACATCATATGGAGGCTTCCCTATATTTTGTAGGAGGGACATCTATTTTGTTTTTCTTGAATTCTTTCGTTCTAATAATAATTTATAAATCTATATATTCTTTTACGGCAAAAACAAATAATTTTTATTCATTTTTCATTCTTCTAGAGAATGTTTTCATGATGTATTTATCATAGCGATTTCCTTTTTCCGACATTGTCATCCTTGATTCAAATGAAATACAAATCATTTATATTACGTGTTTTTTCAAATGCATATGAAAGCATTTCTTTGATTTGCTCATAGTTGGGAATTTTAGAAATGAAATAAGAGATTATTTCATGATTATACATATCTAATATTAAAGACAGATATAGTTTTCTTGTTGCAATATGAAATTCGGATACATTGATCGTCAATTTTTTCATTGCACCGGCAAGTTTTAAAATTTCTTTCATAATAGGTTTTATGATTTTCCAAATCAATGTATGATTTAATAACTGATTCTTAACAACTCCATTCAAACGTCTTTATATGTTTTATATTTTACCTTAGTAGTAATTCTATATAGTTCCATTCGCTGCATTAACCGTTTCACTTTTTTATGATTTATTTCGATTACTAAATTATGAAGTTCCGTTGTAATATCACAGCACCCATAACGTTCCTTATGTGTGTAAAAGATATGAGTAATGTTGATCATGATATCCTCATTCTTTACATTTTTATCTGTTTTAGAAACTGCATAGCAATAGGTTGATTTTGATAGTTTCAATAATTTAAGTAATATCATTAAAGGATATTTATGCCTTAGCTCCGATATTTACTATCACTTTTTTCTTTAATTCTTGCTTGTTCCTTTGTAGAACCAAGGCTCTTAATTTTTTTATGCTTCATTCTTCGCCCACATGTATATTCTTTTCTTTAAAATACTTGATTTTTCTTTTGGAGTCATATCTTTTTTAAATTGTATTTCCAATCGATAAAATCACTATGGTTTGTATTAGTTATTTTTGCATATTCATAATATAATTAAACTAGGTTGCATAAGATATATAATATTCAAAACAAATATAAATAGAGGAGGGGTATAGTGTGAGCTTTGAACCGGGTGGTAGAGCTGATAAATACGGAAATAGGTACGAGAATGGTTACCTTGCAAAACTTCTTCTTAGACTTGCTAAAGAAGAGATTGCTTCTGTGATTGTTGAACCTTTAGGAGTCAATAAAGATTATGTAGAATTTATTGCCGAGCAAAAGGATGGGGTTAAAAAGTACTACCAGTGTAAGGGCAGTAATACCACCAATAGTTCGTGGAGTATTTCAAACTTAAGGAAATACAAAGTTTTTGAACGTGCAAAGAAGATTATTACCGATGACGTTAAAAGTCTATATTATTTTATTTCACCCCTTCAATACGGTGAATTATCAGAATTGTGTAAGCGAACCAGAACTAATTCTTCAGTGGATGATTTCATACAATATCAATTAAATAACAATGTTATTAAAAGTACTTTTTTTAATTGCGTGAAAGAATTTGGATTTGAACAAAATAATCCTTCTGACGTTGCAAAAACTGTTTCATTATTATCTCGATGCTATTTTGAACAATATATTACTGGCTCTGAGGCTGAACATGATTTTGAGGAGTATGTTGGAGCGATTTTTACTGGAAAGTCATCAGTAGTCCGGAATTTATTAGAACATTTTGCTGATGATAGCGGATGCTATGGGAAAAAAATAACAACTAAAGATGTTATTGATTATTTAAAGAAGAGTGATATTCACTTGCGGGACTATAAAAAAAGTGAAACGGTTCTTGGCAGAATCAATGATCTCAATAGTGTGTGCTGGGGTTCTTATTCTAAAATTTATGAAAATCTCATACATCGAACATCAACGGATAATGTTATACAAAGTATCAAAGTTGGACATTCAGTAATTCTTCATGGTAAGGCTGGTAACGGAAAAAGCGGCTGTTTAGAAGAAATTATTCTTTATTTAAAACGTACAGGAATTCTTTACCTATCCATAAAGCTTGATAAGTATTTGCCTCATAAATCTGCAGATGTTTATGGGCAAGATCTTGGCCTTCCTCAATCGCCGGTTTTTTGTTTGGCATCTCTTGCTTCAACAAAACCATGTGTGTTAATCCTTGATCAATTAGATTCTTTACGTTGGTCGAGCAAACACTCAGGCGAAGCTTTGGATGTTTGTAAAGAACTTATTCACCAAGCCGAAGCAATTAATAAACATTCTGGCGGAAAACTTTCAATTGTTTTTGCATCCAGAACATTCGATTTAGATAATGATAGCGGAATAAAGGAATTATTTGATTCCTCGGATTTAATTTGGGATAAAGTAAACATAGGTGGTTTTACAAAGGGTGAAGTAATTAATGTTATTGGTGATGCATATAATCATTTTTCTGATCGACTTAAGAAATTACTGTTAACACCATCATCTTTGTATGTTTGGTCTAAACTTGAAAATAGTGCACAGTATAATAGTGTTTCCTCGGTTTTAGAGTTAATGAATGCATGGTGGAATCAGATTCAAATGAAATGTGTACAATTTGGTTTGCAATCTGAAATCATCATTTCTTGCAAAGATGATATCACAAAATTTATGGAGAATAGATCGGTTTTTTCAATTCCGCAAATCATTCTTGAAGATAGAACAGTTGAAATTAATTTCCTGGTATCGATGGGTCTATTGAATCGTAATTTCGAGACAAAAAGCATTTCGTTTTCACACCAAAGTTTTCTTGATTACTTCATAACGGCAGATATTTTAAAGAAAATCTATTTAGGCAGTGATCTTATAGATTTGATTGGAAATAGAAATAATCAAACACCATTTATTAGATATCGAGTTCTGACGGTTCTTCAAAATTTGCTGGATAACGATTCAGTTTTATTTGCAAAACAAAGTGTCAAATTATTAGAAGCGTCTTATGTACGATTTTACTTTAAGTGCACCGTTTTCGATATAATTGGACAATGTGAGACGCCTACTAACGAAATTTGTAGAATAATTGATACATACATGCAAAAGTCGGAATGGCTAGATTATATTAGAAAAGTTGTACTATATGGACATCCTGCATTCATCATGCGCTTTCCTATTCCTTCGAATGGTACTTTTCCTACAGAAAAATATTTGTCGTTGTTAAAATCTATTGGATCAAAAGAACCCGATTTTGTAACAAGTACATTGCGACCATTTGCATTTGTGAATTCTGATCAAGATTATAAGATTCTTTTGACACTGTGTCATGATGCAAGCAATGATTCTAACGATATGTTCGAATTTAGATTGCAGCTTTTACGTAATAATCCGGAATTTTTTGAAAACTATTGGATAGTTCATAATCTCGTTCAGAGATTATCTGCAAGAGCAATAGATTTATTCAAAATCATTTTAGAAAGTTGGCCTATCAAGAAAAAATTAAAACTCTATATTGGTGATTCTGACAATATTTCACATTATGTTAAGCAATACGCTTGGTTAATTGTAACAAGATTATTTCCTAAGATATGTGAAGTGACCAATAATTATCTTCTGCACTGGCCAGATAATAAATGGAATTACGAATATGAGGATTGGGAGGCTAAAAGTAATGGAGAAGGAGAATCAGCTGTTCGAGAGATTGTTGAAATTACTAAGGAAGCATTTACGGAATGTGCACAATCAAAACCTGAAAAATTAATAAATTTAATAGAAGAAGTAAAATACCCTTTTTCTGCAGTCGGTCATGAATGCCTTATGCATGCAATATTGAGTTTACCTACTAGTTATAGTGATTGGGTAGTAAAGTGGATTTTAGAAGATATAGACCAAAAAATATTTGTGTTTACTTCAAATAATGATAACTATTTATACTATTTTTCACAACTTGTAGAAAAATTTTCTTCAGTTTGTAGAATAGAATTATTTCAACAACTGGAGCGGTATATCTGCAATTGGAAAGAATCGACAGAAAGAATGGTGAAAATATACAAAGAACGCTTTGAGATAAGAAGTGCGTATAATGAACCTGTATATTATGCATATTGGGGACATTTTCAAAAAATACTTTTACCATGTATGGATGATTCGCGATTATCTCCTTACTCTAAACATTTGCTTAACGTAATAAACCGTAATTCTTGGATTAATTTACCTTATTTTTTTTGTGGGTTTAGTATTGGTTCGGCTAAAACAGTTGTGTCTCCTGTAGATAATTGTGCGGGCTGCTTGAGCGATAAAACGTGGTTAGAAATCATATCGACCCCGAAGAACAAAATGAAAGGTAAATGTCGAGATGTTGATTTATACTATATCGAAGCAAATCATCAATCCTTTGCTTCAACTCTTAGAGAACAAGCTAAAATCGAACCTATAAGATTTGCAAAATTAGCTTTATTATTTCCACAAGATTGCTATGAGGGATATATTTTGAATGTTTTATATGCATTATCTGATAATAACTCAAGAGAAGATTTTGATGTTGAAATTGCAAGTCATGTGATTCGACGTTACGGGAATAGTGAAAAAGCCAATATTTCGATTGCGGTTTCTAATTTAATAAAAAATCATGCAGAAGAAGATTGGCCGAATGATATTGTTGATATTGTTGAAAAAATTGCATTAGAACAATTTTACCCAAATAAAGATGAATATACCAATGTAAGTGATTTAGATCTAGAGTATAAATCAAAATTTTTACTTCTTGAAAATTCAATAAACAGTGTACGTGGATGTGCCGTTCGCGCCATTGCAGCTCTGCTCAGAAATCATCATGATTTGGGAGATAGACTTAAAAATACAGTTATTTCTATAAGTAAAGATATAAATCTAGCAGTAAGTTTTGCAGTTATAGAATGCGTTTCATCTTATTACGGTATCGATAATAAATTTTCGGTGGAAACTTTCATTTCTCTTTTGGATAATAATATATTTGTTATCTATGCTAATGATTTTTGGTGGATTTTGTCTCAAGAGTATGAAAATTGTACTGACTATTATCGTGAAAAGTTGATGTCGGCTTGTCTATCTGATATCGATGATTTAGCGGAGCATGCATCAGGATTATTATGTGCAATCGGAATCTTTTATAATGATGAAAAAGCACTGAATTTTATTATGTCTCATCAATTTAAAGAAAAACAGCAACAAAAAATTTGTTCACAGGCCGTTTCCTCTTTTAATTTAGATATATATCATGAAAATAGTGAAAAAGTTTTAATATATTTGATAGATCATTCGTCAAATGATTTGCGAGGTTTGAATAGTCTTTTCTTTGATCGGCATATTAAAATAGTAAGGGATGAGAAATTTTTAATATATTTGATGAAGTCACAACAGGGATTTCATCTCTTTCATTCTGTTTTGGATTATTTATGTGAAAATAATGATGAGATTTGCAATTTTGCTCGTGTAGTAGAAGTCATCGGAAATAAACTTTTTCGTGTGCCATCAGAAATAAGCGGCGATTTAATTGCAGATAAATTAGTTAGATGTGTTGTAAATTTATTTGATAAAGGAAAGGATGATCCTTTTATTTGTGAGCTGTGTTTGGATATTTGGGATAAATTGTTTATGAGCAATCTTCATGTTATTAAACCATTATCAGATATGATTGATTTTGATAATTAAATAATAAATATTAAACATATATCATTTCTTTAGACAGATAATCTTATTGCACAATTTCATCATTTTAACTAAAGAGAAATATTATGATGGAATATATATGATGTTATGAATATTTAATCATTAGATATTAAATGGGATAAAGTGCCCAGTGTAGTTCTAATTGTGTTTTAATACGGAGGATATAAAGTTACTGTACCTAATGAATAAGTGTAAACAGTATAGTAAAATTTACTATCTCTAGCATTTAATGTTAAGTAGAATTCTTACTGCAAACCATACTAGAAAGTAATAAGTGTTTGATCAATACTCAAATAGTAGATAAGAAAATGCAGGAGTCATGTTATAAGAAGATGTGAAGCTTTTCGTTTTTATGATACAATGAATAAGTATGTAAGGGGGGAACATCAGTGTGATCCTGCTTACAGATTTAAGGAGTGGAAATGTGAAAAAGGGATTGTTTATCACATTTGAAGGAAATGACGGCTGCGGCAAGACAACGATCAGTACCCTGGTCATGCAGGAGCTGCAGCAGCAGGGCCTTTCAGTCTTATATACGCGTGAGCCGGGAGGCATCGGCATTTCGGAACAGATTCGTGACATTATTCTCGATCCTGCCAATCATGAAATGGATGCCCGTACGGAAGCGCTGCTTTATGCGGCCAGCCGCCGCCAGCATCTGGTGGAAAAAATCATACCTGCTCTGGAGCAGGGGACACATGTCATCTGTGACCGTTTTATCGACAGCTCGCTTGCTTATCAGGGCATGGGGCGTGAGATCGGCATGCAGGAGGTTTATGACATGAATCTGTTTGCGACGCAGGGCATGCTGCCGGATCTTACTTTATTTTTGGACATCAGCTTGGAAGAAGCGATGGAGCGTGTCTGCAAACGCGGCGGTAAGGACCGTCTGGATCTGGAGAGCGATGCTTTTCATCAGCGTGTACGGGAAGGGTATGAACGAGTCAAAGAACTGTATCCGCAGCGTATCCATGTCGTTGATGCGCATCAAAGCATCGATGAGGTAAAAGAAGCATGCATCAGGGAAATCAGAATGCTTCTGAAACAATATGAATAAGGCCGAAAAGCTCAGACAGCAGCAGCCGATCGTCTGGAGGACACTGCACAACTGTCTGACTTCCGCGACGTTTGCGCATGCATATCTGTTTTACGGGGCACAGGGCACTTCCAAAAAAGAGACAGCACTGTTGTTTGCCCAAAGTATTTTATGCCCGCATCCCGAGGATGGCTTTGCCTGCGAAACATGCAGTGTCTGCCGTCGTGTCGAGACGCTGGATTATGTCGATCTCTGCCTGATCGACGGCAGTGAGGTTTCCATAAAAAAGGGCGATGTGATGAAGCTGCAGGAAATGTTTACCAAGACGGCGCTGGAGGAAAAATCTTACAAGATCTATATCATGAATCATGTGGAAAATGCGACTCCGGATGCCATGAATGCACTGCTGAAATTTCTGGAGGAGCCGGTGAGCGATGTCGTGGCCATTTTGATCAGTGATCAGCTGGAATCAGTGATGCCTACGATCGTGTCACGCTGCCAGTGTATTCCTTTTCATGCCCTGAACCGTCAGGAAAGTTATGAACAGGGCATTGCCGTATGTGATGCATACGATGCCTATCTGCTGTCTGCGCTTCATTGCAGCGTTGAATCCATGCGGGAAATCAGCGAGAGCGAAGACTATCAGCATGCCCGTGCTGTTTTCTTCGAGCTGATCGAAAAGATGGCATCGGGCATGGATGAAGCTGCTTTGTTTCTGCAGACCAAAGGCTATCCGTCCAAAAACAAGAAACTGGGAAAAGCTTCTTTTGCATGGATGCTGAACATGCTGATCCAGTATGTCAAAGATCTCAGCAAAGAAACTGTCAGCTGTCGTGATACGCAGTATCTGGCACTGCGGAAAAAGAAAATATGGAATCAAACGCAACTGATCGATGTGCTTTCGATCCTGCTGGGGAAGAAAGACCTGCTCAGGCAGTCAGTCAATTTACAGCTGCTGATCGATCAGATGATGTATGAACTGAAAGAGGTGAAAGGATGAAGCAGGAAACGAACGGACAGGAACGCGGCCGTGAGAAAAACCGCAATAAAGGAAATTCATCTTCTGAAAACGGAAAAGAAAGAAAACCTGTCAGGAAAAATGATAAGAAACAGGAAAAACGCATAGAGAAAAAAGAAGAACGCCAGGCGGCGAAACAGGAAAGCGTGAATGAGAAAAAGGAAGCACCTTCCCGTACATACCGTTATCTTGCCTTTGTCAGCTTCAAGGAATCCCGCAAAGTGTATTCCTTTGGCTATGACGAGGATGATCTGAAAGTCAATGACCGTGTCGTGGTGGAAACCATACGCGGACAGGAACTGGGTACGATCGTAAAAGAATGCGAACCGTTTCTGACACAAAACAACGGACTGGAAATCAAGCCGGTCCTGCGCAAGGCAACATTGCATGACCTTGAAAAAGAAAAAGAAAATGTCGAAAAAGCCAAAAAGGCAATGGTGATCTGTGATGAGTGCATCAAAGAACTCGGACTGGATATGCATTTGATCGAAGCGGAATATACACTGGACTGCAGTAAGATCATTTTCGTTTATGTGGCGGATGAACGTGTTGACTTCCGTGAACTTTTGAAGGAGCTGGCAAGCCGCTTCCGCTGCCGCATCGAACTGCGTCAGGTCGGACCGCGCAACAAGTCAAAAATCATCGGCGGACTGGGAATGTGCGGCATGGAAACATGCTGTTCCCGTTTCCTCAATGATTTTGATGTCGTATCCATCAACATGGCCAAAAATCAGCTGCTGGCATTGAACATCCAGAAGCTCAGCGGCCAGTGCGGCAAACTGATGTGCTGCCTGAAGTACGAAGATGCACAATATAAAACAATGCGCCAGGGACTGCCGAAACTGAATGCGCAGATCGAATACAAGGGTAAAAAATATCGGGTGACAAGCATGAATGTCCTGCTGCAGCAGGCAAAAATCGAAAACAAGGAAGATGTTCAGTTCCTGGATTTCAAGGAACTTTGGCCGGACATCGACTTCTCCGACCGTTAGCCTATGAAACAGCAGAAAAGCTTTGAACAGCAGACACCGACCTTGTATATCGTCGCTACCCCGATCGGCAATCTGGGCGAACTGACACCGCGGGCGAAGGAAATACTGGAAAGCGTGGATGTGATCGCAGCGGAGGATACCCGCAATACGATCAAGCTGCTTTCCCACTTTCAGATCCAGACCCATCTGATCGCCCATCACAAATTCAATGAAGCCGCCAGCAGCAAAGGCATCGTGCAACTGCTGAAGGAAGGCAAAAACGTTGCGGTCGTCAGCGATGCCGGCTATCCGCTGATCAGCGATCCGGGACGAGAACTGGTCAAAGAAGTGATCGATGCCGGCTTTAACGCCGTACCGGTTTCCGGCAGCAACGCCATGCTGAATGCGCTGGTAGCCAGCGGTCTGCAGCCACAGCCGTTTCTCTTTTACGGTTTTCTTTCCAGCAATGAGAAACAGCGCATCCGTGAGCTGCACACATTAAAAAACTACCCGATGACCCTCGTTTTTTACGAGGCACCGCACCGTATCGAAAAGATGCTGAAAAACTGTCTGGAAGTGTTCGGTGACCGTGAAATGTGCCTGGCCAGAGAACTGACCAAGCGCCATGAAGAATTTTTACGCGGCACGATCAGCGAGATCATCAACGAGGCATCGAAACGCAAAGGCGAAATGGTCGTCGTCATTGCCGGACATGAAGAAGAAAAAGACATTGATGTCACCCAGGCCATGCCGCTATTGAAAGAACATATCCAGAGCTACATCAAAGAAGGCATGACCACCAACGAGGCAATCAAACGCGTTGCCAGAGAACGCGGCATGTCCAAAAACGAAATCTACAAAGAATACCATGGATTAAACTAAAAGGCCTGAACAATCAGGCTTTTTTTGTAAGTAAAAGTGAATTGAAGGTCGTGTATGAAGAGAAACGGATTTTGTTTGCACAGTTCTTTTCGAAATGAGCTAAACTACCGATTCTTTTGTTTCAACTGGTTTTGATATATTTTCTTCCTGTTTTTAGAGTTTGGTATATTCAACTGTTCTCTGTATTTTGCAATTGTTCTTCTAGAGGCGAAAAGTTCAATGTTTTCCAGCTTTTGCTGAAGCTGTTCATCCTGTAAAGGCTGCTTTTTGTCTTCATTTTCTATATAGGTTTGTATTGCCTTGATAATTGCATCTTTAGATGAACCTGATTTGGTTGAAGAAATTAAAAGGTCGGATAATGGATAAAGTTTGCCCTGAAACAAATAGTATTTTTCATGCAGCGTTCTCGAAATAGTCGATTGACTAAAGCCAGTTTGGACTGAGAGTTCTTTTAATGTACATGCTTTGAGTTCGTCTTGATATAAAAAGTGATATTTCTGAATTTCAAAGAGCTCGTTGGCAATAATCAGCAACGTCTTGTTTCTTCTATGAAGACTGTCGATCATAAACTTCGCCTGATTAAAATAATTTTTTAATTCTTCACTAAGCTCATTTTTTTCTGCTTTTTCAGATAGGCGAATTTCGCCCATGCTTTGAGGCTCAATAAGCAACTGATCATCTTGTATTTTGATTTCAAATTCAGGGAGAGTATAAGAGGTTGCACTGGTATCATATCCCTGACAAGGGTAGGGATGACAAGTACGGATTTGCTCAAAGTAGGTCTGTATGGTGTCCATCGTAATATGTTCTTTTCTGCAGACTGCTGAAAAGTCTTGTTTAATGATTTCTTCTTTGTACATAGACAAGAATTTTGCGGCATTGTTCCATCCCTTTAGTTTTAGCTGAATGATCAGGGAATCTTCGCTGTTTTTTGCAGCAACACCGGCTGGTTCAAAGGTCTGAATGTATTCCAGCGTTCGTACAAAGGTCTGTGCATCTGTTTTTGTATCCAGACAGGCCTGATGAATATCGACAGAAAAGAAGCCGTGATTGTCTAAAGACTCAATGATATACTGAGCAGCCTCTTTATGATAAGGATGCCTGTTCGTATGAAGCTGGAAATAAAGTTCTTCCTTCAGGTTCGGTCCCTGCGCAATACCTGTCTCCAAGTATTCCTGACCTTTTAAACTGGGAGTGAACTCCAGAAAAGGGTTGTTGTTTGCCATACTGGTGAGTGTACGCAAGAGTTCATTACTGGATTGTTTTAAAGTTTCCAGATTTCGTTTCATAGAACGAGAAAGTGATAATTTTTGTTTTAGTTCCGGTTTTTGGATAAGCTTTTGTTTAATCATTGTATTTTCCTTTTTTATCATTATACACTAAAATAAAGATACAAGAGAACGGGATCAAATAAAGCAGACTCTTGTTTTTTGATTTAATCAATTGCGGATGCATGATTCTTTTTAATAGTCATTTAAGTGAAAGAAAGCGGAAAATCATATGAATGATGATAAAGGAACTGTATCCTCCTATGGACAAGATTTGTGTTATATGTAAAGATAATCAATGTGGATTTGATCAGTTTGCAAAACAATAAAAGTATCTGCAGCGTTTATGCGAAGATATGAAACATGGAACGAACAGAGAAAGAACTTAATGTTTTAGCGGATAAAAAGAAAGGAGTAAGTTATAGAGACAAAATAGTAAAAAAGACAGGATCGATGATATAGAGGAACTCGCTTAAATAAACAGCACGTCTTATTACAGACAAATTGCCTCTTTTGGCAATAGGTGTTGTAAAACTGTCTGCGTTGAGAAGTGATATAAAACAGTGTTGATTCATGTAAGAAATATCGATTGAGCATTTACAGATAGACCTTATATAATAACTGTCGCTGAATTGCTTGATGGTTCCTGTATCTCATTGATTTAAAAAAATTGATAGATTTTACTAAACAAAGGTTACTTTATAACAGGTGTGGATATGCAGGAAGAAATTTTATTGGTAATTGTACGAAATTGTGCCAAACATCAGTATGAAAAAAATACAATCTCTTTAATCAGTGAACAAATAAAGGTATCTAGAAACAAGGCGGCCATGGCTATTAATGAACTCGTTGAAACGGGACATTTGATTCGTGTTAACTCAAAACCGTATATCTATCTTGCCACTTCCTATTTAAGGAACAAGGGCATTGAAGTGACTTCTGCTTCTTATTCGAGTCTGGATGATGTATGGGCTCTTGCAAATGAAGAAAAGAAAGATTTTGAAAAGCTAGTAGGATACAATCATTCACTGAAGAATATCGTTAAACAGTGTAAAGCTACGATTTCTTATCCTCCTAACGGTTTGCCTATGATGCTGTATGGCCCGACAGGAACAGGAAAAAGTTATATTGCGAAACTGACATATGAGTGGGCACGCAATCACGGCATATTAGATCCTGCGGCCAAGTTTGTAACGGTCAATTGCAGTGAGTATGCCAACAACCCGGAATTATTGACGGCAAATTTGTTCGGGCACATCAAGGGGGCTTTTACGGGAGCTGAAAAAGATAATGAGGGATTGCTTGCATTGGCTGACAAAGGTGTTTTGTTTTTAGACGAGGTGCATGAACTGAAGGCGGAGTGTCAGGAAAAGCTCTTCTTGTTCATGGATCAGGGAATTTATCACCGTGTCGGGGATAACGACAAATGGTATAAGTCCGATGTCCGCATTATTTTTGCGACGACCGAGCAACCGGAAAAAGTTTTGCTGAAGACACTGTTAAGACGTATACCGATGTTTGTAACTATACCTTCTTTATCACAGCGAGGCATGCGAGAACGGATTGAATTAATGTATGATTTGTTTTCTAAAGAGGAAAAAAGACTTGGATGTTCTATTAAAATGTCCAATAAAGTTTATCGTATTTTGTTATCTGCCAAGATGCCGGGCAACATCGGGGAATTGAAAAGTGTGATTCAATCGTGCTGCATTAATTCTTTGTTTGAAAGAGAAGAAAATGATCTGGTAATCAGAATGGAAAGTCTTCCCGGTCATCTTCTTGATCAAGTTTATACTTCGACAAAGCTTATTCAGGAAGAGGAATACATTCACGTTGAGGATTTAAAAGGATTCTATGATGTAGAGAAAGGAATCATTCGATTAAATCAGGAACTTTTAGACTGTTTTAAAGAATTTCAGAAAAACCGTGATCATTCGCTTCTCATGAAGAAAGGGAAGCTGATTGTTGAAGACTATTTAAGTCTTCGTGTATATAAACAAAAAGAAACACCGGAGATTGAATATTATCGAAGAGGAATTGAACATATCTTTGAATTGGTGGAAGGTCGGTATGGTTTTAAGACACGCAACAGTGACCGGATAGCCTTAGCTATGTATTTAGATGAGATCCATCACGATTATCATGATTTCAGACAATGGAGCCTGCGACATGAAGAAGAATGTGAAGATTTCCTTCAATACCTTGAACAGGAATGTTTCAGAGCGACAAATGTATCACTGGAAATTTGTACTTATCTGAAATCCTATCTGGAAATGGATATTTATCCGATTTTGATTATCTCTTATATTTTCTATGTCTATAATTTAAATAAAGATCAGAGACTGGCTCAAAAAGCCTGTGTTGTATTGGCGCACGGATTTTCCACTGCCAGTTCTATTGCGGATGCTGCTAACCGCTTTTTGGAAAGCTATATCTTTGATGCGATCGATATGCCGCTTCATATTGATACAGCCATGATTACTGATAAGTTGAATTCTTATCTTTCCAGAGTAGGAAAAATCAAAGAATTGTATTTGTTAGTGGATATGGGAAGTTTATCGGATATTTACAAAGGCCTGCATGTAGAGAACGTGGACATAGGATTGATCAACAATGTCAGCACACCGATGGCATTGGAACTTGGTTCTGCCATTCGTCAAGGCTTGTCTATGGAAGATGTCTTTTCACAGACAGCCAAACAAGTCGGATCTTCTTTGTCTTATCATATCGAACAAAATCATTCCAAGACGCCGATCATTTTATGCTCTTGTGCCAGCGGTATGGGAACAGCAAAGAAATTAAGGATGATGATTGAAGATTCATTTCCGGAAGGCGTTCATTTGGAAGTACATACACAGGATTACAATGAGTTATTATCCAAAGGGAAAGATGAGGGACCTTTGAGTGAATATCAGATTATCTGTATTATCGGAACATTGAATCCAAATGTGGATGGATTGCCGTTTGTCGGAATTGAAGACCTGATCATTAATGAGAATCTGGAAAAATTTAATTCATATTTTAAAGATTATATGTCGAGTGAACAAATTGAAATATTTAATAAAAATGTTTTGCGTAATTTTACTCTTTCGAATATCATGAATAATCTGACGATTTTGAATCCTTCAAAACTCTTGGAACAGGTCGCTGATGCCATTGACCAGCTTCAGACTTATCTCCAGGTTCAGTTGAAAACGAAAACATGTTTTGGTATGTATGTGCATATATGTTGTCTGATAGAACGATTGGTTGTGGCCAAAAAGTTTACGGAATACAAAGCCTGTGAAGATTTTGTCGAACAACACAGTGTATTCATTGATTTTACCAAGAAGGCTTTCCATAAGGTCGAAAATTTCTATGGTGTGGATATTCCGCTGGAAGAAATTGCTTATATTTATGATTATGTGAAAAATGACTAAAGGCAGAAATTTCTGCCTTTTTTTTGCTGTTTTTTTCTATGGCACAAAATTTGCTTGTATTAGGGTGAACGATGGCAAAGGAAGGAGGTAAGAAAATGGCACAAATCATTTTTGCCAGTCATGGTGAGCTTTCCAAGGGAATGAAAAATTCAGTATCTATGATTGTGGGAGATTTATCCAGTGATGTAGAAACTTTCAGTCTATTTCCCGGGCAAAACCCAAGAGATTATTATCAGCAACTATTGAAGCGAGTGCAGGAAACAGATGAGCAGTTTATTATTTTGACAGATATCAAAGGAGGCAGTGTTCATACCGCCCTGATGCCTTTGACACAAATGGATAATGTCATTTTATTGTCAGGAATGAATCTGGTCATGGCCCTGGATGTGTTGCTGAGATATAAAAACAACATAGAACAAAGTGATTTTGATGAATTGCTGCATAGCGCTAAATCCGGAATCACATTAATGAATTCAATCCAGGATGAGGATGATGAAGATTTTTAGAAAGTACGGAGGAAAGATAATATGATCAAATTATTACGAGTAGATCATCGTTTGCTGCATGGACAAGTGGCTTTTTCTTGGAAGTCTCACGTAGATGCCGACTGTATCTTAATTGCCAACGATGCGGTAATGAAAGATGATCTTAGAAAAACATCTATCAAATTAGCAAAACCTGCGGGAACAAAACTTGTTATCAAAAGTATCAAGGATTCGATTGATTCTATTAACAGCGGAGTGACAGATAAATACAAATTGTTGATTGTTGTTGAATCAATCAAAGATGCCAGTGAATTGATCCATAATTGTGGCATCAGACATTTGAATTTGGGAGGCACCAAAGCAACAAGTCAAACAAGGAATATTTCAAAGGCTGTGAACATTACAGAAGAAGAAACAGCGATTTTAAAAGATCTGGTAGCCGATGGAGTAGATGTGGAAATTCAGATGGTGCCGGATGATGCAGCTGTAAAAGTCGAAAAAGTATTATAGGAGGAAGAGATATGTTTCAAGCAATATTATTAGGTCTTGTAGCGATGATCGGAAATGCGGAATATCTATTTGGTACATGTTTGCTTTCCAGACCTATCGTTATGGGAACATTGACGGGAATTGTGCTGGGAGATATTCCGACCGGAGTATCTTTGGGAGCAACACTTGAATTAGCATTTATGGGGGCATTTTCAATCGGGGCAAGCATTCCGCCGGAAATGATTTCCGGAACGGTGTTGGGAACTGCTTTTACAATTACGACAGGTGCCGGACCGGAAACAGCATTGACAGTAGGTCTTCCGGTAGCTTCTCTTGTATTGATTGCCAAGAACATCGGAATGGTATTTATTCTCCCTCCGTTTGTTCATAAAGCGGATGACTATGCGAAACAAGGAAATATGCGCGGAGTAGCTTTGATGCATTTCCTGGGAGGATTCTTCGGTGTCAACTTGATCATTGGTCTGTGTGTTGGATGCGGTTTCTATGCCGGAGGTTCAGCAGTAGAAGCTCTGCTTAATATGATACCTGACTGGGTAAACAATGGATTGCAAATTACAATGGGCTTACTTCCGGCAATCGGATTTGGTCTGTTACTGAAAATGATCATGAACAAGGGACTTGCATGTTTCTTCCTGCTGGGATTTGCATTGTCAGTATATTTGGAAATCCCTACAACCGGAATAGCCATTTTCGGTGCAATCATCGCCATTGTATTAACACAGTTAAAATCAAATGCGTCTGCACTTAACACGCAAGGAGGAGGTTTGGACGAAGATGACGACTTCTAATGAGAGAAAACTAACGAAAAAAGAAATTAATAAAGTATTCTGGAGATCCTTTGGTCTGGAGTGGGACTGGAACTACGAAAGACAAATGAACATGGGCTATTGTTACTGCATGCTGCCGGTAATTGAAAAATTATATCCGAATAAAGAAGATCAAATTGCGGCAATGGAACGTCATCTGGAATTCTTCAATACAACGCCTCAGCTTGCAACTTTGATCTTGGGTGTTAGTGCTGCCATGGAGGAAAACAATGCCAATGATCCGAATTTCGATACAGAAAGCATCAACAATGTAAAAGTGTCATTGATGGGTCCTCTTGCCGGTATCGGAGATTCCTTTATCTGGGGGACACTTCGTATCATTGCCACAGGTGTAGGTCTGTCTTTAGCAACTCAGGGAAATATTTTGGGACCGATCCTGTTTTTACTGGTATTCAATATTCCGGCTCAGGGACTTCGCTGGTATTTAATGCGCACCGGTTATAAGCTGGGAAGCACATTCCTGACGAAAATTCAGGCTTCCGGATTGATGGATAAGCTAACGTATGGAGCGAGTGTGTTAGGTTTAATTGTTGTGGGGGCAATGACAGCAGGAAATGTTGTGGTCAATTTCCCTTTAGCATTGGGATCAGGAGATGAAGCAACGACTGTCGGAAACATCTTGGATTCTATTATGCCGGGTCTTGCACCGTTGATGTTTACCTTACTTGTTTACTGGCTGCTGAAAAAGAAAAATGTAAAAACAACGACATTATTGCTGATGTGTGTAGCAATCGGATTAATTGGATCATTCTTTGGAATTTTAGGTGTATAAAAGGAGTATGAATATGATTAAATTTAATGAACAGGCAAAAATCGACAGTGTGAACGGAGCATTAGCTCTTCGTCCTAGAATCAATGAAATCGTAGATGAAATTTGCAAAAACGGATATTCCAACATTTGCTGGCTGGGTATCGGCGGAACGTGGGCCAGCAGCATGCAGGCTACTGTACACATGAAGGAAATCTCTGCAATTGAAACATGGGCAGAAAACGCTGCGGAATATCTAACAACAGGGAACAAACGTATCACCAAGGACACGGTTGTGGTCATCTCCAGTGTAACGGGAAACACAAAAGAAGTGGTAGATGCTGTAAAAAAAGTAAAAGAAATCGGTGCTCGTGTCATTGGATTTGTGGATATTGAAAAAGCTGAACTTCTGGATCTGGCTGACTATAAGATTTCATACCCGATGAACGAACAGTTAAAATTTTTCATGGTAGCAGACCGCTTTATGTATAATGCCGGAGAAATGCCGGAATATGATGAAATGTATGCAGAATACGATGCTCATTTGGCTCAGGCATTGGTCGATGTGGAAAAGAAGGCTGATTCATTCGCGCAGGAATTTGCCAAGAAACACTGGAATGATGAAATGCATTACTTTGTCGGTGCAGGAAATCAGTGGGGAGCTACTTATTCCTATGCCATGTGTTATTGGGAAGAACAGCTGTGGTTAAAAACTAAATCTATTACGGCTCCGGAATTCTTCCATGGAATGTTTGAAATTGTTACCAAGGAAACGCCTGTTACAATCTTCGTAGGAGAAGACAGCCAGCGGCCTCTTTCTGAAAGAGTTGTAAACTTTATTCCTAGAATTTGTGCCAACTATACAGTTATCGATTCTAAGGATTACGAACTGAAAGGAATTAGCGAAAAATACAGAAAACATTTGTCTCACCATGTGATGCATGCGGTAAACAATCGAATTGACGTTCATATGGAAATCGAAACACGCCATCCGATGGAAATCCGCCGCTATTATCGCCGTTTAGAATATTAAGATCAAGGTGGAGAAATCCACCTTCTTTTTTAGGAGGAAAATATGACTAAATATACAATGTTGGATTATGTCAAAGAAGCGCCGGAAGTCGCAAGAAAAAATATTCAACGATATCAGGAACTGGTTGATCCCCTTCTCAGTCTTATGCAGAAAAGAGAATACCGATCTATCTGGCTGGTTGCTTCCGGTTCCAGTTATAATGCCTGTTTTGCGGCAAGACCTTTTATGCGTAAAGTGTTGAAAAAGGAAGTAAAGATTATTACTCCCTATACTTTTACTTATTATGAACACGATGTAAAAGATGAAGATCTAGTTTTAGTTGTTACACAAAGCGGGCTGAGTACAAATGCCATTGAAGCAATTCAGACTTTAAATAACATGGGACATATTTCCATTTGTTTAACAGGAAACGTGGAAAGTGATGTTAAAAATTATGCAACACTTGTGTTGGATTATGGTGTAGGTGAAGAACTGGTTGGCTATGTAACAAAAGGAGTTACCAGTTTATGTCTATTTTTAATTTTATTAAGCATTGCTTACGCACATCAGGAAGGGTATCTGTCCGAGGTGGAAAAAGCTGTTAATTTAAATGAACAGATGATAGAAAAAACACTTCAGTTCATTCGCACAAATTATAAAGCTCTCTCTTCCATGAACTGGGTATACTCGATTGGAGCAGGTTCGAACTATGGGACAGCTTTGGAAAGTGCCTTGAAGATGGGAGAAACAATTCATATTCCAAGCTGTGCCTATGAAATTGAAGAATATATCCATGGTCCAAATCTTCAGTTGACACCGCAATACAATGTTTTTATCTATGATGAGAACGATGAAGCGTCAACGCGTGTGGAACAAATTTATAAAGCAACTTCTAAAGTGACAGATCGTGTATTCATGATCAGCGCCAATAAGAATTTTAAAAATGATAAGCGTGTAATTGTTCTGGAAGATGCTCCGCTTCCTGAGTTGTGTGCATTGGTATATCTTCCATTTGTTCAACTGGTTAGCTTTGTTATCTCGGACGAAACACACCGTATCAAGCAACATCCGTTAATGAAGGAGTTTAAAACAATTGCTGCTGCTAAGACAGAAAACTTTGTGAATTATGATGAAGATGATTAAGGCGGTTATTTTTGATATGGATGGTTTGATGTTTGATACAGAAAGACCATATATAGACTTATTGGTAAAAATATGCCGGGAAAGAAATTTAAATTTTCCGACAGAATATGTTCGAGAGCTGATCGGAGTAAGCTCGGTTACGGTGGAAAAATATGAAAATAATTATCCCGGGATCATAGAAGCAATGAATCAGGTCGATAGAGATTATGATGATTATTTCTTTTCTTTATATCCGACGCCGGGAAGCGCAAATAAAAAAGGTTTGGAAGAACTTTTTGACTATCTTAATAAAAACGGGTATAAAAAAGCGATTGCTTCGAGTTCAAGAGAAAGACATATTAAAAATTTGGTACGATATTCAAATGTGGATATGAAATTAGATGCAATCGTATCAAGTCACAGTGATTTTCCTTCGAAGCCGGATCCTGCAGTCTTTATAGAAGCAGCAAAAAGGCTGGATGTGAATCCTGATGAATGTCTCGTGTTGGAAGACAGCAAATATGGAATTATGGCCGCTAATAGGGCAGGTATGCATAGAGTATGGATTCCGGACATGATAACGGATAGTTCCGATTTTCAGGATAATCTGGAATTCAAATGTAATGACCTATCTGAAGTGATTTCTATATTAGAAACAGCATTATCTTAAATGAGATGTATTATGAGTGATACTATAGTTATGACGATTATAAGAAAAACCGGTTAAATTGTTTTACTTTCAAAAGGTTGCAGAAACAAAAATGATAAAGTAAGATTATGTTCTTTATCGATCATTCGTATAGTAAAAAAGCAGAATCATTTTCTGCTTTTTTTTGAGATAATTATATGTTGAAGGTGATCTTCCGTATGAGTGATTGTTGTAATGTGATAAGCATGTCGTTTTTCTTATAAGGTCTGTTTGGTCATAAGAATCTATCGTTCAAAATAAACATAGTAAATATTGAAGGTTTTTTATCCATGAGAGAGCCTAACTCTGTATACTATATAGATAATGAGAAACAAGGATATTAAGTAATATTTTATTTCACTGGAAAAGTATATATTATATAATTTTCTAATGTAAAAGGGGATTAAATATTATTTAGTTTATTCCTTATTATATAGTGAATTGTCCATTAATGAAATCATATGTGTTAAAATAAATAAAGCTTAGATAATGTGAGTATTGAGGTGTTTAGATGCTGATTTATGAAGGAACAAAGGATAATTTTTTAATGAGTGTAGAGCAAGATACAATTGCAGTAGAAATAGAGAACAATATTTATGAAAGAATGCATCGCCATACAGCGAAAAATGAATTTCGTGCATGGGAAAATTCTATGGAATACATGTATAAGGTTTTGAATGATCGAGAGATTCCGTCGGATGCGGGGATTGCTATAGAGTATAATATTCCACAGACATCTAAACGGGTGGATTTTTTAATATCGGGGTATGGAAAAAAAGAAAGTGCTAATATTGTTTTAATTGAATTAAAACAATGGGATGAACTGGAGGCGATTCCAGGACGGGATGGTCTGGTAGAAACGTACACCGGAAATGCTTTAAGACAAGTTGTACATCCATCTTATCAGGCGTGGTCATACGCAATGCTAATTAGTGATTATAATGCTTCTGTGCAGGAAGGAATGGTATCCATTCGCCCTTGTGCATATTTACATAACTACAGACGACATGATCAAGACCCGCTTGATGCTGAGCAGTATGCAATTTATCTCGAAGATGCCCCGACGTTTACACGTGGGGAAGTTACTAAGTTAAGAGAATTTATTAAGAAAAACATACAAACAGGGGATAATAAAGAATTGATTTATAAGATTGATTCAGGTCGCATCAAGCCTTCGAAAAGCCTTCAAGATTCCATTGCAAAAATGTTGAAAGGTAACCGTGAGTTTATCATGTTGGATGAACAAAAAGTTATTTATGAAGAAGTCTTAAATGAAGCAAGGCAATCCGTTAAAGATGAAAAAAAGAGGGTTTTAATTATCAAAGGAGGACCGGGAACCGGTAAAAGTGTTGTCGCAATTAATCTGCTTGCCCAATTAACAAAAGAAGATCAGTTTTGCCAGTATGTATCAAAGAATTCGGCACCGAGAAATGTGTATCGCAAAAAATTAAAAGGAAGTATTAGGAAAAGCAGTGTTGATAATATGTTTAAAAGCTCAGGTGTTTATACTGAAACTGAAAGTAATATGATTGATACGATTCTTGTAGATGAAGCACATCGATTAAATGAAAAATCAGGAATGTTTCATAACATAGGAGAGAATCAGATTAAGGAAATCATTCATTCGGCAAAATGCAGTGTATTCTTTATTGACGAAAGTCAAAGGGTTACACTTCAAGATATAGGTCGAATCTCAGAGATAAAAAAATGGGCAGAAAAAGAAAATGCACGGGTAAAAGAAATGGAATTGGCATCACAGTTCAGGTGTAACGGCTCAAATGGATATCTAGCATGGTTGGATCACATATTGCAAATTCGGGATACTGCCAACTATGATATGGAAGGAATAGATTATGAAATCCGGATTATTGATTCTCCAAAAGAAATGCAGGAATTAATTGTTGATAAAAATCGCATTTCAAAAAATAAAGCAAGAATTTTAGCAGGTTATTGTTGGGACTGGAAAAAAGAAGGTGTAAATGATACCTCAGTACACGATATCATAATTGATGATTTTGAGATTAGCTGGAATTTAAAAAATACAACTACTTTTGCGATAGATGATGATTCTATCAATGAAGCAGGATGTATCCATACTTCCCAAGGATTAGAATTTGATTATGTGGGGGTTATTATTGGTAATGACATGCGTTATGAAAATGGAAAAATCATTACAGACTTTACAAAAAGAGCAAAAACAGATCAATCATTGAAAGGTATAAAAAAATTATATAAAGAAAATCCAGAGTTTGCGAAAAAAGAAGCAGATGAAATTATAAAAAACACATATCGTACATTGATGACACGTGGTATGAAAGGTTGTTATGTATATTGTACAGATTCTCAGCTGTCTGATTACTTTAAGGAATGTTTGAAGATACAAAAAAGTGAGGATAAGAAATGAACAAGGAAACAATAGAGAAGGTCTTAAAATTCAGAGATGATCGGAACTGGAAACAGTTTCATAACCCGAAAGATTTAGCAGTCTCCATTAGTTTGGAAGCGGCAGAACTGCTTGAGGTATTTCAGTGGAGTGCAGATGATGTCTGGTGTAAAGAGAAACAGGATAAAATCCGAGAAGAACTGGCAGATGTGTTGAATTACTGTATTTTAATGGCAGATACTTGTGGATTAGATATGGATGAAATTATATTGGAAAAGGTAAAGAAAAATGCTGAAAAATATCCGATAGAAAAAGCTTATGGACATAAGGAAAAATATACTGAGCTAACAAAAGAAAAAAACTGATATTTCATTAAAATATATTAAAACAGTATTTTAAACGAGGTGGTGAAATGAGCTTTAAAGATCAGACATCAAAAGATGACAAAGGGAAGGCGTTTTCTGCTGAGCAGGTCATTGTTTTTCCCGGGATTGAAAACTTAAAAAAAGAAGTGGAGAAAATGCGTACGGAGCTGTCTATGCTTTTATTGGAGCGGGATGAGTTGCTGCTTGTGATTTGTCCGAATATTGAAACTGATTATATGTTGAAATTAGGAAATATCGAATATAAGGCCTATGAAGCAATGTGTGCCATGCTTCGTTTAAAACGTAAGATCGAACTGCTTCAGGCAAAAAGAAACAGACAGGAAAACATTGTTCTCATTGATATTGAGAAAGTGTTGGATGAAGAGTTCGTCGAATATCAGAGACAGTTGGAAGAACAGTTGAACAAAATGAATGAAGCACTACACCGAAGCCGTTTAGAGGCTTTGTCACAGGAAGATACACGGGAGCTTAAAAAGCTTTACCGCAAAATCATGAAGCTGTTACATCCGGATCTCAATCCAGGTCTTTCGAAATCAAAAACAGAATTGTTTCATCATGCGGTCAGTGCCTATAAGAACGGCGATCTGGATACGCTACGCATGATCTTTGAAATGGTTGGAGATGATCCGCTGCCAGAGCTGAAAAGTGACGCAATGACACAGCTGACAGAAGAAAAAGAACGTTTGAAGGATTTGCTGAAATCAATCACAGACAGCATCGAAAAGATAAAGTCAAGCTATCCGTATACCTTGAAAGAACTTCTTGAAGATGAAAAGCAGATAAAAGAAAAGAAGCAGGAATCTGAAGATATTTTGAAGCAGTATCAGGAAATGATCGCGCTTTATAAAAGAAGGATCGAAGAGATACTGAGGTGATGAGATGAATGATATTGTAGAATCTCAAAGTAGTGTCTTGGCTGCACTGCATGGAAAAAACGGGGAAATCTCTTTGCCGAAGCCTTTTGAAAGAAATATTTTCCTGTTTGATACCTATGTGGCCGGAACGACACATATTGAGGGAATGGAAGAATTGGAGCCCGCTCTACAGATTGAAGACAAACTATCGTTTTTCAGAGAACCGGATAATCGCTTTGATGATCAGGCCATTGTGATCAAAACAATGGACGGTGTAAAAATCGGTTATATTCCCCGGCAGGATAATGTTATCTTTGCGCGGTTGATGGATGCCGGAAAACTGTTGTTTGGAAAGATTTCCTCAAAGGAAATCATAGGTTCCTGGGTAAAGATCGGAATCAAAGTATATTTGCATGAATAAAGAAGAAACGCTTGTGAAAGATGAGCGTTTCTTTTTTATCATTGAAACAGCGTGATGATCGTGTATGATCTGCATCATTATATCGTTCAAAATGTCCATATTATTATGGTCATTTTTACGAATTTTGGAAACAATTCTTTGCTCAGTTTCAATGCTATAATGGATTCAACAAAGAGGAGTGAAGACATTGAAGCAAAGACAACTGAAGGTCATTCAACTATTATTGGAAAATAAAGAATATCTTTCAGCCAAAACATATGCAAATCTTCTGGGTATCTCCGAAAAATCTTTTAGAAGAGATTTAGAGGAATTAGAACCGTTTTTCAAGAAGTATGATGCAGAGGTAATAAAAAAAATCGGCGTCGGTGTTCTGCTTGAAGTTGACCCCCAGCAGCGCATTTTGCTGAATGCGGAAATAGAAAAACTGGTGTGGATCGACAAGGAAAAAGAATTCCATTCATTAAACGGAACGAATCGAAAGAAAGATATGCGGCTAAATTTACTGTTAAGCGCAGGAGAGATTTACAGTGTTTCGCAAATCGCCGCAAGCTACTACTTAAGCAAATCATCGGCTTACCATGATTTACAGATGGTGGAAAATTTCTTTAGGGAACATGACCTTACCATTGAAAAAGGAACAAAGGGAAGCTGCATCCAAGGGAATGAATTTACCATACGAAAACTGATCATAAATGAATTGATCCGATATGAACAGTTTTATGATTTCTTTACACTTCAGTTCAATTTTGAATTGATCTCGGCAGGACTAATACAGAAACTGAAATCTTTATTTGTCGAAGAAGACATAAGAGAACTGACAAAACTGATCGAAGAAAAGAACAGACAGTTCATCCATCCGCTGACAAACGAAGAAAAGAACTGGATGTTTACCGCATTGCTGATACAGATTTACAGGATACGAATGAACCACATGATCAATGCATCCAATCAGTCACGGAAGGCCTTGTTAGAGTATGAATCCGATCTTTCGAATGCATGTATACAAGTGATGAAAAAACAGACAAACCGCAAACTGACGATTGAAGAAATTACATATATTCACTGGGTATTATCGACATTAAGTCTGAATGATCATCCGCAAAGGGAACGACAGAATATCGAAAATGTCGCAGAGGAGTTCACAAACGATTTCGTTGATGCTTTTTCCGCAATTACCGGTTTAAGCTTACGGAACAAACAAAGCTTTTATCAGAATATTTCCCAGCATATCTTTTTCATGATTTCCAGAGTCGTGAACGGCCAGCGCTTTAAAAATCCGATCCTGGACAAGATGAGAAATGAATATCGGGCGATGGAAAAGGTTTGCAGCATCATTTGCTGGATCTTGGCAAAAAAACATGGAACCAGCTGTATAAACGACGACGAGATCAGTTATCTGATGTTGTATATTCAGGGGGAAATTATAGATCTGGAACCCAAAATGAATACCCTTGTGATCTTCGATCTACAGAAAAGCTTACAGTCGTTATTTCAGATTCAGCTATCGAAGCGGTTTCCTAATCTGAATGTCACGTTTACAGATAATGACGGAGGAAAAAATCTGCCTGAATATGATCTGATCATCAATACAAAGTCGATGAAAAACAAACTGCAGGAAGCCAATCGAATAGCGATTTCACCGATATTAACAGAAAGTGATTTTGATTTGATCGATGAAACAATTACAAAGATCATTTCCAACCGGAATGACAATTACTTGGAATTAAGTCGGATATTAAATGACTTAAAAGATATCGGTGTGGAAATAATGATCAATTCAACAGCCGTCAGTGTTGAAAAACAAAAAAAGGATCATCTGGTTGTCATTGGTACATATGGATGGGAATATCATTACAGTTTTTCAGATCAGTACAGCAACAAATGCCTGATTTTTACGGAAGATATACAGGCACAGAAAAATGTAATTTATTTTTACATGAGTAATTGGGATTTCCTGTTGTTTTCAACAAAGCTTGTATACCTGATTGAAAACAGCACGAAACAGATCGTGAATTATTTCAGACAATATCTAATAGAGGAGTGGAGCTAATATGGAAACAAAATTGATGATAGTTACACATGGCACATTAGGAAAGTCATTACTTGAAACCTCATCCTTGATCGTAGGGGAACAGAGGAATGTAGAAACTTATGGAGTTGATCTAGGATGTGATGTGGAAAAGTTGAAAAATGAAATCAGACAATCCTTAAAAGAGTCATTTGACAAAGGGCAGTCTGTAATCGTATTGACGGATATTTTCTACGGTACCCCTTTTAATGTCGTGGTTTCTCTGATGGAAGATTATGATTTTATGCATATTACCGGTATCAATTTATCAATCGTACTGGAAATATTGCTAAAGCGAAATGAGATAAAAGAACAGGATATCGACGAAGTGATTGAAGAAGCCAAAAAATCAATGATTAATTGTCGCAAGTTTTTAATTGAGGAATAACAGAAAGGAGGTGCTTGTGATGAAAAACGTTTTAATAACAAGAATTGATGACCGTCTGATTCACGGACAAGTAGTAACAGCATGGATCAAAGTTTATCCGATCAACAAAATCTTAATTATTGATGATGAATTATCAAAAAATAAGTTGATGACGAGAATTTACCGTGCTGCCGCTCCGGCAGGAGTCGAGGTGATTCTGAAAGGTTTGGATGATGCACTTCATTATTTGCATGAAGAACCGGAAAAAGGAGAAAACGTAATGATTTTGGTTAAGGTGCCTGAAATCATTGAAGCAATCATTGATAGCGGCTTTACAGTAAATAAAGTGATCTTAGGAGGAATGGGCGCATCTGAAAAGAGGAAACGATTCAATCGTAATATTTCGGCAAGTGAAAGTGAAATTGAATCTTTCAGAAGAATTGTTGAAAAGGGAATTGAAATTGTTTATCAGCTGGTTCCAAACGATCGTGAAATGAACATTCGGGATTTGCTATAGGAGGAGGATTGTTATGAGTTTACTGCAAGGGATTTTATTAGCATTTCTATATTATTTAGGCAACAGTACATGGGGCTTAGGCGTCGGTTGGTGGACTTTGATGCGTCCGTTGGTGCTTGGGTTTATTTCGGGAATCATTCTCGGTGATCCGGCCCAGGGAACCATCGTGGGTGCACAGATCAATGTGCTTTATCTGGGCTTTATTGGTGCAGGCGGTGCCTTGCCGGGCGATATTGCCTTAGCTGGCGTTGTCGGAACGGCCATTGCATTATCAACGGGTGTAGATGTAAATACAGCTATGTCACTGGCAGTTCCTGTAGGTCTGCTAGGTACGATCATCTGGGTCATGAAGATGACCGTCAATACCGCATGGGTACGTTTTGCGGAAAAATATGCGGATAGCGGAAACACAAAGAGTTTCTGGATCGCCGATGTAGTCATGCCGCAGCTGTTTCTGTTCATCGTAAGTTTTATTTCCTGCTTTGTTATCGTATATTTCGGTGTTTCGTATATTAAGGATATACTGGATTTCCTTGGTGACAATGTAGTAGGCGTATTATCCACGATTGGCGGAATGCTGCCTGCAGTAGGTATTGCCCTGACATTAAAATCAATCTTCAAAGCAGAATCGATTCCTATGTTCTTTTTGGGATTTATGCTAGTACAGTATTTTGGTTTAGACATGATTGCCACAGGCTTCCTGTCTCTGGTCTTTACTGTTATCTATATGCAGCTCAAAACAAAGGAAGGAGAAGAACCTTTACTTGCCGGTTTTGATCATAATGTGGAAGGTCAGACAAGCTATGTACTGCTTGATAAAAAGACAATTAAAAAATCCTGGTTCAGATGGATCATGTTTAACCAGGCAAATTATAACTATGAGCGTATGCAGGGAACCGGATTCTGTCATGCCATGCTTCCGATTATAGATAAACTGTATCCAGATGATGCGGAAAAGAGAAGAGAACGCATGAAACTTCATATGAATTTCTTTAACACAGAACCGCAGTGGGGAGCTTGTATTATTGGTCTGACAGCTGCATTGGAAGAGAAAAAAGCACAGGGTTCGGATGAGGAAATCAGTGATGAGATGATCACCTCTATTAAGTCAAGCTTGATGGGACCTCTTGCGGGTATTGGCGATACCATTGACGGCGGAGTCATAACACCTTTACTGCTTACATTATTTATCGGTATTTCACAGACAGGAAACTTATTGGGACCGATCGGCTACATTATCGTTGAGGCATGTATCATGTGGTCTATTTACTGGTTTTCTTACAAACTGGGTTATGAAAAGGGATCAGATGCCATCGTGAATTTACTTGAAAGCGGGAAAATCAATAAACTGATCTTAGGTGCTTCTATCATGGGATGTATGGTACTTGGCGGACTGGTTGGAAATTTCGTTACATTTAAGACTGGATTGACATTTGATGTTGGAGGAGATGCACCGTTTGTTTTACAGGAACAGTTGTTTGATGTGATCCTGCCTGGCATGCTTCCATTATTGCTGACATTAGGATGCTATTGGTTAATAACGAAGAAAAATGTTTCTTCTGTTAAAGTAATCTTGTTGATCTTTGTTTTAGGCTTAGTCGGCGGATTGTTGGGCATTTTTGCTTAAGGAGGACAGTATGATCATTCAATTTGACGAAAAGTATAAATCATTTCCGAAGGAAGAATATGAGCTTCATGTAGAAAAGCTTCAGACAGAAATGAAAAAGATGAATCTGGATTTACTGTTACTGACAAGTCCTGAAAATATCTACTATTCTACAGGTTATCGTTCCTGGTATACTTCAAGCCTGTTTCGTCCGGTATATGTGCTTGTTCCGTTGGAAGGTGATCCAGCTGTCATCTTACGTATTCTGGAGAAAAGCACGGTAAAGTTTACAAGCTGGACATCTAATGTCTTTGTGTCAGGAACAAAAGCGAGAAATATCGGATATTTGGATGCGGAAAGCCATATCGAGGCTACAAAAAAGGCGATTGACCAGATTGCCCCGTCTGCCAAAACGATCGGTATCGAAAAAGCAGACGGCTGTCAGTTCTTCTGGTCTCTTCAGATGCTGGAAGATTTTGCGCAAAAATATCCGCAATATGAATTTGTAGACGGGACATTGGCATTTCAACGTGCCAGAATGATCAAAACATCGTGGGAGATCGAGAAGATCCGAAGCGTTTGTTATATTACCGAAAAGGCAATTGAAGAAACATTTGCCATGGTGCGTCCGGGACAGACAACAGAAAAAGAGATAGCAAGGAGCATTGCCTCTAAGATGGCAGCTGACGGAGTAGATAAATTCTCATATTTAACTGTAACCAGCGGCATTCAGAAATATACAACGTTGAATGCGTATGCGACAGATCGAATCGTTCAGTTCGGAGAATTGCTTCTTGTGGACATCAGCGGTCATATCGACGGTTATGCATCTGATTTGACCAGAATGATGTATTTAGGAAATGAAATACCGAAAGATATTTATGACATGGCAAAAGCCAGCAGTGACTGTGTGATCGCAGGGAAAGAATATATGAAACCGGGAAGAAAAATCGGGGCTTTAAATAAAACGATTGAAGATACGCTGCGAAATGCAGGTTACAGCGATTATGTCATTCATTCCAGCGGTCATTGTGTCGGGCTGAATGTAGTTGAATATCCTACTATTTATGATGAAAGCGATGTTATGTTAGAACCGGGAATGGTATTTGCGGTCGAAAACGGTGTATACCCATTTGATAAAGAAGATGGTGCGGAAAATATGCATCTGGCGTTCAGAATGGAGGATGAAGTACTGGTAACCGAACATGGATCTGAATGGATAACAGGCCCAGGAAAAGCAATCTATTGCTTAAAGGATTTTAAGCAAAAATAATTTTACGAAATAAAAAATGACCTATAGTAGTGATTCTTGAGGTGACCCCCAAAAGTTAGACCAATAAGTTTAACGATTGGAGGTCACTACATCTTCATTACTGTGGGTCATTTTTTAATGAGTACTAATTAGAAAGATTCATAGACGATCTTTAAAAGAGTATTATCATTTCAATATTTAAATGTATCAAGAATAGTATTTTGATTTTCTTGCTGTAAGATCTCAAAGAGAGTCATCACTCAGATAATTATCTCTTTTTGGACATGCATGATTTGAAAAAAGACAGAACATACTTTGAAATATCAATATTCCGTTTTCTCAAAAACGTGTGATAAGAGCATAGAGAGACTTGAGGTGGCTGAATAAAAATGCATTTATACATGTACATTTGAAAAATATAAACTTTTCATTTGATACATTTTATTGGTTGCTTTGCTCAACATTTTTGATTACTTCATAACTGCACACATACTGGTACATATCGCCTGACTGGATAAAGCGGCATGGGATGTCTGTCTTTATTGCTTTGTGGATGTAGGTGAGCAGGTATTCCATACCGTATTCTTCCAGATTGAAATGGCCGATGCTGATGATGGCTTTGTTTTGTCCTGTCATGGCGGCATCACGAATGTATTCGCTCAGCGTAAAGTCAACGGCTTCCATGGTGAGAAAGCAGTCTACTTCGCCTTTGTCGGCGGCAATGATTTCTCTTCTGGCATCACCTAATATGTGATAAGGAATGCAGATTTTTTCCACAACTGCATCGGGATTTCCGAGGATGCGGGCACCGTTGAGGTGCAGGGTGGAAATGATATGATGCGCCAGTTCTTTGACGGTTATTTTGGGAAGAAGAAAACGCATGGATGAAGGATCGATGAACGTGCTCCATCCCAGCTTGTGCGCTACGCCGGTAAAGATGCCGTCCGCATAAACGGTCTCGTTCAACGGAATACCGGAGTGGATATAATCGTGAAAACGCCAGACGACGATGCGGTGTTCGTCAAGCAGTCTGGTTTTTATTTCGTATGTTTTATTTTGATTTTCCTTCAGCCAGTCTTGATGGTCGCCATGGTTCCAAAACAGAGCTTCATGTACGATGATCAGATTGGCGCCCTGCATGGCTGCCTGTCTGATGACGTCGACAGTAGCCCAGCAGGTAGTAACGATGCCGGTACAGGTCTGTCTGGGATCGCCGTACAGGATCTGATCCCTGGTGGTCTGTTCATCGATGACTTTATTGTTCCAGACGCCTCTGCAGTAGTCTTTGAGATTTCGGATGACTGTGCTGATTTCCATATGTATGCCTTCTTTCTTAAGCAACTGTTAAAAGAACAGGTGTTCAATCAGAATCTTGGTTCCGATCACGATGAGAATGACACCGCCCAGGATGCCGGCATAGCGTTTTAATACGTCGCCGAGCTTGCTGCCGAGATAGACGGCCGCAAAGGACAATGCGAAGGTCGTTAAGCCGATGATCAGGATGCTGGATAAAATATTCACTTTCAAAAAGGCGAATGTAATGCCGACGGCCAGCGCATCGATGCTGGTCGCAACGGCAAGCATCAGTACATGAGGCAGGGCAAGGTTGCATGCATCGTCGTCCTCTTCTTCTCCTTTTATCGCTTCCCGGATCATGTTGGCACCGATGATGCCCAGTAACAGGAAGGCGATCCAGTGATCGATGGATGTGATGAATGACTCGAACAGGGAACCGCTCAGCCATCCGATCAACGGCATCAAAGCCTGAAACAGGCCGAACCAGAAGGCCAGGATGCAGGCGCATTTGAAGCGTTTGCCCTGGGCACACATGCCTTTTGCGACCGATACCGCAACGGCATCCATGCTCAGACTGATTCCAATTAAAAATACGGCAAATAGTGACATTTTCTCTTCCTCCTAAAAAAAGACTTATACGCGAAAAAACACGTATAAGTCTTGCTGTTTCATTTTAAGCCAGATCCGCTTTGGATCATTATGTTGACTTAACCGCTCACAAGAGCCAGCTACTCCCTTAAACGTGACTATCATAGCAGATTCATTGACAGATTACAACAGAAAGAGACATTGTCATGACAAAAGATCGATTATATAATAAAGAAAAAGAAAGCGGGGATGTGCGCCATGTGAGATCTTTTCAGACAGACAGAAAAAAACATGACAGCAGAAGCTGTTTTTTGTGCTGCATTCTTTGGAAAGGATTTTTATCATGAAAAGAAATATCTATCTTTTATGCGGGATTGCTTTTCTGCAGGGAATGGTGTTTTATGCACCTGTGGCGGCTTTGTACAGACAGGCACAGGGAATCACGCTGTTTCAGATCACGCAGATCGAAAGTATTTCGCTGGCGCTGTGTATCCTGCTGGAAGTGCCCTGGGGCTTTGCGGCAGAGCGGATCGGATACAGGAAAACGATGATCATCTGCTGCAGCCTGTATTTTGTTTCCAAGATCATTTTCTGGCAGGCAGAGAATTACGGCATGTTTTTGTTGGAGCGGATTCTGCTGAGCATCGTGACGGCCGGGATGTCGGGTGTGGATGCCGGCATGCTGTATGTTTCCTGCGATACGCATGACGCACAGCGGATCTTCGGTTTTTATCACGGTGCCGGCATGGCCGGTCTGTTTGCGGCGGCTGTGCTGTTCGCTGTTTTCATTCAGGAAGATTACGCTTTGGCGCTTTTCTGACGGTGGTCAGTTATGCGGCGGCGATGCTTCTATCGTTTTTCCTGTGTGAGGTAAAAGAACAAAAGGAAGAACATGCCTCGATCAGTGACTTGTTTCGGGAAGTCAGGACAATGTTTCACAGCCGCCGGCTGCTGGCGCTGCTGCTGGGGGCGGCACTGCTGGGCGAGGCTCATCAAAGCATCACGGTTTTTTTGAATCAGGTTTCTTACGTACAGGTCGGGCTGGATGATCGCTCCATCGGTCTGATCTATATCGTATCGGCTTCTCTTGGCATCTTTGCCTTGCTATCTTCCTTTGTTTCAAGACATTTAGGACCATGCAAAACGATGCTAGCGACAGCGTTGCTCGCTGCTTTGGCATGCATCGTGCTGTCTTTTTCGGTTTCGGCACTGACAGCGGTAGGATCGGTTTTTGTGCTGCGGATGGTTCACGGGATCTTTCAGCCGCTGCAGATGGAACTGCAGAATAAGGAAATCAAAACAGACAATCGGGCGGCAATGCTGAGCGCGGCAGCCTTATTCATGGAAGGAGCGGCCATCATGACCAATCTGTGTTTTGGCTGGCTGTCGCAGGTTGCGCTGTCTGCTTCTTATATGTTCGGGGCCGCGATCTGTATGAGTGCCTTTATCTTGTTTGCCGTTTATTTTATCCTGCACGGCAAAAATGCATAAGACTGTTTCATTTTGATGCACAGAAGTGCATCTTTCTTTTTACAGCCATTGTACTGCTTATTTAATATGCTATAATACGATTAATTGAAAAAAAAGTAGGTGAGCAAATTGTTTCGTATTGGACAATCCAGTGATATTCATCAGCTGACGGAAGGCAGAAAGCTGACCTTAGGCGGCGTGGAGATCGAACATGAAAAAGGATTGCTAGGACATTCGGATGCGGATGCACTGACCCATGCGATCGCAGAGAGCATCCTGGGTGCTTTGGCGCTGGGAGATCTCGGTTCTCATTTTCCGGATACGGATGAACGTTACCGCGGTGCGGATTCCTTATATTTATTATCCTGTGTTTATGAGATGATGAAGGAGAAGGGATATCGTATCGGCAATGCAGATGCATTGATCATGATCGAGCGTCCGAAAATGGCACCGCATATTCAAAAGATGCGTGAAAACATAGCCGCATGTCTGCACTGCGATATCGATCAGATCTCGATCAAGGCGACAAGGGGCGAAAAACTGGGCTTTGTCGGAAGAGAAGAAGGCGTACTGGCACAGTGTGTCGTACTGCTGATGAAGGGGGAAGAAAAATGAGAGTGTTGATCCAGCGTGTCAAACACGCTTCCTGCACAGTAGAGGGGAAAATCACGGGGAAGATCGAACAGGGCTTTTTGATGTTTGTCGGCTGCTGTGACAGCGACGATGACAGCGTCATTGCCAAGATGGCCGCAAAGGCATCCTGTCTTCGTATTTTCGAAGATGAACAGGGAAAGATGAACAAAAGCTTGGAAGATGTCGGCGGATCGATTCTTTCCATCTCGCAGTTTACGCTTTATGCGGACTGCCGCAAAGGAAGAAGACCGAGCTTTATCGATGCGGCCAAAGGCGAAAAAGCCATTGTCATGTATGATAAATTCAACAACGAGCTGAGAAAGCTGGGCTTTCATGTGGAAGAAGGCATATTCGGGGCAGATATGAAAATCGAACTGCTCAATGACGGTCCGGTAACCATCTGGCTAGACAGTGAGACGATAGTATAGGAGGAAACCATGCAGATCATAGACGGAAAAAAGATCGCAGCGGATGTAAAGGAAAGACTGCGGAATGATATCGAACAGGTCAAGGCACAGGGGAAAAGAGTGCCGAAGCTGATCGTTTTGCTTGTGGGAGAAGATCAGGCAAGCATGACCTATGTGCGCAATAAGGAAAAAGCATGTGCGCTGATCGGGATGGAAAGCGAAACGATCCGCCTGCCGGAAACCTGCACACAGCAGGAACTGCTTGCTTATGTGGAAAAGCTGAATGCAGATGAAAGTGTGGACGGCATCCTGGTCCAGCTTCCTTTGCCGAAGCATATCAATGAAACGATCATCCTGCACGCCATTGATCCTTCCAAGGATGTGGATGGTTTTCATCCGATGAACATCGGCAAGATGATGATCAAAGAAAAGACGAACCTGCCGTGTACGCCAAAAGGCATCATGCGCATGCTGGAAGAAGCCGGCTGTGATGATCTCAGCGGACTGCGTGCCGTTGTGATCGGCCGCAGCAATATAGTCGGAAAGCCGATCGCTCAGCTGCTGCTGGCCAAAAACGCAACGGTAACGATCACTCATTCCAAGACAAAAGACATCGAAGCTATCTGCCGGGAAGCGGATATCCTGGTCGCTGCCACCGGCGTAGCCAAAATGGTCAAGCATGACTGGGTCAAGGAAGGTGCCGTGGTGATCGATGTCGGCATGAATCGTGACGAGAACGGAAAACTGTGCGGCGATGTGGACTTCGATGATGTAAAAGACAAAGTGCGTGCGATCACGCCGGTACCCGGCGGCGTAGGACCGATGACCATTGCCATGCTGTTGGAAAATACCATGATGGCTTATCAGGAACATAAGGGAGGAAAGTAAGATGGAAGTACCGCATTACGACCTGAATGATATCGTAGAAATGAAGAAGGAACATCCCTGCCATAAATCAAAGAACTGGCGGATCATCCGCATGGGTGCCGATATCCGCATCAAATGTCTGGGATGCGGAACCAGTGTGCTGATGCCGCGCGTCAAGTTCGAAAAAAAGCTAAAAAAAGTAGTCGAACATGCGCCGCAGGCAGAGCAGGAGCAGGAATAATAGACAATATGAAATGACGGAGGTGGTACAAAAAAAGTAACCATCCTTAATTTGTT